>ENA-OSEO01000419-OSEO01000419.1-sediment-metagenome-genome-assembly--contig:-NODE-419-length-109401-cov-367.837886_pt1 | contig 109401 bp, 103 predicted proteins | sample MGYA00237883_ERZ534232 | MGnify/ENA metagenome assembly ERZ534232
TCACCGGATGAGTTCATCGAGTCGATAAACGCATCTGTGATAAACGGCTCCCGCCTCCTGTGGCTGAAAGAGGCCAAACAGGCTGTAACAACATAAAGGGGCCACTTTTTATTTACCCCGCATCAAACAGGCTGTTTGACAATGGCAGCCGCAGGCTAAGCCTGCGTAAGTATAGCGCAACCTGAAGGTTGCGTCTACAAGATCTGGCTATGCTATTTTAAAATTTTGAAAGTTGTCGGACAGCCAGCAAAGTATAGGCCTGTGATCCTGCCGCAGGTAGTCCCCTTCAATAGTAAATTATTCTACACCATGTCTTACATTTTTAGGGTTGCGAAGACTTCTGTTTTGCCAATCTGGTAAAATAACTCAAATTTTTCAAGGAAACCATATATGGAAGAAATCTACAATATAAAAATCCCTGTTTTTGAGGGTCCCTTTGATCTTCTCCTTCATCTTATTAAAGAAGCAAAGATCGACATCTATGATATTCCAATCTCTCTCATCACGAGGCAGTATCTCCAATATATCGAGATGATGAAGGAGCTCAATCTGGAAATAGCAGGTGATTTCCTTGTTATGGCATCAACACTCATCCACATAAAGTCGAGGATGCTGCTCCCTCCCGATGAGGAGGCCCCCCCTGAGGAACTTGAAGACCCTAGGCTCGAGCTTGTCCAGAAGTTACTTGAATACCAGAAGTTTAAAGAGGCAGCATCTAACTTAAGGCACCGGGAGGACGAATGGAAAAAGGTATTCTCCAAAGACCCGCTGTCTGACGAAGGCGAAGAGCTCTATCTCATCGACGTCAATCTTTTCGATCTCATGAGTGCATTCAAGAGGCTCCTTGAAACAGTTTCTCCCGATATTATCACCATTACGAAAGAGACCCTCACGGTCAAAGACAGGATGTCTGCGATAATGGAGATGATCGAAGGGCTCGAGGCAATGAGATTCGAGGATATCTTCAAGGGGAGTAGAACGAGAATGCAGCTCATTATCACCTTTGTCGCACTCCTTGAGCTCATCCGGTTAGGTCTGGCCAGGGCATATCAGGAAAAAGAATTCGGGAATATCTGGGTAATCAACCCTTCTAAACAGGCACCTATCGTTAGTGAATCATGATTTCACATCCAGCGATAAGAAATATCATTGCGAACCCGACCCAGGTCAGGGAAGCAATCACCCTGTTTCCGATGGGATCGCCATACACCTTTCAGGCGCTCGCAATGACAGCTTTTTGTCACTGGATAGGAGTAGTTATTAAGGGTCTCATATTAGTAACACCATATTCGTCATTCCGGCAATCTGTAAGCGGGAATCCAGAAATCTTAAGACCCTTGACTGGATGCCCGGTTGAGAACTTCGGGCAAGACATGCAACAAGAATTGAATGTTCATTCTAATTGAGAAAGTTACTAAGTTGTTAATGGGATAAAATATGTTTAAACTTTTTAAAGTACTCATTGCCTTAGCAATCATTCTGGTTATTCTGTACATCGGGCATGGATATATATTGGACAAGGCAGGGAGGTATTTATACTACGAAGACGTTATGAAACCGGCCGATGTCATCTTAATCCTTGCCGGAGAGGAGACAGAACGGGTCGAATACGGGGCCAAACTCTTTAAAGAGGGTTGGGCAAGAAAGGATAAAATCATATTGGCCGGCGGCCCTATTGTCTGGAAGTACACGTGGGCATCCCTCATGGAAAAGCATGCGGTCTCTATTGGTATACCCAAAGATGCCATCCTGCTTGAAGAACAGTCGAAAACTACAGAAGAAGACGCGCGTTTCACAAAACAGATACTTGACAAGCATAAATACAAGTCGTGCATTCTCGTTACATCCCCATACCATAGCAGGAGGGCATATACCATATTTAAAAAAATCATGGACAAGGAAATAAAGGTTATAAGCGCTCCCTGCAATCAGAGCTGGTTTCGTTTTGACGACTGGTGGAAGAGGCGAAAAGACAGGAGATTTGTTCTCAATGAATATTCCAAGTTCCTATGGCTATGGGTATTCGGCATAGAAAAGTCTTAGCGTGATTTACTTCATCTCTTTTTGACATCCTGTTTAAAAAGGCCAAACATGGACAATTTGTCATGCTGAACCCTGTCCTGAATTTAGTTCAGGATCTTGTTTCAGCATCTCGTAAAATCAATATGTTATGAGACCATGAATCCCTCCAGAATAACGGCGGGCAGGCTGTTGAGATGTGACCCCATTTACTTTAATCTGATAGACATATAAAAACCCATTCTTTTATACCGTTATCTTGACATAATATCGTTTTATTCTGTAATCTATGCCGGTTAATCTCACAATCTCACAAGGGAGGTAATGAAAATGAAAAAAGAAAGAACAAGGGTTTCAGTTGGGTTCGCAGTGGTATTGGTGATGATTCTTGCGGTCGTCTTTTTATTATATCTTTCCCCTGCCCCTGCTTATGCGGGCGATCATCTTTCAGCATCAGATGATGGATGCACAAAATGCCATGGAACTAATATCAGGCAAATTCATGATTATGAAGAAACAATTCCGCTTGACTGTGACATTTGTCATTCTACAGGAGGTACAAACTGGTATCTAAACAACACATGTGCAGACCTTCTTATGGCACACGACTTTTCAGTTACAGAAACAGGAGACGGCTCCTGGGTTCTTGATACAATTGAAGGTTATGAGTTTGCCTTCGAGTGTAAATCTTGCCATTTTGGGATGAATACAGAACCCTCTGGTCAAAGCACAGGCAACAAAAAATAGCAGTACCGAACACAGATTAAAAAAGGCCTCTCATTAGAGAGGCCTTCATGAAACTCCTATATGTATTTACTCTGAAACATATCACGCGAGGAGAACAGATACCAGGCCTACAAGGTATATGCCGTCAAAGATGCCCGCCCCTCCGATACTTAGAAAGTGGGCTTCCAGTTTTTTCAGTTGTGGTATCCTCAAAAGATCTGCACCTATGAGAGTCCCCATTACCCCTGAGATGTAAGCCAGTTGAGGAGCGTGTTCCTTTGATATGATTAGTGCTGTTATAGCCGCTATTATAGGGGGTACGAATGCAGGCATGACAATTCCTAAACCTTTTACAGGCTTACTCAGGATAAAGGCTGCCGTTGATGTAATGAGTGTGGCCAGAACTACTTCCGTAAAAGGTACGAGATGTAAAAGATAAATGCTTAAAAGACCGGGAAGTATAGCACCACCGAGGTTTACTGCAATAATTCTCTCACTGGAAATAGGAATTCTGATACCAAGGTATCTAAGGAACATGGCCATTACATCGTCCGGAGGCAGAGGATGTCTTATTTTTTCCCTGTATACAGGAATATTTACCCCTCCTCCGAAAAGGCAGAGTATAAAGAATGCATAACCAAAAAAAGGGCTTAATCCCATTTTTGCGAAGGCAAAAGCTGGGGCTAGGATAAAAAGAACCGGGATCAATAAAAGAAACAGGAGAAATAATGCCAAGGAAATCGGTAAAAATAACATTAGTTTATTCCACCAACCTTTTTTATTCGGTCTTTTCTGTTTTTTTAGAGATTATAACTTAAAGAAAATTCTCGAAAAAGTATAAAAATCGTACTAATGAATCAGCTCTAAATGTTTAAACTCCGGCATCACCCTAGCTAACGTCAACTCATGAAATACACAGTTTGCGATGGAGATAAAGAGCATAGGAACCCAGGCAATGATATAACATATCAAAAGAGAATACCTCTTTCCATTTCAAATTGTTTTCATCACAATTATATCGGTTCTTCCAATATGTGTGCTTCAAAAAGGGTAAACGGGGGGGTACAAATTTATTAGAATTTTTTCTCTATACGGGAAATAAATGATAGAACGGGATGTTTCAACGACAGCAGGGGTTAGTGCATATGGTAAAATTAAAAATGCCCATAATCAGCGTAAAGAACCTTACAAAAACATTTGACGGCATCACCGCGGTCAATGATATCTCTTTTGACGTAGAAGAAGGTACTATCTTCGGCTTTCTCGGCCCAAACGGAGCCGGTAAGACAACAACGATAAATATTTTGTGCACTCTCCTCTCCCCTTCTTCCGGGACAGCATCTATTTCAGGACATGACTGCATGAAGGAACCTGCTGAAGTAAGAAAGGCCATTGGTATAGTCTTTCAGGATACGACCCTCGATAAAGACCTGACAGCCTATGAAAACCTTATCTTCCATGCCTATCTCTATAACGTACCCAAGAGGGAGATGCGTGACAGGGTCCGTGATGTTTTGAAATTCGTAGACCTCTACGACAGAAAGGACGACCTTGTTAAAAAGTTCTCGGGAGGTATGAAAAGGAGACTCGAAGTTGCGAGGGGAATGATACACCATCCAAGGGTACTCTTCCTGGACGAGCCAACGCTCGGACTTGACCCGCAAAGCAGGACTAACCTGTGGGAATTCATCGTGCGGCTCCCTGAAAAAAACAGCGTTACTGTTTTTATGACAACGCACTACATGGAAGAGGCGGAGGTCTGCGACAAGATTGGCATTATCGACAACGGAAAGATTATATCCATGGGGAGCCCCGGTGAACTGAAGAGAACTGTGGGGGGCGATGTCGTCTATGTAAAGACTACGGACAATGCAAATGCAAAGAAAGAGATTGAAAAACTGTTCGGCCTCAGTGTATCGGAGGAACAGGATGAAATTTATATGACCTGCACCATGGGTGATACTTGTATCCCTGAAATGATCAGAACCATAGGAGAAAAGGTCATTTCCGTCAGGCTTCATCGACCGACACTCAATGATGTCTTTCTGAAGCTGACAGGCAAGGCTATCCGCGACCAAGACGTACCAGCGGGTGAAGGGGTGAAAGAATTTGTTCGCGCACACCGGAGAAGGCATTAGAATTAATCACTATGGAATTCAACGCCATTTATGTCATAGTTGCCAGGGAATTTAAAAAATTCATCCGTGAGAGGAGCCGCCTCTTCTCAGCAATCGCCCGTCCGCTCCTTTGGCTGTTCATCGTCGGTGCCGGTATATCGAGACTCGTCCCCCGTGACATGGGAGTTCCCTATACGCAGTTCATCTTCCCCGGAATCATCGGGATGACCATACTCTTCAGTTCAATCTTTTCTTCGATCTCGATAATCTGGGACAAGGAATTCGGGTTCATGAAAGAGATACTTGTTGCCCCGGTCTCACGGTTTTCGATAGTCATCGGGAAAGCGCTCAGTGGTACCATTGTGTCCACTCTTCAAGCTACAATTATACTTGCCCTCTTTCCCGTAGTAGGATTCAAGCTTGGAGTTCTGCAAATAATATCTGTTATCTTTGTCTGTATCAGCATATCGTTCTGCATTTCTGCCTTCGGGATTGTTCTGGCAACTTTTTACGAAAGCTACGAGAGTTTCAGTGTAATTATGAACTTCATCATTATGCCAATGTTCTTCCTCTCAGGTGCAATGTATCCCGTCAGACTTCTCCCCGGTATTTTGCAGATAGCCGCAAAAATGAACCCTCTTACCTACGGGATTGATGCGATAAAGAACGCTCTTTTCACTCACGAGACAGGCCCGATGGGACCTGATTTTTCTCCGGTAGCAGACGCTGCGGTGATCTTTTTGTTATCTGTTGTGTTTGTGCTCATTGCAGCCCGGCTCTTTGAAAGAAAGAAATAAGTCAACTATATGGAGAGCATACCCTTTATACATTTATTTTGAGTATAATAGAAACGTTTTCTATTGAGCAGAATTTAAAGAACCATACAGAAATGTGTAGGGTACAAAATTTATTGAATAAGTTCATTTTTCGTCATTCCTGCGTAAGCAGGAATCCGGCAGCACCTTTCCTGGATTCCCACTTTCGTGGGAGTGACATAAACAATCATGTAGCAAGCTACAGGTATTTTTCTATTTAAGGATATTTCTATTTGTACTGAGGTAGGCCATGACTATTACTGAAAAGATTCTCGCTGCCCACGCAGGGAAGAAGAAGGTTTCACCGGGCGAACTGATAAATGCAAAAGTCGACCTTATTCTTGCAAACGACATAACAGCACCTATTGCTATATCTGAATTCAAAAAAATTGGTGCTGGCACGGTATTTAACAAGGACAGGATTGCATTAATTCCGGACCATTTTGCCCCCCAGAAGGACATCAAGGCAGCCGAGCAGTGCAAAATTCTCAAGGAATTTTCCAGGGAACAAGGTCTGAGCCTATATTTTGAAGTCGGGAGGATGGGAATTGAACACGCACTACTTCCCGAAGAAGGTCTTGTTGTGCCCGGAGATTTGGTTATCGGTGCTGACAGCCACACATGCACATATGGTGCGCTTGGGGCATTCTCTACGGGTGTTGGCTCTACCGATGTGGCCGCTGCTATGGCTACGGGAGATTGCTGGTTCAAAGTACCCGAATCAATGAAATTCGTCTATTACGGTAAACTCAACAAATGGGTCGGCGGAAAAGACCTGATACTCCATACCATCGGGGATATCGGAGTCGACGGCGCACTTTACAGGGCAATGGAATTTGAGGGAGAGGTAATACAGAAACTTCCCATGCATGGAAGGCTCACCATGTGTAATATGGCCATAGAAGCCGGTGGAAAGAGCGGCATTATTGTTCCTGACAGAATAACAAAGTCCTATGTGAGAAAAAGGGCTCAAAGACCACCTGTGTTTTATAAATCCGATAAAAAAGCAGCTTATGCAGATATCCGTGAATATGACTGTTCAAAGATACCCCTGACCGTATCATGTCCTCATATCCCTTCGAATACGAGACCTGCTGCCGAGTTATTCGAGATTTCCATCGATCAGTCTGTTATAGGTTCCTGCACAAACGGGAGACTCGAGGATTTACGGGAAGCTGCGGCTGTTTTAGAGGGGAGGAAGGTAAACCCCAATGTAAGGATGATTGTCATACCGGCAACCCAGAAGATATATAGGAAGGCGATGAAGGAAGGGCTGCTGGACATATTCATTCAGGCTGAAGCAGCCGTATCGACCCCTACATGTGGTCCGTGTCTCGGAGGACACATGGGGATACTCGCGAAGGGCGAACGTGCCATCGCAACAACAAACAGAAATTTTATCGGAAGGATGGGACATCCTGAAAGTGAGGTGTACCTTTCCAACCCGGCTGTTGCCGCAGCATCAGCAGTTCTCGGCAGGATCGGGACCCCTGAGGAATTGGGTTTGTAATACCCCTACCCTATAACTCACTTCGCCTGAGACGATGGGAAATAATCCCTTCTTCTATGAAGAGGAAGATATATAAAAATTTATGTCACCGGAAGAGAGACTCAAACAACTGGGCATTGTGCTTCCCGAAGCCCCTTCGCCGCTTGGTTCTTATGTTCCCGTTGTTAGGTCAGGAAATCTTCTTTTTTTGAGCGGTATTCTGCCCCTGATCAATGGAAAGCTTTTGCGGAAAGGATGCGTCGGAAAAGACATCAGTCTCGACGAGGCACAGGACGACGCTAAAACAGCAACTGTCAATGCCCTGTCAATAGTAAAATGTCATACGGGGAGCCTGGACAACGTTAAAAAGTGCGTAAGGCTCACAGGCTATGTAGCCTCGGCATCTCACTTCACAGAACAGCCGAAGGTACTGAATGCTGCATCTGATTTACTATTCGAGATCTTCGGAGAGGTCGGTAGACATGCCAGGTCTGCGATCGGAGTGAATATTCTTCCACTCAATGCCCCTCTCGAAATTGATTTTATTTTCGAGGTCTGAATGTTCGAATACCCTGACTGCAAAGACCCCCACATATACGCTTACGTGAACCGATACCTGGAAGAGTCCTTCGGCAAATACAGTCAGAATTACATGAAAGTCAGAGAGCTTGCCCAAAAAATTCGGGACGGATTTGAAAGAATCAGTCCGCTAATTCAACAGAACACAGAAAAAGTCTGCCCGGGATGTCAAAATGTATGTTGTATCAGCAAACACGGTTATTACCTGTTTGAGGACCTCATTTATTTGTATGCCCTCGGACTCAGACCACCGGCGTTTGAATTTGGGAAGAACGAAACAGACCCTTGTCAGTTCCTCTCACACCTGGGATGTACAATTGAACGTCCCTTGAGGCCTTCGGGATGCACCTGGTACTTCTGTGAACCTCTCCTTGAATACATGGAAAAAAAACCTGAATATCACGAATTTGACGAACTACTAAGAGATATCGCCGAGCTCTGGATGGAGATGATAGAAGAGTTCATTCATATATGCACTGAAAACAAAGAGAGAGAACTGTTTCAACCCGAAAAATGCAAATGATTGATGAATCGGAGGCAAAGTTGCTATCCATTTCAATCCCGGCTTTTGTCGGGGGAAAATACTTTTCATGCAACCCGGCCTCCGGTAATATGATTACCGCACATATGCGTTCAGGGAGGGATATTATATTCGAGCGATTTTACATTCTTTCGCAGAAAGAATGTTCCCGGAGGCCTGCGAAAGCGGGCCGAGAATGAGCGAGGATATAATATCCCTCCCTGTATTATTTTCTATATGTTCCGAGGTTATGTACGATCTCGGCCCCAATCAGCAAAATACAGGAAGAATAAAACACCCAGAGGAGAAACACGATGAAGGCAGTGAGCGAACCATAGATTGAACCCAGCTGCACAACACTCCCCACATACCAGGTAAAAAAGTGCTTGGCTATCTCGAGCAATATTGCTGTGAAGAGGGCGCCAATGAATGCATTTTTGTTTTTAACCTTTGCTTTTGGGAAAAAGAGGTATACGATCATGGTGGTAAAGAGTACCATAATGAAAGGGACGAGATAACGCAAAAGAAAGCTTATAATCAGACCGATCCTCAGTTCCGGGAAAGATGATTGGGATGCCTGTAGGAGGTGGATGAGTGAAGTTGCAGCAAATGAAATTGATAGCATAAAGATAATTAACGTAAGAATAATGAGTGAGATCAGCAATGACCAGAAGAACGTCCTTTTTTTCTCAACCTTGAAGATAATGTTCAGTGCGTTTTCGACTGATGAGAAAAGCGGTAACGAAAGGAATCCGTAGAGGATTATACTGAAGACACCAATACCTTTGAATGCAATCAGGTTCCCTAATTGTTCTGTAATCTCTGAGGTTATATCAGGGAAAAGGTGGATGAGCCTGTTTAAGAAAAACTGATAAAACTTTTGATAATGCCCTAAGAAATGTCCGAGTATAGTAATCAGGAAAAGGCAGAAAGGCACAAGCGCCATCATCGTAAAATAGGAAATAGACCCGGCCAGGATAAACCCGCCGTCTTTGAGAAAGTCAATAAGACTCCTTGTTAAAATTTTCAGGTATTTCAAATAACAGGGTTCCTTCGTTTCTTTTTTATGTAAATCCTTATGGGAGTACCTGCAAAAGAAAACATGCTTCGTAACTCTTTTTCGATATGCCGGATATGGGCGGTCTTTAGTGCTGACGGATAATTCGTAAAGATTACAAAAGAAGGCGGCTCCGTCCTGACCTGCGTCATATAGGAAAGCTTTACTCTCTTGCCTTTATGTAAAGGTAAAGATATCCCTGAAACAAGCTCTCTGAGGAATTTGTTCAGTGGTGCTGTCGGTATCCTTTTCTTCCTCTCTTTGATTATTGTATCAATAATAGGAAAGATTTTCGTAACCCTCTTTTTCTCCAGTGCAGATATCGTCATGACAGGAGCATGCTGCATGAACCACATTTTTTCGCTGAGCACCCCGCATAGTGCCTTGCAAGCATCTTCATGGTTTTCGACAAGGTCCCATTTATTCAGAAGGAATATCACGCCCTTACCGTAGTTCTCAACAATTCCTGATATTTTCTGGTCCTGTTCTACGATTCCTTCATTGGCATCTAAAACAATCAGTGCTATGTCGCACCTCTCTATGCTCTTGATAGCCCTGACCAGGGAGAACCTCTCGATAGAATAGCCTACCTTATCTCTTTTTCTGATGCCGGCAGTGTCTATAAGGATATATTTTTTCTTATAATAGGTGCATATGCTGTCCACGGAATCCCTTGTTGTCCCGGGAACCGGGCTTACGATCATCCGTTTTTTACTCAGGAGAGTATTAACCAGCGTTGATTTCCCCACGTTTGGTCTTCCGACAACTGCGATCTTAGTATACGTGGAGTCCTCTTCCGCATATTCCGGCAACAGGGTTATGACATAATCCATAAAGTCCTCAAGCCCATAGCCCGTTTTAGCAGAGACAGGCCAGAGTTTCTCGGTGCCGATCGGGTAAAAATCGTATATCCTCTCCTCACGTGTAGGCCCGTCGATCTTATTGACCGTCCATAGTACTTTTCTGCCCGACATCCTCAGCAACCGGGCAAGTTCCATATCAGCCGGTGTCAGACCGTCTTTCCCGTCAAGGAGATGGATGATCACGTCTCCTTCGTCAATTGCAAACAGGGCGTGCTCTTTTATTTGCAGGAATATATCGTCAGGAGGATCCGGATAGAAGCCCCCGGTATCAACGACGACAAATTTTTTGTCTTCCCATTCTGCATCAAGATAATTTCTGTCCCTTGTCACTCCGGGCATGTCTTCAACGATAGCGGTAGAGGACTTCGTTATCCTGTTGAAGAGTGTTGACTTGCCAACGTTCGGTCTCCCGACTATAACAACGAAAGGTTTAGCCATAAGTTATAATTTTAACTTAAATCGATGAAATTTTGACCTCTGTATTATTTGGCAGGGGATTTTTAAAAATTGGGAGAAGAATCTTATCCGTAAGGTATTGCAGTTTAACCGGTAATTGAATCCGGGAGCTTCATTTATAGGAGGCAACTCTGACCGAAAAGTATTTTGCCCCGTAAAAATTCGGGACTGCGGTCTTGCCGCAGGGAGTATTCAATCAAAAGACTTTGAAGGCAATCTTGCCCGGGTTTAAAAACCGATGCTTTTTCGGGTTGATTCAGTCAGGCTTCCTTTATCCTCTTTATAATCTCTTCGATCTGCTGTTCAGCTTTTTCAGGCTTTAACGGGCAGGCAGCAGCTCCTTTGTGCCCTCCTCCCCCAAATTCACTGCATATCTTTCCGCAGTTTGATCGGCTAGTTCTGTTGAAAATGTTGTGCCCGAGTGTTACCGCAACAAATTCTCTTCCCGGTCCCCACTGTAAACGGACGGATATATTCGTCGATGGAAACAACGTATAGACAAGAAACCTGTTTCCAATCGGTACCTTGTCAAGAGAGCGGAAGTCAGTAATAACAACGTTTCCTTCCTGTCTGGAGTTCTCATAGGTAATTTTCAGAAATTCCTCGTTATTCTCCCTGAGCAGCCGTACCCTCTCACGTACGAGCGGCTGTGAGAGTACCTCCTCTATCGGTAAAGACTTGAGCCACTTTACCAGATGCATGAAATACTCTTTGAACCTGCCTATCCCGCTGCGTGAATCTATGGTAAAACCAAGCAATATTATATCTCTTGGATTCAAAACATCCTGAAACGAAAGCTGTGCGGAATCGAAGCGGTCTGTTTCTCTTACAAGATGCTCATACGGTTTAAGTTTATCCGAGGCATAATAGTTATAGATTACCCTTGCGACGCTCGGGGCTATTTCATGTCTCCCCTTGAATGACTCAGGGGGTCTTTCACTACCAATGGTAACCTCATGGTGATCAAACCACAAGGCGCAGGAAGGATGGTAAGGAAGGTTTGCAATGATATCGCTGCCTTTTACTAGAAACTTTTTATCGGCAATGTCCTGTGGGTGGACCAGTTCTATATCATCAATATTTTCCATAGTTGAAATAAGCACCGATGAAGTAACTCCGTCAAGGTCTCCACGGGTAACAATTCTCATCTTCTCCTCCCTAAAGAATGTATTTTGTCATGAAGAACCTTTTACGAGGTTCTTCGTTTTTATAGTATAGAATAAATCTTTTTGGGATGCGAGGGATAAGCGGGTATCCAGAAACCACCTCTAAGGAACCGGGGGCACCGGGCATCCGGACATGCTTGAGTTTATCCGTAATTTACAGGGGGCAAAAACGATATAATTGCAATAATAGATATCCATTATAGGAATCATCAGGCGTTGATGCCTTAACAGGATTTAGCTGATACATGTCATCATCGATATTCCAGACCCTCTAATTTTATTTTGCCTATCACTCTGATTAGCTGTACAAGTTTGTCCATATCTCCGGTCAGGATTCTTACATGAGAAGCATCAGCAGGGAACTGCCCCAAAGTGGGGTCAACCGCTACCCATTCGTTAAGATAGACCTCAGGCCATGCATGATAGTAAAAGAAACCGTCACGGTATGTAAGCCCGGCAGCTATCCTCGTCGGTATGCCTGCCGCACGTGCCAGGGCAGTAAAAAGAACCGTATGCTCATTACAATCCCCCTTTTTCATCCTGAGTACTTCTGTTGCAAGGGGAAGCGTAATCATAGGCTCTTTCTTGATATTCTCATATACCCAGCCATGGATAAGCCTTGTCATTTCCAGTAAGTTTTTTTGCTCCCCGATAACCTCTCCCGAAAGCTCAATGATTGCAGGATCTTTCGATTGAACAAACATTGTATCTTTCAGGTATTCTCTTGTAAATCCATCCTGATTCCTATCACCCCTCCCCGTCCTATCTTTGCAGGGAAAGGGTTGTGCGGCCATTGACTCAAGTGATTCTTTTTTTATTTCCAGGACATCTCCGCGCAACCTCTGTCTGCCGCCATCGAGTTCAAGCCGGTCTGTATCTATCCCTGAAATGCACAGTTTCAGATATTCTGTCTTTCCGGGGGATAACGACAGACGGAAAGGAATGGAAACCTGTGCTACGACATCCATGGACAATTTCGACAATTGCACGGCGGTCGCTTTTGTTTCCTTGACAAGGGAAAAACCCATGGGACTGTCCTCCCTTAAAACCTCTCCCTTTTTTGTAATCCATACAATTGTTTCGATACCCTTTAAGCTCCCTTTCAGTTTATGGACATGCCTCATTTCGCCCATAGACATAAGAGTATCTTCTCCAAGGACCTCAACATTTATATGCTCCTGGCTCATGTTTAAAGGATTAACTACGGGGATAGTTAGTCTCTTCCCAGGCTTTAATCCGTTTCTGAGAATATAGGGTACCATGGAAAGATTAATATATGGACGCTCTGTAACGCGTATCTTTTTTATTGTAGTGACTTCACCTATGTTCAATGTTATAAAAATTGTTTTCCCTTCAACCTTTCCTTTGGCATGCATATCCACATCAGAGACGAATCTGCATGAAAAGGAAACCAGCCTGAATAATCTGTCAGTATGTGCATCTAGGATTGTTTCAAATTCCTTTTCTGCTCCCATCATCGAAAGCATTACCTTAAGCCTTTCTGAAATCTTGTATCCATCTGAAATTTTCGTTATCTTCCTGTAAGAATATCCTATTTTCTCTCCCTGGAAATATGCACCCATCCATTGCTCTTCAAAAAGGGCATCAGGAAGGGGAGATGTATCTGACATCCGCCACAGACTTTCAGGGAAGTAATATTTCACGATAAGGGCTGCCATGGCAGAGATCCATAAAACTGTAATGATAATATACACGTATTTCCTTAAAAAAAATTTTTGCATGACCTGATGTTTATTTTATCATTTCTTCCTTCATGCTTATATCTTGAGTTATTTTCCTGCAGAGGATACTATGATACTATTATATGAAGCCAGGATATACGGAGGTGTTATGCACAATTTAGTTGGAAAAACCGTTATAGTCGAAACATTTGAAACAACCTATATAGGTAAGCTTGTTGAATTGGGAGAGCAAGAAGTTCATCTCCAGTCAGACAACGGTTGGATTGTTATTCCGGTCGAAAGAATTACGAGTATGCGGGAAAAAATCGACTAGCTGTACAAATAATATTTTACATTGAAAAAAGCCGGTTATCTTTCGAATATCTTTATCATAATAGAAAGTAAGCTCAACAACCGCTCTTAACCGTTATAGCTTGTCCCTGAACTAAATATTTTTCTTGCTTGTGATGTTAGTATATATTTCTATTGTTAATCAACTTAGCTAAAGGTATGGGTATATGGAAGCAATGAAATATTTCTATGAGCTTTTTTCAATGTTGCCTCGTCAAGGTCCTGGAGACAATGAATCAACTCAAAAAGCGTTTGGACTTATGGTGGGAATACCGCCTAATCCATATATACTTGATATTGGATGTGGCGTCGGTATGCAAACAATAGAACTTGCAAGAATTTCAAATGGCACAATCATTGCTCTTGATAATCATCAGCCATTTTTAGATAAGTTAATGGAAAAAGCAAAGAAAGCGGGAGTTGCAGAAAAAATTATCCCTAAGAATCAGTCAATGCTGGAGATGGACTTTGAAAACAATACCTTTGATATCATTTGGTCGGAAGGAGCATTGTATTTCATGGGGTTTGCAAATGGATTAATGAAATGTAACCAATTATTAAAAAAACGCGGTTATCTTGCTGTTACGGAGATAGTATATTTATTGCCTAACCCTCCTATTCCTTTGCAGCAATTCTTTGAAAAAGAATATCCTGATATTGGAGATATTCAAAGTAAAACAGACTTAATCAATATAGCAAATTTGAATCTCATTTCAAACTTTACCTTACCGAAATCCTCATGGTTAGAAAATTTCTATTCACCAATGGAGGAAGCAATTAAGATATTAAAAAAGAAATATAACAGCAATGAAGCTGCATTACAAGTATTTGAGGATTCACAAAAAGAAATAAATCTTTACAAAAAATATTCAGATTATTTTGGATATGAATTTTTCATAATGCAGAAAAATACAGAATAAAGGGATCCGGACTTGCTGTTAAATTTATTTTTAGTATATTTGCTCCTTCCTGGAGGCAACATCACTGGTATGCTTCTCAAAGTTGTGTTTTTCTTTCTCAAATAAACGGGTTTTTTTGAGATTAATAGACTCAGCTTGCTCTCCTTCTCGTCTTTTCCTGCATCACCCTCTCATGCAACCAGACCTTTATTAAGGCGCCTCTGTCTACCCCGATTTTCTGACGTATCTCATCGAGCTCGTTCACGAGAGACTCGGCGACATCGATAGTCAACCGAACTTTCTTTCCATGACGTATTATCTTTGCCTTCTCCATATCGACTAAATCATGAACATCTTCGCCGGCATCGAAACGCTTATCAAACTCTCTTGTGCTCTTAGCCAATCCTTTCTTTTTCATATAACGTGACCTCCTTCTCCCTCGACCGCCTCACAGAAATAAGCCTTATAGTAGACTCGCCCCGGATAGTATATACAGCTGTCCAAAGCTTTCCATGGAGACGTGCGATCAGGATTCTTCTCTCTTCAACAGGGTGCGGTGCATTAATCTCGATCCTGTTCTCATCAAGCCAGAGTGCTTTTGCGGTTTTGAAATCAATTCCGTGCTTGCCCCTGTTGGCAATGTTTTTTCGAGCGTCCCACTCGAATTTCATACTATATTATACAGAATATAATGAAAATCTGTATATATTAAAATGCAGAGTGATTAAAACATCTTTCTACAAATTACAATAATGGGGGATAGAGGGATCGAATAGTGGGGTCGCGCATTAACATTAGACATTTCCCAAGTAAAAGAAACTTACATGCATGTTTCAAATGACTATTCATTATTTTTTATCATGGGCTGAAGGTGTGGACTTGTAAGTGTTAGCCGCACTCTATGTGGATTATCATCCGTGCGACTTTGATGAAGAAAGAAACGCATACCTTATAATCTTTGTTGTGACACACGGATTAACTCAAATCACCCACCAAAAATTGTATCAAAGCGACGGCAGCAATTGCCGCAGTTTCAGACCTCAGGATTCTTCTACCGAAAGACGTAACAATGAGACCGTTATCCCGTGCGAGGGCTATTTCTTGTCTTGTAAACCCACCCTCGGGACCGATTGCAATAACAATGGCACATGCAGCATTTTCTTCACCCCCACCAATCCCTCCTATCTTAGTAAATGGGGGTAAAGGCCCATTAATTGAAACCAAATCCAGGGTATCCTGATTTATCCTATTTTTTATTGATTTCACTGCCTCTGACAGTCTCATCCCTCCTTCTTCATAAAAAACGAATCCATATATCTTCCCTTGTGAATAATATGAGGTAAAAAGGTTATTAAAAGAAACAGGTGTTTGTATGGTTGGTACGACACTTCTTCCAGATTGTCTTGAGGCCTCCTGTGCAATTTTCCGCCATCTGTCCACTTTCCTTGTAACTCGTAACTGGCACCTCTCGGTCATGGCAGGGATTATCTCCTTTACCCCAAGTTCTGTTGTCTTCTGAATAATCATGTCCATCTTATCACCCTTTAGAATGCCCTGTACAAGTGTTATGTTTAAAGGTGAATCTGTTTCACAGGGAAATCTTTCCAAGACCTCAACTACTACTTCTTTTCTGTCTGTCTTTATTATCCTTGTTTTCAGGCACCTACCTTTACCATCAAATACAATCAGTTCATCACCTTTTTTGCACCTGAGAATAGATCTGAGGTAGCGTGCCTTGTCGCCCGTAATCGATATACTGTCTTCTGCTTTATCGGTTATTGGCAGATATATTCTTGGCATTGTTTACCGGCCTTGTGATTATGCTGCAACTGTTCTGAATTGTAAAGTAATGATCCTGTAAAAAGCGCGGGGAAATCTTTTTCGTTATTTCTCTGCCCCTGTAAAGAGGTCTTTCAGTTTATCTTTAAAGGATTTTGATACCTCATCGCCGTTTATCTGTGCGAATTCCTCGAGCAGTTCTTTCTGCCTTTGTGTCAATTTCTTGGGGACATCGATATAGATCCTTACGATCTGGTCCCCCTTGCCGTGACCGCCAAGTCTCTGGACTCCCTTCCCTTTCAGATAAAATATCCTGCCCGAAGGTGTTCCCTGGGGTATCTTCAGCTTAGAAACGCCGTCCAGGGTCGGCACTTCTATCTCTGTGCCGAGAGCTGCCTGAGGGAAAGATAAAGGGAAATCACAATAGAGATCATACCCCTCCCTTTTAAAGAACGGGTGCTCCTCAACATTTATAAATATGTAAAGGTCACCCGGAGGGCCGCCATGTATTCCCATTTCACCCTCTCCGGAGATCCTCAGCCTAGCACCTGTATCAACACCAGCGGGCACCTTCACCTGTATGGTTTTTTGCTTCCTGACTTTACCATGACCTTTGCAGACTTTACAAGGATCTGTGATAATCTGACCGGTACCACCGCATTTCTGGCATGTTTTCGATATGCTGAAAAAACCCTGCTGAAATCTAACCTGACCTGTACCCTTGCAATTTGTACAAGTAGAAGGAGCTTTCCCCGGCGAGGAACCGCTTCCATTACACTCACTGCAAATTTCCCATTTGGGTATTTCTATATTCTTTTCAGTACCGAATGCCGCTTCCATAAGTGTTATATCTAAATCATATCTAAGGTCATTACCTTTAGCCGGCCGTGGTCTACGCCTTCCAGAAAACGTGCCAAAGAAATCCCCGAAAACATCTTCAAATATATCCCCGAAACCTGTCCCAAATGGCCCGAATCCTTCACCAACACCCTCTGGTGTCCCGAACCTGTCGTAATTACCCCGTTTTTCAGGATTGCCGAGGCATGAATATGCTTCATTGACCTCCTTGAATTTATCTTCAGCGTTTTTATCACCGGGATTCCTGTCAGGGTGGTATTTCATGGCAAGCTGCCTGAATGCCTTCTTGATATCAGTATCAGAAGCGTCTCTTGATACACCTAGAATTTCGTAATAATCTTTCATAGATTATGTATTATATAAAAGTTCCCAAAGGTAAACAATCAGAATCCCCCTCATACCTCGCAGGGTCGTGAGGGGGACTGTTATGTGTTGCTTGATTTAAGCTCTCTCTGTTACTTTAACGTGCAACTCCTGCCACAAGTCTAAAAGTTAAGAGATGAACATTCCTGACCTCTGATATTAACCTTCTTTCTTGTCTTTATCAACCTCTTCGAATTCAGCTTCAACAACTTCTTCTTCCGGTCCCTTTGCACCGGCCTCTTGTTGGGTCCCGGCGGTACCGGTACCGGCACCTGCGCCGGCGCCTGCTCCTGCCTGTGCGCCTGCTGTCTTATAAACATGTTCTGCGAGTTTGTGAGATGCCCTCGTAAGCTTTTCTACGCTGGACTTTATTTCAGACACGTCGTTGCTTGAATCTTTCAACTTTCTGCACTGTTCAAGGGCATCCTGAATCTCTGTTTTTTCTGATTCCGAAAGTTTGTCTCCGTAATCGCGGAGTGACTTTTCCACCGTATAAATAAGGGTATCAGCCTCATTCCGTGCTTCGGCCAGTTGTCTTTTGCTTTTATCATCCTCTGCGTGTGCCTCGGCATCACGTGTCATTTTCTTTATTTCGTCCTCAGTGAGCCCGCTTGAAGCGGTAATCCGTATAGACTGCTCTTTACCGGTACCAAGGTCCTTGGCAGAGACGTGCAGTATCCCGTTTGCATCAATATCGAATGTCACCTCAATCTGGGGGATTCCCCTTGGTGCCGGCGGAATTCCTATGAGTTCAAAATTGCCTAGAATTTTGTTATCCGCAGCCATTTCTCGTTCACCCTGACATACCTTTATGGAAACGGCAGGCTGGTTGTCAGTAGCTGTAGAGAATATCTGGCTCTTCTTCGTTGGAATGGTAGTATTCCTCTCGATTATCTTCGTGAAAATTCCACCCAGCGTCTCAATGCCGAGAGAGAGCGGGGTAACATCGAGCAACAGAACCTCTTTTACATCACCCTTCAGCACAGCAGCCTGTACAGCTGCGCCCACAGCAACGACCTCGTCCGGATTCACCGACTTGTTCGGCTCCCTGCCAAAAAAACTCTGGACAGTCTGTTGCACCTTCGGGGCCCTTGTTTGACCGCCTACAAGAAGAACTTCATTTATCTGTGAAGGCGAGGTAGTTGCATCCGATAATGCATTCTTGCAGGGTGTCACCGTGCTTTCTATTAGATCTCCGACGAGCTGCTCCAATTTCGACCTCGTCAGCTTCATTAGCAGGTGCTTTGGTCCTGTTGCATCAGCTGTGATAAACGGTAGGTTGACCTCTGTCTCGGTTGCTGTAGATAGTTCTATTTTGGCCTTCTCAGCAGATTCTTTGAGTCTCTGTAATGCCATCTTGTCATTTTTCAAGTCAATGCCCTGGTCTCTCTTGAACTCCTCAACCATCCAGTCCATGATCCTCAGGTCAAAGTCATCTCCACCGAGATAAGTATTACCGTTTGTAGATTTTACCTCGATAACTCCTTCACCAATTTCCAGGATGGAAATATCAAATGTCCCGCCCCCGAGATCGTACACAGCGATCTTTTCTTCCTTCTTCTTATCCATGCCGTATGCGAGCGCTGCGGCAGTCGGCTCGTTGATTATCCTCAGGACATTGAGTCCTGCAATCCTTCCGGCATCCTTTGTTGCCTGCCTTTGGCTGTCATCGAAATACGCAGGGACGGTGATCACTGCTTCTGTTACCTGCTCTCCAAGGTAATCCTCTGCAGCCTGTTTTAGTTTCTGGAGTATCATGGCTGAAACTTCCGGCGGCGAATAGATTTTACCCCTGATCTCCACATGTGCATCCCCGTTTGGTGCCTCAACGATTTTATAAGGAAGCCTCTTCTTTGCGTGTTCTACCTCCGCAGAATTATATTTCCTTCCCATGAGCCTCTTTATCGAAAATATCGTGTTTTCAGGATTTGTTATTGACTGACGTTTTGCGATCTGCCCGACAAGTCTCTCTCCTTTTTCAGTTACAGCAACGACAGACGGAGTAGTCCTGCTTCCTTCCTGGTTAGGAATGACTACAGGTTCCCCAGCCTGGACAACCGCAACAACAGAGTTTGTCGTTCCAAGATCAATTCCAATTGCTTTTCCCATCTTAAGACTCCTCCTCTATATTTTTATTGATCTCTATTTCTTCTCCCATTTCTTCTTCCGTTTCTTTTTCCTCTTTTGTTTCTGATCTTTTTGACACAGCGACGAGAGAAGGCCTGAGAACTTTTTCCTTCAGCATATAACCCTTTCTGAATTCTTCGACTACGATATTTTCCTCAATATCATCCCGCACTACCTGTGTCATTGCATGATGGACAGAAGGATCAAAATGCCGTCCTTCAGCATCAATAGCTTTAAGACCAAATTTTTCCAGTGTCTTGTTCATCTCTTTCAACGTTATTTCGACTCCCTGAACCAGACCGTCTGAAACACCATCAGAAGCGTGTTTTAAAGCTAATTCGAGATTATCAATCACAGGTAGCAATGCATTTAAAAGACTTTCATTGCCATATCTTATGATATCCTCCTTGTCTTTGTTCACTCTCCTCTTATAATTCTCGAATTCAGCGTACAATCTCAGGTATTTGTCGTTAAGCTCCTGAAGCTCTGTTTCCAGCTGTTCTCTGTCTTTCGGCTGAGATTCTACAGCACCTTCCTGAACAGCCTCCTTTTCTTCTGTCCGTGAAAAGATATGGTCTTCTCTCATGTCGTTACTTCCCACGTCCTTTTACCTCTTAGCAAGTATTTTTGTTATATATTTAGCTGTGCTATCTACGATGTAAATCGTTTTCTCATAGTCCATCCTGGTTGGACCGATAATTCCAACGACACCAATCGGCCGGTCCTCGTCCCTACAGGCTGATACAACAATGCTCAGTTTTTTCATATCGTCCGCGGAATTCTCTGAACCGATCAATATCTGGACACCCTCTGATTCGATAACCTTATTGAGCAATTGAATAATCGTATGCTTTTCCTCTATGGCTCTTGATAATTCCCGTATCTTTTCTAAATCGGCAAAATCGGGCAGATCGAGCACCTCAGAGAGCCCGGAAACAAAAAAATCACTGAAACTTACCGAGAGTGCCTTACGACATATAGTCATCGCTCTCATGATAAGTTTTTCGCATTTTGATTTATCCCGTATCATTTCCTTGAAAACTTTTACCCGGATTTCATCCAGGGTAAGCCCGGCAAACTCAGCGTTGAGATAACTGGTAATCCTGTTGAGGTCTCTCTGGGAGATATCCGTATTAAGAGATATCACGTTGTTTTTAATCAGGCCCTGATCAGTAAAGATTATTACTGCAATTTTGTCTGACTTGAATTTAATAAGTTCAAGTTTTTGCAGCGTTGTCATATCAAGTCGCGGAGACATCGCGATACCTAGATAATGGGACAGATGGGAGAGGGCTTTCGTTGACTCGCTTAAAAGTCCCCCGATATTATCCCTTAGTGCTTCCAGCTTTCTATAGACCTCCTGCAGAATATCAGCGTTGAAACGGGAATCATATTCAGCCACGAGTGAATCGACATAAAACCTGTACCCCCTGTCCGTCGGTACCCTTCCCGCTGATGTATGGGGCTGCATCAAGAATCCCATATCCACGAGATCTGCCATTATGTTCCGGATCGTAGCGGGAGAAATTCCGAAAGAATACCTTTTTGAAACAGCCCTGGACCCTACGGGTTCTGGGATACTAATGTAACTCTGAACTACCGCGTAAAGGACTTTTCTACTTCTTTCATCTAATAATTCCATATATTAGCACTCTCATCGGTCAAGTGCTAATAATCTAACAGTTAACTCGGTATCATGTCAAGACTATATGAGCTGGGTATAAGTTAACCCCGGCGCATGCATGTTAATTTAAACCGGGAAAAGAACGTATCTGGTATCTGGGGCATGGTCGAATAATGCCGGATCAAATTTTGATCTTCTGTACCTCTATGAGAAGGGCTTTTGCCTCTTTACCGATTGATTTGATATGGATGTCCATTTCGCTGGCAGCAGCGGCAAGTTGCGATGTTGTTTCCTGTAATTTTTCAAAGGCATTTACAATTTCGTTATTCATCTGCTTTTGATTGCCAATGGCAATATGTATTTGTTTGGCTTGTCCTGATACACGTTCTGAAATATATGATATCTGCTTAATGCTCTTTGACTGGGATTCGGTCGCACTTTTTATCTGTTCTGCGCCTATACGTATCTTCTCAGATGCCTCAACGATTATGTTACTTCCCTTGCTCTGCTCTCTGGTCGCCCTGGATATCAATTCAATCTGGTCAGTCGTCTGCTTAACAGAACGCGTAATTTGATTAATAGCATTTGCCTCTTCGGCAGTTGCCCTCTGAATAGACTTCGACATCTCGGTTGCAACGCGTGAACTTTCAAGTATGCCATGGAGGGCTTTGTCAACTTCTTTTATAAGTTCTACCCCCCTGTCGGCAATTTCTATCCCCTTGGAGGTCATTTCAACACTTGACTGAGTTTCTGCCTGTACAGTGCTGACGAGCTCAGCGATCTCCCTTGTTGACGCTGAAGTTTTTTCTGCAAGCCTCTTAATCTCATCGGCAACTACGATAAAGGATTTTCCGTGTTCACCTGCCTGGGCTGAGAGGATCGCTGCATTCAGAGAAAGCAGATTTGTCTGGGCAGCCACTTCATCGATGACTTTCAGGATACTTCCTATTTCTTCCGATCTTCTCTCGAGACGATTTATTCTTACGGCAATTGCATGAACACTTTTCCTGATATCCTCTATCCCCTTTATGGCAATATTGAGAGACGCTAAGCCCTTTTCCGATGCATCAAGTGTAACTTTCTCAGCCAACAGCACCGATTCTTTTGCATTCTTGTGTATTTCGGAAATCGTAGCGTTCACTTCTTTAAGGGCCATTGTGCTTTCCTCAGAAGATGCTGAAAGGACTTCAATAATACGCGCTGTCTCTTTTATTGAACTCATCATCTCTTCAACAGAAGCAGCCGATTCCAGGGCATTTATATAAAAACTATGAGCGCTCTCTGCTATTTGCGAAACAGACTTGGTGATTTCTTCTAAAGCGTTTGTCTCACCTTCTGAAGTTTTATAAAGGTTTTCCGAACCCTCTGCGATTGATACAATAGACATGTTCATCGCCTCGACATGCCCCGCATACTCCTTGAAAGCTTTCTTTTGAGCATCGATGATCTTCAAGACACTCGATGGTGATTCTCTGATCGAAGCAGCCATTTCAGAAACAGTGGCAGCAAGGCCGTTTATCCTGAGCAACATATTTTTTACCTGTGCGCTCATGGTATTTATTGCCTCTGATAGAGGCAAAATCTCTTCCTTTCCGGTTACTGTAACATGCACTGTCATATCTCCGGCAGACATCTTCCTGAGGACTTTCTCTGTTTCCGTTATTGGTTTCGTCACGTACCGAGAGGAGAGATAATAAAGAGCCCCCCCGGATAACAAAAAACAGATAAAAGAAAATGGAGCAACTGCAAGCAGGAAACTATTCAGTCCTTCAGTCACTCCGGTCGAACTAACACCTATCCTCACAATCCCCGCATTTTCCTCTTTATCCTCAACGAGTGGAAAGGAAACATCATAGAAATTTTTCCTTCTCTGAGCAGATGTTTTCATGGAAGCGAGTGCCGTTAATGCTGCATCATCTCTCAACACTTTCCCGATATACCCCTCATCGCTATGAAAAAGGACTTTCCCTTCTTTATCGACGAGCATCACATAATTAATGGCTTCGTCCTTATTAATCCTTTTCAGTTTTTCATGCAGTTCTTCCATGTTTTTTATCGTAATGCCGGCAGCATCTGTCTTTCCAATCCCTTCTGAAAGTGCTTTCGCATATGATGTCGCCTTTGATATAACAGACTCTTTCACCCTGTTGTACGCTATAAATGATAAAATTGCCGTGTTAATACTCAGAGCAAGAAGCAGTACGAAGGCTATCAAATAAAAGTACCTGGTCCCAAGATTCATAAAATTCGGATCCTTTAGTATTTCTATCCTCTAACTTACACGTTTGCTCCCATTGGTACAGGCTCGCTGCACATCCTGATTAAATATTACCTTTGAATAACAATAAAGTCAATAAAATTGGGATCTTTATAAGATAATATTAATAATTACTTAATAATATATTATAAAAGTCCTTTTAATATATATGCTAATTATGACCTGTAAGATTCATCTGTTTCATGCAGCATATTATTAGAGAGGCATCCCTACAAGCACCTTCGATTGCAGCTGATGATTCTACATGTCTATGTCGCTCCAAAGAACACTCCGGTTCCTTCCCGTTCTTTTTGCATGGTAGAGGGCCTTATCAGCCTCTCCGATTAGATCTTCTTGATCCCTAATATTATCATCCCGGTGGGTTGATATGCCTATGCTCACCGTTATCTGAAAATTTTCATCCTTTGCAGAAAAGGCCTTTTTCATGACGGTCTTTCTTAATCTTTCCGCCATTTTCAGCGCACCACGGGCATCGGTTCCTATCAGGATCACGGCAAATTCCTCCCCGCCATATCGTGCAGGGACATCTATGTTCCTTATAGTTTTCTTAATGATACCGCTGACATCTTTTAATACTGAATCGCCCACCGGATGTCCATATGTATCATTGATTTCTTTAAAATGGTCTATATCGATGAGAAGGAGGGAAATTGGCTCCGGGAACCTTCCTCTCCGATGAAATTCCTGCTTGACTCTCTCCTGAAAATGTCTGTGGTTAAAGAGTCCTGTAAGCCCGTCTGTAATGGCCAGTCTTTCTATTTCCTCATGAAATTTAGCGTTGGCTATGGATATTGAAGCCTGGTTACCGAGTACTTTTAATAGTTCTATTTGATATGGATTAAAAGCATTTGTCTCTTCCGAAAGGATTGCGAGTATTCCCAGAAGATCTCTTTCATAGAGAAGCGGCAATACAAACACAGACCCAATGTTGTTCACTTTAAACGGCATAATTGACAACCGGTAATGCCTTACATCGGAAAGGTTTAATGGCTCCTTGTTCTTTGCAACCATATCCAGCACCGTATGCTTCAAACTGAAGGAATGCTTATCAAGGGTGTCAAACCCTCTATGGTGAAGTATTTCAGCTTCATTCCCCTTCACAATAAAAAAGACACTTCTTGAGGGAGCAATCCTCAGTGCACCATCGAGCAAGGTTTGGGCTATATCGCTCACATGCAATGACGAGAGCAATTTTGCACTTTCCTCATTCAAAACCTTAAGGGTTGTATAAGAACGGTAGATCTGTGGGTAAACGCGCTCTCGCTGTAGAATCTTAACCAGTTGATTAGAGAATGTACTAAGTGTATCACTGTCCGCAGAGCTGAATGCATGAAACCGTGCACTGTCAGCACATACAACGCCTAGAGGGAAGGCCCCATCCATAACCGGAACCGCGACGAGCGAAGATATTTTTTCCTTTTTATAATAGCCGACATCGAGCTTCCTTTCGGTAATATCAGATGAAATAAGGGGCCTTTTCTCTTTTAGACAAATATATATGAGGCCTCTGTCCGAAAGGATAATTTCATCTTGTTCTCCGGTAGAACACCTCAACTTGAGGCCGTGGTCAGAACTCGCGAAAAATACTACAGAATCAGCAAATATTGTATTTTTTGCAACCGTAAGTAGTTCTTTAATTTCATCATCGGGCTTAAACATTGATTCAAGGTAGTTAGATATAATCTTTTCATCATTAAAAGATTTCGTTTCTGAAGTAATCTCAACGGGCTGCAATGTCTTATTCCTTGAATGAACGGGCGACTTGACCGCCTTTGTTGTCCTGGCATTCCTTACCAGCAACAGAGAAAGGCCGCCCGTTGCAGCTATAGATGAAAGAAAAAATATCTTTTCGCTAAGATGCGCCCCGCTTAATAAAAATCTAACCTCTAAGATAGGGACAAATACCATAAATAACAGAACGGTTCTGCTTCCGTAAAATGCCGTGAGAGATACCAGGAAAGGGAAATAGACAAGTCTCGGCCAGGGTATGTTCAATGCCTGCGCGGTACCGGGGATAAGGAGGCCGACTGAAAAGAGGAATTCAAGGGCATACCTCCGGTCTTTTTTATAGATATGCAGTATTACATAGACAGCAATGGTGGTTATACTGACAGGGAACCATATCACACCTTTGCGTGACGGTAATTCCAAGAGCATCCCAAGATAGGCAATCGAGAGAAGGAAAAAGGGGAATCCTCTCTTTATCCAGATACCCTGCCCCTTTTCATTTCCTCTTCCTTGAAAAACTTCTTGTACAGGATCTCCCATTCAGGACTTCCTTCAAAAATCTTTTTTGAAAAAGATTGAAGTTTTTTCCGGACATGAAAATCGATTTCTTCGCCTATCCTTAATTCTGATATGATGGCCCTTTTGATCTCAGCTCTGACTTTATGTTCTTCCTCAACAAATTCAACAAGCTGCTTGTCCACAAGCCCTTTGAAAAGTATATGGCTCAGGTGCAGAATCTTATCATCGGACAACATCATAGTACAATATTTCTTTCTTTGACAAGTTTTTGCTTGGTGAGGTCAAATAATCTCCGGTAATCCAGGCGGCCCTGCTGTATTTCGAGGGAATGCTTTTTCAAAATTTCTTTAACTTCTTCATTTAACCGGTCTTCCGCGGTGAGTTCATGCATTAAAAGTTCTTCTGTCTCTGACAGGAGTTTTTCGATTGGTACTTTTGGCTTAACGAGGTTCTTAGATATGATATTATCTAAAATTTTTTTTGCAATGAGAGGAACCCATGTCTTCGGGATCCTCATCCTACCTTTCTGCAAAAGCAAGCAGGGCAATGTTTCTTGCCCTCTTAATCGATTCTGTCAGTTCTCGTTGATGCCGTGCACAGGTACCGGTCATTCTCCTTGGAAGGACTTTGCCCCGTTCGGTAAGATAGCTTCTCAGAACTTTCGTGTTTTTATAATCTATGTAGTCTACCTTCTCCGCACAAAATCTGCAAAATTTTCTCCTCTGGAACCTCTTGTGTTGCAAAATAACTCCTTTCTACGGGTTATGATCGAATTTTTTTGACTCTTGATTTAAAATGGTTCTAAATCGGTAGTTTCCTCCGGTGGTATAGTATCTCCCTCTGCACCGAAGGAGTCACCTTCAGATGACTGGCTACCCCTCCTTGAAAGAAATCTAACCGATTGGGCAACAACCTCAAACTTGCTCCTCTGTTGCCCGTTAGACTCCCATCTCCTCTCCTGCAGCCTGCCCTCAACAAGAACAGAACTTCCCTTGCTAAGATATTTGCTGCATGATTCAGCCTGCTTTCCGAAAACAACGTTGTCAATAAACATTGTCTCCTGTTTCATGTCGTCAGACTGTTTGTACCTATAATTCACCGCAATCCTGAATGAAGCAACGGGTGTCCCCTGTGGCGTATACCGCAACTCGGGGTCTTTTGTAAGGTTTCCTATCAATATTATTTTATTATACACTTACGCTTCTGTCTTCTGTTCAGCAGATTCAGCGACTTCTTCGAATTTTTCAATGTCCCGTATCTGCTTCGATTCAAGTTTGATAATCATGTATTTTATGACACTATCGGAGACCCTGTAAAAATCTTCAAGTTTTTTTATCGTTGCAGGAGGTGTCTTGTATAACAGGAGAACATAGAGACCTTTCTTGTGCTTTTTTATCTCGTATGCAAGCTTTCTCCTACCCCATACATCGACCTTAAGCACTTCACCGCCGCTGCCTGTAATGATTTCTTTAATTTTCGTTACAGCACCCTCGGATTCTTCGTCCGAAAGGGTTGAATCAAGTATCACGATGTTTTCATATATATTCATTTAATCTCCTTAATTTTTCCAGACGTTTACCGTTTTTGAATCTTCAAATATTCTAAAATTCGTTTAAGATCCCTTCTCTTTTATTCCGGCTGGCTGCTTGTTCGCCGTCTCTCCTGAGGATCCGGAATCTTTCTTTTTTGAAAAAAATTCCATACAGGCTGAACGCTATTGGTCTTCCCCGCCCCGGAACAAAGTTCACTAATAATAAATCCTAATTTTATACCATAGCATAGTTAACAAAATCAACTAAGACGACCGTGTTGAAAATATTTATTCCCTGTTTATGCAATACACGAATCTTGAGCTTCGGCTGTATTGATTTGATTGGTAGATGTTCCATGGATCCGGGCTGATTTCTAAAACAGCTAAAGGTAATAACTACGGGGTCTTGGTGATATGGCCTTAATCTGAAAGCTGCATTATAATAGTCCGAAATGTCTTTATACGCATCCATAGATATCGGTTCAAATACTCTTAGACTGCTCATAGCTAAAATCAAGGATAAAAAAATAGAGAACACCTGCTACAAACGCAGCATCACCCGTTTAGGGACAGGCATAGACCAAACAGGAAGACTGTCCGATTCTACTTGTGATTTATCTCTCGCTGTCCTGAAGGAATTTTCCTCTCTCATTTTTTCTTACCGTGTTAAACATGTCAGGGCAGTTGCAACAAGTGCATTACGCGAGGCCTCGAATGCAGACATCTTTATACGGAGGGTGCTGGTTGAAACAGGTATCTCCATTGAAGTCATCTCGGGGGAACAGGAGGCAGAACTAACGCTTAAGGGCATCCTCTCATTTCTCCCCGGGCACGGGACATCAAGCTATCAATCTCTTCTTATCATTGATATGGGAGGCGGCAGTACGGAATGGATTTTCTACAAGAATAACCTTTGTCTTGACAAAGGGAGCATGCCTATTGGGGTCATAAAACTATACGGGGAATGCATTAAAAATGATCCGGTTTCAGAGGCAGACATCTCCCGTCTCAAAAATAAAATGATTCCGCATATGAAAATATTGGCAAAAAATGTTTCACGTTCTATAGACAAGGATACGTGCCTTATAGGAACCGCCGGCACGTTTACAACCATCGCCTCTATAGATCTCGGGCTCAGTACGTATGAAAGGGAAAAAATACATCTCCACAGGATATCTTTATCAAGTTTGTACAAGATGAGCCGCAAGCTGTTTCCGATGACACTCGAAGCGAGGAAAAATGTTACTGGGCTTGAACCTGAGCGTGCGGACTTGATTATACCAGGCATACAATTTACAATTATGCTTATGGAATTTTTCCACTTTCATGAATTAGTCATCAGCGATTACGGCCTTCTTGAAGGTATTCTCTTGGATATGCTATGAGGAAAGTGTTCCAGAAACCAGCGAGTCTTAAGCCTGTGCCGTTCAGATTCTGTCCCGGCTGCGGACACAGTCTAATCCATAGACTGATAGCCGAGTGTATCGACTCCATGGGCATCTGCGAAAAGGTTATAGGAATTGCTCCTGTTGGATGCGCAGTATTCGCCTACGATTATTTCAATTTCGATATTCTCGAAGTTGCCCACGGCAGACCCCCTGCAGCAGCGACGGGACTGAAACGCGCCCTGCCGGACAGGATAATTTTTTCTTACCAGGGCGATGGTGACCTTGCAGCCATAGGGACAGGAGAGATTGTTCATGCTGCAAACAGGGGTGAAAATATTTCTGTTTTTTTTGTCAATAATGCGACCTATGGAATGACGGGGGGACAAATGGCTCCCACGACTATCATCGACCAGATAACAACGACAACACCTAAAGGCAGAAAGAACAAAACCGACGGATATCCCCTCCACGTATCCGAACTCCTGGCTACCATTGAGGGGGCTTCTTTTATTGCCCGAACCGCGGTAGATTCCTACAAACATGTTATTGGCACAAAAAAGGCAATAGAAAAATCGTTCAGATATCAGATTGAAGGGAAAGGGTTTAGTCTTGTAGAAATACTCTCACCCTGTCCCGTTGACTGGAAACTTTCTCCGAGAGATGCTTTAGTCTGGATAAGGGAACAAATGATTCCCGTATATCCTTTAGGAACATATAAAGACATCTAGACAACATACAGATGGAAAGCAAGATTATTATAGGTGGCTTTGGAGGCCAGGGGATACTGTTTTTAGGGGCAGTCCTCGCATATTCTGGCATGCTCGAAAATAAGCAGGTAACATGGTTTCCGTCATACGGTGCAGAGATAAGAGGGGGTACCGCAAACTGTACCGTAATCGTATCAGACGAAGTAATAGGGTCTCCGATTGTCAAGAATCCTGACATCTTGATCGTTATGAGCGATGCTTCGCTGAACAAATTCCAGCTGCAGCTCAAGAAAAACGGGATTCTCCTGTTTGACTCATCCCTCATGAAAGCGCCCACAGCCAGGAGGGATGTCGAAGTTCTCGCCGTTCCTGCAACAGAGATATCGAGTAAAAATGGAAATACAAAATCTGCCAATATGGTCCTCCTGGGTGTTCTCATCACAATATCTGGGATAGTGAGTAAAGAATCTGTTTTTAAGGCCCTTGAACGCACTGTAAAAGACGGCAACAGCAAGCTCGTCGATATGAATAAAAAAGCCATTACTGAAGGGATACGGTTTATTGAAAATACGCAAGGCAAAAATATCTGACCTCAGATACGTTCAGAAGCTTATAAATGATTATGCCAGAAAAGAGGAGATGCTTCCCCGTTCCCTCAACGAGTTGTACGAAACCGTTCGTGATTTTGTTGTATGCGAGGAACACGGAAATATCTGCGGTGCATGTGCATTACATATCATGTGGGAAGACCTCGCAGAGATCCGTTCCCTTGCAGTAGACAGACATTATCAAAAAAGAGGTGTTGGTAAAAAACTCGTTAGACGATGCCTCAAAGAAGCCGGCGCTCTGGGAATAAAGAAAGTTTTTGCCCTGACGTATTGTCCTGAATTTTTTAAAAAGCTGGGATTCACCGATACAGACAAAGCAAGCCTACCTCAAAAAATCTGGGGTGACTGTTTAAGATGTCCGAGGTTCCCGGAGTGTAATGAGCACGCCGTGATAAAATACCTTTAGGTAGTTCACAGCAACCTCCACCTGGGGAAAAACCTTCCCGTGTGTAAAGAATAATCCCGATATTCGTCACCGTAAATGCTCGCAAGATACCTCTCTTCTGCACCTGTCTTCAGAAGAATACATATGACGAGGACGAAAAGGATCAGCAGAGAAAAAGGGGTAGGCAAAAGTAAGAGTGTACCGGCGACAATGATTATTTGGAAAAGGTAGATAGGATGCCTCACGATACGGTAAGGACCATGCCTAACGAGCGTTAATTTCTCCCGCTTGTCTATCGCTATTCTCCATGAATCTCCCAGGACATGATAGCACCATACCGTGCCGAGATATCCTCCCACGAGCATCATAACAGCAACTATTATGACAATGTGGTGCAGGAGAAATGGGAAAAGATAAAAAAGTCCCATGTCTCCATGGGCATCAACGATAAATGGCTGACCTATCCATCCCATTATAACAAAAAACCAGCCCAACCAGAGTATCTTTTCTTTCAGTTCCTTTGGCTTAATGTTGGGGAATTTACCTATGGAATGCCTTACATGGTACATGTTCAAAACCACACTTCCCCAATAAAGGGAAGCCGAAGCGACGACAAGAACCTTACGCAGTAAAAAAAGGTTATCCGCCATTTTCAAGATTACGTTTTGCCTGTATCAAACGTTGTACCTCCAGAGTCCAGTGCTTTTTAATGCTGTGCCAGACATCTGCGGCCCAGAGGATATTCTGGCTCGATGATTCAAACTCAACATCGATTTGCGGTTCATCTGTCGGCATATAATTATTAATCCATTCCCTTATTTCCTTGCTTTCGGCAAGGTGCTTTGTTTTCGGCACCATAACATGGTTATAACCGATAGGCAGATGGACATTTCTTACCTTGGTCTTATCAACCGGACTGTACTGATTTGCAGGCCCGAACCCAAAAAAATCTCCGCCGAAAAAATCGAGCCCCATATAAAATCCGGTAAACTCCTCAACCGTATTTGGTATCCTCCTGAGCTTGCCGAACATCCGCCATTGGTTCGGAAGAAGCATTGTCATCCCCCCTGCACCGACCGCGGTAGCATACGAGACCTTCAAGCCTATAACATCCCTCTCTTCTCCGGTAAGAGGGTCAATTATCGAGAAGCGTTCTTCAGAACTATTAGTCAGCGGGTTCCACACAGGAATTGATTCAGCGAAAGAGCCATCTAATTCATGGAGCACCTTCACCGCCTGGATCCCGCCCTGGCTGTGACCGATGATTATTGGTCTCATGCCCTCCCTTTCATAATACCATGCGATCAATCCTGCAAGTTTCCTGCTGCTTGTATAACAGCTGTAGGAATACGAGCCGCCTTGTGGATTGCGGATTTTTTCTTCCGGGTAGCCCATGCCCACGAGGAACTCCGAAAAAGACACCATCAAGACATGCACAGGGTAAATCCCGCCATGTATATTGATAATCCTCGGGGCAGGCGCACGGGAAAGCAGTTCTTTTATATGATTCTCGGTAATATGTTCGGGGTCGAGTGCAAGGATTTCATCTTCGAGCGGTTGACACATGGAAAGTTCGTGTAAGACTTCCCACCTCTCTACTTTATCCGTGTAAAGGGCTTCTCTGTACTTGTAAGCTGTAGCTGAACAACCGAATGAGTATATTAACAAAACCAAGGCAAGGATTGCCTGTATATATCTTTTCATAAGGTCGTCTCGATGGTTTGTATATTCCGTAAAATCTCCCTTACAAGCCTTTCGCGATCGTACCTTGTAAATACCGCGTCTCTGAAACTGAACCCTATGTTAAAAGTATCCCCCACTGTAGTAAGTGATAAAACAAGAGGTACAACTGGATTTGTTGAAACAGCCCTCAAATATTCAACATGGTTCTCTTCTTTTGACAGGTCCCAGAGATTATTCAAATTAATATTGGATATACCCCCCCATAAAGGATAATATTTAGCATAGAATTTTCTTTGATGCTCCTGGGGAAAGAGAGGAATAAGTGCAAGCGCTAATAGCTGCTCTATGAGGGACCTTAAATAAAGTTTATGCCTCTTTATCTTTTCCGTCTGTTCGTGAATTTCTTTCGCCAGATGGTCAAGGGTAATGCCCTGCGGAACAGTGTGCGAAACCACGAATGACCCCAAATAAAGTCCAAACGGTCTTTGTATGTCCATATGGAGATCCTTGCGGATATTCACTATAGAGGCGACGGATATTTTCCTTCGCCTTCGGGAAGAAAGCCGTTTCGAGGCAAAAAAAGAAATCGACAGCAGGAGTATAGAAATAAGGATATCATTCATGGTAACCCCCCACCTTTTTGATGCTTTCACGAGGGCATGGAATTGTGAGGGTTCCATGTTAACACTGGTAAAGGAAATATGACAGTTGTTAATATCGGTATAGCTCACCCTGCATGACTGCCTTAAATCAGCGACATGAGAGGGGAGAGTCAATAACCAGCTTGTTAGGTGCCTAATGTTGAACTGAAGCATTCGCCTGAGGCTAAAAGGGTAATGCCGGATCGGCACCTGGATATCAGCTCCGTTTTTGCCCATGTATGTATTCACTATACTTTTAATGAAATAGACTATGGACTCGGCATCGGATATGATATGAAGATATACAAGTCCCAAATAGAAAAAGTGTTCTTCTTTCAAGATAAAAAATCTAAAGGGAGTAATAACACCCTCCATCGGAAAGGGTTTATTGATCTGTAGTTCTATTTCATTATCAAGGGCAGCAGGTGTTTCCTCATTATGTTCTACAATCTTGATATCCACAGCGGCAGCCCCCCCCCTGTAAAAAAAGCGCCTTCTTTTTCTATCTAAAACGAACCCCGTCAGAAGATACATCTCTAAGCGTTGTTGAATGATACTCGTCAGCCTTTGCCGATCGAGAGGTCGAGGTATCCTTATTACGTGAACCGCATTATAAGGATGGATCTCATCCCATAGCAGCATAGTCCTCTGGAAAATATGGAGCTTACCACCCACGTCTGTATTCTCCGTGCATCAATTCATTGTACAAATGAAAGTCAGGTCGCCGCCTTCATTTCACTTTAAAAACTCTTTCTTACCTTCATAGGTCTTCCACCTGTTATGCATCCACAGGTATTGCTCCGGGTATTTACGGATTATCGTCTCCATGGTACGGTTCATTTCCCGGGTCAAACGGTAGATTTCTGCCTTTTCACTGGTATATTCGCCGGGCCATATCGGGTCACAGACAAAGCCTTCATAAGCATCCCTGCCTTTCCGGCAACAGGCAACTACAACGATTGGCCTCTTATAGGTGATCGACAGGATGGCAGGAACCGGGGTTGTGGTGGCCTGCCGCCCGAAAAAATCAACCAGGATCCCCTTCATTGTGCTCTGGTCCGGGAGCATACCGATAGATGTCCCCTTACGGAGAGTTTTCTGGAGAACAAAGAACGCGTTCCTCTTAGGAATAATCAACTGACCGCTGGCAGCACGTTTCTTATAGATCAAGGATTCAAGGTACTCGTTATCCAAAGCCCGCACAACAACCACTAGAGGTATTCCCACCAGAGAACTCACATACGGAAGTATCTCCCAGTTACCTATATGCGGTGTTACAAAGAGGCATCCACCCGACCTGTCATGTATCTTTTTTGCCTTCTGAAAAAGATCATGAAGACCTTCAGCCTTTGTTTTAATCTTTTCTCCGGCATCAGGGGCGGTGAAAATGTATTGGAGCTTTACTATCTCTAAAAACGTCTGGAAAAATGATATGAAACTCTGCAGTGCTATCTGCTCTATCTCCCACTCCGTCTTCTGTCCGTGAAAAGCTTTTTTCAGGTTTTCGAGCGCTATATTACGTCGCTTCGGCACAAGCTTATAAAACAAGAACCCCAAGAAACTGCTGACGTAATATACCCCGCTAAGGGGGATTACGCGTATGAAGGAAATGATCATGTATACAGCTGCATATTCGAGAAGCTTGGTACCTTTTCCTTTTTTACGTTTCTTTTTCATTGCGTGCTTGGCGGGTAAAGTTACGTGCCCTCTACTACCATGGCTACTGACTGTCCACCGATTCCGTAAATTATGGACAAGAAATATCTCTTCTCGCATGAACGGTGGTTATTCGATATCTTTAATCCTGAAAATTCTTTTTCAGTCTCCTCGAAGTTAAGTGTCGCAGGAATGATCCCATCCTGTATTCCCCTGAGACCGAAAACGACCTCTGCGATATCGCTCGCAGCACCGAGGTGACCTGTATACGGTTTCATTCCGCATATTGGGACCTCACTGTGCCTTTCAGCGAAAACATCCATAACTGATCTAAGTTCAGAGCGATCTCCCTGCAGGGTACCGCTCCCGTGTGGATTTACAGAGGCAAGATCACTGATCTCGCAATGGGCATCTCTTAACGCAAGCTCGATGCTTCTTTTGCAGACCTTCGCTGGGACGCCGAATCCGCTGCCGTCAGAGAATTCACTGTAATTTGCACAGCCCTTAATTTTTCCTAATACTTTTGCACCGCGCTCCTGCGCACTGTCTGCTGCCTCAAGGAAAATGGCTGCACCACCTTCCCCGGGGATGAAGCCATCTCTCTGCTTATTGAAGGGTCTGAAAGATTTAGCCCCCGATGTGCATTTCGAAAGAATCCCTATGCTCGCGAGCTCATATAGGGGGATCTCGGTAATCCAGTTGCAGCACCCTACTGCCAAGGCAACATCTGCCTTGTCTTGTCTGATGCTTCTCAAAGCAAGTTCCAGTGCATATCCACCGCACGGAGAGAGACTGGCAAGGCTCGTGTTCGGGCCCATGAAGTCAAAAAAAGCAGATAAAAAACTGAACAGGTTGTTTGAAATAGACTCGAGCAGAAAAAAGGGATTGACTTTGTTCAGTGCTGATATATTAAGCTTCTGGTAATCTATCTTCTGCCACGTTTCATCAGTCGCGTCTTTGAAGGCAGGGTACATAAAATCATATCCGACCTTTGTGAAGTCACCCGATGCAAGATAGAGTGCCCTTCGACCGGGTGGTATATCCGATAAAGGCATCCCTGAATGTAATACGGCCTCGCGCGCGGCAAAAAACCCGAGGAGAGACCCACGGTTGAGAAATTTCATCTGGCCAATGAGTTTATCGGGAATATCTCCTGGTATTTCAACATCCGGTACTTTTCCGAAATACTGAAGGAAATCCGGCCTGCCATCTCCCGGATGGCGGGTAATTCCTGTCTTCATCGCCTTCAGGTTTTCCCAGTTCTCCTCACAATTGATCCCGAGAGGTGTTATCAGGCCAATCCCCGTGATTACAGCTTCTCTTTCACGCATAATCAGTATGCACTCCCCTTAATAACCGTATATCTGTTGTTATCACTCAATAGCAGGGCTAAGACCCGCAGGGAACCCGGCAGCATTGCTTTGCTCCCGGATTCACGTCTATCACCCCGGCTCAGCGGATCCGCTGAGGCTGACACGAATGACCAAAAACCTATGTGAAGATTGTCCGGTAGTAATACCCTAAAACCGGGATTCCCTCGTCAACAGAGAAAAATATTTCTTCTGCCCATCTCTCTCTTCCAGGTCTTCCAGAGGATGCAGTTCACCCTCAAAATCAACCAGAATCCTCTTCTTGCCATTAACCGTTCCGAGCCCCCGATACCGCTTTGTACCCGGGGTGTCAACAGCTATGGACGTCACTTCGATTTCAACCTGATCTCCTGGCAATGCGAAGCTGTAAAAATTGCATCGTAGAACCTTATTGACCAGGAACCATTCTCTGAAATCAGAGGACGCTGCCTCGAGCCATCCGGTGAGCTGGGTAATTGCTTCCAAGAGCAATACACCCGGCATTATAGGATTCCTGGGGAAATGGTATTCGAGGAAATCTTCACTCATGGCTACATTTTTTATCCCCTTTATCATTTTGCCCGGTTGCCACGCAGTTATGCGATCAATCAGGAGATAACGCATAATTTATGAAAACCTCCTAGCATGACAGAGACTTTAATTCTTTTTGTCCTTTATTCCTAGTAAAATAACCATTGCAACAGCTGCATTACCTGAATGTGAAATGGAAACGGTGTACTGTTGTATTTTCTTCCTTTGGCTGATTTTTAATGCCCAGCCGTTTAAAAAAAGCACCGGTTGTCCTGAAGGCTGCTGGTCGATCTCGATATCCCTTAGGATGTGATCACTCCCTGCTACAGATAATCCCCAGCCGAGGGCCTTCATGCATGCCTCCTTCGCAGCGAATCTTCCGGCAAAGTGCAAGTACGGGTTTTTCATCGAGAGGCAATAAGCCTGCTCCCTTTTTGTAAAGACGTCAGGAACAAACTGCTTGTTTCTTGAAACAATTCTTTTAAACTTCGTGATGTCTACAATATCAATGCCCTGGTGTATGCAGATCATGAGATGCTCATCCCCCCATCAACAGCTATTGCCTGACCTGTAATGTAATCTGCCTTGTCAGAGGCAAGAAAGAGCACAAGTTGTGCAACATCTGAGGGTTCACCGAATCGCCCTGCCGGAATAGATTTCAGTATGTCTTCTCCTGCCAGTTTTCTTACCCTTCTGCTCATGTCTGTTACAATCATGCCCGGCATAACCGCGTTCACCTGTATCCCCCTGCCTGAAACCTCAACAGCACAGGCCCGTGTAAATGAAAGCAGCGCTCCTTTTGATGAGGCGTAGTTGGTCTGGCCGCGTCCTGCCCGTATGGCGTTTACTGAAGAAATATTAATAATTTTCCCCGAGTGAAGCGGCAACATGAGTTCCACGGCATATTTTGTTGAGAGGAATGCCCCCCGGAGGTTCGTATCCAGTACGCTGTCCCAGTCTGAAAGTTCCATGTTCAACAAGAGCTTGTCTTTTATAATACCGGCGTTGTTCACGAGGATGTCAAGCTTTGAAAATTTCTTTCTGATGTTTTCAAAAAGAGCTCGCACTTGATCGGGTTGCGCCATGTCGGCCTGAAAGATCTCTGCCTTGCCGCCATCGTTTGAAATCTCATCCAGGACTTTCTTCGCCTCTTCCTCCGATTTATTATAATTAATAACCACTTCTGCGCCTGCCTTTGCAAGCAGCTTACTGCACTCTCTACCTATCCCTCTTGAAGCACCTGTTACAAGGGCAATTTTACCCGATAAATTTAATTCCATAATTCACCCTCTATTGTTACGGCCAAGTTTTTCCCGAACGCTTCCCGGAATTTCTTTTTCCCGTTCAATATCTTAACCCTTTTTCTCATACTTCTTCACTATAATGGAGGCATTCTGCCCTCCGAATCCAAACGAGTTCGATAACGCAGCGCGAACGGTCATGAGTCTTTTCCCGGAAGCTACATAATCAAGGTCACACTTCGGATCGGGGTGGGTCAGGTTGATTGTCGGATGGATTTCGTCTCTGGAAACGCTGAGTACTGTATAGGCAAATTCCGGTCCTCCTGATGCTGCCAACAGATGTCCTATCATGGATTTGCTTGAGCTTACAGGAATATGATAGGCATTGTCACGAAATACTCTCTTTATTGCAACCGTCTCTGCAATATCATTAAGTTTTGTGCTGGTTCCATGGGCATTGATATAGTCTATTTCGTCAACGTTCATCTGTGCATCTCTCAGGGCAAGACTCATCGAATGCTCTGCTCCCCGTCCCTCAGGGTGCGGTGCGGTTACCTGATATGCGTCTATGGACGACCCGTAACCGGCGACCTCTGCGTATATCCGTGCACCTCTCTTCAGAGCGTGATCCTCTTCTTCGAGAACAGCCATCCCCGCCCCCTCACCCATCACCAGCCCTGACCTCTTCCGGTCAAAAGGCCGGCAAATTGTGTGCGGGTCTTCAGAAGAGATTGACGCAGCACCAAGAAGTACAAAAAATATCAGTCCTATGGGATTGATCATAGAATCAGCTCCTCCGGCAACAATCACATCAGCATCACCTCTCCTGATAGTCCGGTACCCTATACCTACCGCCTGTGTACCTGATGCACAGGCAGTCGTTATCGTACAGTTGTTTCCATAGAACTTGAACCTCTTTCCTATCAGGGCAGCCGGCCTGTTGGAATTATTTCTCACCATCGATTCACGGTGTACCATGTCGTATTCATTCAAAAACCTCGGATAGTTAAATGTTCCGTGCCTGTCAGCCCATCTCTGTATGTCCTCAGGCCTGTTTATACCCAGCCCTGCTGCAAGAACAATACCACAGCGCCCTCTCTCTCCTGTGAAATCAAGCATGCCTGCATCTTTCAGGGCAGATTTCGAAGCCCACAGGGCAAAGAGTGTCCTTCTTTCACCCTCTTTAAGGGCATCTTCCGGAAATTCTTCTTTGATTTTTTCCCAATCATCTTCTGTTACAGCCCCTGCTGCCCGAATAGGTGATTTCTCTGAACCTGTATATGAAAGTCTGCTTATCCCTGAATATCCTGCAAGGAGTTTCTTCCAATTTTCTCCGATATCAAGCCCGAGAGCAGTTGTCACACCGAGACCGGTCACGACCACCCTTCTTTTACTCGCCATTCTTATTCCCGCCGATGACCTGTTCTTTTGGAAACCCGCTGTAATAGCAGAAGAGATCCACTAGTTCCTCGGAATTCACATTGTAAAAGTGGCTATAAATAATGCGTTTCACAAAGGCGATTTCTTTCCCCTCTATAAGCATGCGTGCACTTCCGAGGGAATCTGTCCTGGTTGTGGAAATAATCTCGCAATGAATATCAGCCTTACACCCGGGTCGCAAGTCAGGCGGAATGCGTACGTCTTCGATGAGAGACATAATTGCAGACATCTTGAAATCATGCGTACAGATAATCAGCCATCCGAGGAGTTGTGCCATAGATTCAATGAGTATTACCCCGGGGACAAGGGCTTTTTTTCTGAAATGGCCCCTGTAGAATTCCTCCGAGATTGAAAAGGTCTTCACACCAGTTATGGAGCGACCTTTCTCCAGACTTGTCACGCTGTCATAAAAGAGAAACCGCACTCCTGCTCCTTGTCTTTACGTCTTCCAGTATAAGAGAAGCGCACTGACCTTCATAACTCTGGCAGTTTATCATTATCCGCTGCACTTTAATTTCTAAAGGCCTTCCGTTTACCACATTGAACATAACAGAATCATCTGTAGGGGCCTCAAGAATTGTAGCAGGGATAAGTTCTTGATCGATAATGAACATCCCCAAAATTATGTCAACAACCGGTGCGGCGGCAAAGAGATGACCCAGTGACCCCTTGGATGAAAATACCCGTACATTTCCAATGCAGTCCGCAAAAACATTATTAATTGCCTCTATCTCATTCCTATCGGCATGATATGTACCATCTCCGTTGGCAATAATCAGATCGATATCTGAAGGCCTGAGTGCTGCACGCTCAAGGGCGATCCTCATTCCGGAAGCAATGGCACTTGATGACGCACAAGTGTTGTCTTCACCGGGATCGCAGGAGAATCCGTAACCGGTTATCTTTGTCGAGTAAGGTATACCTCGCTTGTCGGCAGAGGAACACATCTCCAGGGCGAGGACTCCGCAACCCTCCCCCAAAACCGTTCCCTTTCTCCCAGAAGCAAAAGGCTGACAGATCAGTTCTCCTTCATTTGTACTGGTATTCAACACACCGAATAAGTGCCCCCGCGCCAGGCTGATGGGAGATACATTCTCACTCACTCCACAAGCAAGAACGACATTTGACCTTTGTTCAACAATACTCCTTATCCCTTCAACTATAGCCTGTGCCCCGGAATCTGCATGTGGTGAAAAGACAACGTTCTCTCCCCTTACATCGAGATGAATTGCGGTCTGACAGAGAGATATATTATTTAGCATGGCGAGCGGCCATAGGGGGTATATTTCACGGTACGCCCCAGAATAAAAAACATCGTAATCCAGGTCTCCCTGCTCATTCATGGATTTAGCGATAGCCGGCACAAGATCTTCAATTTTATAGTCAACCATCCCCATCCCTGCAAAAAAACCGATATCTTCCTTTGCAAAAGGTGCATGGTCAAGCCGGGATGTTATGAATGCATCGCGTGAGCATTTTAACAACATGCAGGAATGCTTATCCATGATGCGGGCATCTCTGGGACGTATCCCCATGTCGGCAGGATTAAGACCGGTTACCACTGCAGCATAGCGGCAACCGGATTCCCAGGTTTCAAATCCGGTTACGGGTTGAATTCCGTGTCTCCCCGAGAGTACAGCTTTCCATACCTCGGGGCCGCTCCTGCCGATGGAGCAGACCAGTCCGGTTCCTGTAATAACAACGCTATCGTCCATAAAATCCTGTCAACGCAAAAAATGCATTTATCGTAAGCAATGTTGACTGACGAGTCTTTTGCAGCAACAGCCTGTTTATCCTTCAAAGCGACCGATGCAAAGACACGCATTCTGCCCCCCAAAACCGAAAGCGTTTGAGAGGGCACGCCTTACTTCCCTGCACCTTGCCTCATTGGGCACGTAATCGAGATCACATTTCGGGTCCCGGAATTCATAATTGATAGTGGGCAGGATAATCGAATAACGTATCCCCAATAGCGTCAAGATACACTCGATTGCACCGGCTGCTGCGATGCTATGTCCTAGCATTGATTTGTTTGAGCTCACAGGTATGTCCTTTGCCCTGGTACCGAATAGTCTTTTTATTGCGCGCGTCTCAACCAGGTCATTCTGTATTGTTGATGTTCCGTGGGCATTTATATAATCTATGTCCTCAGGTTTAAGGGATGCATCCTCTAGCGCTCCGCTCATGGCCAGCACAGCTCCTTCTCCCTGCGGGTGCGTGTCGGTAATCCGGTATGCATCTGCGGAAGACCCGTAACCGAGGACCTCTCCCTGTATGGGGATGTTTCTCGATCGTGCGTGTTCAAGTTCCTCCAGGATGACCACTCCTGCACCCTCTGACATCACAAAGCCGCTTCTTTTCCGGTCAAACGGCCTGGATGCCTTCTGTGGTGTCGCATATTTTTCAGCCAGTGCCCTTATTAACACAAAACCGATAACACCGGAAAAGTCGAGTGTAGCCTCGCACCCTCCGGCAAGCATGACATCGGCCCTTCCTTCCTGTATGGCCCGGTATGCTTCTCCAATAGCCTGTGCACCTGCCGCGCATGCCGAAACTATGGAAAAGCTGCTTCCCTTGCATAGAAACAGTTTTGACAGTATGGAGGTCCCGACATCCGGCTTTCGCCGGAAAAACTGGAAATACGAATAACCTCCCGTCTGAAGGAGGCCTTTAATATCCCAGTGACCGTCGCCACGGTAAAAACGCTGAAGAAACATGATATCCTTGACAGGTGGATTATCTCCATGAGATCCGAGTGAAACACCTATTCTTTCACGGTCTTCTATCTCGTCCAGTTTTGCATGCCGGACAGCTTCCATCGTCGCAATACGCATTAATCTGAGGCCCCGTGAGGAAAACTTATCAAACCTGTGAGCTGTCTCATCTTCGAGACCTTCCAGCCAGCTTTCTTTAACCTGGCCGCCAATCCGGTAAGGGAGACCTCTTGTATCAAATGATGTTATATAATCGATGCCGGAAATCCCTTTTGTTGCATTCTCAAAGGTCTCCTGGGTGTTTTTCCCCAACGGGGTAATCATCCCGTATCCCGTGATGACTACTCTCCGCTTTCCTGGTTTATTCGTCACTTTTGTTCTCTCTCCGGGATAGAAAAAGGCTAGAATATCTTCTTTTCTTCCTGAACAGAAGCAAGCCATTGCTTGATGAGATCGTCACCATTGGCGAAAGGAGCAGGTTCACCGCAAGAACCGCAAGTAAGCTTTGCCCCGTCTTCTGTTTTCCAGGCTGTATTGCCGCAGTTCGGACATGTATCAGGCAGGCTCTCGAGTATATCCATGACTCCCTTTGTCAGCACATGGACAGTGATCAAGGTCGGGAGCATGTCCATATCCATTCCTCTGGTAAACTCAGCATGCTCATCGCCGAACCTCATCTGCAAGAGGGCAACTCCTTTATCCGTCAGTTGACCGTTTTCATCAATAGCAGAACCCTCACCGAAGATCTCCTCTACGTGTTCAAGAATAAAATGACGGGCCATCTTTATCCCGAATTTCTGTTCTAATCTATAGTTGATATCAAGAAAGTCGAGCGATTCTGCCCCCAGATCCTTTATTAATGAACTCTCCGGCTTGATTTCATTCTCATCTACTCTCAGTGTCTCAACAATAGCCTTTTTTACCTCATCGAAAACTTTTTGTTCTGTAATGAAGTTTTGTCTCATGCCTTCTCCTTAAGTATGTTGAATTTGCTAAGCCTCATGGCGTTTGACCGACCGATAGAGCCTGTTGCTCAGCCCTCTGTCAACAACGATCGTCTGGCCGCGGATCCCCCTGCTTGCCGGATCACATAAAAACAGAACGACATCTGCTATCTCATCAGGCTCTACGAAGAGTTCGTCAGGTATATATTGAATCTCTTCCCAGTATTGCCTGAGCACTTTAAAGGAATCAGTCTTGACAAGCCCGCCGCATACAGCGTTAACAGAGATATTCCTCTCAATCAGGCCCTCTGCACAGTCCCTGATAACAGACTCCATAGCAGCCTTCATACTCCCAAGGGGATATGCAGGGTTATAGAAACGACTCCCGAGACTTGATATAAAAACGACCGTCCCCTGTGTTTTTTCCAGCAGGGGTAATGCCTCCTGGATACAAAATATGTTGCCAAGATAATTTGTTTCAACAAGTTGTCTCAATTCACGTTCGAGGAGACGCTCTATCGGTTTGAAGGGCGCCCTCGCTGCATTTAGGATGAGAAAATCCAACCTTCCGAATTCTCTCACAATTTCCTGAAACAGCTTTTTTACAGATTCCTTCTTCGATATATCAGCCTGAATGAGTATTGCCCGCCTGCCCATTCCGCGAATCTCTTCGCATAAATGTTCTCCCTGTTCCTGCGAGGAACCCCCTGCCTTGCGGTAGTTTATTGCTATATCTGAACCGGCAAGGGCAAGCTTTCTTGCAATAGCATTACCTAACCCGCGCGAACTCCCCGTAACCAAAGCGACTTTATCATTAAATAGTGTCTGTTTCATAAACAAAGTATCGTATAAAATATCACATATCAAAGTAAACCCCATGAAACCGCAGTCAGGTTATTCCCAAATCCAGCGATAAGAAATCTCATTGCGAGTGCAACGAAGGAATCTGACGCAAGGCGTCATTCCGAGCAAAGCGAAGAATCTCTTTCGAGATTGCCACAGGCTTCTCCTTCGCAACGACCTTTCAGGTCGGATTGCCACGCACCTTTCAGGTGCTCGCAATGACGTACACATGAACGATTGAATCGTTTATCGTTGGATTTGGGATGATGTTTCCCCCAGCGTCAAAAAACGGGGGTCCTCAGGTTATTCAATACGTCTGTAAAAACACGTCCTGTTGCCGGTATGGCAGGCACCGGAGCCATGCTGGATAACCTTGACAAGAAGTGTATCGGCATCACAGTCGTACAGGATCTCTTTAACCTCCTGGACATTTCCTGATGTTTCACCCTTTTTCCAGTATTTCTGCCTCGACCGCGACCAGAAATGTGTATATCCCGTCTCGAGTGTCATTTCAAGAGACTTCCGGTTCATGTAAGCCAGCATGAGTACTTCGCCGCTCGCAGCATCCTGGACAATAGCCGGGATCAATCCCTTATCATCGCATTTCAGTTCCGGTATCATACTTCTCCTTTTAACAATACGCTATAATTTATACCCGATTTTCCTAAGAAACTCCTTCCTTTGGGCCTTGTCTTCAGCGCCCTCTACCCCCTTTGGTGAAATACCGTCAATGACACCGAGCACACCCCTTCCCTGTGATGTTTCGGCTGTAACTACCTCGACCGGATTAGCTGTTGCACAGAAAATACCGCATACCTCTGGACAGTTCTTAATCGGGTTCAGGACATTAATCGGGAATGCATCCCTGAGGATGATGCAAAAAACATGACCGGCGCGCAATTCCTGAAGGTTCTTGACACACGAGGCAATCAATTCTTCGCTATTACCCTCGGTTCTTATCAGGCAAGGTCCGGATGCCTCTGTAAACGCTATACCGAACTTCGCCTGCGGCACGGTTGTCGCGATGATTTCATAAAGGTCCTCTGCGGTCTTGATAAAATGTGTCTGCCCGAGAATAATATTGCACCCTTCAGGCATATCCAGTTTGACTAGCTTTAATTCCATAATTTCCTCCCTTTTATAGAGAACAGACGCTTAAATAGTTTCTGTAAATCTTATTTTTTACACCCATGATACCATGTATCTCGTGCATTTTACATCGGGTTTGCCTGTCAGTGATTCCTGTCTCTTGTTGCTATGCTATAATGAAAATAAATTTTTCTAGGTATGTCAATATATTCTATAGGATGTATATTACAACTTCATGGAAATACGATATGAAGTTTAAAACCGCGTTTTGTTTTTTGCTATCTCTTTTGTGTATCTTATGCTTATCCTCCCCCTCGGACTGTGCAGAAATAAAAAAGCTCGACATAAAACTACAGGGGACCCATATATATGTCTCGACTGCTGTATCATTAGATGAAAAGCACCTTGAAGAACTTAAAAATGGCATCACAAAGGAGCTCCATTTCTACATCGATGCCTTCAAAGTCTGGAACATATGGCCTGATGAATTCATTACAGGTAAACTCTATGTACGGACAATACAGTATGATCCTGTAAAAACAGAACATATTGCAACTTCAAGCGATGGACAGACACTTATCGAGAAAAGATTTACTTCATTCGAATCGATGCTCCAGTGGGCACTCAGCATCAATGAATTGGGCATCAAAATTCCTCAGGACCCCGAACCTGGTGCTTATTTTGTCAGGGTAACCGTGGTATCGAAAATAAGAAAATTACCGCCTGTGTTAAGAGATTTATTGATTTTCATCCCTGAGAATGAATTCAAGATCAAAAAAGATTCCCCTATTTTTTATATAGGTAACGTCAGATGAAAAATATCCGTTTTCATATAATATGGGGCTTAATCGTACTAATAGTCCTGATTTCCTTCGGGATATCATTCCACTACATGACCCGCGAGACAGTCCCTGTACTGACACGAATCATCGTCCTGCTGCTCCTTCCATTGACTGTTATCCCTTTACTCACGCTTATGTTCTTCGTCAGCAAAAGTCTTATAAAACTCTATTTTGAAAAGCGCAACAAAATCCTGGGGTATAAATTTAAAACGAAATTTGTAGCAACCCTCGTCGTCTTGACCCTGATCCCTGCCACACTCCTGTTCATAATATCAAGCGGCATTATCACAAACTATATAGAACGGTGGTTTACTCCTCAAATGAGAGAACCTCTTGACGATTCAATAGAAATTGCAAAGGCCCTGTATGATACTGAAAGGGAAAAGACGCTCGACTATGCTCTTGCCTTATCTAAGGGCAAGGCCGTAACAGGAGATTACCGGGTAAATTATCTTCGTAAGGTTCCAAAAGACGCAACAGAGACCCTACAGGCCGCCTTTGGCGGAAAGGCAGGTGTCGAGGTTATTTCCGGCAAAGACGGCGATACAGTGAGGGCTGCCGTCCCCAATATACTCGAGGACAGGCAGGAAGGCATTATCGTGGTCGAATCCCTCATTCCTCACAAGGTCACAAAAAATGTCATGAACATCAAGAATGCTCACGAAAGTTATCTCAATCTGGAGTCTTTAAAGACACCACTCAAAATTAATTACCTGTTAATTCTCGGCTTCCTCACCATGATAGTGATCTTCATAACCCTCTGGGCTGCATTGAGAATCGCCCGGGGCATAACGGACCCCATACAGAGCCTTGCTCAGGCAACGGAGCAAGTTGCCGCAGGCAACCTGCAGGTTAAAGTAGACATAAACAGGGAAGACGAAATAGGCCTCCTTGTGAACTCATTCAATAACATGGTAAAAGAAATAAAAGATGGAAGGGAATCGCTACAATCTGCCTATCTCGAATTAGAAAGCATCCTCGATAATATTGATTCAGGCGTTATCATGCTTGATACATCGGGAAATGTCCGGATGATCAACGGGGCTGCATGTTCGATACTGAACCTGTCACCTGGAAACTGTTCGGGTAAACACTATAGGGAGCTCCTGCGGAACATAAAATCAACAGAGCTTCACAGTCTAATCCAGGGGATTGAGGGAACCGAGTTCAAACCTGTCAGGAGAGAATTAAAAGCACTTGTAGGCGACAGGAGATTTATCCTGCGGGTCTTCATAACGAGTCTCCGTGACTCTGAAAAATATATCGGGATACTTGTTGTCTTTGATGATCTCACTGAAATAATAGAAGCAGAAAAGGCAATTACATGGCAGGAGATTGCAAGAAGGGTCGGTCATGAAATCAAAAACCCCCTTACTCCCATTAAGCTCTCGACTGAACGCCTGATAAAAAAATGGGAACAGAAAGATTCTGATTTCGACCAGGTATTTCAACGGTCCGCAAAAACAATCATCCAGGAAGTGGACAGCCTGAAAAGACTCGTTGATGAATTTTCCAAAATAGGGAAAATGCCGGAAAGCCATAAAACTCCTACTCACCTACCTTCAATTCTCAACGAGGTGATTGATCTTTATAAAGTATATAAACATATAGAGTTCATTACTTCCGTACAGGAAAGTTTTCCGCTGGTAGACCTTGATGGCGAGCAATTTAAAAGAGTAATCATCAATTTATTTGATAATGCAATGCAGGCAATGTCAAACAGCGGAATTATTCAGTTAACAGCAGAATTTGACGTTAACGCCAACAAGGCATATATAAGCATCGCAGACACAGGGTCAGGCATAAAAGACGAAGACAAGGAAAAACTATTTCTTCCTTATTTTTCTACCAGACAGAATGGTACAGGCCTGGGCCTTGCGATAGCAAACAGGATTATCTCGGAGCACCGGGGTTATATCAGGATTAGAGACAATGAACCACATGGTACAATTGTAACCATAGAGATCCCAATAAAGGAGAGCTAATGGCTGAACCTGTAGTACTTATCGTAGACGATGAAGAAGGCATCCGTGAGAGCATCTCAGGAATTCTGGAGGACGAAGGGTATGCCGTTATAACTTCAAGTACCGGAGAAGAGGCACTCAAGGCTTTAATGGAACAGAATCCCGATCTCATACTCCTGGACGTGTGGCTTCCGGGCATCGACGGAATCCAGACCCTCAAGGAGCTTAAAAACATGAAACCCGACCTCCCTGTCATCATGATCTCGGGGCATGCAAATATCGATCTTGCTGTAAATGCAACAAGAATGGGAGCATATGATTTTCTCGAAAAACCACTCTCGCTCGAAAGGGTCTTACTGGCAACCAAGAGGGCTCTCGAGCGAAGGGCTCTCGAGTTAGAATACAGAGCCCTGAAACATGACCTGACGAAACAGTGGAAACTCATCGGCAATTCTCCCAAAATGAACCACCTGAGAGAACAAATAGACATGGCTGCGCAAAGCAACAGCAGGGTATTGATCTTCGGAGAAAGCGGCTCGGGGAAAGAGCTCGTTGCCCATATTCTCCATGAAAAAAGCAGGAGGGCTGAGAAACCGTTTATAGAGATGAACTGTGCTGCGATACCTCAGGAACTCATCGAAAGCGAACTATTTGGTCACGAAAAGGGATCTTTTACAGGCGCTTTCGAGAGAAAAAAGGGCAAATTTGAACTCGCAGACGGAGGGACACTCTTCCTTGACGAGATAGGAGACATGTCGCTTTCTACGCAATCCAAAGTACTCCGCGTTTTAGAAACACAGGAATTCCACCGCGTCGGCGGGAGCAGGAATATAAAGGTTGATGTCAGGATTATATCCGCTACAAACAAAGACCTCAATGAGGAAGTCAGAGAAGGCAATTTCAGAGAAGACCTCCTGTACCGTCTCAATGTAATACCTCTTGTTCTTCCCCCCCTCAGGGAAAGGAAAAGCGACATCCCAGTGCTCGTTGAATATTTCCTGGAATATTTTGCTTCAGAGTACGGGAAGAAACAGAAAAGAATAACGAACGATGCCCTAAAAACCTTCGAGGCTTATAACTGGCCGGGTAATGTCAGGGAACTGAAAAATGTCATCGAGAGATTGGTCATCATGACACCATCGGATACCATAACACCCAAAAATCTCGTTCTCGGTGAGACCGCCCGTTCAGACTATTTCTCCCTTAAAACACTTCGTGAAGCAAGGGAATCGTTTGAAAAAGATTTTATAACAAAAAAGCTTGAGGAAAACAACTGGAACATCTCGAAGACAGCGGAACTTCTCGACATAGAAAGAAGCAACCTACACAGGAAAATCAAGGCATATGACATAAAGACGCCCTAGCCCGTATTCATGGATATTACCGGCTAATCACCTATCCTGTGTATTTTCATAAAGTTCGTTTTCTTCATTGTTGAAAGCGGAGAACAGGATATTATTATTATCCTGTCAGATTTTCTTACGATTTTCTCTCTAACAAGGGACCTCTCAACCTCTTTTACCATTTCATCGGTAGTGCCCGGTGGCCTCATGACCTTTGAAGTCACACCCCAGTAAAGGCACACCCTTTTCTGCACTTTCTCGTCAGGCGTATAGGCCAGTATCGGGACCTTAGGCCTGAATTTCGATACCAGTCGGGCGGTAAAACCCGAGCGTGTAAAGGCAACGAGAACCTTTGTTCTCATGTCCTCTGCCGCCCTGGAAGCTGCATCTGCAACAGCATCGGCAACAGTGTTCCCGCGTAAATATGACGAAGGACACTGTTGTATAGATTCTGTATATCGTATAATTTTGTCCATCATTCTGACAGCATGGACCGGATATCTCCCCGTGGCTGTTTCTGCAGAAAGCATCAAAGCGTCGGTGCCATCGAGCACTGCGTTGGCAACATCCGTCGTTTCAGCCCTAGTCGGCCTCGTATGCTCTGTCATAGATTCGAGCATCTGTGTTGCAGTTATAACTACTTTTCCTTTCCTGTTGGCCAGTTCAATCAACCCCTTCTGTATGAGAGGGATCTCTTCAGACGGCATCTCTACACCAAGGTCACCCCTTGCTACCATGATCCCTTCTACCTCGGAAAGGATTTCTTCAATATTATAAAGCGCCTCTGGTTTTTCTATCTTTGCAATAAGAGGAACCTGTTTTTTCCTTTTTGCAAGCCATCCCTTGACCATTAGGATGTCATCTACATGCCGTACAAATGAGAGAGCGACATAATCTACGTTATGATCCATTCCAAATGAAAGGTCCCTCCTGTCCTTTTCTGTAAACGATCTCATCGATAGTGCTGCACCTGGGAGGTTTACGCCTTTTCTCTCCCTGAGCAGTCCTCCCTCGCTTACTTTTGCCTTAATAGCGTCTTTTCCTACACTGACAACAGCAAGCTGGATCAAACCATCGTCAAGAAGGATTTTATGACCTTTCCGGAGATCTCTTAATAGAAAAGGATAAGAAATGTATAACATCCTGCTGCTACCTGTACCGGCACCTGGCTTTAACGTGACAACGCTGTCCTTTTTCAAATCAACCGCTCCGCCCTCTATACGTCCGATCCTTATCTTTACCCCCTGGAGGTCCTGTATAATGGCAACCGGTTTCCTGTGAGCACGGGAAAACTCTCGAATCAATGCTATATATTTCCTGTGCGTACCGTGATCCCCGTGGGAAAAGTTCAACCTCGCAATATCCATATATCTTCTTACGAGAGCTGACATGACTGTCCTGCGAAACGATGCCGGCCCGATCGTGCAGATTATTTTGGCTTTCCTTTCGCGGGCGCTATGCAGTGAATTCATGGGCTATCCCTCTTTCCGACTCCTTCAGCACAATATGCATCTGCCCCAGCTCACCCCTATCCGGAAAATCAGAACGGTAGTGCGCCCCAACGCTCCCTCTCCTGAGAAGGGCAGCTTCTGTGATCAACCGGGCGCATATGATCATATTCTTCAACTCAATTTCACGCCTCTTAATAACGTTTTCTTCAAGTATAGTCCCCCAGTCATCAAGCTGAGCCCGTGCTTCCCTGAGAGAATCTTCGCAGCGTATTATTCCGACTTTCTCCCACATCAATTTTCTCAATGAATGCCGTACCTCTTCACAATCAGGAATTGAATCAGTATGAATAGCGATATCAAGAGCCCTGCGGACTACCGGTATACGTTTCTTTCTCCTTGAATACCTTAACGCTGCCTTGCCGGCACGGGCACCAAAAACGAGCCCTTCCAGAAGGCTGTTCGAAGCGAGTCTGTTAGCGCCGTGGACACCCGTACACGCAACCTCGCCGGCTGCATACAGACCGCGTATATTCGTTGTACCATCGAGATCGGTCTTCACGCCACCCATAATATAATGGGCAGCGGGTGATACGGGAATCAGGTCTTCTGTAATATTGACATCATACTGCAGACACGTATCGTAAATCCTGGGGAACCTGTTCTTAACGAATGAGCTATCGAGATGTGTAAGGTCCAGGAATACATACTTGCTGCCTGTTCTGACCATCTGTGATATGATGGCCCTTGAAACAATATCCCTCGGCGCAAGGTCTCCGTCCGGATGATAAATGCTCATAAAGGGTTCCTTACGTATATTCCTGAGAATTGCGCCCTCTCCCCTCATTGCTTCACTCAATAAGAACTGGGGAGCTGAGGGGGCAAAGAGAACAGTAGGGTGGAACTGTACAAATTCCATGTCCTCAACCAATGCACCCGCCCTGTATGCAATGGCAAGTCCATCTCCTGTTGTGACTTCGGGGTTCGTAGTCCTTGAAAAGATCTGGCCCGCACCTCCCGTGGCAAGAACAGTTACCTTTGCAAAGATCGCGCGAATCTCCCGGCCCCTTACTATGTATGCACCAAGACATGTACCGTCTTTTACGATTAGATCCACGGCAAAGCCAAAAGGGTATTTCTTAACCGAAGGGTAGGAGCGGACTTTGCTGAGGAGCACCCTTTCGAGTTCTCTCCCCGTTGAATCTCCTTGCGCATGGAGTATCCTTTTCCTGGAATGGGCTGCTTCCATCGTAAATGCCAGTTTCATTCCCTCTTTGTCAAAATCAGCACCCCATGATATGAGTTCAAGTATCCTTTCCGGACCGTCCTCAACGAGTACCCTGACAGCCTTTTCAACACAGAGGCCGTCTCCGGCCTTTAAGGTGTCTTCAAAATGGATCCCGACCTCGTCCTCATCGCTCAATGCAACAGCAATACCGCCCTGTGCATATTCAGTACTGGACTCAGCAGGCCGCTCCTTTGTAACAACAAGAACCGTGCCGTGTTCCGCAAGTTCTATCGCAGCCCTGAGACCCGCAACCCCGCTTCCTATGATGAGAAAGTCCACGGCTTCCTTTTTCATACAGGAAGCATAAAGGATAGTATCCTTTTAATCAAGCACATATGTAACCGCTTCCCTCAAAACAGGTATCTACCGGGATTACGGTTGCCAGTTGCTAAAAATCTACAAAATCTATTATGATTAAAGCAGATTATCTTTAGGAGGAAACGTTGAAGGACAAAATTCACCCGGTTTATAAAGAGGCGACTGTCGTGTGTGCTTGTGGAGAATCTTTCACGACACGGTCGACAAAACCCTCAATTCGCGTGGACATCTGTTCAAAATGCCATCCCTTCTTCACCGGCAAACAAAAGATCGTTGATGCCGAAGGCAGGGTGGAGAAATTTAAGAAAAAATACGCGAAGTCCCGTTCAACCAAGACTGAAAAGTAGATAAGCTAACAGGAAAAAGTCGTTAGTTTAATAGGTAAATGACTAACGGCTTTTTTTTGAGCCATATGCACTTTCAAACTTGCAAAGACATTCCTGGCATCCTTTGAAAAAAAGATGGGAACCTTTTGGCGATTAACATAACATGAAGAATATCGGTGGACAGGCAGTTATCGAAGGCGTGATGATGAAAGGCAGAAAGGGATGGACCGTAGCTGTCCGAGGCCCTAAAGGGGATATCTACGTAAAAAGAGAAACACTGTCTGAGCTCCCGAAGATACTGAGACTCCCGATTATCCGGGGAGTCATCGCGCTCTTTTATGCTCTATCCATAGGTATCAAAGCAATAGAATTCTCCGCCAGCAAGGCATACGAAGAAGACGGCAAGGGCATGTCCTCCCTGGCAATCGGCGGGACCATAGGGGTGTCCATACTCCTTGGCATAGCTCTCTTTATCCTTTTCCCGTTATATGCAACGAAGCTTTTGGGAGCACTCTTTGGGCAGATCAACGAAAGCTCCTTTATCTTTAACGTTGTTGACGGCATAATAAGAATACTCGTCTTCCTCGCTTATATTATTGCCATCGGCACTTGGAAAGACATGAGAAGGATATTCGAGTATCATGGCGCAGAGCATAAAGTAATCCATGCATATGAAAACGGTAATGATCTGACGGTCAACAACATAAAAGACAAAAGCCCCCTGCATCCCCGCTGCGGTACGAGCTTTCTCCTCATAGTAATGATCGTGAGTATATTTACATTTTCGTTTATCCCACAGGACTGGTCATTTCTTTATAAACTGTTATCAAGGATTGTCCTCATACCTGCTATCGCGGGCATTTCATTTGAAGTTTTAAAGGTATCTGCAAAACAGAAGAAAAATACAATTATGCAACTCCTTATACAACCAGGCTTACTCTTGCAAAGGCTCACAACACGGGAACCGGATGACCTTCAGATCGAAGTCGCCATCAAGGCACTTCAGGAAGTTCTGATAGTAGAGGAATCACATGTTTGAAAAGCTCAAAGCGATTGAAAAAAAATACGAGGAATTGACGAATCTGCTCATGGACCCTGCAATACTCGCTCATCCTGCTGAATTTCAGAAATACTCTAAAGAACAGGCAGACCTCAGACCTCTCATCGAGAAAATACAGGAATATACAAAAGTCCTCCATGATATAGAGGAGGCCGAACAGCTTCTCAAAGAGCACGATGGCGATCTTCGTGAACTTGCACAGGCAGAACTGGATGAACTTAGAGAAAAGAAACCGCAAATAGAGCAAGACCTCAAATTAATGCTTATACCAAAAGACCCCCGGGATGAAAAGAATGTCATACTCGAAATAAGAGCAGGAACCGGAGGGGAAGAGGCAGCTCTTTTTGCCGCATCCCTTTTGCGCATGTATATGAAATATGCTGAACAGAAGAGATGGAAATCGGAGATCATCAATCTGAATTCTACAGGGCTTGGTGGAATCAAAGAAGCAATAATATCCATTCAAGGGAAAAATGCATACAGCAGGCTGAAATACGAAAGTGGTGTTCACAGGGTCCAGAGAGTCCCGGTAACGGAGGCTTCGGGAAGAATACACACATCTGCATCGACAGTTGCTGTACTCCCGGAAGCCGAAGAGATAGACATTAAGATTGACGACAAAGACCTCCGTATCGACACGTTCTGTTCGTCCGGACCAGGAGGCCAGGGAGTCAATACGACATATTCAGCGGTACGGATTGTCCATATCCCAACCGGCCTTATCGTCCAGTGTCAGGATGAACGTTCACAGATCAAGAATAAAGAAAAGGCGATGAAGGTTCTCCGCTCTCGTCTCTATGAGATTGAAATGGAGCAAAAGGAAATTGAACGGTCCTCAGAGAGAAAATCACAGGTAGGAACGGGAGACAGGAGTGAAAAGATACGGACGTACAATTACCCCCAAAATCGCGTAACAGACCACAGGGTTGGCCTGACACTCCATAAGCTTGATCAGGTTCTAGAGGGGAACCTCGATGATTTCATTGACAGTTTAGTCGAACATTATCAGTCAGAAAAGCTTCATGCTTTATGAAATTACAAAATACAATGTTTTTTATAAAGCCGGTTCTTTACCGTGAAGACTTACCAGGCAGGAACACGGAAATACAACCTCTTTACTCCGGATATAGCGTTAAGGTATACTGTTAAATGCGAAAATATATAAGCGGTTTATTAATTCTCATTCCACTCTTTACCATCTTTATTTTCGGTAACATCTATTGCAGTGTCGCCAGCGACCAGAAAAAGACAAGCTGTGCCGAAATATCGAAAAACGACCTTTTGGAACTTCTCAAGGGATTTATCCCCGGTGTAAATATCATTGAAGTGCGTAATGCTCCGATTGAGGGCTTATGCGAGGTCAGCATTGAAAGCAAGGGCAGGAAAGGAATTATTTATACCGACACGTCAACAAAATATATAATCTCAGGTTCAATCATCGAAATCGCAACAAAAGGAAACCTGACACAGGAAAGGCTCTCTGATCTGAACAGGATAGACGTTTCTCAGATCCCCCTTGACAACGCTATTATTATGGGAAATAAAGATGCAAGGCACCGCGTAATCGTTTTTACCGACCCTGACTGTCCGTACTGTGCCAAACTTCACCAGGAGACAAAGGAGATTATAGAAAAAAGAGACGATATTGCCTTTTATGTCATGTTATACCCTCTCCCCATGCATAAAGATGCCTATAAGAAATCAAAGGCTATCATATGTGAAAAATCGCTAACTCTCCTCGATGACGCTTTTGAAAAGAAGGCCATGCCCGAACCATCATGTGAAACGACAGCGATCGACGATATTATCGCTACTGGTAAAAAACTCGGCATACAGGGAACCCCGGGAATCATCCTCTCCGACGGCCGTTTTATCCCCGGATATAAAGACGCTGATGCGCTTATCTCTCTCATTGATAAAGCATCAAAATAGTCCTCTTTTTGCCTGCAAAATATGTTTAATAAAAAACAATAATTGTTTAATAAATATACTTCATGTTCACATATCTCATGTATTATAATTATTGCTATCCAAAAGGGTATAGCTTATGGACAAAAAAAATATTCTACTGATTGATGACGATACTGTCGTTAGGGATATGATCAAAGATTCCCTCGATAAGGACTATAATGTCATTGAGGCGTCAACACACACAGACGTCGTAAATCTTCTCGATAACTCCATAGATCTTGCCCTGATTGACTATGTATTACCGGATGCAGACGGATTCGATGTATTGCAGACGCTCCGGGCTTCAAATCCTTCAATTCCCGCCATTATGATGACAGGCTATGGTAACGAAACAGTTGTGATCAAGGCCCTGAGAACAGAGGTTATCGATTATATGAAAAAACCCCTGAAACTGTCATATCTGAAAAACCGGTTATCAGAGATACTCGGAGTGAATCAGAGCTATAAACAATATAAAAACGTAATCAGCAGAGACGATTTCATACTTGACGGCGTTGTCTCCCATATCGAAGAAAAATACATGAAACCCATTACCCTAGAAAAAGCCGCTTCCATGGCATGTATGAACAAGTTCAAGTTCTGCAGGGCATTTAAGGAGCGATACGGCCAGACATTCATAACTTATCTCAATGGCATAAGGGTAAAGAATGCTGCAGAACTTCTGAGAAATAATAATTTAAGCATCACAGAAATTGCCTATTTTGTAGGGTATGGAAGTGTTGTACATTTCGACAGGGTTTTCCGGTCAGTATATGGGATCTCACCAAGAGAATATCGCAAAACCTTTACTGAATCTTCTTTTACAGCTTAAATTTTTCTGAATACCAACAAGACCTTCCTTTTACATCCTCTTTTTAATTTGATTCTGAAAACCTCATTTGAATTTGAAGGCTTTTGCCTCAGGTTTTACAACCATACTTTTTAGGTTCACACTAAGAAGTAAAGTAATACAGGGAGGGATACTATATTTTCGCTCATTCTCCACTGTGGAGTAATAAGACTTACTCCACAGTGTCCGAGGAACATTCTTTCTGCGAAAGAATGTAAAACCGCTCGAATATAATATCCCTCCCTGAACGTATACAGTAACCGCATTACCTGAGGGTTAGGCCGGGTTGACTGAAAAGTATTTTACAGCAACACCTTGTCCGTATGAACTGCATCTTTGTTCTTCCTTTGAATAACCCCTCCATCCTCCCATTAAGCTAATGGGAGGTAAAGGCGGGAGATTCCTCAATGTAGATTACCCTATTAAATGGTAAAATAATTCATGCTTGACAAGTCCTGTAGAAACATATTAATAAGGGGGGTTAACTGGATTGGAGACGGCATCATGACCCTGCCCAGTATCAGAGCACTGAGAAAAGCACTGCCTGAAGCACATATAGCTTTGCTCGTAAAACCCTGGGTATCTCCCCTTTTTGAACACAATCCGAATATCGATGAGATCATCCTCTACGGCAACGAATATAAACATTTCTTCGGCAAGTTAAAACTCTCGTGGAAACTTCACAAGAAAAAATTCTGCGGTGCAATCCTCCTCCAGAATGCATTTGATGCGGCGTTGATCACATTTCTTGCAGGCATCAGGGAACGAAGCGGCTACAGAAGGGACGGCAGAGGTTTCTTGCTAACAAACGGCATCCCGGTGACAAGTAATGACACGAAGATTCACCATGTCCTATACTATATTAACCTGCTGCAACAGATAGGCATAAACGCCGAATATTCAGTCCCGTATCTTTATCTTACCCTCGATGAAAAATCTTGTGCACGGGAGACATTGCGTAACATGAACCGCCCCATATTGGGAATAAACCCCGGCGCAGCATATGGTTCTGCAAAAAGGTGGCTCCCTGAAAGATTTTCCGAGATAGCAGGCTGGTTTCTGAAAGATACAGGTGGAAGCGTAATAATATTCGGCAGTACAAACGAACAGGATATCGCTCACGAAATAGAATCGCATATCAGGAAACATGACCAACACAAATCCGCAGTTCTTTCTACCTATAGTCCATCCGACGAAAAAGGCAACGGCATCCTGAATTTGGCAGGCAAGACATCACTCAGAGAACTAATTGCATTGATATCAGAATGTGACGCCTTTGTCACGAATGACTCAGGCCCCATGCATATCGCTTATGCCTTAAAAACACCCTTGGTAGCTCTATTTGGATCTACCGACCCTCTTTTAACCGGCCCTCCGCCTGATCCATACGGGAAGGGAAGCGTTGTGTTAACCCCCAACATTCCCTGCAGCCCGTGTTTTGAACGTACCTGCAAAGAAAACCACATGAGATGCATGTATGAAATAACGTCTGATGAAGTTTATTTCGGGATAAAAAAGATATTACCGGTAAATCCCGCTGTCTTCTTTGACAGGGACGGTACTTTATGCAGAGACGTGGGCTATCTCAGCAAGCTCGATGATTTCCAGGTCTTTGAAGATATCAATAGTGTTCAGATCCTCAAAGAAAAAGGTTTCAAACTTATCGGGGTCACAAACCAGTCAGGTATAGCCAGGGGTCTCACTGACGAAAATTTTGTAAAGGAAATAAACAACAGGTTTGTTAACCAGTTCGGTTTCCATGATTTCTACTACTGCCCCCACCATCCTGACAATAAGTGTCCCTGCAGAAAACCAGAACCTGAGATGCTCCTCAGGGCACGCATTGACCACGGTATTGACCTTAAGAAGTCATACGTTGTAGGTGATAAAGAAGAAGACATGGTCCTTGCCAGAATGGTAGGGGCAAAAGCCATTCTTGTTCAAACAGGCAAGTCTCAGGAATCTCAATATGCGGATTACGTTGCGAAAGACCTAAAAGAGGCAGTCCATTACATAATAGAAAACGCAACGAAGCATGGTCGTGCCTGATTCGCCCCATCTTGAGCAGGCAGCAGTGTCTTCCCTCTATCAATTGTTGGGCAGGGTGTATTTATGAATGTGCTATCTACAAATATAAACAAGATTTTGATCGTCAAGCCTAGCTCGCTCGGAGACGTCGTGCACAGCCTGCCATTACTCAAATCAATTAAAGAATGTCTTCCCCATGCAAAGATCCACTGGGTGATCGCAAAGGGACTGGAGGGACTTCTCGAAGGACATCCAATGATTGACAGGCTCGTGATTATCCATAAAGACACGTGGAAGAAAATTACATATGCCCGCCATACCATGAAAGAAATCTCGTCCTTAGTGAAAGAACTTAAAAATGAAAAATACGACCTCGTCATAGATCTCCAGGGACTCCTGCGGAGCGGAATTATTACCAAGGCCACAGGAACTCCTCTGAGAGTAGGGTTCCGGGAGGCACGTGAAGGCAGCAGATTTTTTTATACCCATAAGGTTGAGGGCGGGAAGGACATACATGCTGTTGACAGGTATCTGAAGTTTGCAGAATTCCTGGGATGCGAAATAAAGGACGTTCATTTTCCCCTGCCTTTCAATCCCTTATCTTCCTTCACCCAATCCCTCATGTCAGAGAAGTATGCGGTCGTCATTCCCGGTGCACGATGGAGGACAAAAGTATGGCCTGCAGAAAAGTTTGGAGAGCTCGCATCGAGATTAGCCCTTAAAACGCTTATTGTAGGAGCACTGAGCGACACCGGGGCTGCTGATACAATCGTTTCGCTTTCAAAGGGGAAGTCGCTTTCCCTTGCAGGAAAGACAGATCTCAAGCAACTGGTTGAGGTCATAAGGCATGCACAATTTGTTGTGAGCAATGACTCAGGACCTATGCATATTGCCGCGGCACTTGATATACAGGTTTTCGCAATCTTTGGACCTACTGACTCCATACGGACAGGCCCTTATGGGAAAGGACATACCATCATAAGAGAGGACGTTTCATGTGCCCCGTGCTTCAAGAGGACCTGCAAGGACATGAAATGCATGAATGACCTGTCTGTGGAAAAGGTTTATAGAATTATCGAAAAAGATACACATTCTATATCAGTAACTTCCTGAAATAGTGATGTTTATAAATTACCTCACCATACAATAGTTCAACCGATATTCGACAATTTTACAATTATAAGTTTAGATACTTATTAAATGATTAATAATTATAAATTGACAAACACTATTTGATTATCTAAATTTGGTATATATATAATTACAATTCATGTTTTATCAAAAAAGCTAAGAAACAATAAATAAGACGACACGACGTGGTCATAATTTTAGATGCTTGAATGATAATGACTTTCAAACTAGATATATATCATTCTCGTGATATATTTATTACAAAGCTACAGTGATTAAGAGCATTATAGCCATATCTCTCTCAATAGCTCTCCTGTCGTTTCAAACCGGATGCGTCAGCATGACGGTCAAACGTATGAACCCTGATCAACCTAATGTAATGGAAATTAATGAACGAGTAGTATTCGGCCGGATTATATTTATAACACATTCCGAAAAAATGGGGGATATAAGCTTCGTGCCTATCGGTCTGGGGCTTGTTCATATGGAAACAGGAAAGCGCGCAAAGAAGGCCGTAATGATTGAAGAGTTTGTTTCAGCACATCCAGTGACAGGTGAGCCCATCACTCATAGATTACCTAAATTGCAGTCAGAAAAGATATGGTTTGAAAACGACGGCACTTTTCATTGGGTTTTGCCAAATGGAAATTACCAGATTGATGCATTGGCTTGGGGGCATTATGGGAAAGTATCTGCTGAGGATTTCACGGACCCGAAAACAATGTATATTTATCCAGTCAAGCCTGATAAACCACCCGAGTGCGGTTTTGTCGTCAGTCCGAATATTGTTTTCAACGTATCCGGCGACAGTGGAGCATTATACATCGGTTCACTACTCATTGATATGGATATAAAGATAGACCGCGCTATTGAGGTTAAAAATATCAATCGCATCGAGATAAAAGATGAATACACTGAAGCTATGGAGTTGCTTAAGAGCCGCTGTCCCTCATTTGCCCTCACTGTTGATAAGAGGCTCATGACCAACATCGCCGACCAATCGACTTCTTTTGCAAACCGCCGTTGCCCGACGGGGTTTGAAATGTTACTTAGAACAATAGTGGTTGGTGCTGTATGTGGTGCTATTCTAGTTGCGCCAGTTTTTATCGCTCCTGCTGCGGGTCCGACACCGACACCCGATGTCCCAATTGGAAAATGATACTTCGTGAGCGAAGGGCACGCAAACCAAGCCACACCGGCAAGTTAATATAATTTTTTTTAAGTAGAACATGCATTTGATGAATTAAACTTTGAGACTAAATGACCTATTAATCTCTCGACAAAACTGAAGATTTAAGCAGAATTCGTTTAAACTCCGCGACACCTCGTTTTAGAGCATAAGTATGTAATTTTCAAAATGGACTGCTTCCCAAAAGATTGAAATATTGAACAGAATCCTTCATTTTTGGCCTTCCTCACAACAACAATTTGCGGTGAAAGATGCACCTTATGAAAAATGGAGATGTTGCATACTTGATATCGAATTCAACAGAAATTCAGAATGCATGTCCCCGTTTGTTTGTAGGTGTTAGCCGCACCCTATGTGGATTATCATCCGTGCGACTTTGATTTCACTCTTCTTTCTCGAAGAAGCGATTATGGGTGCGGATTCCTCTGAAAAAAGCGGGACCTGAAACAGAGAGGCAATTTCACCTTCGTTAAGAGGTCTCCATGGAGTGATTTTTTATAATCTCTATTAACGGAGTGAACAAACAAAATATTTTAAAAATCAACAACGATAAGAAGTCAGATTATTCTTCCGTCAGCCATCCTCAGAACCCTGTGGCAGCGGGCTGAAAGTGACTCGTTATGTGTGACAATCACGAAGGTAATACCCTTTTCTCTGTTCAGATTCACAAAAATATTAAACAGGTCTTCGCCGGTCACTGCATCGAGATTGCCTGTAGGTTCATCGGCAAGAACAACCTTCGGCTCAAGCATCAGCGCCCTTGCAACAGCTACCCGTTGCTGTTCACCTCCGGAAAGCTCTCCGGGTCTGTGTCCTTTCCTTTTTGACAAGCCCATCTCATTCAAAAGAACTTCAGCTTTCCCGGTTATTTCTCTGTAGTCTCTTATGCCTCCCGACTTCTGACTCCTGTTTATAAGCCCGGGCATCGCAACATTTTCGATGGCTGTGAATTCAGGGAGAAGGTGGTGAAACTGAAAGACAAAACCTACAGTCTTGTTTCTGAATGAGGCAAGGGTATTTCCATCGAGCGAGAAGATATCGCTTCCTTGATAAAAGACCTTGCCGGAGGTTGGTTTGTCCAGCGCTCCGAGGATATGCAGTAGCGTGCTCTTTCCTACCCCTGAAGCACCTATAATGCCAACCATCTCTCCTTCACTTACAGAAATGGTAATACCTTTTAAAACCTGGATTTCCCCTGCCTCGGTTGTAAAAGTCTTCTTCACGTCCTGTGTTTCGATAAGATTTTTCATTCTTTCAAGCCGAATTTTAATTCGTTACTCATACCTCAATGGTTCAACAGGGTCAAGCTTTGCTGCCTGCCATGCCGGGTAAATAGTTGCGAGGAAACTGATAACTATTGCGGAGAGAGAAACAACAACAAAGTCAAAGAGTTTCATTTTAACCGGCAGATGGCTCAGGTAATAAACGTCGGCAGGGAGTTTTACAATCTCATAGGTATTTATCACATAACTGAGGAGATAACCTCCGACAACACCGATTACCGTGCCGACAACGCCTATGAGCAGGCCCTGCATCATGAAAATTGCCATAATACCATTGTTCTTAGCACCCATTGCCTTCAGGATAGCTATCTCCCTTTTCTTCTCTATCACGTTCATGATAAGGTTACTGACAATATTAAACGATGCCACCAGGATGATCAGAACGAGTGCTACGAACATGGCGAACTTCTCCAGCTTTAACGCGGAAAAAAGATTCCTGTTCATCTGCATCCAGTCTCTTACAAGAAAGGGGAATCCCAATTTTTTCTGTAACCTCTCCCGTACAACCTCTGCCTTGTAAATATCATCCAGTTTCAGCTCAATCCCCGATATGCCTCCGTCCATACCTAAAAATTCCTGGGCAGGTTTTATGTCCGTGAGGACAAGATTCAGATCGAATTCAAACATCCCTATCTCAAAAACCCCTGCTACTCTGAACTTTTTCACTTTCGGGAGCATGCCGAGAGGTCCTATCTCCCCCAGAGGAGATATGACATTAATAATATCTCCCGTATAAGCGCCGATGCTTCGTGAAAGTTCTTTCCCGATAAGAATCCCTGGAATCCCGTCCTGCTCTTCAAGGTCAGCGATATTTCCTTCCTTGATATAATGCAATATCTCCGTCGTTTCGAATTCTTCCCGGGGGACGATGCCCCTCAGGAAAACCCCGTGCGCCCTCTTTTCAATCGACACCATTGTCTGGCCATATACAAAAGGCGCGGATGAAATAACATGTTTCTCGCCTTTTAGCTTTTCAAGCACTTTCTCATACTCCGGCATTGCGCCTGTGAAATTAGTGATAACAATATGTGACCTTACCCCGAGTATCTTCTTCTGAAGGTCTTCATGGAATCCGCTCATGACCGAGAGTACGACAAGGAGCGCCATAACGCCTACTGCAACACCGCCAATCGATATGAGGGTATTAACCGAGATTCCCTTGTGCTTCTTCTTGCTTTTGAGGTATCTGAGAGCTATGAAGAGCTGATAAGGAAGATTCATTGGGTATACTTGCTATCGTTTAAAAGTAAATCCAGCCCGCCTCCATTTAGTGAAGGAGGGATCAGATGTATTACTAATCCTGTAAAGTTATTATATCTTAATTTATTCATTGTCCCGGTTTCAGTTGCGGGAACAGGATGACATCCCTTATAGACTGTGAATTTGTCAGCAACATGACCAGCCTGTCTATACCAATCCCTTCACCTGCTGCCGGAGGCATACCGTACTCAAGTGCTCTAATGAAGTCTTCGTCCATCCAGTGTGCCTCTTCATCACCCCTGTCCTTCGCTTCTCCCTGTAAGATGAACCTCTGTTTTTGCTCCATGGGGTCAGTAAGTTCCGAGAATGCGTTGGCTATTTCACGCGACGTAATAAAAAGTTCAAACCTCTCAACGAGTGCAGGGTTTTCAGGCTTTTTCTTGGCAAGCGGCGAAATTTCAACTGGATGGTCAGTGATAAATACAGGCTGTATCAGTTCAGGCTCAACTTTCTCTTTGAATATCTCGTCAAGGATTTTACCCGGTGTCGCGCCCTCTGCAATTTCTACATTATTCGCCATTGCCCATTCCCGTGCCTTCTCGCTGTCATGAAAAATCTCCTCCGGCACACCTTTCTGCTTCAATGCGTCGACCATCGGTATTCTCGGCCAGGGAGGGGTCAGGTCTATCACTTCTTCACCATATGGTATCTTTAATGTGCCGGCAGTTTTCTGTGCTATATGTGTGATCAACTCTTCCGTCAAATTCATGAGAAAGTTGTAATCCCTGTATGCGATATAGAATTCAAGCATCGAGAATTCCGGATTGTGTTTGGTCGATATGCCCTCATTCCTGAAATTCCTGTTCAGCTCATAGACGCGTTCATAACCACCGACAAGAAGCCTTTTTAGATACAGTTCCGGCGCAATGCGCAAAAACAGGTCTGTCCCAAGGGCGTGGTGATGCGTTTTAAAGGGTCGCGCTGTAGCGCCCCCCGGGATCTGGTGCATCATTGGTGTCTCAACTTCAATGAAATCCTTTGACTCCAGGAAATCCCGGATAGCCTTTATCATGATGCTCTTTTTGACGAAGGTTTCCCTCACTTGGGGATTAACTATCAAGTCAACGTATCGCTGCCGGTATCTTGTCTCGATATCCTTCAATCCATGCCACTTTTCTGGTAAAGGCCTCAGGGATTTCGTGAGAAGAACAAAATCGTTAACCTCCACGGTGAGCTCGTCTGTTTTCGTCCTGAAAAGCCTCCCCTTTAATCCGATAATATCGCCTATGTCAATCTTTTTCAGGAGGAGAAATTTTTCTCCAAGTACGTTCTTCCGGAAGTAAACCTGAATCTTGCCTGTGGCATCCTGGATATGTGCAAAAGCAGCTTTGCCAAAATCCCTCATTGCAACGATCCTGCCGGCAAGGGAACAGGAAACAGGGTCTGCCTCCAGGGTCTCTTTTCCTGATGAAGCATAAGCATCCTGGAGTTCCGAAGCATGGTTTTCAGCATAAAACGGTCCTCCGAATGGTTCGATACCCGACTGCCGCAACTCCTCAAGTTTTTTCATACGCTGTTCTATCAGCTCGTTAATCTCTTCCATTGTCATCCCTTGATAATCTGGGAATTATAAAGTTTCATTTCCGGTTAAGTCAACGAAAGGCTTTTCATATAAGATAAAAACGCACCGTGGAAGTCAAGGCTTCACACCTCTATGATCTCTGCTTCCATCTCCTCCAAATTTGCAAGGGCTACCGTTGATTTCCCGTAGAGCCAGGTGCCGACTTCTCCGGGGTTGACGATCAGAGTTTTTTTGATCTTCCTGATATCAGGCTTATGGGTGTGCCCGTAAATGACCAGGTCAAAATGCCCGCTGTCTGCAAGGGCGTCTACTAAATGATGTTCGTGCATTACGACGATCTTTTTTTTATGGAGAGAAAATATGTATGGCTGGTTATGAATATTACCGTCCGATCTATCTAACAGGAGGAGCTTATCACCGTCATTATTTCCGAATACCCCAGTATATGGACATTTTAAATCGTAGAAAAGCTTTAATGTAAAAGGCGACGTGTAATCACCCGAATGGATGACATGCTGGACATTCCTGTTGTTGAATTGCTCGATAGCTTTTCGAGTATAAACTAGGTTGTCATGTGTATCCGACATAATACCGATAAGCATCGTGTATTCTCCTTTCGCAATCAGACCTTTGTCGACAACCTACAGATTATACCATTGAAAGATACCCTGCAGAAAGCAGGCCCGGATTTCAAAATCTCACAATAAGACGTTGCAGCCACAACTTTCAAGTTGCCCGCTATGCACGCAGGCTTGAGCTTAGACTACCTTTGTAGGACAGCCTGCAAGACCAAAGGTAATACTCCAGCCGTACATTTATTTTATCCCTTTCAATACCCCCTCTATTCCAAGGCGTATCATCATGACCGCTATGGATGCAAGCAGGAGGGCCATGACTTTTGAAAGCCCTGAGACCCCACCTCTGCCGATTGTCTTGATAATACGGTCAGCATTAACCAACGAGATCCACACAATAAACAGATTAAGCAGTAGTGAGATGACAGTAGGGATAATGCCATAATGGTCCACCAGTACAAGAATGGTAGTAAGAACTGCCGGTCCTGCAATTAACGGAACTCCTATGGGAACGACTCCCATTTTCATTATCGGCTTTCTCCTCTCCTCGCCCCTCTGCAAAAGGTCAAGCACTGCAAAAACGAGAAGTACAAGACCCCCTGCTATCTTAAAATCATGCCCCGTGATTCCCAGTATCCTGAAAATCGCCTCTCCGAGCGCCAGGAATATAATACTCACAACAATAGCTGTGATTATGGAATCTCTCACAATAGCCTGCCGCTTCTGTTTTGCGATGTCCTTCGTCATCGAGATAAAAATGGGAATGAGCATAAACACGTCTATGGCTACAAATAGAGGTATGAATGTGTTCGGCAGTACTTTCAGGATGTCTTCCATAATGTAATTATCCGGACCTTACCCTTCTCTGCCCCGCAGTGCCTTCAGTCTCTTCACTTCCTTCTCGATAGGCCACTCGCTCAGGGCAAACCAGACAAAAACAACAACGTTAACAAGGGGGACGAACAGGAGCACAATCTGTATACCTGAATAACCGGCTTTCCTGAATATCAGTACCATTAGAATTGCCCAAAAGATAAACCCCAATAATGCAAAAAAACTCATACCATCCCCCCTACTCTCTGAATTTTTCTACTTTGATTTTCTTAATCCCGGCAACCCAGGAAAGGAACATGCTCACGATGCTTACGATCAGAGCACCCCAGAATGCCGACCAGAAGCCGTCTATATGCAGTCCGAGATTGAACGGGCCGGACAGTGCGGCTGTAGCAATCAACATCAGAGCATTAACGACCAGGGTAAAGAGACCGAGGGTAATTACGATCAGCGGTAATGTGAACAGCATCATGAGCGGCTTCAGGAGTGCATTGATGACTCCGAAGATCATGCCTATGATGATCATCTTCCACCATGCGCCCGTAAAAGTTATCCCGTCAACGATCTTTATTGCAGCGGCAATCGAGAGGGCATTGATCATTACCCTGAGTATCAGATATGCCATGCCTATATATTAGCAAAAACCATGATTTTCTCAATCCGCGGCGTTCCGCATAGACCGCTTTAGATGAGGCCGGATACTAACAGGGAAAAGGCAGTTATTGACGGGGTGGGTAGCTTAATGTGTAAGTGTTTTTATTATTCTTCACGTAATATCCTCTTTTCATACAGCAGGTAACCAATACCCATCAGGACTGCACCGAGGATGACGAGCTTCACCATACTGGGGACAAGTAGCCTGACCGGTGCGCCCCTGATCAGGAGACCAATGCCCATATCCATAAAATGCTTCAGCGGAGAGATGACCGTTAACTGCCTCAGCCAGTCTGGAAGAGACTCAGGCGGTACCCAACCGCCCGAGAGGAGGAGCATGGGAGCAAATATCGCTATGGTAAGAAGGCCGATCTGACTGAACCTTCTCGCAATCGATGCGATAAGAAACGAAAGCCCAGATGTAGCAAAGGCATAGACAAGACAGACCATGAGAAACCCCGTGATCGTACCTTTTAAACGAAATCCGAGCCATAGCTTCAGAACAAACTCGTAACTGAACACGATCATGGCAAGAAGGACGAGCGACGCAGCTATGATCTTTATAAAAAGAAGCTTCCTGATATTGAGAGGTGAAATCATAATCTGTTCGATAGTTCCGTACTCCCTTTCCCTTATGAGAATAGAGGCAGGCAATATCATCCCGATAAGCGTAATAATCATAAAGAATTCGTTGATTCCCTCAAATAGTTTGTCATTCGCCTCAGGGTTAAAAAAAATCCTGCTCCTCGCTTCGATATACGGGAACCCCGTCATCCTGCTCAGCCTGAGGCGTTCTTTCAGAAAATCGTCAGAATACTGCTCCAGGATGAAACCCAGGTACGCTGAACTCAGATATGCCGCCGAACTCTGCGTACCGTCAACGAGTATCTGCACTGATGCCCTGCCCCGGTAGAGATCCTCCTCGAAACCTGACGGGATTACGAGTGCAAGCACCGTTTTTGATCCGTTCAGCAATTCATCTATCTCATGATAGCTTTCTATATGCTCCGGGTCTTTAAATGCAGGCGGCTTGATCCTGTCAACCAATTCTCTGCTTCTGAAGGATTTGTCCTCATCATATACGCTGATCGAGACCATTTCAGGGATAAGGTTAAAACCCTGGGCTGCGATATAAATATCGGGTATGAATGCATAAAGGATAAATATTACCAGCCCCTTGTCCCTCAGTATGTGGAGAAGCTCTTTCTTTAGCAGTTTCAGCAAAGCTCAGCGCTCCCTCTTTCTGAAAGCGAGGATTCCTAACGAAAAAAGCACAAAGAAATAGACCACTAAAAGAAAAACCTGTGGCAGTAACTGAACCAGGCTCAGGTTCTTCAGGTACACTCCATGGATGATCTTCATAAAGTGCATCGTGGGATACAGATGTGCCATGATCCTCGCACCTCCTTCAAGGTTCGAGACAGGGATTAAAAGACCGGAGTAAAGAAAAGCCGGGATCACGGTAACGATGATAGTAACTATCTGTGCAGATACCATCGTCCTTGTCACGGAAGAGACAAGGAGCCCCATTGAAACACAGATGAGGACGTATATAAAGGCACCCGGGACAAGATTGATAGCATGTCCCTTCATGGGTATATTGAACAATAATTTAATGACAACCAGAAGGATAACAAAATTTATAGATGAGATGACGAGGTAAGGGATAATCTTTCCCAGGAGGAACTCCCATTTCCTTATGGGAGTTGAATAGATGTTATAGATAGTTCCGAATTCCTTTTCACGCGTTATGGCAAGGGCTGTCAATACAGCAGGATTCATGAGAAGGACAATCGCCAGCAGGCTCGGAACAAGGGCATAGCTGCTTTTTAATGATTCATTGAAGAAATACCGTGTTTCTATCCTGAGGGGTGGTCGCGACAGATATGAGCGGCCTGTCTTCCCCATTCTTTCCTCTATAAGTTCCCTGCTGAACGAGCCAATGATTGCCTGGCAATAACCTTTAATGGTGAGTGCCCTGTATGGATAACCTCCGTCAATCAGGAATTGAACCTCTGCAGGCCCCCCCCTGTAAACCATTTTTGCAAAGTCCCGAGGGATGACAAGCACCGCCCGTAGTGTCCCGTTCAGGAGAAGATTATCTGCCTTATCCGGGTCAAGGATTTCCTCTCTCAGGTTGAAATATCGTCCCTTGAATTTTTCGATGAGCCGCGCGCTCAGTTGACTGTGATCATGATCAATGTAAGCAAAAGGCATGTTCTCGATATCTAGGCTGATACCGTAGCCAAAGACATTAAACATTATAAAAGGAACGACAAAAGCAAGTATGAGGAACAGTCTCACTCTGATGATTTCCTTGACTTCCTTTGAAGTGACCGCGATGATTCTTTTTAAACTGCCTTCCCCTTTAAATTTCATGCCGGCTTTCATGCCGAACTTGTTTCGGCATCTTTTCCGGCAGGGCGGTCAGCAGAGTCTGACGGGACCCTGAAACCCTCCGGAATAACGGCCGGCAGCAGAGTTTCAGGGTGACAAAGTAAAGCCCCTCTGTAGTTGCCAGCCGGCGACAATATTTCATCCTTTCTTCTCCAGATAATATATAAAGACATCCTCCATAGGCGGGGGGATCTTCCTGATATAGCGGCAGGAAACGTTGTTTGAATCCAGCAAAGCCTTGATCTCATTTTCGTGCAAATCTTTCTTCCATACGTGGTAACGTCGTCCAAAAGGTGTTACTTCCACATCCCGCAGAGAGAATATATTCCTGTCTATTGGTCTATCAGGGTAAACCTCGTATACTTCTCCGGAGTCATGCGTAAAACCCTTTCTGAGATTCTCAGGCGTATCTACGGCAATAACACGCCCCTCGTTCATGATGGCAATCCTGTCACAGTAATCTGCTTCTACTAGGTTGTGGGTAGTAACAATTACGGTCATGCCGAGCTTATCCGAGAGACGTCTGATCAGCTGCCAGAAAGACTTCCTAGCGACAGGGTCGACCCCGGAGGTCGGTTCATCAAGGATGAGTATCTGCGGGAGGTGCAGTGTTGAGCACCCGAGGGCAAGTCTCTGCTTCATTCCGACAGGGAGGCTTTGTACAATGGAACGTTCCATACCTGAGAGTTGAGAGACCTCAATAACCCATTTCATCCTCTCTTTGAAAGCCCTTTTATCAATCTCGTATAGCGTTCCATAGAGTTCAATGTTTTCCTTGACCGTCAGGTCTCCATAGAGTGAAAAGACCTGCGACATGTACCCGATCATCTTCCTTAACTCAGCACGGCCTGACGGGACCCCCAGTACATTAATAGAGCCTTCATCAGGTCTGTACAATGAAAGGATGCATTTCAGGAGCGTGGTCTTCCCTGCTCCGTTAGGGCCTAGGAATCCAAATATCTCGCCGTTCTTTATTGACAGGCTTACATCATCTATAGCCTTGAATGAGCCGAAATATTTACTTACACTCTCTATGTAGATTGCATGTTCATCGCCTTGCGATACGTTCATATTGAAGGGGATATCGTAGACCGGGAGTTCCTTGCCTTCCAGGAGCATCCTGAAAAAAGCTTCTTCAAGGTCCCGTGCTTTGGCCATTAAATGCTCAGGGTTTCCTGAAAAAATAATCTTCCCCTCATGGAGGAATCTTACAGAATGACATCTCTCCGCTTCGTCCATATATGATGTCGCTAAAACAAGCGTAGTACCTGTATCCTGTATAAAACTGTTTAGAAGCTCCCATAGCTGTCGCCTTGAGAGGGGATCGACTCCTGTTGATGGTTCATCAAGCAGAAGGACTTCCGGGTTTGAGATGACCGAGCAGCAGATTCCAAGTTTCTGTTTCATCCCCCCCGACAGATGCTTTGCATACCTGTCCCTAAACTGTGCTAACCCTGTTGCATCGAGGAGCTGCCTTTTAACCTGGTCCCTCTTGGCATCGGGCACATTCTTTATGGCAGCAAAAAAATCGATGTTCTCTTCGACCGAGAGGTCCATATAGAGGTTCAGGCCAAGACCTTGCGGCATGAAACTGAGATGTCTTTTTGCCGGCTCTGGATTTTTAAGCAGATCCCTGTCCATGAAAAGAGCTGTCCCTTTGTATGAGAGTACGCCGGAGCATATCTTTAGAAGGGTGCTCTTCCCGGAGCCGTCAGGACCAATTATACCGGTAATTTCAGAAGGGGTTACCTCCAAGTCGATTCCCTGGAGTACAGTACGTTTTCTATATTTCTTTGTTACATTGCTGAGTGAAATAACAGGGGTGTTCATTCAGATAAAATACGGCTCATTTTTCTGTCCGGATGGGGAACCGCACATCAACGGGCATCCCCTTTTTTAAGACATCATGGTATGCCTTTTTTCCCCCGGTCAAGCCGGTGTCGCCGGAAAAACAGATTTTGACCGCAAAAACCTGCTTTACCCGCTCTTCATATGACTGCACCTCTTTCGGTGTAAACTCTGCCCTGTCAGAAATATAGCATATGGAACCCTTGAAGGGACGTTCCGGGTAGGCATCACTTATAACCTCAGCATCCATGCCGATGTGCAACCTGCCGATGTATTTTTCAGGCACATAGGTCCTTACATAAGTCTCTTCAGGCATGATCATTACCCCTATGACGCTCCCCTGAAGTAGCATCTCCCCGGGCTCGACGACCTTTCTGAGAATGATCCCGTCTGACGGCGCGGTAACGATGGTATATCCTATATGTATTTCAACCTGCTCAAGTGCCTCGTTTAACTGGTTAAGCGATTGTCTTAATGCAAGCAATTCTTTTTCCTTTGCGCGTACTATTTGACGGCCATCCTCCGCTTTCATCAATGCTACAGTTGCCCTTTCAACATCTTTTAATGCAACGGCAGCCTCCTCCTGTGCAAGTCTGTTTTCAAGTCTTACATTATCGTAATGCTCCCTTGATATGACTTCTTTGTCGAGGAGACTGGCATACCGTTTCAATTCCTTTTCAGAGTTTTCCTTTTTTGCTTCTGCCTGTTTAAGACGGGCCTCTGCGATCGAAAGGGCTTTCCTTGCCTCGTCTACGGAGTGTTCAACATTCCTCTCCGTATATTCGAGGTCTAATGCAGCCGCATTTATCCTTTCTTTTGATTCCTCTATCCTGCTCATGTTCTGCCTCCGTTTAGACTGCAGATCTTCATCATCAATCTCCGCAACCGTATCACCTTTCTTGACATTCATGCCGTCCTCTATCAGAACTCGTTCCAGCCTTCCGGAGATCCTGGAAGCCAACTCTGTCTCATCTGCCTCAACCCTGCCGCTGACTGTCAGAAAGGTATCACCGGTTTTTAAATAGGGGCTTATTGCATATAAGAAAATTGCGAGAGCGACAACAATAATGATCAGGAGGATACTCTTTTTCCGCATTGAAAAATTATACCGTATGCAGGAGATGAAGTAAATGACGGCAACTGCATTTTTCTGGTTGACAGGCCACCGTCTGGTATAATAGATAGACGAAGCCGGTAAGACACTATTTTAGATGTCATAGGATTCAATTTTATGCATAGGAACAGTTATTAAAGGAGGGGCTTTGAAAGAAGAAATCATCCTAAAAGAAAGAATAAATCTACTTGAAAAAGAGATAGCGACATTAACAGACCAGGTCGAGCGCATGAATTTACTGATAAAAGAATACGACGATTTAAGAGACGAGATAAAGGGACTAAAGCTTTTTCTCGGGAGATCGCACCCCGAGTTCAAAAGCAAGTTCCCCGAGATCATGCAGAAAATTTATAAAAAGGGATAAGGCTTTCTTACCAAGAAAGTTATACTGAACTGTATCTGAAACTGAAGACGCATATGCTCAAAAAAAAAATGACCTGTATTCATAATGATGCTGGTGAACAACGCTCAATAAAAAATCTATTATTCTGTTGAAATTCTGAAGTCGCCTGCCATAAAAAGAGTAACCATTTTGGTACTTTCAACCAGTAGAATAGAACCATGAATCAGTCGCAATTTGAACTGTTACAAATCTGATCATGAAGGAGCATTCAGTTCTTAGAGTCGGGACTGTCGGGCATAGAGCGAGCTTATTTCCTTTTGAGTTTTGACTTTGTTATGATTGAATTTATCGCATACAGAAATCTGGATATTATCTTACGGCCATTAATAATTTATAGGAAATGAATGACAGTTCAGCTTATGTCACTATCATAAATAAATAGCTGTTGATTACAGGAGACCATACCGTTGGTATTTTCAAGCCTGTTTTTTTTATACTTTTTTCTTCCGGTCGTATTCATTACCTACTTCCTTTTCCGTAATACGACATACCGCAATTGGGTCATTATCCTGTTTTCATTCGCATTTTATTCATGGGGCGAACCGATATGGATTATTTTGCTTGTTTGTGTTTCCCTGATTAGTTTTGTCTTTGGCCTCCTCATAGATAAATTCGGGAAAACCCGGCAGGGTAAGATATTGCTGATTACCGGGATCTCGATGAATGTAGGCATCTTAGGTTTCTTCAAGTATGCAGGATTTTTAGTAGATAACCTGAATCAACTGTTTCACCTGCATATTTCCGCTCCTAACATCGGACTCCCTATCGGCATTTCCTTTTTCACCTTTGAGAGTATTTGTTATATTACCGATGTATATAGGGGAGTGCTGAAAGCTTCCAGATCTCTCACGCATGTGTTGCTGTATTCATCCTTCTTTCCCCACTTGATTGCAGGACCCATTATCCGATTTGTGGATATCCAAACTCAAATGGAAAATCGCAGGTTCGCACTTTCTGCCTTCAGCGAGGGGATTACACGCTTTGTGATCGGCCTGGGGAAAAAGGTCATCATTGCCAACCAGGTTGGGGAGATCGTCCCGATTTTACTAGATGGCGGTAGCGGTCCTACTTCAGTACTGGCGGCTTGGTTCGGGATTTCTATGTTTGCTCTTCAAATTTATTTTGATTTCTCAGGGTATACCGACATGGCTATCGGATTAGGGAAGATGTTTGGCTTTACCTTGAAGGAAAATTTTAACTATCCATATATATCGAAATCTGCAACGGATTTTTGGCGTAGGTGGAATATTTCCCTCGGGAGTTTTTTCCGCGATTATGTTTATATCCCTCTCGGCGGAAAAAGAAGTCATTTAGTGCGGAATCTGTTTATAGTCTGGTTCCTTACAGGTTTCTGGCACGGGGCAAGCTGGAATTTTATACTTTGGGGCCTTTATTTCGGACTTCTGATTCTGTTCGAGAAACTGTTTCTGTTAAGGCTGTTCGCTTCTATTCCCGGCTGGATTTCTCATGTCTATCTGACGCTTGCAATGCTGATCGGCTGGGTATTTTTTTATTTTACCGATTTAAATCAAGCGCTTTCAACACTTCAGATCCTCTTGGGATTTGGCGGCAGTCCGCTCTATACTTTGGATCTCATTTTATATTTCCGCCAAAATGCAATTCTGTATATGATCGGTATTATCGGGTCTACCCCGCTTTCGAAATGGTTCATATCGCAACTGATTGAAAGTCCTGTTTGGTCCAAAACCAAACTTGAGGACTTTATGGTTCCGGTTTATAATTTTGCAGTTTTAACGGTATGTACAATCTTGCTGGTTGGAAGCACTTACAATCCTTTCCTTTATTTTCGGTTTTGACGGAATGGACGGCATACTATGAAATATAAGTTGAACCTTTGGTTGTTTTTGTTGCCGCTTTTCCTGTTCTTTGTGCTCAATCTGGTCATGCACGATTCAAAAACCATTTCAGTATTGGAAAAACGCACTTTATATTCTAAACCCATCTTTAATCTAAAACTCTTTTTTAGCGGGCAATACTCGAGGGAGTACGACAACTATTATTCAGACCATTTTGCTTTCCGGGACACATTTGTCGATATCGGAAGTAAAATCAAAAGTTTAAAAGGCTTGAGAGACGATGAAGGAGCCATGCTCTTAGTACAAAAGGGCAACAATATGTCAGAAAATCTAGGCTGGAATGAGCCTATGGAGCAGCCGACGCAGACCGCGAAGGAACAAAGCGGACAATTCGTCCTGGGTGGCCAAGAGCAAAGGCCTGCAGCCGTTGACAGCAGGTCCGTGCCAGGGTCATTGAATCAGGGCCCGCAAGATAACGTCCCGGGAGCAGTGACGATTAAACAAGGCGAACCGGAGGCGGAATCGCCTCAGGTATCTCCCAGTGGTGAAGCAATTGAAAGTCTCCATGTGGCGAACGTTTCGGACACCTATCTGGTACTCAAAGACCGGGCTACCTTGCTTTATAAGTTCAGTTCCTCAAGCGCTGAAGCTTACGCGAAAGCAATAAATAGACTTCGTGCCTCGATCAATCAAAAAGTCAGAATATATGATATGCTTGTCCCTTCGCAAATCGAATTTCTGGGCATTGATAAATACAGGAGCCTTTCGGATTCACAGAAAAATGCCTTTCTATACGTGAATAACTTACTGGATAAAACCGTCACTTCCATTGATGCCTATGGTGCCTTACTTAGGCATAAAGATGAATATATCTATTTGAGAACGGATCACCACTGGACCGCATTAGGAGCTTATTACGCTTACAGTGAATTTATAAAGACGATCGGGGAAGTTCCGGTATCACTCAGTAAATATAAGACGGAACAAATCAGAGGATACCTTGGAAGCGCATATGCTGCAACTCTCAGTAGTTCACTGAAAAAGAACCCGGATACGATCACACTGTATATTCCGTTTACAACCAATGAATATACGGTATATACATCTTCCGGTGAAGGGATGAAGCGGAGTGTTATTGACAGATCTTTTATTCATGATGAAATTCCGGATTATTCAGTCTTTTTAGGAGGGGATTTCCCCTGGGGTGTTATAAAAACAACAAATCAAAACAAGAAACGTCTATTGGTGCTCAAAGATTCTTACGGCAATGCATTCATACCCTTTCTGCTCCCTCATTACGAAGAGATTTACTATATCGATCCACGTCACTTCAAGACAAACCTTCTGAAATTTATTGAGGACAGGGGGATTACAGATGTATTACTTCTCAATGGCTCGTTCGTCACAACTTATAGCGGCATCTCAGATCTGTTAGATGCAATAATGAGCAAATAGCAGATTCTATTTGACATGAAATCTTCTTACCCTAGGGTAACATTAAAGGCTTATTATACACTGGCAGCTATCATGACCAGTATTCTTTGCATATAAACTGAATAATAAAAGCAAGAAAAACAGGACAATGATGGCCATTTTTGAAAAAAACCTGACTTAATTATAAAAGAACCAAGAGTCTTGCGCCGACCATATAGTAGTTCCATCCGGCAGCTGTCCCTAAAGCATAGTTACCTCCTTCCCCGGTAACTTCTAATGCAAAGTGTTTTGAAAATCTATAGCCGAGGTATCCGCTTCCCCCGCCAAAAATATCATGGTCTTTCTCGCCATCCCTGCTGAAGTCCTGATATCCGAAATATGGTTCAAGATATCCATACAGATGTTTCAATTTGAAATATACAGCAGCGAATATCTGGTGGGACAAAAAGTTATCGGGATCAAAATATCCTCCCCTGCTTTGTCTATTGAAGTCAAGATATCTAAACTTATACCCTAAATCAACTGTCGGATTCTGGACGTGAATCCTGTATCTCGGTGAAAACAGAAAGTCATTTGAATTATTATCATCCGTGTAATCACGATAAATATAGCTCGTATAAAAAGAAAGCCTGTCGGTTATCGGATGTAAGAAGTATACGGTTGTTTCCGTCACTCTTATATCGTTTTTTATGATCTCGGCTGTACCAGGAAATCCCTCGTAAGATACCTTGACTCCAATTTGTCCACGAAGTATTTGCAAATCTGTCCTTATATTCCAGGTAAAATAATTCGTAGATGACCCGTCATCTGTCTGGTATAATCCGACCCCGCCACCAAGACCGATACGGTTTGTTAAATTTATATAACTGCTTAGCGACAGGTCCTCGGCATTGTTGTGTCTACCAAAATCATCCTTTGCATCATAGTGAACATACTGGACTCTGTTCCTGAAGTTCCAGAGCCAGAAAGAAAAGCCTGAAGTATAACGGTTTATTTCATTACTATCTTCATCTCTATAATAACTATACCCGAAATCAAAACGGGGGGCTGTCAGTTGATAAAGCTCCTCTCTGAATCGGAGCATTTCTTTTTCCTGGTAAGGATATGTCGGCTTGAGAAGACGGTCGCTTTCCTTAGATGCACTGATATCTTTTGTGATAAGTTCTCCATATGCCAAACCGAGACGGGCATCGAAATCTTCTCCTTCGCTGAGGATTTGCTGATAAATAGTGTTTGCTTCCCTTACATTACCTTGCCATCTGAGGGCATTTGCTTTAATTAAAAGAGCGTCTTTATTGCCCGGATTATCTTTTAATATTCTATCAGCCTCCTCTATGGATTCATCATAATCTCCATTCCAGGACAAAATTCTTGCACGTAGGATTCTCGCAGGCAGATTTTCCGGTTCTTGATCCAAAATCAAATTGAGTTCCTTAATTGATTCCTGCAATCTCCCCCCCCATGAAAGATATTTTATGATTTGAATCCTTGTATCCATAGCAAGACTGTCTCTAATAAGCGATAGTGCAGAAGTATATGAATTAGCAGCTGTCTTATAATCTTCTAAAGAAACATAGTAATCACCAATTCTTTTATATATGATGCCCCGCTCTGTTTGATCGGTCGTTGTATCGAGTGATTTCTTAAGCAGTTCAATATCTTCAACTGCAAAAACCTGCGAGGCGGATAAAAGGATAGCACAATATATAATAATTAAATATTTTCGCATATATTCACCCCATCTTTATTTATTTTTAATACCTATAAATTGCCGAACGATTTCTTCAAAATATAATAACTTTTTTTCAGATAACCAGTATATTGAACTTCATTCCATTTTGGCCATGTATATAATCTTATAAGATATGAGGAAATTATGCCGTTTTTATTGTCAGGCAATGTCTCAACTAACTGAAGCTTACCTTGTATAGGGCTATCGATTCTTACCCGAGCTGCAACCATTGCTATTCCTTTTGTTTCCTTGCCATATACGGCGATACCTTTTGTAACATCATCGGTAATTACGTGCTGTTTTTTTTCTGTGGAAGTAGATTTGCCTATTTTTTTAGTTCCTGCAAACACAATATGACTTGAGGGGTCCATGAAATAAATCATTCCCCAGGGAATACGGACCTCGACCATACCGTTTAACTCATCGAGATACCAAGCCGAATGACTAGAGTAATTCGAAGAAGCGGGATCGGCAGTTCCATACTTTAAAGGGCTCCGGCTTAAAAAAAGGGGAGGAAATTCAGTTCCGTCCCTACCATAGCGGGGTTGATTCGCCTCGACGATTATTTCCTTGAAAGGTGAATGACGGTCCAATGAAATTTTCAAGTCAGTTTTGATCCATTTGCGTTTACCCCCGGGGACAAAGTCATAAAAAATCCATGTATTAGGGTTGTAATTCTCCGTTATATAAATAGCGCTCGAATCCTTTCCGGCTAATTTAATGATAAAATTTGCCCCTGTTTGTATTTCGGCATTTATTTCGGGAATCGTCTGAGTGCCGGCTTCCTCAGGCAACGTATTCAATAAAACCCAATATTGGGTTTTATTGAAATCAATTAACTTCTTTCCATCTCCTCCCTTTTCAAAGTCTATCCTGATATAGAGAAAAGCAGCATCAGAGAATGCGTACAATTTTTTTATAGAACCGAACTCCATCTTTTTCTTTTCATCAGTTGAATCATATAGAATAGTTGCCATCTTCCAGTCATCGGTATTGCCCCGCAGGAGAGGAATGTCTTTGGCTGATCGATATCCCATAATGCCGAATAATTCCTCAGGATCGTAAAGGTTAAGCCACAATGGTTTCCTTTCAAAAAATGAAAATGCCCTTGTAAAAAGATCCGATACTCTTTTCCACCACTCATCCTGCCAGGCAAAAACCAATCCTCCGGCACAATCTGCATCTTTGATATTTTTTGTCATTCTGGCGAGAATCTTCGCTTGTTGTTCCTCTGTATGACCACCATTGCCCCACCCATCTGGATGCAAATGGGAGACCCCCCAACTGGTTGATATCCCGTATTCACCAATCAGAAGTGGGATATTGTGATGGTTTTTTTTTAAATCGAGAAGATAACCGAAATATCTGTTGGAGCCTTCATGATCCCTTGTTTTAGGATATTCCGGATCTAAGAAGAGAAAGTCAGGCCAGTGTGGATATACATGATATGTTGCAAATATTCCAGCAGGAAATTTTTCAGTTATGTGCAATCTGTTAATGTCAAGAGAGGCAGCATCCATATCGTCGACTACCTTGGGCACTGACCATGAAATATTTTCACCGCGCTTTCTTCGAATTTCAAGTTCCTCCTCATAGGTTGCTTCTGTTTTATGGTATATTGGGTCAAGTGGAGGCCAGTTTACTATTGTCACAGGACGCTGGGTATTATAATTTTCCATTTCGTATTTGACTGCATAGTCCATCATTTCTGCAAACCAGACTTCTGATGGATTAGCATTTTCAACATTTATGAATTTACCGTTATATGCCTTTTTTGAAGAATTTTCCTTATTAGTGTATACGATAATCGACGGCTCAATCTCTCTGCCTACGCCAAGGGCTATTACGTATTCCGAAATATCGGCAGTGTAAATGCCATATGCATGGCCACGACGTAAAGGTATGTTTGCATTACCATGTATAAGTTCGATGGCATTTCGAATCTCATTCTTAAATTCATCGGCCCAGAATTTGTCATATAAGTTTTTTTCAGCTTCCCGTTCGGTCAGCCATATTTCCTGGAACAGAAAAATTTTCTCTGAGGAATTTTTATTATGTTTCTTCAGTGCCTGATAAAATGCCGGAGGGAGTATTGTATATACCCTGACCGTATTTGCATTCATTTCTGCAATGAGTTTCAGCCATTCTTCGTAAGTCTGAAAATCAGCAGGGGGTGTCGAAGGAAATTCACCCGGCCTAGCAGGTCCGATATTTACACCCTTCAGATAAATATTCTTCCATTGATCTCCTTGTAAAACCTGTAAATAGTCTCCGTGGGCTCTAAAGTTAAGTGTTACTGAGCTTGGTTTAAGTTTTTCCTGGGGTTCCAGATATTGATTTTTTGAAAAAACTGGGTAACCTAACAACTTTTTATACCGTTCGGATGCAATTTCATGTTGTGGGTTCTTTTCCAGTATATTACGATAAATTTTTGCTGCCTCTATGTTTTTGCCTTCTTTCAGAAAATTATCGGCCAATCTAATATATTCAGGTGCAGTGATATCAGAAATCTTTCTTTGAGCAATATTATTATCTTTATCGAGTATTAAAATCTTTCTATATATTTCCGATGCTGCTTCATTAAGGTTAAGTTTCTCAAGTGTCAAACCTTTCCCTTGAAGACAATCTATGTTTTTACTATCTCGGGAAAGGTATTTGTCAAAATATTCAAGTGCTTTTTCGTATAATCCGAGATTCAAATAACAGTAACCTAATCCGCAATATGAATCATTCGGATTTGATTCATTAACTGTTAATTTAATAGATAATTCAAAATTATCAATAGCATTTTGAATCATGCCTGCCTTGAAGTATGACCACCCGAGAAGATTGTGATCCCCTGCATTTTTCTGCATTTTTGATTCTAATATTGAAATTGCTTCAGAATAATTCCCAGATCGGTACTTCCTTATGGCATTTTCATAATTTCCCTTCACTGGGGATAAATCATACGGTAATACAAAGGCGGGAACTAACAAAGTAAGGATGGGGACTAAAACAAGAATCTTTGCAAAGTTGACATTTAATAATTTATGTCCTAGAAGCATTACTTCCTTTCTTTTCGACATGCTCCCATTTTCTCTTTCCGAATATATAGAGAATTATTGCCTGCAGTCTCCAGAAGGAATTTATTTGCCTGTAACCGAAATTTTCAAGAACACCGTATAAAAGCAACCGAAAGAGATGACTCCATTTGGGATATCTTCTGTATGTCAGCTCTTCTAAAAATACGCCCGATGTAGATAAGAATACCCCGTAGAATATTGCTAAAATTAAAAAGATAAGGAAGTATTCATAGCTCAGCAACCCCAAAAAATATGATAGAGGAACGATGATGTAGCCCAGCAACTCAACGATAGGGCCCAACATTTCAAAAAATAAATAATATGGTATGATCAGTAAGCCAAGTTTACCGTATCGCGGATTAAAGGTAAGGGTCTTATGTTCCATAATACTCTGGATTAATCCCATATGCCACCTTCTTCTCTGCCGCCCGAGCATTTTTAAATTCTCGGGCACCTCTGACCAGCATATAGGATCAGAAATAAATTTAATTTTATAGGGTTTCTTATTTTTCAGATGATATCTGTGGAGTTTGACGATCAGTTCCATATCCTCTGCTACATGTTTTATATTGTATCCCCCCACAGAAATAACTGCTGCTTTGTTAAATAAAGAAAACGTCCCGGAAAGGATGAGTATGGAATTCATGGCATCCCAGCCCACCCTGCCAAAAAGAAAGGCCCGTAAATATTCAACGATCTGGAACAATGCCAGAATACTCTTAGGGAGATCTATATCCTTTACTTCTCCGCCCTCTAAATGAACACCGTTAAGGACTCTCACAACACCTCCGCAGGCAATAACCGGCTTGGTGGTTTCCATTACCGGCGTCATAAGCCTTATAAGTGCGTCCTTCTCTAATACTGAATCTGCATCGACAGAGCAATAGTAAGGACTTCTGCTCACATTAATACCGCAGTTCAATGCATCAGACTTGCCCATTTTTTCCTTGTCGATAACTAATAGGTTCGGATGTTCCGGATTATAGTAAAAACCCTTTACAGGACCGGTCTTCAGGATATGCCTATAAACAACGTCAATCTTGTTTAACCTGAACGTGTTGATAAGTGATTCTAACGTCCTATCCGTAGAGCCATCATTAATAACAATGACATCAAAAAAAGGATAATTCATTAATAGGGCAGATTTTACTGTTCGTATGATTGCATGTTCTTCATTATGTGCTGGGATCAAAATCGAAATGGGGGGGGTCTCCGGAGAATAATGGAAATCTTTAACTGCCGAATATTTTATCCTTTTTATATATCTTAGAATAACAAAAAGGGCAGTAGTTAAAAGAATAGAATATACGAGATTTATAACTCCATAATAAAAGCCAACGGTATAATTAAACCATAATGCGATAATAATCAATATGTTTTTCATCTTTTAACGGCCTTATGCAAAATTGACCCTATTTCATTCTTAATTTTATCGCTTTGTGCAGACCCAAGAAACTCCTGCAAGGGAGTAGAGAAATTCATCTCGTGCATGATTTGTAATATCTCTTTGGATTGCTCAAATATCTTCTTATCGGTACTACCGAGATTCTCAATCAACCGATAGATAAAAAAGGTCTTCTCAATCTCTTCGCAAATACTTGCTTTAACATATGGATCTTTATTCCGAAGGGCCGAGAGGAAGACACCGATTGAGTCATCTTCGAATTTCGTCAAAGCCATTGCCGTAGCATTCCGCACCTGCCAGTTCTCGTCAAGGAGGAGTTCTCCTAACTTGTCAATCTGATATTTTATATTGCCAAGGGCTTTAGCAGCCTGAAGTCTGACAAACCATACAGGGTCTTTAAGTAATGGAAGTATTATATCCCCATCAAAATCTATAGAATCTATATCTGATTGACTTATTACCTTCAAAGCTTTCGCCCGAACCTCAGGGTTCTTACTTTGTAAATTCTCCAATGCAAAAGCACAAGACGCCTTCTTTACCGGCAGGTTACTGAGCACTTCCAGAAAAGAAGCAGTAATTTGTATATCACGATATCTATTACCATAATCTATCAATACCGGCACGGCAGCAGTACCGAAATTTGCAAGAGCAATTTCTACTGCCTTTTGAGATATAAGTAATTCTTTGAAAAGTTTCGGCAGATGTTCCAATATCCCCTTTAACGCTTTGACAGACCCGATCTTAGCGAGTGATCTTACTGCTACAGTTATTATCTCAACATTCTTGGTTTCAAGCACATTGATGAGTTTGTCTGTTGACGATTCGCTGAACATTTTGCCAAGTTTATCTATAGCTGTTGCCCTTTTTATGTTATCGCTGCTCTTCAGCCTTTTTTCGTAAAAATCTACATATCCGAGCCGGACAAAAAGTTCCTTTATATCTTTTTTATATTTTTCCTCTTTCACAAACTCGAGTAATACATCTTCCTTAGCCTGGAATTCAATAGAATTTGGTGATGAACGGTACTCTTCAGACTTCTTTAAAACATCTCCGGAAGCAAGTGAACTCTTCAAATTTTCCCTGAATTGATTCCTATGCCTGTCTAGTTTCTTATATTTACGTGCATGTATTATTCTTCTGAAGGTAGCAGCTAACAGAGTAATGAGGATTAATAAGAGGAACGACAAAATAATAGCCAGTAATGTTAATTTAAAAGTTTCCTGCATGATATTATTATTACATGATATTATTATTAAATGATAATATGAAAAATAAATTAATTTTATTAGATTTAATTTAATTAAAAAAAGTATATCAACTAAAAAAGCTATTTGCAATCAATATTATTACTTAAAAATATTGGGTTAAATAAACAAATTACATTACCAGCTTCCGCCCCCGCCACCGCCGAATCCGCCGCCGGAGAATCCGCCGCCCCCGCTGAAGCCTCCTCCTGACCCGCTGCTTCGCGGTGCGGAGAACATTGCTGAAGACATGCTCGATGTAGCGGAGGATATCGAACGTGAAAACGTGGATGTACTGAACGTCCTGAACCCACCTGGAGATACATACCATGAAGGTATCTCCTGATAGATCCCTTCGAATGCCCTTGCCCAGTTATCTACCACGTCAAGTGCTATCGCATAAGGCAGGAATTTTGAGAAAAGGTCCTTGTCTCCCATCCTCTCCAGACGGTCTTTTTCTGCACGTTCCATGAATTCCTGAAAACCCAGGATGTTCATGTATGCAAACCTTCCTTTTCTTGTTTTTGCGGGCATTGCCTTCGAAAAAGCAAAAACAGGCAGGGCAGATAAGATACCTGCGACCACGCTTTTCCCTGCAGAGGATGATGAGAGAGCCAGTGCCATAAAAAAAGCAGCCACTGCAACAATTAACCCTGCTGCTATATAAAACCTTCTTATCTTATCCGGTTCTCTGAGAAAATATCCTTTCATCACAAGCTCGCTGTAGAGGGCGTCCCGCAGTGAGGGAAGGTGTGTATAAAACTTGTTTTTCATATCCGAGACCATCCTCCCAGGCATACCTCCGGTGAAAACATGCTGCATAAGCAATTTCTCGAAAGGGCTGAGTTCCTCACCGGGTTCTTTAATCTTTGCAAGGTAATAGTCCGTTGAATCTCTTATAAGACCCTCTTCCTTTGTTTCTTCTATCCTGATATAACCCTTTACCGCAAGTCCGACGATACTGGATGTGATGTCCCTCGAATCAACCGTCTCGTCGATTAGTGTCCCTGTCTCTGCAGGTATGAGCGGCCTGTCACCGTGTCTCGGTGGTTCATACATCACGGTAATTGTTTCAAGCACCTTCGGGTCACGTCCTCTTGCGTTCCAGAGCCATACCATGGCAATCAACGAGAGGAACGGCAAGGAAAATACCCAATTCTCACGCATGTTAATTACCCACAGGAATTTCTTCCAGCCTGAAGGCGGCAACACGAGTCCTTTTTCCCATCCGAATGCGATCGTAAAACCCTCTTTTTTGTCGAGCCTTCTCAGGGAATAGAATTCAGCGCTATTCCCATATGTCTCGTAACCACAGTCTGTTTCCCTTGATCCGTATGAACCGGTATAACATGCTGCCCACAGTTCCTGACTCATTTCTTTCCCGGCCAGGGAAACATGGGCCGTTGCATGTTCTATAGGTGCCCACCAGTAATGTCCGGTCACATTCCAGTAGAGCTCGTCGTGGTCATTAAAGAAGAGCACCGCATTTTCAACGCTGTAAGTAATGACATACGTCTGTCGACCGGAAACATATATGTCCGGATCACCGATCCGTATATGAATAATATTGTCTTCTCTTGTAACCTTGTAGTCCCATTCCCTTCCCGACATATCGGTTACCGAAATGACATCTATTGGCGTCCTTATATAACCCCCTGTTTCGTCCAGATATTTAAAGGGGATGTCCCTGAAGATGCCATGCTTTGAAAGGTGGAATTGAACCTCAATGGTCTCCTTAACCGTAAACGAAGAATCTTCATCGATAACGATATCAGCATGAAACGCATTGATCGTGAAGTCCTGGGCATATGCCGTTGGAGCAGCCAGGACGGCTATAAGAGCGGCCATGTATAATGCGAGATAAAAAACCCTTAATGCCGAAAGAAAATGTCTTTTTTTTATTTTATTGAAATACCTAAATCTGTCCATAATTTAAAAAAGTCGATCCCTCACGAACACACTGGACCGACAGGATAATGCACACCGCAAACCTGATTTGTTATCAGGAATTTTTTTGTTTAAGCCCGTAAAATGCAACAGGGGGACAGCACGTTTCCAGGGTCCTTGAAGTAGTATGTATGCTCCTCTTATTTTTCAAAATTCAGGTTGATTTTGCATTCCCAGATTGCAATTCGCAAATCAGGTGTTTTTCGAAGAAAAGTCTACCTTGACCGGCTTCCTCTCGACCTCGGGTGACTCAAGCTCAAAAAACTCTTCCTGCCTGAATCCAAACGCAGAGGCGACAATATTTGATGGAAAGGACTCGATCAAGATATTGAAGTCCCTTACGACAGCATTGTAGTACCGCCTCGCATATTCTATATTATCTTCCAGTTCTTTGAGCTGTGCCTGAAGCTGTATGAAATTCGCATTTGCCTTCAGGTCAGGGTATGCCTCTGCAACAGCAAACAGGCTTTTCAAAGTCTCCCTTAACATGTTCTCAGCCTTCGCCTTATCAGCCGGTGAAGACGCCCTCATGGCAACAGAGCGTGCTTCCGTGACGTTTTCGAGGACAGACTTTTCATGTGAGGCATAGCCTTTTACCGTCTCAACGAGATTCGGGACAAGGTCATACCTCTTCTTCAGGTGGACATCGATATCCGACCATGAAGACTTTACCGTATTTCTGAGCCGGATAAGCCTGTTATAGATTGCTACGGCGAAAAATAAGACAGCGGTTAAAATTCCGGCAATAATAAGCAGAGCGATCATTGTATCCTCTTCCTTATAAATTTTTACCAATAAATCACCTGGATCAAGGATTCAGGGATTCTCTCATTAAAAGCATTTTATCACAATAGAGACCGGTCTTCGAGATATTAATATTTATTTTAATTCGATGTAATAAAGCCTGCATCCCTTAAAAACTTCCCGAAGACAAGCGTTCAACTAACTCACCTGTTTTAACTTTTTCAGTATCTCTTGTCTTTCTATCCTTGACTTCGATCAGTCCTTCCTTGAGATTCCTCTCACCGATTATTACCTGGACAGGGATCCCGATTAGATCAGCATCTTTGAATTTTACCCCTGCCCGCTCGTCACGGTCATCAATAAGGATCTCCAGGCCCTTGCCGGACAACTCCCTGTAGAGCTTCTCGGCAACTTCTACCGTCTTTACATCTTTTATATTAAGTGGCAAAATTTCCGCGTCGAAGGGTGCGATGCTCTTTGGCCATATCAAACCGTCCTTATCATGGTTCTGCTCGATCGCTGCTGCTGCTATCCTTGCAGGCCCTATGCCGTAACTACCCATGACAAGGGGTCTCTCCTTTCCGTTCTCATCCAGGTAAAATGCCTTGAGGGGTTCAGAGTATTTTGTGCCGAGCTTGAAAATATTTCCTACTTCAATAGCAGGTTCGACCTTTAAAGGGTCATGACACCTCGGGCAGGGATCCCCTTCTTTTACAACCTGGATGTCATTCCATTCAGCGGCAAAATCCCTTCCCGGTCTTATTCCTTTTGCGTGGTAATGGGGCCTGTTCGCACCGCTTACATAAACTCCCTCCCGGAGGCAGGTGTCCGCAATAATTCTCACCTTATGATTCATAGGCCCGATAAATCCTGCCTCGACGCCGATAACGTCTTTTACCTCCTCTTTCTGCGCAGGCCTGTAGGGTCCGATGATCCTTGTGAGCTTTTTCTCATGGAGGTCGTGATCACCCCTCACGAGTGCAAGGACAGGGCCATTGTCGCTTATTAGGAGAATACTTTTGATAAAATATTCGGGACCGAGATGTAAAAAACGAGAGACCTCTTCAACCGTTCTTTTCTCAGGTGTATGAACCTCCTCAAATTCCCAATCTGCCGTCTCGATTATCTCGGGATGCGAATTTGCAAGTTCGATATTCGCAGCATATCCGCATGAGCTGCATATAACAACCTGGTCCTCGCCCGCCCTGCTTGGTGCCATAAACTCATGGGCTGTTGCGCCTCCCATCATGCCGGGGTCGGATTCAACCATATAGAACATTATCCCGCACCTGGAAAAAATCCTATGGTACGCATCCGCATGAAGCTTGTAGCTCTGCTCGAGTCCCTGTTCATCGACATCGAAACTGTAACTGTCCTTCATCAAGAATTCTCTTGTCCTGAGAAGACCGCTTTTCGGTCGTGCCTCATCCCTCAGCTTTATCTGCATCTGATACCATACCTGCGGCAGATCCCTGTAAGAACGGATTTCTCTGGCAGCGAGCCATGTGATGACCTCCTCATGTGTCATACCGAGACACATGTCGCGTCCTCCCCTGTCCTTCAGCCTGAACATCTCGTCACCGATTTCATACCACCTGCCTGTCTGCTGCCAGATTTCTGCAGGATGCAATGCAGGCATGGTGATCTCCTGTGCGCCGATTGCATCCATCTCCTCCCTGATTATACTGACGATCTTTCTTATAACCCTGAGACCGAGGGGTAGGTTTATATAGAGGCCTGCTGCTAGCTGCCTCACGTAACCTGCCCTCAACATGAGTACGTGGCTTACAGCCTCTGCATCTGCCGGTACTTCTCTCAGGGTTGGAATAAACATCTTGGAAAACCGCATTCATTTTCTCCTTATTCTTAAATATATTATTACCGTAGGGAAACGCCATCAAGGATGTATCTTTTCATTTTCGCTTTTAAGCTCTCTTATTATTTCGAGTAGTTGACCCCTTTGTTTCAGGAAGAAAAAGCCGGTCACAATATCAAAAAGTAATAACAACCAGCATATGGAAAACAGCATGGGGAAAAATGCTGCAATAATGGAAAAAACAGACTCTGGATAAGTCCCTTTTTTTAGTTCGCCGATGACATAAAAGGGGTTTGCGAGCAGGGGATAACGAATCACAAAAAAAATCCAGCAACAAATTACGGCTGCCATCAAGATAAGGATATAGATCGGGCGGACCTTGGGAATAGCTTCAAGGCGGGCGATCAATTTGCTCTGCTTTTCAGATAATTCATTCATATATAACTGTGAGCATTATATAAGTATGAAGGGAACGTGTCAATAAATACTTAAGTTAAGCTTTATATAATTACTTACAAATATATGATATATATAGTATTTTAAGCGAGGATATGGTAATCATCAGCACAAGTGAACTGTTATGCCCCTGTTGTCTAATTCAGTCCTTCAACAACCTGTTCTATTACCTCATAAGAAATTCTGCAGATTATTTCCCGGTGTGATAAATTTGGGAAACGTTATATATATTGATAACTCAATTTTAGAATTTCTGCAGAGACTTTTTAATGAAAGACGTGAACCCTGACAGATTCAGGCTTTTCTCGGGCATAAGTCAGGAATAAGAACATTGAGCCCTTGATAATCTACCCTCGTTTACTTTATATAGAAAATTCCGGCATAAACGTGTTAAATTATTGTTACTCAAAGAAGGGGGGTATTATATGAAACGGGTTCCGCTTACGCCCAATGGATATCAGAAACTCCAAGAAGAACTCGGCCGGCTTCTGAAAGTTGACAGGCCAAACAACATAAAGGCCATTGCAGAGGCACGGGCCCACGGCGACTTATCCGAAAACGCAGAATATCATGCTGCCAAGGAAAGACAATCCTTTATTGAAGGGAAAATCCAGGAACTAAAGACCAAACTTGCACTTGCCGAAGTGATCGATCCTTCAAAAATAAACCAGTCAAAGGTAGCCTTTGGTGCCAGGGTCAAGGTCCTTGACATAACGTCGGACACAGAACACAGCTTTATCCTGGTCGGGCCTGAAGAAGCGGATGTCAGGAACGGCAAGATATCCATAAGCTCACCTGTGGGCAAGTCACTGCTCGGGAAAGAGGTCGGTGATACGGCTATTATCAAGGCACCTGCAAAAACCATGGAGTATGAGATATTAGAGATCAATTTTGAGTAGATATTTCAAGGCAAAAGTAACAAAAAACTTCCCGTTGGATCATAAAAATCATCTCCTCTGCATAGAGCCCCTTGAATCCGTAGTAAAGCCCGCACCCGGGCAGTTCTTTATGATCTCCGTAAGTAATGCGTATGACCCGCTGCTAAAAAGGCCTTTCAGTTATTTTAAAAAAACCTCCGATGGCATTCATTTCCTATACGCGGTCAGAGGAAAAGGGACGTCCCTCATGAAGGATTTGAAACATGGTGACATCATCCATCTCGTGGGACCTCTAGGCAACGGCTACCCAAAGCCGGGAGAACGTTCTATCCCCCTGCTCATTGCAGGCGGCACAGGTGTAGCTTCGATATTCTCGCTCGCTGACGAACTCTCCCAAGAAGCATATTTCCTACAGGGGGCAAAGTGCAAGGATGAATTTATCATGACCGATGAACTGAAAGGACTGAAAAGCAAGCCCATTATGTGCATGAAGTGCACTGAAGATGGTTCATTCGGAGGAAAGGGTACGGTGGTTGATATTCTCAAAGAATTTCTTGCATCCGGTTCAGTTCACATCGGCTCGTGTGTGTTATATGCATGCGGTCCTAAAGGCATGCTCGAGTCTATAGCAAGAACAGCTCATGATTACAGGATAAAAGGATATGTCTCCCTTGAAGAAAATATGGCATGCGGTTTTGGCGCATGCCTCGGCTGTTCAGTAAAAACAGTCAATGGTTACAAGCGGGTCTGCAAGGAAGGCCCTGTATTCCCTATACAGGAAATTGAATGGTGAAAAAAATTTCGCATAACCCGGATACGCACATATGGATTTAACTGTTACAATAGGTCATATAAAATTTAAAAATCCTGTCATGACTGCTTCGGGGACATTCGGTTATGGTGAGGAATACGCCGAATTTGTTGATCTGAACAAGCTTGGAGCTGTCGTTGTAAAGGGCATATCAGTCAGGCCCATGGAAGGGAACCCTCCGCCACGCATCTGCGAAACTCCCTGCGGGATGCTTAATGCAATCGGCCTCCAGAATGTAGGATTGAAAAATTTCCTAAATGAGAAACTGCCCTATCTGAGAAAATTCGATACAAAACTGATCGTCAACATCCTCGGCAATTCCTTGAATGAATATGTCACGCTGTCGAAGTCGCTCGAAGACGCAGGGGTCGAGGGGATAGAACTTAACGTATCGTGTCCGAACGTTAAAAAAGGAGGGATTGCCTTCGGCACTGACAAGAAGGCCCTCGCGAAACTAGTTGCAAAGGTCAGGCAATCCGTAAAAAAGGCTCTCGTGATCACAAAATTATCTCCTAATGTAATACGCATTAATGAAATAGCAAAAATTGCAGAAGAAGCCGGCAGCGACGCCCTTTCACTCATCAACACGATACCTGGAATGTCCATTGACATCGAGACATGGAAGCCGAAACTTGCACATATGACGGGCGGCCTTTCCGGCCCGGCGATCAGGCCTGTCGCAGTGAGGATGGTATGGGAGGCCTCACAGGCGGTAAATATCCCGGTTATCGGGGTTGGTGGTATAATGAACGAACAGGACGCTATAGAGTTCTTCCTTGCCGGCGCAACTGCGATACAGGTCGGCACAGCTAATTTTATTAATCCGAAAGCTACTTCTGATATCGTCAACGGCATTGAGGAATATTTGAAAAGAAAAGAGATTTATGATATTAAAGAAGTAATCGGTGGTTTGAATGCAAAATCCTATAATAACCCTAACGACTGATTTTGGTTATAAAGATCCCTTCGTAGGTATTATGAAAGGGATCATCATGGATATAAATCCCGCCGCAAAAATTGTTGATATTACTCACGGGATAGGCCCACAGAATATTTTAGAGGCAGCACTGGTACTTGAGATGAGCTTCAAGACTTTTTCTCATAACACTATTCATCTTGTTGTAGTAGATCCGGGAGTCGGCTCTTCCAGGAGACCAATCCTCGCTTTCACAGAAGACTATTATTTCATAGGACCCGACAACGGAGTTTTTTCCAGGGTATTTTCCTTGTCAGGACGTCTATCGGTTATCCATATCACATCCTCACATTATTTCCTGAAGAAAGACGGCTCAACTTTTCAAGGCAGGGATCTTTTTGCTCCAATTGCCGGGTGGCTGTCCAAAGGGATTGAGGTAACGAACTTCGGCGAACCCGTCACGGATTTCAATAAACTTTCTATACCGTCACCTCGGTTGACCGGGAAGAATGTGATCGAAGGAGAAGTCACATACATAGACCGTTTCGGGAATACAATGACAAATATACACATAAATAAAATAAATGAAATTACCGGCAGCAATTCTGAAAATAAGATCAGGGTTCTCATCAAGGGCAAAGAGCTGCCTTTCAAAACTTTTTATGCAGAAGTGAAAGACACCGGACTTTATGCTCTCATAAACAGTTTCGGGTATCTGGAGCTTTTTGTACGGAATGGCAACGCAGCAAGGTCTTTCGGCATCAAGACAGGCGACAAGGTCGGTGTTATCCTGCCTTAGATACTGACAAGGGTCAAGTATCCCTTCCGCTTCCTTCAGGAGTTGCGTTGTAGTACATGTACCGTCTGCCGTGCGATTTCGAGTTCTTCATCCGTCCGTACAACCAGGATCTTTACAGGACTCCTTTCTCCCTGGATTTCTAAAATCCCGTCCGGGGACCTCTTGTTCTTTCTCCCGTCGATAACAATCCCCAGGCATGTGAGACCGCGACACGTTTCCTTCCTTATGAGCGAAGAATTCTCCCCGATACCACCCGTAAAGACAATTGCGTCCACCCTTCCAAGGATGGCTGAATAGGCACCGATATATTTTCTGATCCGGTAGCAGAACATGTTTATCGCCAGTTTAGCGCGTGCGTTCCCTGAACCTGCAAGTTTCTCTATTTCCCTCATGTCGTTCACTCCGCATATGCCTTTGAGGCCGCTCTGTTCGTTCAATATATCTTCAAGTTCTTCATCAGACTTCCCCGTTCTCCTTTTAAGATAAAAAATTATTGCGGGATCAATGTCTCCGCACCGGGTTCCCATGATAAGTCCCTGAAGAGGTGTCATACCCATGGATGTATCAGCACTCTTCCCTTTCTTGATTGCCGTTGCACTTGCTCCGTTTCCAAGATGGAGGGAGATCAAATTAAGGGAACTTAACGGCTTACCGAGATAGAGGGCAGCCTGTTGAGCTACATAGTAATGAGATGTCCCGTGAAAGCCGTACCGGCGAACGTGATGGTCAGTATAAAACACATGAGGGAGCGCATAATGGTACGTATAAGGAGGCAATGACTGGTGAAAGGCCGTATCGAAGACAGCTACCTGGGGCACTTCGGGGAAGCGCTCGATGGAAATTTCAATAGCCAAAAGATTAGCCGGATTGTGAAGCGGGGCAAGTGGTATGAGCGACCGGAGGGACTTAACCAGGTTTTTATCAATGAGCATTGGTTCTTTGAATAATTCTCCACCGTGCACGACCCTGTGTCCGATCGCGAATATATCCCTTTCGTCGCTTACTGCGCCCTGTTCCGTTATGCAAGCAACGATCCATGCAAAGCCTTCTCTGTGACCGGGGACGCTACGTTTCTGCCTGGTCTCTTCACACCTGCCATTTGAATTCTGCCAGCGACATGTCAGCAGACTTTTTGATTCCCCGATCTTTTCCAGCTTCCCGGATGCAATGGTCGCCGAATCGCGAATATTGAAGACCTTATATTTAATCGAGGAACTCCCTGAATTTATAACAAGTACTTTCATAACTCCTTCGGTTCAGGCTAAACAATCTTGTTGAAGAATCTAAAATAGAAACCCATGGACGCTGTCGGTCAGACAATAATGTTCTATTTACAGAAACCAGCCAGCACTTATCTTATTTTTTACGTTTCTTCCCCTTCCTGCCACTTGAACTGTCCCTTTGCCATGTCCAGTTTCTGATTTCAGGCATGTCCTGCCCGTACTGTCTGATATACTGCTTGTGGTTGATCAATTTATCTCGTATGACCTGTTTTGTATAAGCGGCTATATATCCGAGCTTTGGGACACGGTCGATTACGTCTGCAACGAGGTGGAAGCGGTCCAGATCGTTCAGGACACACATGTCAAAAGGGGTAGTGGTTGTTCCTTCTTCCTTATATCCCCTGACATGTAGATTCTTGTGGTTCGTCCTTCTATATGTCAGCCGGTGGATCAGCCAAGGATACCCATGGTATGCGAAGATAATCGGCTTGTCTGTAGTAAAAAGAGTATCAAATTCCCAATCTGAGAGGCCGTGCGGGTGTTCTTCCTTTGGCTGCAGTGTCATTAAATCAACGACATTGATTACCCGTATTTTCAAATCAGGAATTTGCTCATGGAGAAAATCAACAGCGGCAAGAGTTTCAAGTGTCGGCACATCTCCGGCGCATGCCATCACCACATCCGGCTCACTCCCTTGGTCATTGCTTGCCCATCCCCATATCCCGATCCCGGCAGTACAGTGCTTGATTGCTGCATCCATATCGAGCCATTGCGGTGAGGGTTGTTTCCCCGCTACGATAACGTTGATGAAGTCTCTACTCCTCAGGCATTTGTCAGTTACAAAAAGCAGGGTATTTGCGTCCGGCGGCAGATAAACGCGTATGACATTGGCTTTCTTGTTGACGACATGATCTATAAAGCCCGGGTCCTGATGGCTGAAGCCATTGTGGTCCTGGCGCCAGACATGGGACGTCAACAGATAATTGAGTGAAGCAATAGGCTGCCTCCAGGGAATTTCCTTGGTAACTTTCAGCCATTTGGCGTGCTGGTTAAACATTGAATCAACAATGTGAATAAACGCCTCGTAGCATGAAAATAAACCGTGACGGCCGGTCAGGAGATAGCCTTCGAGCCAGCCCTGACACGTATGTTCGCTGAGGATTTCCATTACCCTGCCATCAGGAGCAAGGTGCTCATCCTCGGCTATCCGGTCTGCTACCCAGGTTCGTTCGGTTGCTTCAAATAGGCCGCCGAGCCGGTTAGAGGCTGTTTCGTCCGGGCCGAAAACCCTGAAGTTCTGTCTGTCCATGTTTAGCTTCATAACATCTCTCAGGAAGTTTCCCATGACACGTGTTGCCTCAGCCGTAACCTGACCGGGCTTTGGTACATCAACAGCATAATCCACGAAATTGGGCATCCTCAGATCTTGCAGCATAAGGCCGCCATTTGCATGCGGGTTGGCACCCATGCGGCGTCCTCCCTTCGGGGCAAGTTCCGCAAGTTCAGGCATTAACTTTCCGTTCCTGTCGAAGAGTTCACCAGGCTTATAGCTTTTCATCCAATGCTCTAGAAGCTTGACATGTTTAGGCTTGGTCGCCATTTCAGCAAAAGGCACCTGGTGCGACCTCCAGAAATCTTCGGTTTTTTTCCCATCTACTTTCTTTGGCCCTGTCCAGCCCTTAGGGGTTCTCAGGATAATCATAGGCCACCGGGGACGTTCCGCCGTACCACTCTTGCGTGCCTTCTCCCGTATCTCTTTGATTTCATTAATAACAGTATCAAGTGTTGCAGCCATTAACTGGTGCATGGTTTCAGGGTCAGAGCCCTCGACAAAATAAGGCCTGTATCCATAACCCATAAACAGGTTTTCCAGTTCATCATGGCTGATTCTAGCCAGTACCGCAGGATTCGCGATCTTGTAGCCGTTAAGATGCAAAATGGGAAGCACAGCACCGTCACGGACCGGATTGAGAAACTTATTTGAATGCCATGCCGTTGCAAGGGGGCCTGTCTCGGCCTCGCCATCACCCACCACGCAGGCTACAATAAGGTCCGGGTTGTCGAATGCAGCTCCATATGCATGAGAAATCGCGTAACCCAGTTCTCCCCCTTCGTGAATGGAGCCCGGTGTCTCAGGGGCAACATGGCTCGGGACCCCTCCCGGAAAGGAGAACTGTTTGAATAGTTTTTTCATTCCTTCTTCATCCTGAGAAATACCGTGATATACCTCGCTGTATGTTCCCTCCAGATAGGTATTGGCGACCAAGCCAGGCCCGCCATGACCCGGCCCCGTGATGTATATTACGTCCAGGTCATAAGCCTTGATGACCCGATTGAGGTGTACATAGATAAAATTGAGACCGGGTGTCGTTCCCCAGTGTCCGAGCAGCCTGGGTTTGATGTGTTTGAGCGTAAGTTTTTCTTTCAGCAGTGGGTTGTCATACAGGTATATTTGACCCACCGAAAGATAGTTTGCTGCTCTCCAGTAAGCATTCATTGCCTTTAATTCTTTTTTTGAGAGAACGTCTGGCATGGTCTCCTCCTTTGCAGTTCTTTAGTCTTTCATAGACTTAACCTGTCAAAGCCTTCAAATAACTTTATAAATCGAGGCAGAGACAGTTTCTAATTCATTAGACCCTTGGTTTTGCAAGCACCTCAAGAACTCTCAGGTCGAGGAACCTCTTCGATGCAGCCGCTTTCAGAACCATCACGGTATCAGCACCCCTTGCTGTCCCGGCAACTGCAAGCACCTCGTCACCCTCCGGGACAAGGCCTGCATCAGCAGCCATCATGACGATCTCGCAACACACCTTGGCCCCCTCGCAGAAACGTCTCAGGGTATTTGCCACTATGAGTGTCGGGTATTGACCACCGAACTGCCTTGCAAAAGCAGTTTCTATAGAATGGGTAAGCATGGTACCGGTAAAAACCTTCGCACCGCATGATTTAATCTTCTTCCTGATATCATAAGCCATCTCCATGCTGTTTAATTCTTTGTAGCCCGACGAGTGCGTTACAACAACAACGTTTACCGACAGATCACCCAGTGCCCTCGAAAACAATAGCCCTGTCTCTCCTGTTGTTGACGCAATAACGATATGCTTGTACCCATAATCATCAATAGCCCTTCTTACAATATCAAGGCATGTGCCGGTGTTCTCCCTCCCTGTTTTTTTAAAATAAGAAACTTTTCTTTCCATTTGACAATAATAACATAAAAAAAGTTGATGTATAATATAAGCTATGTTTCTTGTAGCATTAACCGGAAATTATGGAATGGGTAAAAGTATTGCTCTTGCCCAGTTCGGGAACCTGGGTGCAATAACCATTGACTCGGATCAGATTGTCTCGTCTCTCCTGTCCGAAGAAGAGGTTCTTGAGAAAGTAAGAGAGATCTTTGGCAACAGGGTATTTGATAACGGTTGCCTGAATAAAAAAATAGTTGCAGATTTAATATTTAAAAATGATATATTAAAAAGCTCTCTTGAAAATTTAATCCATCCACTTGTATTTAAGCGGATAGAAAGTTTTTTAAAAACCATTAAAAATAAAGAGTCGGTTGTGGTCATTGAAATACCATTGTTGTTCGAAAGAGGATATGACAAAAGGTTTGATAGGACTGTCACAGTCTTTACAGATGTTGAAACCGCATTGTGCCGTCTCGAAAAAATAGGTATTTCAAGGAAAGAGTCAATGCAGCGGTTACAGTCACAACTCCCTGTTGAAGATAAAATGAGCAAATCTGATTTCCTTGTAAACAACAATGGTACACTCGGTGAGACAATGATACAGGTTACTGCAATATACCAGAAACTTCTGCAAGAGGCACGTTTTGGAAATAATCAGGGGTCTTGAAAACTTAAACAGGGTCTATCCACGTACTGTGCTAACCATAGGTAACTTCGACGGTGTCCATCTGGGACACCAGAAGATACTCTTCGAGGTTATCAAAAAAGCCCAGATCATAAACGGTACTTCCATGGCCATGACATTTGAGCCTCACCCCATGAAGATCCTTGCGCCTGAGAGGGAATTAAGGATACTTACAACATTTGAAGAAAAGGCTAAGCTGATTGCGCATCTGGGAATAGACGTCTTGCTCTGCATACATTTCAGCAAGGCATTTGCAAATCTCTTCCCTGATGAATTCATAGAGGATGTACTCGTTGGAAAAATTCATATGCAGGAAGTCGTAGTTGGTTCCGGTTATGTTTTTGGAAAAAACAAAAAGGGTACCATTGACCTGTTGCGGAGAAGGGGTAAAAAATACGGATTTAAGGTCAAGGTCATGCGTCATGCCAGGATTAACAGCGATATCGTAAGCAGCAGCAAGATCAGGAGTCTGCTCTCAAGAGGCGCTGCCTCGGACATATCAACATTCCTCGGGAGGGCCTATTCAATCGAGGGGACCGTGATACAGGGCAAAGGCAGGGGTCGTGCAATACTCAATATCCCCACCGCGAACATAACAACTCCAATAGAAATCGCACCTAAGGAAGGTGTCTATGCCGTGAGAACCGTATTCAATAACAGTGTTTATGAAGGCGTTGCAAATATCGGCAGGAATCCGACCTTCGGGAACAACGAGGTAAGCTACGAGGTACACCTATTCAATTTTTCCGGCGGCATCCTCGGCAAGAGGATCCGGATCTATTTTATCGACAGGATAAGGGATGAAAAGCGTTTCCTTGATGCCGGCAGCCTGGAGCAACAGATAAGAAACGATATCGAAAACGCAAAAAGAATCCTTTGGAAAAAACATCCAAAGTTAATCTAGAGCCCTGCACTTTTTGAAACCCTCCTATGAATGATCCGGGCTATCCAATGATCTCAAGCAAATCAATTTCGAACGTAAGGTCCTTTCCTGCCAGAGGGTGGTTCGCATCAAGCGTAACCGAATCCTGCGTGACCTCTATAATTATCGCCTGCAAAGTCCCTCCGCCCGGCTTGTTGAGTTCAATTATAAGTCCTTCTATCGGTTCAATATGTGGCGGGAACACGGATCTTTTGACGTTGATTACAAGATCATTCCGGTACGGACCATATGCATCTTCAGAAGGGATATCCACTTTTTTGGTTTCACCAACTGACATCCCTACAACAGCGGATTCAAAGGCCTTAATAACCGTCCCTTGTCCTACGGTAAATTTTAAAGGTTCACCTTCCCATGAAGAATCGAATACAGTGCCATCATCAATTGAACCCGTGTAATGCACCTTTACCGTATCGCCATGTTTTACATCAGCCATCGATCCCCCTTTCTTATTGCTGTCTTATGTGCTCTGCCTGGAATAAAGTTTTTCCACTGCTCCCTGGGGCAAGTATATTATAATTGAGCCATGCTCAGGGATCTATATCGACTTTTATCCTGACGTTCCTTGAATACTTCAATCCCCCCAGGAAACTCCTGACGCCTGAGCGAAGCTTCTCCTGCGAAGGAGACTTGAGAAGAAATTTTATTTCATGTTGTCCTCCTCTTCCCAGTGAGTGCGAAGGGCCCAGTATCTCGACGTCTTTTTCCATCCCTTGCCGGACCTCCGAGATCTCTTCTGTGAGGTCCTTTTTAGTGGTAAATTTTACCAGCGCCAATTTCGAATACGGTGGATAGCGGAGTAATTTCCGGCGTTGCATTTCTTCTTTTGAAAAAGCACTGTAGTTATATGCTTTCAAATATCTGTAAAGGTAATTCTCGGGCATCCTAGTCTGGATGAACAACTCACCGCTGGGCTCAATCTTGTCTGAGATAAAGGTAATTTCCTGGAACGCCCTCTCGGCAGACCTGAAATCAGGTATATTGAGGAACTGGTCGGCATTGAGGATTGCCGCCATGGAAACTTTCCCGGAAAGAGCCGGCCTTCTTGTCATTAGCTTTGTTCCGACGAGTATCCTGTAATCAATATCCAAAAGATCGCTGACTAACCCTTCCGTATCCGATTTCTTTTTTATCCTGTCGCTATCGATCCTCAGTGTCTTTACACCGATCATTTCCTCGATATCCTCCTTAACCCTCTGGGTCCCTGTCCCCAGCAAATGGATGTTGAAACCTTTGCAAACATTACAGCGTTGGGGTAAACTGGTAAGCATATATCCGCAGTAATGGCACTTCAATGACATGTCCTGCTTATGGAAAACAAGGGGAACTCCACAGTGCGGACATTCTTCTTTATGGTTGCAATCCATGCACTGGAGGACCGTTGCATATCCCCTCCTGTTCATAATAAACATGACCTTCTGTCCATTCCTGATATGCCTTAAAGATTCACTGATGACCGGTTTGGTTACATACGGCTTGAGCAGTTTCTCAAATCTCATATCTATCATATTAACGGTTGGTCTTTTGAAATAACCTGCCTGTTTCAGGAGATTGTATTTACCCGTGCTGCAATTGTAAAGAGATTCAACGGAAGGACAGATAGAAGAAAGTAGTACTGTTGCCTTGTCGAAATACCCCCTCTTGACAGCGACATCCCTTCCGTTATAGCAGGGGGTATTTTCCTGTTTATAGGAACTGCTGTGTTCATGTAAGACTGCTATGAGAGAGACTTTCTTCACCGGGGTTAAGACAGCGGAGCGTGTACCTAGTACGATGCGCGCACGGCTCGTGAGAATTCTTTCGATCGCCTCTGTCTTCTCCCCTCTGCTTAACCCACTGTGAAAGAGACATATGGAATCTCCGAAAGTTTCCCTGAGGAAAGTAAAGAGATCATAAATCAGTGATACTTCCGGGACAAGAACAATCGCACTGTCAGCCTCCATGAGAGCTGCCCTCAGAAAAGAGACCTCATGCGCTGAGGACGGGGCATGAAATAGAAATGTCTTGAATATCTGTTTTTTTATAGAGGAATTGATTACAGATACCATGTCTGAATCAATATGGATGCCGTGAAAAAGGCGCTTATCTGGTTCTTTCCCGGCATAAGAGTTACAGGGCGGTATTTCCTTTTTTCTACGTTTGACCCTGTTAAATATTTCTCTTGGAAGCATGTTCTTCAAGACAAGACCCTGTTCTGCAACATAATAGGCCGACATCCATCCTAGGAGTTTCATGAGCGTATCGTTCAGCACCGGGGCCTCGCTCAATAACTGCTGTATGTCCTTCACAGGAACAGGCGGGATGCCCCGGGATTCAGAGATAACAATCCCTTTGGAAATTTTATTTTTCAGGGGTGCACTCACAATCATTCCGGGTTTTACCCGATGAGAAAGTTCATCATCACACCGGTAGGTCAAAGGACCTAAGTTTACGGGAAAAAGCAGGTCATAGAAGTTCATATAGAATTGTATCATATGTTGTTATCGATATATTTTTTGTGTCATAATTAAAAATGATTCTGAGATACATTCTTCTGCTTCTCCTGCTGGTCTTTGCACTTTCATGCACGGCAAAGCAAGCCAAAATACAAGAGGAAGTGCGCATACCCCCAAAAGATGCATATTACCACTATATACTTGGCTACCTTGCAGAAAAAGAAGGCAAATGGGAAGATTCAATAGAGCATTACTATAAGGCCCTCGATAAAGACCCTTCTTCTTCATATCTGAAAACACAGATTAGTTCCATGCTTCTCAGAAAAGGCAAGGTCAAAGAAGCCACGGCCCTTGCAGAGGAGATCATTGAGAATAACCCGGGTTATATCCCGGCGCTGATGCTCCTAGGTGAACTGTACAACAGCCAGAAAAAAACTCATGAAGCAATAAATATATACCAGCAGGTTCTAGGCCGTGAGCCGGATAATGAGCAGGCTTCCCTCTTTTTGAGTGTCCTGTACGTTTCTTTGAAGGAATATGACAAGGCTCTGCGAATCCTTGAAAATCTTATAGCCTTTCAACCGGATAATGTCATGGCATTTTACTATCTCGGGCTCATAAACATTGAAAAGGATAACCTTGAAGAAGCCGCAAAATATTTTCACCGGGCAATAAATATCAGGCCCCAGTTTGACGCTGCATATGTAAATCTCGGGATCATGAGTGAGATTCAAAATAAATTGGAAGAGGCTGAAAAATATTACCGGCTGGCTATAGAAATAAACCCGAATAACTTACAGGCCAGGGAGAGACTCGCCCAGGTCCTCTTCAGACAGAACGCAACGGGCAAGGCGATAGAACAATTCAGAATGTTAAGCACACAGCTCCCTGCAAACATTGATCTGCACGTAAAACTCGGGATCCTCTATTTTGAAAACGGCCAGCTGGACAGGTCGATAGAAGAATTCAGGATAGTCCTTGAAGCAAGGCCTGATGATATTTCCATACGGTACTATCTCTCGATAGTACTTGAAGATATCGGTAGAGACGAAGAGGCTATCGCCGAGCTAAAAAAGATCATTCTTCAAGATCCAAGGCATTTGCCGGCCTTTCTTCATCTCGGATACTTGTATTCCAAGCTTAAAAGAGACGACGATGCGATCTCCCTCTATAAAGAACTTTTGGGGTTCGAGCAGGGAAAACCCGAGATCTATCTCTATCTTGCATTGGCCTATTTCCGGAAAAAGGCATATGATTCAGCAGAACAAATCCTTACAGATGCATTGAGCCGTTTCCCGGAAAATGATGACCTCAATTTCAACCTGGCAGTACTCTATGAAAAAACCGGCAGGTTTGACGACATGGTGAGGTATCTCGAAAAGGTTATCGAGATTAACCCGGAGCATGCAGATGCACTGAATTATCTCGGATATAGTTACGTGGAAAAGGGCATTAACCTCGATGAAGCATACATTTTCATCAAAAAGGCCCTTGAATTAAAACCGGATAACGGTTATATCATCGACAGCCTTGGCTGGCTTTACTTCAAGCTAGGCAACTATGAGGAAGCACTGGAGAAGCTCCTGAAGGCAGCCGAAATAACTCAAGAAGACCCCGTCATTTTTGAGCATATAGGTGATGTATATCACATGATGGGGGTGGCAGAAAAAGCTCTGGAATACTGGGAAAAAGCACTCGCAACGTCTGAGAAAGAGGAAGGTGTTCAGGAAAGGGTTGAAAAGAAAATTAAAGCTCTGCAATGAAAAACTTTTTTTTTACAACACCCCTTCCATCTCTATCCCTCAAAGCCCCCGCTAAAATAAACTGGTTACTGAAAATACTCAACAAGCGGGATGACGGTTACCATACTATACTCAGTCTTATGCAGTGTATAGATGTTTATGATACACTCGAGTTTGAGCCTTCAGATGCCGTCGATGTAATCAGCAATCTCGACATAGCTCCCGGGGATAACCTCGTCTACAAGGCCGCCGCCCTGCTGAAAAAATATAGTTCTTATAAGGGGGGAGTGAAAATAACCATACAGAAAACCATTCCCGTCAGTGCAGGGCTCGGAGGCGGAAGCAGTGATGCTGCACATACACTACTAGGGCTCAACAATCTGTGGAGGCTTGGATTGGGGCAGGAAGAATTATGCGAACTGGGTCTCAAGCTGGGCTCAGATGTCCCTTTCTTCTTCCATAGTTCACCCGCAATCGTTGAAGGGCGGGGTGAAAAGATAACTGACATTGACCACCATGCACGGCCGTTTGTGCTCCTTCTCGTAAAGCCTTCAATAGGTATTTCAACAGCATGGGCATACAGTTTTTTCGACATTCACAGGCCATCCGAGTTGACAAAGAAACCTCTTGATATTAAACTATTTTGTCATGCCCTCGTAAAGAGGGATTTTGTTTCTCTCGGCAACATGATACAAAACGACCTGGAGCATGTAGTTACCAAAAAGTATCCTGTTATCGAAGAGCTGAAGAAAATGATGTTAGAAAAGGGAGCAATAATCTCTTTAATGACCGGGAGCGGTCCTACTGTCTTCGGTATCTTTGGATCAGAGAGGGCAGCATGTTCTGCAGCCGGTGAGATGGGGTCCGGTCATTGGAGTTGCGTGACTAAAACAATAGTAAAAATGGTATAATTTGGGGCGTCGACAAACGGCAAGTCAGGAGACTTTGGATCTCCCATCTGGAGGTTCGAATCCTCCCGCCCCAGCCACACCAAACAGGGAAGACCATAATAGTTCTTAAGGAACGGTTGAGGAGGCTCTATGCCTAAGTGGATAAAACTGTTTAGCGGAAATGCCCATAAAGAGCTTACCAATGAGGTTGCAGCATATCTCCATATAACTGTCGGAGATGCTGTAATACAACATTTCAGCGATGGGGAGATTGATGTCCACATCAATGAGAATGTGAGAGGCCATGATGTCTTTGTAATTCAACCTACAAGCACCCCGGTCAACGACAATCTCATGGAATTACTGCTCATGGTAGACGCTCTGAAAAGGGCCTCTGCTAAAAGAATAACAGCTGTCATGCCGTATTACGGGTATGCGAGGCAGGACAGAAAGGTCCAGCCGCGTGTCCCGATATCGGCAAAGCTCGTTGCAGATCTCATTACAGCAGCCGGGACAAGCAGGGTTCTTACCATGGATCTCCATGCATCCCAGATACAGGGGTTTTTCAATATCCCTGTCGACAACCTGTATGCGTCACCGGTCCTTCTTGATTACGTCAGGAAAAAGTACTCTCACGATAGCCTGGTCATTGTTTCGCCTGACGCAGGCGGTGTTGAAAGAGCACGGTCCTTTGCGAGGATGCTTAACTGTTCGATTGCAATTATTGACAAAAGACGTGAAGCAGCAAACGTCTCCCAGATTATGAATGTTATAGGTAATGTTGAGGGCAGCGACACGATCATCCTCGACGATATGATCGACACGGGAGGCACGATTGTCCAGGCTTCTTCCGCCCTTAAAGAAAAAGGGGCACGGCGCGTTGTCGCCGCATGTACCCATGCGGTTCTTTCAGGTTCGGCAATCGACAAAATAAACGCTTCGGATTTGGAGGAGCTTATTGTCACGAATACCATACCTTTTGATAGTAAAAAAGAAAGGTGTAAACTGTTGACTGTACTCAGTATCGCACCTCTTCTCGGTGAAGCAATAAAGAGAATTCATGAAGAATCTTCAGTAAGTTCGCTTTTCATGTAAAGGAGGAAGTATGGAGAGAATTAACATTAAAACAGAAAAAAGAGAAGAACTCGGGAAAGGCGCAGCCCGTACACTCAGGAGAAACAGTATGGTTCCTGCGGTTCTCTATAGAGGAGGGGCATCCACACCAATAAAATTTTTCAAGAAGGATCTGAATCAACTAGTCAATACAACTTTTGGAAAACAGACAATGGTTAACCTTGAATTTGCAGACGGCGGCAGTAAGCTGGCCCTCATGAAAGAATACCAGCTGGACCCTGTGAGGGGTGAATTGCTACATGCTGATTTTTTCGAGGTGTCCCTGACAGAAAAAGTCAAGGTGACCGCTCCCATAACGACAACAGGCGAACCGGTAGGCGTAAAAAGAGACAAGGGAATAGTACAATATCTCTTTAGGGAAATAGAGATAGAGTGCCTTCCTGACAAGATCCCCGGCAATATAGAAATCGACATATCGGGGCTTGAAATAGGCCAGTCTTTTCATGTGAGGGAACTCTCGTTAGGGGAAGACATAAAGATTCTAACGAACCCCGAAGAAGTCATTGTTACCATCGTTGCTCCAGCCGTCGAGGAAGTAGCTGCTCCGGCCGAGGAAGCTGCGGTACCGGAGGCGGGAGCGCCTGAGGCTGAGGAGCCCGAAATAATCAAGAAAGGCAAGAAAGAAGGGGAAGAAGAAAAGACCCAGCATGAAGAGGGTAAGAAATAGGTTTTCTTTAAGTTTTCTTTGCGGACAAATCATTCATACTCTATAGCATGTAAATATTACCATGTGGGTTATTGCAGGTCTCGGTAATCCGGGGGAGAACTATCGCAGAACCCGGCATAATATCGGGTTTATGGTTCTCGAAGAAGTGTCCCTGAGGCATTCCATAGGCTTTAACTTCCGTAAGGGCTACCGCATTGGAAAAGGTGCCATAGACTCATGCAATATCCTGCTGGTCGAGCCGTTGCTGTATATGAACATGAGCGGCGTAGTCATCAAAAAAATTCTGCACCGGTTCCAGATTCAACCCGAGCTTCTCACAATCATCCATGACGATCTTGATATACAGCTAGGTAAACTAAAAATAAAGAGAAACGGTTCATCAGGTGGACACAAGGGTATTGAATCGGTTATCCAGCATATTGGCTCCAGGGAGTTTATCAGGATTAAAGTCGGGATAGGCAGGGACAAGGGCATAACCGCTGAGGACTATGTGCTGAGGCGGTTCAAGAGGCACGAGCTCCCGGTTGTCAAGGAAATAATTCATACGGCAGCAGATGCTGTTGACTCCATTGTGACAGAAGGCGTTGAGCGGGCAATGAACAGGTTCAATTGATCTGACTTGCAGCCGAAGGATTTAAATTGGTTTTCAGTTCTCAGATACATGAGTAATACAGTATAAACAAGTGCAATCCCTGAAGCATTAAGGGTTGCGGCTGCGACCTTCATAGTCGAGAGGAGCAGATGAATGCGTGACATGCTCGGTAGAGAAGAGCTCATACCTGTAGAAAAAGCTCTGGATCTTCTTCTAAAAAGTGCCCCCTTCAGGACACCTGCCGAAACAAATCTCTCCATCGAAGACGCATACGGAATGGTTCTTTCACGGGATGCAATCTCACATGAGGACCTTCCGGGATTCAGCCGGTCAACAGTTGACGGCTATGCAGTCATTGCCTCGGATACCTTTGGAGCTACAGAAAGCTTACCTTCGTATCTTACTGTCAAAGAGGACATCCCCATGGGTAAAAAACCTCTTTGTACCATAGAAAAAGGAGAAGTCGCTAAAATTTCAACAGGTGGGATGCTCCCCTACGGTACAGATGCTGTCGTCATGTTAGAACACACACAGCAGATAGACGAAAAAATGATAGAGATCCTGAAACCTGTTGCACCCGGTGAAAGTGTCATACAGGCTGGAGAAGATGCAAGGAGGGGCGAACATATACTACAGGCAGGTCACCGGTTGAGGCCACAGGACGTCGGAGCTCTTGCCGGCCTGGGGATAACAGACATATGGGTCTATAAAAAACCAACCGTCTCAATTATATCTACGGGCGATGAGATAATACCTGCCCATCAGCCACTGGAACCTGGGCAGGTACGTGATATAAATTCCTATACACTTTCAGGCCTACTCTCACTCACTGGAGGGATCCCCGTAAGAAAAGGCATTTTCAGCGATACTTATGATGTCTTAAGGGATATTGTTGAAAAATCTCTAACGGACTCTGACATGATCCTGATTACGGGAGGTAGTTCAGTAGGCACAAAAGATATGACGGCACAGGTCATAAACGACCTGGGAAAGCCGGGTGTCCTGTTCCATGGTGTGTCATTAAAGCCCGGGAAACCTACTATGGGAGGTTTGATAAACTCGTTACCCGTTTTCGGACTTCCGGGTCATCCGGTTGCTGTTGCCGTGTCCTTTGAAATATTCGTAAAACCAGTCCTGGAAGAGCTGTCAGGCTTATGCAGGAACGAACTTGATACATACAGGGATACTGTCGTTGCGAAGATTACGAAAAACATTTCCTCTAGTCCAGGCCGTCAGGAACATATTGCCGTAGCGCTCGAAGAGAGAAACGGTGAATTATGGGCAGTCCCGATTCTCGGTAAATCCGGTCTCATTACGACCCTGACAAGAGCTGACGGAACATTCGTCATCCCTCTGGAAAAACTAGGCGTCCATGAAGGCGACACTGTAAAAGTAAGGCTGTTTTAAAAACAATGAAATGCTAACCGTTATATTTTATTATTATTATCAGACGTTGATAAATATAATCCAAAATATCCCTGGTCCGGGTTTGGGAATAAAGCCCCCCTCCATTCAATCGACAATTGATAATACCTTTGTTATTTAATCCCGGGGAATAGATAGAAAAGACCATGCATAAGTCCAGAATAATTCGTGAACAACTGCTCGCTCTCTTGCGCGGAGGCAATGCCCACATGAGTTTTGACGAAGCTGTATCCAGCTTCCCGCATAAGGACATTAATAGAAAAATTCCAAATGCGAGTTACACCGTATGGCAAATGCTGGAACATATGCGCATCGCCCAGTGGGATATTCTTGAATTCATAGTCAACCCGGACCACACGTCACCTGATTTTCCCGAAGGATACTGGCTAAAAACCGATAAAACGGCTACTGTCAGGCAATGGAAGAAGACTATCAGGGATTTCCGTAATGACCTGAAATCGATAGAAAACATGGTTAAAAACCCGGAGACAGATCTTTTCGCCCCTATTCCCCACGCAAGGGACTACACGATATTCAGGGAAGTTCTCCTCGTTGCCGACCACAATTCCTTTCACACAGGAGAACTAGTTACGGTGAGACGGATTCTTAACTTGAACCCTGTCAAAGAATACTGACTCATTCGATCCCCCACATTAGGTTTTGCTGATTACGGACATGAACCAATGAAAGGTGAAACCAAAGGCTCATTTCTTTTCCTGCGAATCCTGCCCCTTTTTTTCGTCTTTCTCATCCTTCGGCTTCGGTCTGCAGACAGGACAGTAAAGTTCCCCCTGGTCAAGGAGGCATACATGGCCACATTCAGGGCAACAAATGCACTTGTCTTGCGGCTGTTTACAAACAGGACATATTTCCATAAGGAAATTATATACAGACCAGAATATATAGCAAGTTTTCCTGTTCCGGACAGGCCGTTGCAGGCACGCCTTTCAATGTCATTTCATTATTTACGAGATTTTAAGCAAGGCATCGCGCAAACACTTCCTCTTGAGTTATGTGCATTAGTGCTCTCCTAAGATTGTTTTTAAATCTTCCGATCTATCGGAATGTATTCCGTATTTGTTAAACATTCTCTGGTTTGCCTCTTTTAACCTGCTTCTATCGAGCACCATCTGATTACCGTATTCATCCACAATAAAATTATATCCTGCTTCATTGAACTCAATGGCCCTCACTAAATCCTCCATAGATACGATGTGTCTGCCGTTGACTTGGGTAATGACATTATTGGTAAACTCGCTATAGCTCTCTGTAATTTCGTCCCCCAAAACCTGAGTCAGTACAATTACCTGCATCCGATATTTTGATCTTTTTCCATTTTGAAAATAGTTGACCAGGTGGACAGGAGCATCTTTCTGTTCAGGCCATTTGCTGAGATAATTCCCTGTCAGAGGCTGAAATACTAATCCCCCCACAATATAATACGTAGGGGTCTTATCGTATTGCGTAAATGGTACTAACGCCGTAGAAGTTATCGGCACTGTCAATACAATATCAACATTAAGAACCGTCCCGTCCCTCAGAATTTTCAGCCGGACAGATTCGCCGATAAATTTGTTATGCACAATGTACTCAGCGTCTGTCCTCTCGGTCTCTCTTAATGTAATAGTCCCGTCATTTTCTATGATCTCTCCATCAATGGAAAGGATCACATCTCCGTACTTCAATATGCCTTCAAGCGGGGAACCAGCGGGAATATACGTTACTAAAACGCCTGTCTGTTTATCGTTCATTTTATATTTTGCCCTTAAGCTAGGGTTTTCCAGGGACTGGAAGTATCCCTCAAAGCTAGGGACCCCGTGATAGGTGCCGTCTTCTATATCACTTATGAAATGATGAATAACAGGTGCGGGGATTATATATCCAATCTTTTCTCCCGGGTCATGTTTCTGAAAGGCTATCCCGACTATTTCACCGTTTTTTATAACAGGCCCTCCACTGTTTCCGGGGTTGATGGCAGCGTCAATCTGGCAAGCAAGCAGATATGCGGCACTGTGTGCATAATGCTGATATTCAATTCTTGAAACCACTCCCTCGGTAATACATAATTCATCCCCCCCTTCAGGGAAACCGTAGACAGCAACTTTGTCCCGCATCTTCGCCAGACTTCCTATCGAGATCGGATCAGCTCCATTAAAAAATGAGCCGTCACTAACCTTCAAAACAGCGAGGTCACAATCATGAGCAACAAATTCTACTTCAGCTACATATTTTTTTACCTCTCCTGCACGTTTTACCTGGACAAACCGCTGGTCCGCAATAACATGCGCATTGGTTAAAATCCTTTTCCCGCCTATGATACATCCGGAGCCGGACTTCTCTTGCTGCTTTGAAATTTGCCAGGGCATGTCGTAATCATATTCAGTATATACAGTGTAAATTTTAACTATCGCCTTGCTGAGGTTTTTTTGAGCATACGATGGTTTAACCAGTATACACACCAAAACTATCATCAGCAACGCACGGAAACAGGTTTTCATGCGTTTACCTCTCACAAAAAGATCATTTGCTTATTATATGATGAACATGTAAAGAAATAAAGGAAAAGGCATGCCCCACCAAAAGCTGTGATAATGGGCCGGTAGTCGAAGAGTTCATTCAACTATATACACTCCTCCTGAAAAAAAATTCTATGTGATAACATAGCAAAGATGGTTCTCATGAGCTTATGAGCTGTTGCAAACACTGCCTTCTTAAATGGTTGCCCCTCATTTCTTTTCTTTAAATAGTATTTCTTGAATGTGGGATTATAATTGATCACTCTCACTGTCATAAGCCAAATCACTCTCCTGAGATGCCGATTCCCTCTCTTTGAGATCTTGCTTACTCCTTCATATTTGCCTGATTGATAGACCGTTGGGTCAATTCCCGCAAACGCTATCAAGTTCTTGTGCGATGCGTAGTTATCGATACACCCTATCTCCGCCAGGAATGCGGTCGCTGTATTGTCGCCAATGCCATTGATCGAAGTGACTATCTTGAGGTCTTCAATAATTGATGACTCGC
>ENA-OSEO01000422-OSEO01000422.1-sediment-metagenome-genome-assembly--contig:-NODE-422-length-109180-cov-6.874486_pt1 | contig 109180 bp, 86 predicted proteins | sample MGYA00237883_ERZ534232 | MGnify/ENA metagenome assembly ERZ534232
GGCCAGATCGCTGCGCTGGGGATGCCGGTGCGGGGCACCATCTCCAGTATCACGTTACGATACGACTTGAGCCCGGTGTCCCGGCCCTGCCAAAAGGGGCTGCTGGTGGATATGGCCAGGATGTGGGGCAGGAAATAGCGCAGCTGGCTGCCGATCTCGAAGAGCAGATCCTTGGCCTCGGCATCATGGCCGAAACCTATGTGCACATGCAGGCCAAAGGTGAGCAGTTGGCTGGCCACCCCGGCCATGTCGCTCAAGAAGCGGCGGAAACGCTCCCCGCCGGTGATGGATTGGCTGTCCCAGGTGGCAAAGGGATGGGTGCCGGCCGAGCAGATGACCAACCCGTTCCTGCGGGCCAGGTCGCTGACCAGGCGGCGGAGGCGGATCACCTCGGAGCGAATTTCGGCGACGCTGGTGCAGACCTTGCTGCCCGCCTCAATCTGACTCTCCATCAACTCCGGCCTGATGGTGCCCGGAGGGAGTATCTGCCGCCCCTGCTCCAGAAACTGGCGCACATAGGAATGCAGGTCGCGGGTATCGGGGCAGACTATCTGATACTCCTCCTCCACACCCAAGGTAAGGTCTACGCCATACATTGCCGGCGCTCCTTTCGCCCCAGCTTGCCGGCCGCGTCTCGCAGGTTAGTTGCCGGCCGCGGCCTCCACCAGGGCCTGGAACAAACGCATTGCTTTCTCATCCCCGGCCAGGGCGATGCTCTCCGGATGCCATTGCACGCTTAATAAAAAGCCGGGCCCCGGCCGCTCCATGGCCTCGATGACCCCGTCGCGGGCATGGGCCGTGGCCACAAAGCCCTCGGGCAGTTCCTTGACCGCCTGGTGGTGGTGGCTGTTCACCCAAAGCTCCTCTTGCTCTTCTATGGCGTGCAAACGGGAGCCGGGAAGTATGGTCACCTTATGGGTGGCCACCCCGGGATGGGCCTTCTGGGCGTGGTCCAGGCACTTCTCCCACTGGCGGGGAAGATCCTGGTACAGCTTGCCCCCAAAGGCCGCGCAGATGAGCTGGTGTCCCCGGCATATGCCCAACACCGCCTTGCCGGCCAGTCTGGCGTGGTGCACCGCCGCGATGTGCATCCGGTCCAAATGGTAGTCCATTTCCCCGATCCCCACCAGAGGCTCCTCGTCGTACAGGCGGGGATGCACATCCATGCCTCCGGCAATGATAAGCCCATCCAGGCGATCCACCAACTCCGGAATGGATTCAGGCCGGCTGAGCAGAGGAATTGCCGTGGGCACCCCGCCGGCTATCTCCACCGCCCGGCAGTAATCCCGGATGATGGCATCGATGAGTTGGGGCTGGCTGTTGTCGGTCCAGGCCGGAGTGGTGGTGGTTATGCCAGTGACGCCGATCAGGGGTTTACGTCGGTCTAAGGGCATGAGTCTACTTCCCGGGTGTGGCCGCTTCCATATACCATGGGCGCCGGGGGCTTCCGCCCCGGTCCACCGCCTGGAACCGCGTTTCGTCCCACCGGCGCCTGTGCGGCCGGATGCTTTTTTAGCGGCTCACCAAATAGGACCCAACAATGGCCTCGGCCTCCATCTCCACCAAATGGGCCGGCCGGATCAAGGCGCTGACCTCGGCCAGCATGGTCACCGGCTTGGCCGCCTTGAAGACCTCGGAATAGGCGCGCATCACCTCGGAGGCCAGCTTGATGCAGCCGTTCGCACCTATGAGGACGGGGCCTCCAGCCCTTTGGCTGCGCACGACTTAGAGGCATATGTAAAAGCCTTTATGGCAACCATTTCACAGATCTACCCTTCTCTCATGATTATCGGAACCAGTTTCGCGCTCTGGCTGAATGTTGTTATCGCCAAGCCGCTGTTCAGGCTGGGAAAGCTGGCATATCCCGAATTTGCCCCCATGGACCGATGGCAGGCGCCCGATCATCTGGTATGGGGTTTGATCGCTGCAGGTTTTGCACTCTTTTTGCCATCAGAAGGCCTACGATTCTTGGCCGTCAATGCGTTGATCGTCATTTTGGCCATATATTTATTTCATGGGCTGTCCATAGTTGTATTTTTTTTGAACAAATACCATGTTCCTTCTTGGATCAGACTCGGCATCTATTTTTTAATCATTGTTCAGCAGCTTTTTCTGGCCATGCTGACCTTTGCCGGGCTTTTTGACCAATGGATTGATTTCAGAAAAATCCACAGGAGAGCGGATAGTCAAACCATGTGACGGAGGAGATATTGCAATGGAAGTGATTCTACGGCAGGATGTGGACGAGTTAGGCTTGGAAGGAGATATTGTCAAGGTTGCAACGGGATATGCCCGCAACTATCTGGTCCCCCAAGGGTTTGCACTCGAAGCCACATTGCAGAACAGAAAGGCCCTTGAGCTTCAAAGAAAGAAGATTGAGGCTAAGCGCTTGAAGGGGAGAGAACAAGCGGAGCGGCTGAAGGAAAAAATGGGCGGGCTCGTGGTCCGTATTTTCCAGAAGGCTGGCGAGGAAGGCAAGTTGTACGGCTCTGTGACCACAATGGATATCGCAGAACATCTGGCGGCTGAAGGGGTTGAAATAGACAGGCGTAAGATCGGCTTGGACAAGCCCATCAAAGCGGTGGGAGAATACGATATCCCTGTCCGGATCTATCCCAAGGTGACTGCATACATCAAGGTGGCGGTAGCCCCTGAAGAAGAACAAAAACAATCTGACAGGGCATCACTTTAGTCTGTAACTTCTCCGCAACGTGCGAAGAAATTCGCCCGTGGGGGTCTCTGTCTCCCGCCGACAGCGGGATAAAAACCGAATACAGCTCCTGGGAACGGTACCAGGGCTCTACATACAGCCGGTTCCAGCCCCAAGCATATCCATTTATCGGACGGCGTGTCCCTGCTGCCTTTCCATAAACGGCATCCGGAGCATTGGGGCAGTCCCCGAACGCTGGCAATGCATATTGCTGCAGCGCTCTCACCGAGCCCCCATGCCGGACCTCAAAGAGCTGCCTGACAGGTAAGCGCGCATATTCGGGGATCCAAGACGTCGCAACTCCCCGGGGGGTCCATCTCTGATGAGCGAGGTTGTTATGCCGCAGCCAAAACAAAAAGGGTCTGTCTCCTACCTGAAGGTCCCGCCCCACAATCTGGAGGCTGAACAGGCGGTCTTGGGCGGCATCTTGATCAACAACGAGGCCATGAACCAGGTGGTGGACATCCTCTCCCCCAATGATTTCTACAGGGAGGCCCACGTGTCCCTCTTCGACGGGATGACCCGGCTGTATCAGCGCGGTGAGCCAATAGACATCATTACCCTTTCTGAAATCCTCACCCAACAAAACGTCCTGGAAAAGACAGGAGGGACTGACTATCTGGCCATGCTGGTCCAGGCCGTCACCACCTCGGCCGGCATTGCATATCACGCCGAGATTGTCAGGAGTTTATCGGTTCGGCGCCGTCTCATCACCCAGTGTGCGAACATCTCCGAGCTTTGCTTTCAGAACCAGGAGAGCACCGCAGATCTCCTGGAAAAGGCCGAGCAGTCCATATTCGATATTGCCGAAGACCAGATCCGGGAAGGATTTCAGAGCCTGAAACAGGTCATTGATGGGAGTTTCAAGCAGCTTGAAAGCGCGGCCCAGTTTGAGGGCTACGTTACCGGCGTTCCTACTGGTTTTGATCAGTTTGACCGGCTCACCGCCGGGCTTCAGCCGTCGGATCTGATTGTTGTCGCAGGACGGCCGAGCATGGGGAAAACGGCGCTGGCCCTCAACATCGGTTACAATGCGGCAAAAAAAAACGGGAAAGTGGTGGCGGTCTTCTCGCTCGAGATGTCCCGACAGCAACTGGGCATCCGTTTATTGGGCCTCGACGCGGGCATCAATGCCACAAAGCTGAGGACCGGGAGTCTGAAGAGGGACGACTGGCCCCGTCTCACCGAATCGGCCGATCGACTGTCAGAGCTGCCCATCTTCATAGACGACTCTTCTGCGATCAGCGTGCTGGAGATGAAGGCCAAGTGCAGAAGGCTCAAGAAACGGGCCGATTTGGGCCTTGTTGTCGTAGACTACATGCAGTTGATTCAGGGGAGAAAATCGGCAGAGTCCAGGCAATTGGAGATGTCGGAGATATCGAGATCGTTGAAGGGATTGGCCAAGGATCTTAACGTACCGGTGATAGCCCTGTCCCAGTTGAACCGGAAAGTGGAGGACCGGCCCAACAAAAAGCCCCAGTTGGCGGATCTCAGAGAGAGCGGGGCCATTGAACAGGATGCAGACGTTATTGTATTTATCTACAGGGATGAGATTTACAACCCCAACTCAGAAGAAAACAGGAACATTGCCGAGATCATTATTGGCAAGCAGAGAAACGGCCCCACCGGCGCCTTCAAGCTGACCTTCCAAAAAGAATTGACCCGATTCAGGAATTATACGCAGGAAGATGTGCCCCTGTAGGGCCTTTGGGGTATTTTTCCCTTGATGAACAGGCCCTGTTTTACACCGCCATGCTTTCCCATCCCGCGGAATGGATCTTGCGGTTTCCCTTGGCCACCACAAGAGATTCACATTTTGGCCGTGAATTTATAAAACGGGTGCCCACTTCAGGCGCCATGACAAATACCGTAGTGGAGAGGGCGTCTGCCTCCATGGCGGTTTCCGCCACCACCGATACGCTGACGCTTTCTTCAGGCGACTGTCCGGTTCGCGGATCTACGATATGGTGGAACATCTTTTCCCGATCAAAATAGATCTCGTAATTTCCGGAGGTGGCAACTGCCCCGTCCGTTAGATGGATGACGTCGGGATACTGCTTTTGCTTTTGGGGGTCCTGTATGGCGATGGTCCATGGTTTTCCATCGCGTCTGCTTCCCGCAGTGCGGATGTCCCCACCGGCGTTAATTAAGTGATTTCTGATCCCTTTCTGGGACAGGACCGCAGATGCCCGGTCCACAATATAGCCCTTTGCAATCCCATCCAATGTAATCCCCATGCCCGGTTGGCTGAAACGGATTGTATTGCCGGTGAATTCCACGGCGGCCCCATTGACCAGACGGAGGGCCCTTTGCAGTTCGGCCTCCGAAGGACCCCTCCCGTCCCCATTGGAAAACTTCTCTTTGAAAAGATCCACGATCGGCTTGACCGTGATGTCAAATGCCCCGTCGCTGAGGCGGTAATACGCAAGAGACCTGGAAACCACCTCGGCTATCTCAGGGGGCACATCCTTCAGGACCCCTTCCCGGTTGAGCTGGGCAACGGCCGTTGTCGCGTCAAAACGGTTGATGGCGCGCGTCAGTCGCTCGATTTCAAGAAAGGCCTCTCCCATAGCCGCCTGGGCCTGATCCTTTGATTCATGAAGGAGGGTCATGGAGACAAAGGTCCCCATGGCTAATCGGGTCTTCGAGATCTTATAGAGCCTGCGGTTGAACCGTACCGCCTCCGCCCCCGCTGGAATAGCTACGCCAGCCGAGACAAGACCGATGCCGAGGACCCCCGAAAGTTTGAGGAACGACCTTCGATCCATGGTTCTGGACGTGTGATATAAAAGCCCATTTTTTTTCATCTTATCTCCCTCCGTCGCAATGCGTCTTTTTACGGGGATACAGGCCCGGTCGGCCTCCGCAAGACCCCATCTCAGGCCGCTGCCCGGGTTGTGTCCTGAACTGCGATCTCCTGTCCAGCGTACTTCCTGAATATGTTTCTCGGACATTTCTCAACGCATACCTCATTGCAATCAGGACCGAACTCAGTGCATTTCTGGTGATCGATCTTTATAATCCCGTCCTTCAGTTCAACGGCCTTTGCCGGGCAAACCTTGACGCACATCTTACAGGAGATGCAGCCCACGCCGCACACCTCCTTGACGTCTTTCCCTGGATCTTTGGTGCTGCACGGCACCCACACCCTGGCCTTCAGGGGGATGAGTTCGATAATTCCTTTCGGACACGTGCGCACACAGGTCCCACAACCCACGCAGCGATGCACGTCAACCACGGGAAATCCGTCTTTCATAGCGATGGCGTCAAAAGGACAGCTCTCGGCGCATTCTCCCAGACCTATACATGCGTACCGGCACTCATAAGGGCCGCCGAATGCCAGATTGGCGGCCGTACACGAGCCATATCCGATGTAACTCAGCTTTTTCTGGACATTCCCCTCCACGCGGGAACAGCGAATGGAGGCGACCACGTTCTCAACCGCGGCCATTTTCTTGCCCGTTATCTCGGCCACCATTTTGGCCACATTTTCTTTGCCGGGGAAGCAAAGATTGGGGGGGACGCTGGGATCATTGACCACCGCCTCGGCATAAGCTTCGCATCCAGCGAAGCCGCATCCCCCTCACTGGGCCCCTGCAAGGACCTCCAGAACCTCTTCCACCTTGGGATTGGCCTTCACCGCAAATTTGTGGGCGGCAAGGGCCAGGCCGATGCCGAAAAAAAGGCCAATGCACCCCAGTACGGCCAGACCGCCCAGCGCCATCTTGATCAATGCAGGATCCATTCAGACTCCTTAACCGTTTCAGATTCCTAAAATATGGACATTCCAGAAAAGCCCAGAAAGGCCAAGGCGAAGAGCCCTGCCACTACGAAGGCAATGGGAAGCCCCCGATAGGTGGGGGGGACGCGTGCGAGTTCCAATCGTTCACGGACAGAAGACATCAGGAAAAGAGCGATCAAAAACCCGAGCCCTGCCCCAAGGGCCAGCATCAGACTCTCAAACGCGTTGTATTCGTTGTCCGCAAGGATCAGGGGAACAGCAATGATGATGCAGTTGGCAATGACCAGCACCAAATACACGCCGAATGCCTTGAACAACATGGGGTTGACTTTTCTTAAGATGGTATCCACGGCCTGAACCGACAACGAGACCAGACCGATAAAAACGACAATCTGGAGAAAATCCAAGCGGTAGGGCCGGAGCACAAACTGATAGAGGAACCAGGCCATCATGGCGCTTACCACGATGACAATGGTAAAGGTGATCCCCATGCCCACGGCAGTGGATTTCTTCTGGGATGTCCCGAAGAAGACGCACAATCCCAGGTACTTGGTAAACACAAAGTTATTGATGATCATGGCGCCGATGAGGATGGAAAAGAGGTATCCCAGATAGACCTTCTTGACGCTGAGGATGGCCGTGCCCAGGGATTTTCCTTCAGAAGTGATATCGGTGGCTGTCAGCACATGGGGTTGATTCTGGTTGAGGGGGTCTGCAAAGCGCAGGGTGACCGTTTTTCTGTCCGGGCTCAGCGTGATCGCTTGGATCTTCAGTTTGATATCCGGATCGGGCTTCTCATAGACCGAGTAATGGGAGGGATTTTTAGCCCATGCCTCATCTACCGGACCAGCAAATTCAATGACGATCTGATCCGTGTCTTTGAAGGCCGTCTTTTTGACAAAACGATGCTCCGTGGCGCACCCCGCCATCAGGAAGGCGGCGACGGCCGTCAGAACGGCTGCGAGCAGACAGTTTCGTTTGGTGATCTTCATTTTTATTTGGCCCTTTTCTTACGATTATAGACAAGCTCCAAATAATTAAACAAGGCCATCATGATCCCCACGCAGAAAAAGCCGGCCGCGGGAAGGACAAAAAACAGGAGCGGTCGAAATCCCAGAACGTCGTACCCGAGAAGCGTCCCCATTCCCAGCAGCTCCCTGACAAAACCGAGGGCCACCATGCCGAACATAAAGCCTAAACCCATGCCGATGCCGTCCCAGAACGATGCGGAAACGCTGTTTTTGCATGCGAAGGTCTCCAGCCTCATGGTGATAATGGCAAAGGCCACGATCAGTTTGACGAAGATGCCCATTTCCTTATAGGCGGCAGGCATATATGCTGCCAGCACCAGATCGATGACCGTTACCCACGTGGCGATGGTCAGGGTATAGGTGGGGATCCTGATCCTGGGATGGATATAATCCTTGATGGCCGCAATAGTGCAACTGGAGAAGACCTGCACAAAGAGCACGGCAATCCCCAGCATGATGCCGTTCATGACGGTGGTGCTGATGCCCACTGCCGGGCACATGGAGAGGGCCAGACGAAAGATAGGGTTTTCGTTCAGGATGCCGTTGGACACCAACTCAAAGTTTGTCTTGGTAGTGGCAGGCACTTTCTTGCTCCTTCAGGGATTAAAAAGCCGCCGGGATATTGTGGGCAGAGATCACCTTGTCCAGGCGGTTGATCCGATAGGCAAATTTGGCGACCATGTTCTTGACCCCATCGGTGACCGCCTTGCTGGATATGGTAGCCCCCGTTAGCGCGTAAATGTCCTTGTCCTGATATTTGCTCCGGATAGCCTCCACTTCTGCCTTGGGGATCGGCGATCCCTTTCCCTTCGCGCTTTCCAAACAGGCCTTGTATTCCTCGGGGAGAGGCTCTTTGACCACGTCCAGTTCCTTTATCGTTTCAAATGACTTCCCCTTAAACTGATTCTTGAAATAATCCTGCTTAATCTCAGCGCCCAGGCCCGGGTCCTCTTCCTGTTCTGTGATTTCGAGACCCAGGATCTCAAATGAAGGATCCAGGGCGAGCATGACGTGGATGAACGTTTTAAAGCCGGGGAATTCGCCGGGCAGCAGATAGGCCAGCCTCTTTTCATCCAACCTGGCCACAATGGTCTCATCTGCGTATGAAAATGTCTTGGCCGGGTCAAGGACCTTCCGCAGGGCAGCTGACCGTTCTACCGACTCTGCCGCATCCTCCGGCGCCAGATCAAGGGGGCGCCGGGCGATGAATTGGCCGTCCAGATCCATTTCCATAAGTTCGTATCCCACGCCATCTTTATTCAAGACCGGGAGCACGTAACCCAAGGTGCTGGCATCGCCGTCTGTGATAATATATCGGTAAATAGAATAGAGCTTGAGTTCAGGAGGGGCCGGATGACTCTTGGAGTACCCCAGCAGGCCGAGCATGGTCTGTTGCACATTGACGTGCTCGTTATGCCTCTTGGCCTTGTCTGTAATTACAAAAACCGAGCCCATTACCAGGGCTGCAATCAGGCACGAAATGGTAAGGCCAACGGTAATGCGGATGATCTGCTTCATGTCAGGCACCTTTTTGGGGAGCAAAACGCTTGGGTCTGAACCATCCCTCCAATGCCGGGACCAGGGGATTCATGAGGAGGATCGCATAGCAGACGCCTTCCGGATACCCTCCCTTTAAACGGATCAAAACCGTCAGGGCGCCGATGCCCGCCCCGAAAATCAGCTTTGCCGGCGCCTGGGATGGGGATGTTACATAATCGGTTGCCATGAAAAAGGCCCCCAGAAAAACGCCGCCCGACAGGATGGCCAGCAAGGGATTCCCTGTAAAAAGTCTTTCCCCGCCGAAAACCCACGTGAAAAACGCCACAGAGACAATGACCGATACAGGGATGTGCCAGGTGATATAACGTTTATAGATGAGAAACAACCCGCCCAAAAGAAGGAGGAGGGCTGACGTCTCACCAATGCAGCCCGGCCTCCACCCCACAAAGAAATCGCCGTAAATGACCGACATGGTCCCGAACTTTTCCATCAACGCCCCAACGCCATAATGCTTCAGGACATAGAGGGGAGTAGCGGTAGAAACCGCATCGATGCCGGATCCCATATACTTGAATACGGCCGCATCGCGGATGGGGGGGAGCCAGGCCGAGGTCATGGCCACGGGAAACGTCGCCATCAGGAAGGCCCGGCCGATGAGGGCCGGGTTAAATATATTGAAACCGATCCCTCCCAAGAGGTGTTTGGCAACATAAATGGCCATGACAGCACCCAAAATGGGTATCCAGCAAGGGACGCCCGGGGGGATCACATATGCCATGAGCAATCCCGTGATCACAGCGCTTCCGTCCTTGATGGTGATGGGCCGGTGCAGGAGTTTCTGGGAGACAGCCTCCGCGGCCACACAGCTGGCCACGCTGATGGCCGTAATAATGAGCGTCTGAATGCCGAAAATAAAAACGGAAAGGATCAGGGGCGGCAGGAGACAGGCCACAACCGTCCACATGATCTTTTCTACCGACTCCCCGCTCTTGATGTGAGGCGATACCGATACCGTCAGCAACGGGGACCCAGATACAGACGATCCATTTTCCTTTTCTACCGTTTCGATGGCTCGACTCCTTTAATCACGTCACAGAGGTTACTTCTTCGCCTTCATTTTGGCCAGACGGATGAACTGGACCAGCGGGCGTTTTGCAGGGCATGTGTAGGCGCAGCACCCGCACTCAAAACACTCAAACACCCCAAACTGGGAGGTATCTCCGGCACGGCCCGCCTCCACGTATACGCCGATTTCGTTGGGAAGCAGCCCCATGGGACAGGCATCCAGGCACCACCCGCAGCGGATGCACTGACCATAAGGCCGAGCGTCAATCTCGTCCTCGGTCAAAAAGAGGATCCCGGAGGTGGTTTTGGTCACGGGAATGTCCAGGGTTGACACGGCAAACCCCATCATGGGTCCGCCCATCACCACCTTGGCCAAGCCGGGCAGGGTTCCGCCCAGATAGGATGCGATATCGCTGACCCGTGTGCCGATCCTGACCAGCAGATTCGCAGGCCGCGCAATCCCGCGGCCCGAGACCGTAACGACCTTTTCATAAAGCGGCTTCTGCAGCGCCACCGCATCATAGATGGCCTTGGTGGTTCCCACGTTCTGAACGATGACGCCCACATCAAAGGGGAGTCCGAAACCGGGGACCCGCCTGCCGGTAATGCTCTGTATTAACTGTTTTTCAGAACCCTGGGGATATTTGACTTTGAGCGGGGCTACGCTGACGTTGAAGCCATTGGAGGATGCCTTGCCGCAGGCCGTTTTCATGGCCTCTATGGCATCCGGCTTGTTGGCTTCGATGCCGATACGGCAGTCTTGGATGCCCAAGACGGTCAGGATGATCTTGGCCCCTTCCACGATTTTTTCAGGGCCTTCGAGCATGAGGCGGTGGTCGGTTGTCAGGTAGGGTTCGCATTCAGCGCCGTTCAGAATGAGGGTGTCCACCTTTGCATCCGGCGGGGGCGAGAGCTTGACATGGGTCGGGAACCCGGCCCCCCCGATCCCAACAATGCCGGCATTTTTGATCCGTCCCAGGAGTTCTTCCCTGGAAAGGCCTTTCCAGTCGGAGGCCTGCCACTCCCTGGGTTGTGCTGCAGGGTCTGTCTGAATCAGGACCGAGGGGGCCTTCACTGCGATAGGATGGGCGGATAGTCCAACACCCTTTACGGTCCCGGTCACGCTGGCATGGATGGTCGCGCCAAGGCCTTTGTCCACCTCTCCGACAGCATCGCCCTCCATGACCTGGTCTTTCTTCTTGACCACCGGTTTGCATGGAGCGCCGAAGTGCTGATTGAGAAGGATCTCAACTTCTGCAGGTATGGGCAACGGCTCAACCGCCGAATGTTCTGTAAGATCTTTGGACTCTGGAGGATGGACCCCCCCTTTTGGGAAGGTAAGCAATAAGTCGTTCATATCCCTGCCCTTAGCGGAAGGTTGACTTACATGTAGGTTGTTGGATGGTGTCCTCTATAATCGGAGAGAATGGATTTTGTCAAGTGATTTTCCTCCGGATTCGAAAACTTTTCTGGCGTTTTGAATATCCCGGCCGATCTGATCGGCCAGGTCCTTGATGGACCCAAAAGGCTGTTCATCCCTTAATCGTTCTATGAATTTCACCGAGATCTTTTTTCCCAGAAGATCTCCTTCAAAATCAAGGAGGTGGGTCTCCACTGAAAAGGGGCCTCTGCCAAAGGTGGGGTTGAAGCCGATATTGGTCACGCCCTCCAGTGTCCGGTTGTCGACCGTCACGATCACAGCGTAGACACCCGGCTTGGGGACCAGTTCGTCTATTAGCTCCATATTGGCGGTAGGGCAGCCCAGCAGCCGGCCTCCCCTGTTTTTTCCTTTGACCACGACCCCGCAGATCTGGTAGTCCCTGCCCAGCAGCTCCCGGGCCTGTGAGAGGTTTCCTTCCTGGACGAGTTTGCGAATGCTGGTGCTGGAAACCAGCTTGCCCCCCACATAGACCGGCTCCACCACATGGACGACAAAGCCGAATTCCTGTCCCTTTTCTTTCAGAAACTGGATGTCGCCTTCTCGGTTATGCCCGAAGGTGTAATCGTATCCTACAACGATTTCTCGAACGCCGATTTTCCCTACCAGAATCCCCTGCACGAAATCATATGCCGATATGGCCGCGAAGGCTTTGCTGAAGGGCATGCAGAAAACCACATCTATGTGGGCGGTTTCGATCAATGCCAGTTTTTGCTCGGTCAGGGTTATCAAGGGGGGGCCGCTGCCGGGCTTCACAACCTTTATGGGATGCGGATCGAAGGTCATCAGGGCGGATTGACCGTCGATTGCCCTGGCCCGTTCTTTGACCCTGTCAAAAAGGGCCAAGTGCCCCTTGTGCACCCCGTCGAAGTTTCCGATGGTCAAGACAGGATTGCGAAGTGGATATGTCAGGTCTTTTAAATCCGAAATAACAGTCATGGCGCCACATGAGGATCCCGGCGACGGGGTGCGATCGATCTCAAGACCGGATCCGCGTCGCCAGAACAAAATCTGTTGACAAACCGAATTTTTTAATATAGATTAACGGACAAAATATTTCAACCCTATTTTCACGCCGAAGTGGCGGAACTGGTAGACGCGCTAGGTTCAGGGTCTAGTGGGCGGACGCCTGTGCGAGTTCGAGTCTCGCCTTCGGCACCAGACAACAGCAGCGCAACCTCTCAAGGTTGCGCTGTTTCTTTCTGGATTCGGTGTCACAGTACCCATCACGCGCTCCAGTTCTGCTGACCAAAACGGCGCCGCTTCATAGGGGCGCGTGAAGATTGGGTTTTGCACAATTATGAGGAATCGCATGACCGAGCGCCTTATAGCGCTCTCGCGTATCGTTTAGAGTCTTTGTCCGCAACTTCTCCGCAACGTCCGAAGAAGTTTGCCCGTGGGGGGTCTCTGCCCAAGGGCCGCAAAAACCGAATAGAGCCCCTGGGGACGGCAGCAGGGCTTTAAAATACAGTCCCAGCCCCAAGGACACCCTTTCATGGGACGGCATGTCCTTGCTGCCTTTCAGTAAACGGCATCCGGAGCCCGTGGGCGGTCGCCGAACGATATGAACCCATTTTATTGCAGCCCTTGGGCAGAGACCCCCACGGGCGGGCAGAACGCTGTTTGGTTGCGGCCGTCAGGTAGGCTTAGGGAGATATTATGGCAGAGAAGAGAGAAATGGCAGAAGAGGTCTTTGCGGCCATGCTGGACGAGGCCATTCAGGACCTGAAGTTGAGCGGACTGGACCCCAAAGAGATCTATTTTATTGTGGAAGAAAACTTCGGCAGCGCCTATGCCCGCCGTCTCTGCACACATGACAAGAGATAAACCGCCCCCGTCTCCCCTACCTGGCGCCGGTTTTTTAATGTCTGACGTCCGGTTTTCAACGAATCCGTTTGACGGCTGTGCCTCCTGGGAGGGCAATCGATGGGCTTATGTGCCCCAGATGCAAAAAAAGGGCGGGGCCCAGGTCAATGGCGCAAGAATGATCTCCCTGCGATGGCTCTCCTTCGTTATCCTCTCATGCCTGATCTGATCCTTTGGCATGGTTTGACACGATCGCCCCGTTCTTCAAGGTTTTTGCCTTGACCCCGTCTGCCTTTTTCTCTATATATCAAAATCTTGACTTGAGCTGTTCTCTACATTGGGGCGACCTTTTAACATGAAGTTCAGTTGGGTCTTCTCAATAAATTGGCGTGACTGCTTTCTATGGGCGGTACTGGATTCCAGCTTTCGCTGGAATGAAGGAGGGTTGCGTTGTTTCGTCATTCCGGCGAGGGCCGGAATCCAGGCGGTTTCCCCCTGATTATTGAGATGTTACGTTCAGTTTGAATGTAAGATGGATAATTAATAAATATGGAGGTTATTATGGCAAAAGTAGGTATTATTGGAGTGGGTCAGTCCGCTTTTGTGCGGGGATATCCCGGATCGATTCGGGAACTGGCCTTTGAGGGGTTTAGGGAGGCCATGGAGGACGCGGAGATATCGGCCAAAGACATTGACGCGTCCATTGTCTGCTCGGCCCCTGAATACGACAAGCAGCGGTCCCCGGCCGGGGTCTTTGCGGAGTATTTAGGGCTCATTCCCCAGCCGACGTTTTATTTGGAGAGCCTCTGTTCATCCAGCAGCATGGGACTGCGCGTCGCCTATTCGCTGGTGAAGTCGGGGCTCCATGACGTAGTGGCGGTGATCGGATTTCAAAAGATGTCTGAGATTTCGTCCGCCGAGTCCCAGGAGCGCATGGGGCGGGGGGCGGACATCCAGTGGGAGAGCCCCTTCGGGACGATGATGCCTGCGTACTATGCCATGTATGCCAGGGCCCACATGGCAACATACGGGACCACTCCCGAAGACTTGGCCCTGATTCGGGTAAAGGCAGCGACCTATGGTCAGATCAATGAAAAGGCCGTTTATCGCAAGCCGGTCACATTTGAGATGTTTTCCGATCCGGAGAGCCCCATGTCCAATCCCGTGGCAAGCCCCCTGAGGGTGGGGGACTGCTGCGCCAATGCGGACGGCAGCTCCTGCGTGATCGTCGCCAACGAGGAAAAGGCCAGGGCCTTCTCCAAGAAGCCGGTCTGGATCCTGGGCCTGGGGGCTGCATCCACCGCCGTCAACCTGGCGGGAAGGGATCTCTTCACCGGGTTGACCGTGGCTCAAGAGGCGGGGCAGCAGGCCTATAAAATGGCAGGGGTGACCGCCAAGGAGATCGATGTGGCCGAGGTGCACGACTGCTTTACCATCGCTGAGATGATGGCCTATGAAAACCTGGGGTTTGCCAAACCCGGCGAGGGAAAGGATCTCATCAAGTCCAAAGAGACCTACAAGGAAGGGACCATCCCCGTGAATGTGGATGGGGGGCTTCTTTCTAAAGGTCACCCTATCGGCGCGACCGGCGGGTCCCAGATCCGGACCATCGTGCTTCAGCTCAGGGGCGAGGCAGGGGACATGCAGGTAAAAGACCCGGAAATCGGGTTGGTCCATAATATCGGGGGCGTGGGTCTGTATGGAAACGTCACCATTTTGGGGAGGTAAGATATGGGCAAACAAAAGAAAGAAGTAGATGATCGATTTAAGCGGTTCGGAACGGTAAGCTTTACCTCCATCACCAAGGTCAATGACTTTATTGATTATCTGGATCAGGGCAAGGTTATGGGGACCCGCTGCAAGGTGTGCGGCAGGGTCTTTTTTCCGCCCAGGGCCGATTGTTATGCCTGCCTTTCCAGCGACATGGAGTGGTTCCCCGTATCGGGCAAGGGGAAGCTGGTGAGCTACAGCAAGCTGGAATTCGCACCCATCGGCTTTGGCGAAGACCTTCCCTATGCCATCGCCCTTTTGGACTACGGCGATTACAAGGTGTTCGGCCGCATTGCCAGCGATGTACCCGAGGATGAGATCCGGGTCGGGATGGACATGACGGCCCAGTCCAACCGCCTTCCCAACGGCCAGTTGAACTACGTGTTCCAGAAGGCCTGATCCTGCAATGCCCCCGCCTGACAGGCAGGGGGCATGTCAGGAGGATGCCGTGGGCCGTTCAAACAGCACGCACCCTGAGTGGCTTCTGATTTCCCTTCAGGCAGACCCTGTTCTCCATGATCCCTTGATCTCGTTTTTATTTGATCTGGGCTGTACGGGCGTAATATCCGAGGATTTTGAAGACAGCACACTGAGGGCCTACCTCCCCATGCGCAAGGATCTGGAGGACATCAGGACCCGCATTGAGCTGTACCTCCAGGAACTGAAATCCATATTCCCCGAGGCGGCCCCATCGGTCCTGCAATTGACGCTTGTGGCGGACCAGGACTGGGGCCTCAACTGGCGGCGATTTTTCCAGCCGGTCCGGGCCACGCCCAAGCTTCTCATCCTGCCTGCCTGGATTCCCCTCTCCAAAACCGACGCTGACGCTGTTATCCGCATGGACCCTGGGCCTGCATTTGGGACCGGCCAACACCCCACAACGCAGATGTGCCTTGAGGCCATGGAGCGGGTCCCGGTGAGAAGGCCGTGGAACCTGCTGGATGTGGGGACAGGAAGCGGCATTCTCGCCATTTATGGGATCAGGTTGGGCGCCCAAAAGGTCCTGGCCTTGGATACCGACCCGGAGGCCATCCGCTGGGCCGAGCGAAATATCCGGCTAAATGATGTTTCCGCATCCATCCGACTTTCCCTGGGGCCGGTTGAGGAATTGAATGAGGCCTTTTCCCTTGTCTGCGCCAATCTGATTTTGGGAGAGATTGTGAGGCTGATCCCGTTTTTCCCAGGACTCATGTCCTCTGAGGCATGGCTCATCCTATCCGGTCTTTTGGAGAATCAGGTCCAGGAGGTAAATGCTTCCCTTGTCAGGCACGGTCTGCATGTTCGGGAAACCCTGCGCCAGAGGGAGTGGGTCTGTCTCATTGCGACCAGGCGGGCATGACGCAGGGTTGGTCATGGCTGACGATCAGCGGTCGATCTGGTGCAAGGGGATTGCATCCCGCCCCGCCTGGGGAACATGGAATGGCCAATGGAGGGATGAGGGAGAGAACGTCCAACATCGAACGTCGAACATCGAACGTCCAATTTCGAATGGTGATGATTGAATATGGAGATCCCGGGTGGTCCAGAAGGGCTAACCTTTCAAATCGCATAAGAGAGGCACGCATGTTGAGGCGCTTTTTGGTTCAGGGACCCGTTGAACCGGAACAACCGTGCGTCATTACCGGATCCGAGGCGCGCCACATCCTGAAGGTCTTGCGGATGAAAGCGGGCGATCGATTGGCGGTGGCGGGTGCACGAGGGGCGTGGTTTCAGGCCGTGATCCAGTCCGCCACGCGGCAGGAGGTGAGGGTTTTTGTGGAAAAACCTATCGCGTCTCCGCCTCTCCCCGCCGTGCCCATTGTTCTCTGCCAGGCCCTCCTGAAAGCCGGCCCGATGGATTATATGATCCAGAAGACGTCCGAGTTGGGCGTGAAGGCCATCTTTCCTTTTTTCTCAGAGCGAACCATTGTACGCTTGGAAGAAGGTCGTCTGTCCAACAAAATGCGACACTGGAACGAAGTCTCCAGGAGCGCTGCAAAGCAGTCTGGGAGGCCTGTCCCGGCCCGAATAAACTCGCCCTTATCCTTGAAAGAGGCAACTGCCAAATGGAAAGCAGAAGATGGTCTCAAGGTCATCCTTTGGGAAGGGGAAGAGAGGCATGACCTGAAAGCCCTGCTGAGGTCCTCTTGTCCCGCGGAAACGTTTGTCGGCATTATCGGTCCAGAGGGCGGTTTTCCAAGGGAAGAGATCGACATGGCAGCGGACGCAGGCTTCATCCCCATCTCCCTCGGCGACAGGATTCTCAGGGCGGAGACCGCTGGCGTCGCATTGGCGGCCATTGTGCAATATGAATGGGGGGATTTGGCCCTGTCAGGGCACGTCACTCAACCGAAGGAGGCTTAGAACCGGCTGCCGGTCCGCGTGTCTTCCCTGCCCCCGTGATGCTCTCGACAGAAGATCCTTGACGAAGCCGGGACCAGAGAATATATTGACGTCAGCTTGTTTACTTAGACCCGGAGAGGGGGTGGATGATGGCAAAAGGGTTTCTAAGAATGAAAAATCACTTTTTCGAAGGAGGTTGTATCATGAAACGACTGGTTGTTCTGGCTATCGCAGCGGTTTTTGTTGTGGGAGTATCGGGGATTGCCCTTGCACAGGATCTGGGGGCCAACGAAAAGGCGTTTAACCAGGAGATGGGGAGCCTGATCCCCAAGGACAAAATCGTCAATGCTCAGCAGTTTCACAAGGTGTGGGAGGAGGTGCTGGCCGGAAAACGCAATGCCTATCTGATTGATGTAAGGACCGACTCGGAATTTGAGGCCTTCCATATCGAGGGAACGGACCATGTTCAGGCCGGTCACTGGTATGTCCTCCCCAAGAAGATCAAGGATCCTAATGCAGAAATCTACGTCTGGTGCCGGACCAAACATCGGGCCACCTATGTGGCGGGTTTCTTGTGCAAAATCGGGTACAAGAATGTTCATCTCTTCGACGGCGGCGTAGTGGGGTGGGCTGCAGCAGGATATCCCTTTGTCAATGCCTTCACCGGCGAATTCACCATCAACAAGTACCGCAAGAGCCCCTCTGACGCAGAAAAATCCTATCGAGTGAGGATGTGGAACGCATTTAAATAATCCTGAGTCTTGTCGTAACCCTGGGACCTTGGCAGGCCCCAGGGTTATGTGCATTTCGCATGGGTACAGCCAGCCCGTCGTCACTCGCGCCCCCCACGCAGCCCTCAAAACTATTTGCCAACCCATTTACGCCCAGGTTTGTGTCGCGGGAGATAATGACCTTGCGCCATTTCCCACCCATCCACTCTGATCCCTCAGATGGTTTTTGATCGGCAGGGTGCAGGAGCTGTTAAGGCCTGTATGTGGATAGGTCGCATCCTGACTATAGACCTGAGCCTTTCATTGTACCATCTCAAAAATCCAGCACAGGGAGCGTGGGACGTGCGCCTGAGGGCGCATTTACGGGAGCGGATTTCCAGTCCAGGCGGGCTGATTTGCCAAGAGGGAGTCCCCTGAGTTATTGAGATGATGTCTTTCATCAGGACAAGCACTCTTGATTGCGCCCGTTTTTTGACTTTGAATGCCTGCACAAACAGGCTATACTGAAAAACCAGGTTATGTTCGCGGGGCCCGAAGGCAAACTATGAGTGAAAAAAGAATTGTGATCATTGGAGCAGGCCCAACAGGATTAGGGGCTGCCTGGCGACTGCAGGAACTCGCACACAAAAACTGGGCCATTTATGAGAAGAATGAGCATGTGGGAGGCCTGGCTGCAAGTTTTGTGGACGACAGGGGCTTTACCTGGGACGTAGGGGGGCACGTCCTCTTTTCCCATTATGCCTATTTCGACAATCTGATTGAACGGCTCTTGGGAGAAGATTACCTGACGCACATGAGAGAGAGCTGGATACGGATCGCCGATCGCTGGGTTCCTTATCCTTTTCAGAACAATATCCGGTATCTGCCAAAAAAAATGATTTACACGTGCATTGCAGACCTGATGGATTGTCATTGCCTTCAGGATGCGCCTGCCGACAATTTTCGTGCATGGATGGAGAATACTTTTGGCAGCGGGATTGTCAAGTATTTCATGCAACCCTATAACGAGAAGGTCTGGGCCTATCCCCTGCATGAGATGTCCAAGGACTGGATCGCCGAACGGGTCAGCGTGGTGGATGCAAAGCGCGTTCTAAAAAATGTGGTTTTGGAGCAAGATGACGTCGGCTGGGGACCCAACAGCACCTTCCGATTCCCCCTGAAGGGGGGCACGGGTGAAATCTTCCGCCGCATGGTTCCTTATATCCAGGATCATTTGTTCCTTAACGAAGAGGCCTGCCGCATCGATCTCCACGAGAGAATTATTGAATTTTCGACGGGGCGGATCGCGTCATATGACGTCCTCATCAATACCATGCCCCTGGACATTTTTGTTTCCTTGTGCACCGATTCGCCTGAACTTATTAGAAAAGATGCAACAAAACTGGTTCATACGAGCGGTCTCATCATTGGCCTGGGGTTTCGACAGAAGATCGACAACCAGCGCTGCTGGATCTATTTCCCGGAATCTAACGCCCCCTTTTACCGGGTGACCAATTTCTCCAATTATTCCTTCAACAATGTGCCGGCAGGGGACACGGAGCGCTATTATTCATTGATGTCCGAGGTGTCCTATTCGCAGTTCAGGCCGGCCGACAAGAAAAGGATAGTGGAGGAAACGACCGAAGGGTTGATTCAAGGCGGGATGATTGCTGAAAATGACACAAACGACATTGTGTCGCGATATGTCCTGGATGTGCCGTACACCTATCCTGTCCCGAGCCTTTTAAGAGATGAGGCATTGAAAAACATTCAGGGATATCTGGAAGACCACGACGTCTTTTCAAGGGGCCGATTTGGCGGCTGGAAATACGAGGTCGGAAATATGGACCACTCCGCCATGCAGGGTGTGGAGATCGTCGACAGGGTGCTTCTCGATGAGAATGAATCCACATACAGGGTGGAAAACCTATGATTTTGTATCGACAATAGAGTCTTTGTCCGTAACTTCTCCGCAACTTGCGAAGAAGTTTGGGGCGGGCAGAACGCTGTTTGGTTGCGGCCGTCAGGCCGCCTTGGGGTATGCCGTTTAACCGGTTTATTTTGTCGGCGTACATGGAACAGGGGGCCGCATAGTCGAACCGATTGAGGAGGGACCATAAAACCCCATGGCAGAGCAGATAAACGCAATAGACGTGAGCAGGACCTCATCGAGATGGGAAGGTGCTGAGAGAGGAAGAAGTGTAAGGGGAATTTACAATCGGAAACTATTTTAATAGATAAGAGTTCAACTTTTTCATCGATTTCCTGTCCGCAGATCTCCGGCCTGATCGGGACAAAGGCGCAGCCCCTCAAATGCCGGGGCGTTTTACACGATTGGGCGGCCTCGTGGGATGATTTCATTTGTCTGGACAGAGAAGAGGGCGCTGTCGGGCATGAAGAGGGGAATGCCTTGCAAGGCCTTATGACTGGCATGGCTTTTGCTTAATTTTTTTCCAGGGATGTGAAACTGGGCCGCAGATCCAGTAAATAGTCTACGCAGGCCTGTTGGTGCGGCGATGAACGGCGGCATAATATTCAGGCATGGGCGCGTGTCTATGCTCGCAAAAAAATAGAGCTATTACTGCCTTCTTTAAACCGGCCTGCCCTTTTCGTCTTGACGGATCAAGGGCACGGCCAGTAATGAATTCATATGCAACAAGCGCATATTCGGAAAACCGAATCGTACAAAGAAGTAACCTCGCGTCTGCCGGGCTTTCCCGACCGAAACGTGGATCGTCCCAGTTGTGTCGTTCTGGGGCCTTGGCAGGAGGGCCTCGAGGTTGCACAACATATCGACAACATATTGGAAGTTAAAGGACTTTTTGCTCCATCGCGTCCCGTTTCCAAACGCCTTCCCTACCCTTGGCTGGGCCCCATCGAAAACATCGGGCCGCACTTGTCTCAACATCCTATTGATCAGGTATGGCTTGTTTTTCCGGAAAACCACTGGCGAGATCTCTTTGTCTCCATCGACCGTTTGACCGGACATTCAACCACTACAGTGGCCGTGGCTATGCAAGACGGCAAGCCCGGAGCGGAAGCGTTTCTGTTCAGACCTGGGAAAGGGGGCACGCCCAAACCCCTTTACCCCCATCGTGAGAACAATCTCAAAGGAGGCATCAAACGCGCCCAGGATCTCCTGGTGGCCTCTCTCATATGGCTCCTGATCAGCCCGCTGCTCCTCCTGATTATGCTGGGCATCAAGCTCAGTTCTTCGGGTCCTGTCTTTTTCAGGCAATGGCGTCACGGCCTGAACGGCCGTCCCTTCAAAATATATAAATTCAGCACCATGACGGCGAATGACGATGGCACAGAGCCCTTCAGTCAGGCCACGAAGGATGATCCGAGAATCACGCGGTTGGGGTCTCTGCTCAGACGGTTCAGTCTGGATGAACTGCCGCAGTTTTTCAACGTTCTCATGGGCGATATGTCCGTGGTGGGGCCTCGACCCCATCCCATTGCCATGAACAACCGGTACATGGATCAAATTCCTGGATATATGCTCCGACACCTGGTAAAGCCGGGGATAACAGGTTGGGCACAGATAAAAGGCTGGCGCGGCGAAACGGACAATTACGAGAAGATCTATCAGCGGACGCTTCACGACCTGGCGTATGTCCACAATCGGTCCTTGACGGGGGACCTTTCCATTATTTGGAAGACCATCTGCAAGGGCTTTTTTGATGACAATGCCTATTGAAATGGCTGAAACAGACGGTCGGGGGCGCCCAACTTCCTTATCTTTAAAACAGCATCCTCCCCTTGCATTTCACTGGATGTGAAAACAGAACCAGCATGCCTGCCTTAAAAGGCCATAAGGGGAGCGTTGGCCCATGAATATTGTTTACCTGCTCCCGGTCTACTGGCCAGCCATCGGCGGCTGCGAACTGCATACCCATGAGCTTGTCAAGAGGCTCTCAGAGCGGCACAGCATCAAGGTCATTACGCAGATTACGCGGCAGGAGGATAAGCCCGGAGACCTCTGGTTCGGAACGCTCATCCAGTCGTTGCCCTGTAGAAAGGTCTATCAAGACAACAAGGCCCACGTGATCCCGCTGCGCGTGCTGAACGTCGAGAGGGTTCTGTTGTACCCCTTTGTGCGCGGTTTTCGCAGGATGGAGCCTATTTCCATGGAGGCGATCAGACAGGTCTTCCAAAGGAAGATCATGAGGCATCTGAAGGGAGCGGATATCATTCACTGCATCCACAACGGCGCCTCTTTCTACGCCCATGCAGCCCTTGCGGCAGCCAGGAAACATGGCATTCCTTTTGTGCTGACCCCCTTGTTGCAGACCCATCAGGCCTTGAAAGAAAGCGAGCGGCACAGGCCCGCGTCAAGAGACCGGGCTTATCCTGCGCCCCATGCAGGCAATCTCCGGGCGCTCCTTTCTCCGATGGCATACCATGATCGGTTTTGGCTTCATGCGTGCCTCCGGGCAGACGCCCTAATTGCCATGACAGATACGGAAAAAAGGCTTCTTGCTCAAGAAGGGGTCCCCGGGGAGAGGATTCATGCGGTGGGCGTAGGTCCTCTCCTCTCTGATCATGCTGACGGAAAGGCATTCAGAAAACGGCACGAGATCGGTTCAGAACCGATCGTTTTGTTCCTGGGGCGCAAACACGAATCAAAGGGAATAAAGGAGGTGCTCCAATCCGCTCCCAAGGTGTGGGCGGACATGCCTGAAACGCGTTTTTTGTTCGTTGGGCCCAAAGAAGGCAGTGCCGGAAAGATCTTCGCCGCGCATCAAGAGGACAGGATCATCGAAATAGATCAGGTGAGCCTCCAGGAAAAGACCGATGCCGTTGCTGCATGCGATATTCTATGCATGCCTTCCATGAACGAGGCCCTGGGAGGCGTCTTTCTGGAGGCATGGGCCTTGGGAAAACCGGTTATTGCAGGGGATACCCCGCCGCTCAGGGAGCTTACAGGCCATGGGAAGGGCGGCTTTCTGGTCAATCTCGAACCGGCTCAGATCGCCGAGAAGATTATCGCCCTCCTCAATAACCGGAGGCTTCGGGAACAAATGGGCCTATGGGGCAAAGAATGCGTTGTTTCGAGGTATGCATGGCCGGCAATTACGGAAAAGATGGAGCAAGTGTATCTGAATCTGCTTGATCAGGAGCGACATGTGGGACAAGGCCAATAGCGCTCTCGCGGTTGCTGTGAGCCTGATTCTCTGCCTTCTTAGGATCCCCCTGTTTTTGTTGAAGGAAAAACGAAAAGGCAGGCACAGGGGAGCCCCTATGGCCGAGACTTATGACATTGTATGCATTTCGCATGTTGTCTGGAACAATTCATGGCAGAGAAATCATCACACCATGAATCGAATGGCCTCCAGACACAGGGTGATTTACTGCAACCCGCAGCCTCTTTCCATGGGCATTGCCCGCCAAATGGCATCTTTGAAACAGGGCCGCAAATTGAGCGTGCACAGTCGCAATCTGACTGTGAAGACGCCGGTGGTGCTCAGGGGAGAGAGAGTCTTTCCGTTTATAAAAAAAATCAACAAGCTGATTTTGTGGTCGGCCATCAGCGAAGCAATCGAGGCGCTGAACCTGAAGAATATCGTGCTCTGGTTCTATTCACCGCTTCACGAGTATATGGCAGGTACTTTGGATGAGATTTTAACGGTTTATGACATACAGGACGAGTATTCAGAATTCTTGGGGAATCCTAAGACGATCAAAGAAAAAGAAAAGCGGCTTTTGAGGAAGGCGGACCTTGTTTTTACGGGAACTTATGCCCTGTATGAGGCGAGAAAATCGCATCATCCAAATATTCACTTCATTCCCTGCGGTGTGGACATCGAGCATTTCAAGCGGGCTGCAAGGGGGGATCTGCCCATCCCCGGGGACATCATGCACGTGCCCCATCCCATCATCGGATATTTTGGAATGGTCTGCGGAAGAATGGACACGGAACTGCTGGAATATATGGCCTTGCGTCATCCCGAGTGGTCCATCGTCCTGATCGGAGAAATTGCCAGAAGGGATTTTTCCATATCAGACAGACCCAATATCTATCTGCTGGGCAGAAAGAGCTATTCACATCTGCCCTGTTATCTTCAGGCCTTTGATGCCTGCATGATCCCCTTCAGGCTGAACGAGCTGACATTGAAGGTCAATCCGACCAAGCTGCTGGAATATCTGGCCGCAGGCAAACCAGTCATATCCACTGCGATTCCGGACATGATGCGATTTTACGGCGATATGATTTATATAGCCGAAGATAAAGCGCAATTCGTCAGATTAACCGAAAAGGCGCTTGATGAGACCGGTGCGGGAAAATCAAAGGCTATCCTGGCCCGAATGAGGACGGCTGAAAAAAATGACTGGGCCGCTGCCGTCAGAAGGATGGAAGATCTCATCACCTCTGCCATACAAACGCGGCATGGCGACAACTAAACAATCCAAAACGACCATCGTATGCATTTCCCACCTGGAATGGACCGACAGCCTCTTCCAGAGACCTCAGCAGGTCATGAGCCGCCTGTCCAACCGGCATCACGTGATCTATTATAAGGAATGGGCCTTCAAAGAGTGGGTGAGAGGCAAAACCAATTCAAGCAGGATAGGAGCAACCTGCTCCAGTGTGAATCCAAACCTGACAGTGTGCGATTTTGTCATGCCGCTGCCCAGATTCAGGAACAGGTTGAAGATATTCGAAGATATTGGTCATTGGCTTGCGTTTCGACAGCTTAAGCCGCTACTTGAAGAAAAGCCCAATTCACGCCTGATTTTGTGGTACTATTTCCCAATCTTCTTGGAATTGACCACATTTCTGGAACCTGATCTGGTTATCTATGAATGCATGGATAATTACGTCGCCCTATCTCAAGGCACGCCGGGTTCCATCGTAGCCCTCTTAAAAAAAAGGGAGGCGAAGCTTCTTGAACGAGCAGACATCATCTTTTACGGTTCCCAAACCCTCATGGACGAGCGTCCAGCCCACAGGCATAAATCCCACCACTTCCCCACAGGGGTCGATACAGAGCACTTCGCCCAGGCGATGAAAGATCAGACCCTGGCGCCCGCGGATATCAAGGGCCTCCAAAAACCGATACTGGGATACTGGGGGGCGGTGGATCAACGGATTGACTACGCGGTTCTTGAGCACTGTGCGAGGCAACGGCCCGATTGGTCCATTGTGCTGGTCGGCCCCATGGTCACTATCTCGGAGAGGGATGTCGCCTCTTTCCTCGCACTTCCCAATGTCCATTGGCTGGGCCCCAAGACATACCAGGATCTGCCCCCCTATGCCCGGGCCTTTGATATCTGCCTGTTGCCCTTCAAGACAACAGACGAGGGCAAGTACCTGAATCCCACGAAAACCCTTGAATACCTTGCCGCTGGAAGGCCTGTTGTCTCTACAAACATACCGGAAATCGGGCGTTTTTATTCAGATACGGTGGCGGTGGCACAGAGCGGGTCTGATCTGGCAAGGAAATGTGAAAGCATCCTGGCGCGGGAACCTGACCCGGTGGAGCAGGAGAGGGGCCTGGCAAAGGCAAGGGGACACAGTTGGGATGCCATGGTCGACCAAATGGAAAACATTGCCACTGCCGCTCTCCCCCTGTTTTCGGACGTAAGCTGACGCGGATGCCCGCAACCAAAATATCTCACACAAAGACACAAAGCACACAAAGGATTTTTTGTAAGCGTTCACAGGTTCCCGGTTCAAGGTTCCCGCTTGAGGGCGCTATTTGTCCGTTCGATGGCCTCTTTTGTAGTTTTCAGCGACGACTGGGGCCACTTGATGAATCAAAAATCGCCAAACAGGCCTGCAAGTCAGCGAGGAAGAACCCTGAACCCCTGAACCTTTGAACCCGAGAATTGTTACGGATTTTTTTGTAAAGAAATGGGAACATGCCCTTTTCTCTGTGTTCTTTGTGTCTCCGTGTGAGCCTATAAAATAAGGCGTACCGGTGGTACAAACAGACTTTCTTGTCTTTTGTAACAGAAAACTGAGCGATAAGGTACTGCTGTTGTCCCGGCGCAGTAAATCGTCAACAGATGGTTTTCAGAGACCTTTTTGACGTCAGGCCCTGCGGTCTTAACCTGCTATCTGTTTCTGCCAAAGTCCAGCAGGTGACCGATCACCGCCTTGGCGCCCCTCATGAGATAATCCATGTCGGCCATGTTCCTGGTCTTGAGCAAACGCATGAGGACAAATCGGGGCGACAGAAACGACCGATACAGCCTCTGGGCGTAATCCGACACCTCCTGGCCGCTCATATCCGGCATTTTGAGCACCGTCTCGTCCATGTCAAAGCGGTCATATTCCAGGGGGTCGAAGACAAACCACCCCTTATCCATTGCCTCCTGATACAGCGGAGTCCCAGGGTAAGGGACCGTGACGGTTGCCTGCAGCATTTCCGCATAACCCCGGTTCATCAGATATCTCGCCAAGTTAAGCGTATTTTCGGCGTCCCTGCGGGTTTCCCATGGAAATCCCACCATCACGGTGAGATGGACGTCAAGTCCTGCCTTTGCCGCATTCTTGCAGCCGTTCACGATGTCCGCGACCTGGATCCCTTTTTTAAGTCGATTCAGGGTAGTCTGGCTGGCCGATTCCAGCCCCACCTTGATCTTTCGAAAGCCCGCCTTTTTCATGAGCCTGGGCACGCCCTCTTCCCGCAAGAGATCAAAACGGAAATTGCACGAGAAAAGGACACGGCGGTTATATCCCCGGTCTATCATGTTTTCACAAAACTGCCTGAGCCAGTTGCCCCCCGGGAATGTGCCCGTATCGTCAAAGATCTCCTGGGCCTTGTCTGCCTCGATGAGATGCCCTATCTCCTCCATGAAGCGTGAGACCTTCTTGGCCCTGAACGTGGGATAAAGCGTTGTCCAGGCACAAAAGGTGCATTTTCCCCAGACGCAGTCGCGTCCTGCCATGGTGTAATAAAAGGGGGTTTTCCTCTTCCATTTTTCGCCGTAGCGATAGGCCTGCGTCAGTGTACGGTCAATGAAGGGCAGGGTATTCAGATCATGGTTGAGTTGAAACGGCCCTGTTGTTCTGACAGAAGCGCCTTCGCGATACCAGACGCCCAGAGGCAGTTTCGAGGGCGGCCGATTATCAGAATAGGCCTGGCAGATCTCCAGCAAAAGAAAATCATAATCCCCGCCTGTCAAGATGACGTCAACCGGGCAATGCTCCATGCTCTCCCTGGGAAGGGCCGTTACATGATCGCCTGTCAGCACGGCTATGATTTCGGGAAATTGGCTTTTGATCTTCCGTATCATTTCCCAGTGCTGTCGAATCACCGGCGTCTTGCTTTCCATGACGATCATATCGGGTTTTTCTGCGGCCAGGGTTTTCCAAAACTGTTCAGGTATATCGCGCCGTGCAATGCCATCATACCATATCGCCTCGAAACCGGCCTCCTTCAGAAGTGTGGCTGCGGTAGCAGAAACGACCGGATAGATGTAAGAGCCCACATGATACCATTGAAACTGCCGGTTCTGAGTCAGCATGGGGCTCCCTTTTCCCTCAAGGGCCGGGTAGGCTATCATTATTTTCATATGCCTTGTCTCCGGATCTTCCCGGAATGTGTCCGTCTGTCGCTAAGGACCCTTAGGATGAACATAGCGTTCCCGACAGTGTATCTTCGCCATAACCGCCGGGGTTCTGTCTTCAATCGAAAGAGCCATTCAAGGTGATGCCTGCGCATCCACGCAGGGGCCCGGGGGACTGCCCCGGCCACAAAATCCATCACTGCGCCCATGGCCCAGACAACGGGCATGGAAAATTGAGATATCTGGGAGTCGATCCAGAATTCCTGCACGGGAGATCCCATTCCAACCAGCAGAATATCGATCTCGGTCGCCTTCAGGTTCGAAATGAGGGCTTCCTGTTTTGTTGCATGATGGAGGAAATAGCCGTGGTGGACGCCGGCAACCAGGAGTCGGGGAAATCTGGCCTTCAATCTTGCGACCGCGCGTTCGGCAATCCCTTCTCTTCCGCCAAGGAAAAAGAGGCGGTATTTTTTCCTTTCCGCAAGCCTGCACAGATCATAAATCCAATCGGCGCCCGTCATCCGTTCAGGAATATCCTGGTTGAGCAATCTCGCTCCCAGGCGGACCCCGGCGCCGTCGCAATAAACAACATCCGCTGCCCGCAGGATATGGTGGAATTTCGGATCCTGATACGCCAGATTCAGCGTATGCACATTTGCATACATGACTGTCTTTGCGCCGCCCTGGGCATCTTTGATCCGGTCGTCCACCCATTTCAGGAGATCTTCCAGACGCCAGGCCGCAACAGGAATGCCAAGGATGTCTGCAGCAGGAAACTCGGAAGGCATGGCTGTCTCTCCCCCGTCATTGAACATTGATGGCACATATACTGGAGTCCTGCTTGCATGTCAACAAGCGAGAGGGCCTGCGGCCGGAGAACCAGGGTGCGTCTGCGCCTCTCTTGCGTCAATAGGCTTGTGTCGGCCCAGCCGCCCATGATAGGATGTGTTGTCTTGTTTCCGGCCAACCGCGGAGCAATCGAGCCAATGCAACGCATCATCTCAATAAACCGGGTGAGCATTGCCGGTCGGGCCGAGGCCCCAGATAAAAGGCTCACGCCCGCCTGACTCGCCTTGCTCGCATGGCGGGCAGGCCTAAACTCCGGAATTTACCCGTCAGGGTTTTATCCCCTGAATATTGAGATCATATTTATTAACTCTATAGTCCGAAGCTTGTGTAACGTATTGATATCGTTAGATACAGAGATTCCGCGACGTCATTCCAGCGAAAGCTGGAATCCAGTGTGTTTTTGATGACTTAAATGTGCTGGATGCCGGATCGAGTCCGGCATGACGTGAGAATTTTGGACTCTCAACTCCTTATAATAATTCGACTGATTTGACCTTTTGGGATGGAAATAAACCCCATTTTACAAAAGACCTATTCATTGTCAGAAAAAGGCGAGACCTTCCAGGTCGGGCCTGTAGGCTTTGATGTGCCCGTGCGGCAACTGGTAGAGATTGTCATCAATAAATTCAAGGACTTGCTTCCCAAAAATCCTGCTGCACATATCCTGTTGAAACCAAACTGCAACAACGATCTTCATCCGCTGCTGGGAAACGCAACCGATTTGCGGATTCTAAAGGCTGTTGTGGACATCCTGAAGCAGCGCGGATATGAACATATTGTTATCGCAGACGGCCCCAACATCGGGACTTATCGAAAACAGATCGATGTATTCCAGAGACTGGGGATACGCTCGCTCGCTCGACACACAGGCGTCAGACTCATCGATCTCAATGAGGCCCCCGCCGTCATGGTTGAGCTGTCCACAGACAGGGTCGCCATCCCTGAAATCTTCTTCAACTCGGATTTCGTGATCAGCCTTCCCAAATTCAAGACCCATGCCGAGGCGGTTGTCAGCTTTGCCATGAAGAACCTTATCGGCTGCGTTTGCGGCGTGGACAAGCGGAAGGTGCATAACAACCTCGCCGCCAATATTGCGGCCCTGAACAAAGCGATCCCGGTCCACATGATCATTGGAGACGGGCTGATCGTTATGGAGGGGAACGGCCCGGGAGACGGTCAGCCCTTTTTTGCCGGGATGTTGCTTGCAGGAACGGATGCTTTCTGGTTAGACGGTGTTTCAGCCCGTCTGATGGGCTTTGATCCGCATCAGATTCCCGCCTGGCAAAAGGCCGCAAGCATGCGCAGGGCGTCAGAAAACAAATTGGCCTCTCTGATGGCGATCCAGCCGGTCTTTCAACTGGTTCCGGCCCCTCCCCGCGGGTTCTGGGTGCGATTGCTGGATCATCCCGGCCTTGCAGCCATAAGGGACAAGACGCGATCTCTCCACTCCCGCCACAGGGTCAGATCTCTTCTGTATCATTTGAAATTGCTTCAGGATGTTTACTCCCAGGCCGACTCCCGGATCGACCGGCTCGTTTTTCATCAGGATCGATGTGATGCGTGCCAATTGTGTGAGGCCGTCTGTCCCCTTGGGTCTCCTCCCTGCAGCCGTACCCATGATTCCTCTGCCTGCCTCACATGTCTCTCCTGCTACTGGATCTGTCCCCAAGACGCGATTGCAATTGAAGGTGAAATGGGGTATATTTTGGAGCATCGAAATCGGTTCTCTCACCGTCTCAAGAGACTCCGGGACCAAATGGTAAACAATCATGAAGCCGCGGAATAATTGACAAAAAAACGATTCAGATTGCCGCTCGCTACCACCACTCGGGGAACCTGCAAGGGATCATCCAGAGGAGGGCGAATTGTCGAAAGTGCTTATCATAAGCAATGATCATGTCAATAAAAGGATGGGCGGCACAGCAATTCGCTATTGGGAATTTGCCCGGTTGCTAAGTCGTTGGCACGACGTGACCCTTGCCGTCCCCAACGAAACGGATCTCATTTCGCCCGCCTTTTCCATCCTCCGATACAACCTCAGCCTGCTCAAAAGGGCGATCCAGCACAGCGACGTCGTGATTGCCCAACGCCTGGATCCCCTTCTTCTTCCTCTGGTTGTAAAGCTAAAAAAGCCCGTTGCAATAGACCTTTACAGTCCCTACCCGATTGAAAGCCTGTCCTGGCTGGTACATAAAAACCTGCACCTACGGACCCTGTTTACTGCCGTGGAAGTCTCTATGGCTAAACTGCAGCTTCGGGCTGGAGACTTTTTTATGTGCGCCAACGAGCGGCAACGCGATTTCTGGATAGGCGCGCTCATGGCCCTGGGACGCATCGCCCCCCGGCACTACGATCGCGATCCGACCCTGTTGAATTTGATCGGCATTGTGCCGTTTGGAATACCGGCAAGCCCCCCGCGCCAAACCCGGGCGGTTTTAAAGGGAGTGGATCGCCGCATACAGGCTTCGGATACACTTTTGATCTGGAACGGGGGCCTGTGGAGCTGGATGGATCCACTGACCCTGATAAGGGCCATGGCGGAAGTGAGCCGCATCAGGAAAGACGTCAAGCTGTTTTTTATGGGCGGCAAAAACCCCAATCCTAATCTTTTCGAGATGTCCATGGCTGACAGGGCGGTTCAATTGAGTCGGGAATTAAACCTATTGGACAAGGTTGTTGTCTTTAACGAAAATTGGATTCCATACGAGGAGCGGCACAATTATCTGCTGGAATCGGACATCGGCGTCAGCATTCACCCCTGCCATGTGGAGACACGCTTTTCCTACAGGACGCGGGTGCTCGATTGCATCTGGGCCCATCTTCCCAGCATCGTTTCGGATGGAGACGCAACCAGCACATTGATCGCTGAAAAGGGGCTTGGGGTGGTTGTGAGTTCGGGCGATGTCCATGGGCTGGCCAGGGCTATCCTCGATCTGGCGGACAACCCCGAGACCCTCTCGGCGTTTCGGGAAAACAACGCCAGGGCGGCCGGAGAACTCACATGGGAAAAGGTCTCCATCCCCCTTCAGGATTTTTGCAGCAACCCGCGGGTGCTCAGAGACGGATCGCTCGGGCCTGGATCGCTGTATGCAAGGGGCGTTGTCCATTACCTGCGCAGAGGCTTTTTGGAAATGAGGATGAACGGCGTTCGTGAGACATTTGAACGCATTTGCGAAAGAACCTTTCCCGTGGTGTGAACAGGCCTGGGTGGCGCTGGTTTTTCATGCGGGCCGCAGGCATCAGCCCTTTGTCTGAAACTTCTCTGCAACGTGCGAAGAAGCCTGCCCGGAGGGCAGAAGGCTTCCCGGATTTGGGAGAAACCTGTTTGGTTACGGCCGTCAGGTCGGCTTAGGAAACCTTGATGGGTATGGATCCGCTTGTAACTGTCAGTCTGCTCATTCGGAACCACAGTCAATATATAGAGGCCTGTTTGAAGGCTGTTCTGGCCCAGACATACCAAAATATCGAGACCATCGCAATGGATAACGATTCCAGTGATGACTCTGTCGACATTGTTCGATCCCGGTTTCCTTCGGTGCCGCTTGTCTGCAATAAAAAAAATCTCGGTTACAGCGGGGGGCACAACAAGGCAATTCGGATGAGCAGTGGGACCTATTTCATGGCCTTGAACCCCGATGTATTTATGACGCCCCGCTTTATTGAAGAAAAAGTGCGGCGCTTTGAAAAAGATCCTTCAGTCGGCATGATGGACGGGAAGTTGTTAAAGGCGGAGTTGCGAAATGGCAAGATCCTTGCCACAGGGCTGATTGATTCAACGGGCCTGCTTTTGAAAAGGAATCGAAGGAACACGGAACGCGGTTCCAGGGAAAAGGACAGGGGTCGATATGAAGGCGAGGAGTTTATTTTCGGCCCATTCGGCGCAGCGCCCATGTATAGACGCAAGATGCTGGAAGATATCAAATTGGGCGAAGAGTATTTCGACGAGGATTTTTTCGCCTATCGCGAGGAGGTGGATCTGGCATGGCGCGGTCAGCTGAGAGGATGGAAATGCCTGTACGTTCCTCAGGCAATTGCCTACCATGTTCATGCATACAACCCGGAGACCAGGAAGAGCCAGCCGAAAACGCTGCGCCGGATGCAGTTTCGCAATCGCTATTTTCTTATGATCAAGAACGATCAAATAAGGAACATGCTCCTTCATATGCCCTACATCCTCAGCTTTGAATTGGCGGCCTTGGCCTATGTCCTCTTGCGGGAGCCTTTTCTGCTCCGCGGATATCTTGAGGTTTTCAAGGCCATGCCCAGGATGAGAGCGAAGCGTCGTCTGGTTCGCGCCATGACCGCCGTTCCCCAACAGGAGATCCGAAAGTGGTTTTCATAGCCCATCTTCAGGGAATTCAATGGGTTGAGTTTTCTGGACACAGTATCCACAAAGGGGAGAACGCCTTCTTGACACCTTCAAATGGCATTTTTTCATGAAAGAAACTGGTTCAAACGAGACCTGAAGAGAATGAAGACCATCGCTGCGGTCGTTGTGACATATAACAGAAAACATTTCCTGAGGGATTGCCTGGATGCCCTGCTGGGGCAGACATACCCGCTTCGTTCCATTATTGTTATCGACAATGCCAGCAGCGACGGCACGTCCCGATTCTTGAAACAGAACAATTACTTGCACAATGCGTTGATCGATTATATACGGCTGGACGAGAACACGGGGGGCGCGGGGGGCTTTGCCCATGGCGTAAAGAGGGGTTATGAAAAGGGCTTTGACTGGCTCTGGCTCATGGACGATGATGCACTCCCCGTAAAGGATGCCCTGCTCAAGCTCACGCCCTATTGCGGAATGGCCGGCGTGGCGGCCCTGGCCAGCCGGGTGCAGGGGGCTTCAGGAGAAATTCAAACCACCCACCGGGGGCGCATCTTTTACAGGAAATATTTCGAGTTTCTCCAAACGCCCCTGCCCGCAAACTGCTATGCTTCCCGCTTTGTGGATATTGATATGGCCTCTTTTGTTGGTTTGCTGATAAAAACCCACGTAATCCCCAAGGTTGGTTTTCCCAGAAAAGATTTCTTTCTCCACCATGACGACGTGGATTACAGCATTAAGCTGCGGACCGAGGGGAGAATCCTTTTGATTCCGGAAAGCATCATCGTCCACAGGGACGAGCACAGCAAACCCGAAAACACAAGGCGCCGCTTCGGAAGAGCATCCCCAAGAATCGCTCAGTCCAGCATATGGCTTTCCTATTTCAGCCCGAGGAATCTCGTCTATCTGGGAAAAAGGCACTGTGCCAGCCGATGGCGTTTTTATGTCCAGTTGCTGATGTTTGTGGGCAGAAAAACGGCCGGCATTCTGATATATGACAATTACAAAAAAGCAAGGCTGGCCTGTTTTCTGAGGGGTGTTGCGGATGGCCTGAGAGGCGATTTTGGGAATCAGCACCCCTTTGAACTGAAAATGAGGCGAAAAGCCCATGGACTTTGAAGATGGCTATACAAAATCAGGCCGGCAGGTCTTGCAAGGGGAAGAGCATGGCGATCCAGAATAGACTTCCTGCCTATATTTTACTGAGCACGCTTCTCCTGCTGCCATTGAACACGCAGGTCTTTTTTATGACGCTCCCAAAGGCCCTCGGCATGCCGGGCATGCTTCTTTCGTCCTGGAAGGAGGGCATGTTCGCATTAATGGGTCTTTTGATTGTTGCGGAACTCCTCCTGGGCAGTCCTATGACCCTTACACAGCGCCCTGTCAACCTGTCTTTAACCCATATCTCCGGTTTTTTTTTGTTCTCTATCTTTTGGTCCTTTTCCTCTTGTCAAGCGATAAAGGCATCGCGTTTTTCGGCTTCAGGTCTTTTGCCGAGCCGGTGATTGTCTATTTTATCGTTCGATCGATCCGGGTTCCCTTTGACTTGTTCCTCCGCTACTTGAAATGGATGGTTGCCTTGGGCGCACTCATCAGCCTGTGGGCTGTTTTTCAGGCCGGCGTGCTGGGGGAAGATTTTCTTGTCAAAATGGGTTATGACGTCCTGGGAGTGCCCAACACAGATCCCTCCAGACCGCTTTCAAACGCCTTTTATCTCTCCTTGACCCGCACCATACGCGCCATTGGCACATTCAACTCCCCCAACAACTTCGGCAATTACGTGGAAATCGTTATCGTGTTCACTGTGTTCCTGATCAGCGCCGGCCTTCTCAAGAGGCGTTTTTGGGGGGGCATGTCGCTTGTTGTCCTCTTCTCAGCCCTTTTGTACTCTTTCTCAAGGAGTGCGTGGATTGCACTCTTTCTGGCAATGGTCTCTTTTTCCATGTTGACGGCGAGCTTCTATCAGAATCTCAAAAGGCTGCTGGTGTTCGCCGCCATCGTGATCCTTGTGTTCACAGCAGCCTATCAATTCTTTCCCAAGACCATCATACCGCTCACCGTGGCGCATGTTTCCCATTCCATTACACTGGAGGACCCTTCCGCCAGGACCCATGTCCTTTCCCTGAAAGAGGGCGTAGAGAAGCTCTTCTCCGAACCGCTCGGGACAGGTCTGGGGACCAGCGGTCCAAGATCCAGGCAAAAAGGATTTTTCCATTCAGAGAACTCCTTTATCATCCTCGGGTTTGATGCAGGGATCCTCGGTCTGCTGATCTATCTTGTTTTCCTTTCATCCCTGGCTCACGATCTTCTGAGGAAAATCGTTGTTGTCAGAGATGCCTTGATAAAAACAATGGCCATCACCGGCATTTGCATATTCGCAGGGCAGATGTTCGTCTGGATGGTCCTTCCAGGGATCGTGGAACTGGAAAACAGCCTTATCTTTTTCGCCCTTCTGGCAGTCATCCAGGGCATCTCAGATTACGAACCCAAGGAAGAAACAGCGACTCCCTGACGCGGCCGAAACAATGACACCCATGGGAAGCATGCGCATTCTATTATTTCTTTTTTGTCTATTCTTCATCCACGTTGACCTCTCTGCCGGGGTCCAAACCGGACGGATGCAGACGTCCCTCAATGGGGAATGGGATTTTCAGCCCCTGATCCTGGATAAAGCCCCTGCCGTAGAAAAGGGGATGCGGATCCTTCGGGAAAAATACTCCCAGAAAGCCATAGACAGGCATCTTCCAAAGATCATCAGGGGCGACATACGCGCCGAGAGACTTCCAAAGGAGGCCCAGGAGCATATCCGAATGGCCTACCGCGTATACAAGGAGGCATTTGAGCAACAGCTCAGCGCCTTTTCAAGCGCCCCCCCCCGAGTGCTGCAACAAAAGATCACGGTTCCCAGCTTCTGGACCTACGCCAGGGATTTTGGGTATCCTAAGGAATGGAAAAGCGTTCGTGCCGGGTGGTATGGAAAACCTTTTCTGGTTCCAGAGAAGATGCGGGGTCAGACGATTACACTGAGGTTTGAGGCGGTTAACTGTCTGGCACAGGTATTTGTGAACGGACAATATGCGGGGCGGCATGTAGGCGGATTCACGCCTTTTGAAATAGACGTCACCGACCTGGTGAGACCGGGTTCTCAGAACATTCTGAACGTTTTCGTGCAGGACGGGTCTGCCGTAACGACCCAGAAGGGGCAATTCACGGCCCCGGTCGGCGAACTCGCGAACCACCCGGGGATATGGCAGGCGGTTTCGCTGAGGTCATATCCAAGGATTCACATAGAGGGCGTTGCGATCAAGACGTCTGTCAGGGACCAGACCATCCGCGTTGAAGCCTCTATAAAGAGCCAATTAAACTGTGTTGTCAATGGGTCGTTGAAGGCAGATATCGCCCTGGGGATGACTCTCGGAGAAAAAGGCTTTCGGATTCAACCCAGGGGTGAATCGACTGTGGTTTTTGAAAAAAAATGGGACAACCCCACCCTGTGGTCCCCAGAGAACCCGTATCTCTACCAGTTGAGTCTCGATCTCTCTGCAGCCGGTCCCAATCAACCAGAAATTAGGGATCGGAGGTCTCAGCCGTTCGGGTTCAGGGAGTTCTGGGTTGAAGGGACTGATTTTTTTCTCAATGGCCGGAGGGTTCGTCTGCGAGGCGACAGCATTAACCGGATCCCGGGCGCCTACGTTCTGACGCAAGACTATGTTAAGACCTTTTTTCAGGCAGCCAGGCAGGCCCATATCAATGTCGTCCGTCTGCATACTGCGGTTTTTCCTGAATTTGTTCTTGATACTGCAGACCAAATGGGCATGCTCCTGATCGATGAGGCCCCCATTGTGGGTTGGACGCCCTATGATCTATCAGATCTCAGCTACTTCAGACAGTTCTTTCGCGAATGGATACGGCGTGACAGGAATCACCCTTCCGTTGTCATGTGGAGCGCCCTCAATGAATGTCTCTATTACAAAAGGAGAATCGTGCCGTTCAAGCAGATGATAACCTCCGGCGACGACACCCGCCCTGTCAAATTCGAGGGAAACGGCGATGCATACGGGGCCGCTGACGTTTTTGACGTGCATTACGCCGGTGAAGATGATTTGCCCCACCTTTTGATCGCGTTGCTGGAAAAGCAGCGAGAAGCGGAATTAGACAATTTGAGATATCACGATCAGACCTGGTCCGGAAAACTGCCTGCGACTTCGGGCGAATTCGGGCCCATGTTCCATGCTTCTCCTGGCCATATGGCCTTTTTCGGAGGGGAAAGCGTATATGAGGGGATCTTCTCAGGCCGGGAAGGCTACGATGCCGCTGTGGGCGAATTCACGGCCCTCCAGATCAAGACCATGCGCAACCTTCACTTTGCTCATATCGCGCCCTGGAGCACCTTGAATTACGGCCTGAGATGGCTTAAGGTCGATCTTCCGCTCTCCGGTCTCCACGGCTCAGTCGAGACGGGCGTTGGCATGCGGCCCAAAAGAATCGTGGGTCACTACAGTTTTTCCCTGAATCCTGGATTCCTGCACGCAGAACCCATGTGCAAGAAGACCGTTGTGTACCACAAAATTAGGGAGGCCTTGGCGCCCTTGGCCCTTTTTGTAAGAAACGCAAACAGGAATATCTTTGAAGGCAAAAACCTCGGGCAGGCATGGGTGCTGCACAACGATACCCCCAGGCAGATTGGTGGAAGACTCGTATGGGAAGTGTCCTCAAACGGCAGGATGATGGATCGGAAGGGTTCGGAAGTGACGCTTCCATCAGGCCACAGCATCCGTGGCAGGATGGATGCGACGGCCCCGAACATTGCTGAAACCGAAACGATTCGTGTGGATATAAGGGTGGAAGACGTAAAGGGGGCACGTTTGCTGAACAAATCCTACGCCTGCACGGTCTATCCGAGGAAGATCCTGAACGATCCGGTTGATTCTCTTTCCGGGATGAAAATAGGACTGTGCGACAAGACAGGGCAGACGTCAAAGATTCTGCAGGGCATGGGGATAAGGACGAGCGAGGTTGGACTTCCGGTTGATTCGGAAGTCGACCTCCTCATCATCGGAAAGGACAGCCTGGATGTGGGCACGGCTGATGCGGCCAGGGCCTATGCCGTCAGGGGCGGAAAGGTCTTGGCCTTTGAACAGGCCTCTCCCTTGGCGGTTCGGCGTCTCACAGACGGAAAGGTGCACCTGGAAAAGATGAAGGCCTCCATCGCTTTTCCGTTAGCAGAGGACAATCCGCTTTTCAAGAATATCGAATCAAATGATCTCAGGTTTTGGGGGGAAAACTATCTGGTGAGTCGGCTCAATTTTATGAAGCCGACAAGGGGGGTGTTTTGTTCGCTGGCCGAAGCAGGAGGGAATGACGGGCTGACGCACACGCCATTGCTGGAGGTAAGAGAAGGGAGGGGCATACTGATTATGAGTCAATTGCTCCTTGTGGAAAAATTCTTCGATGAACCCGCGGCGGCCGTCCTGTTAAGGAACATTTTGGCCTATGCGGCGGGAATGAACACAGAAGACTTGCCTAAACGACTTCTGCTGATCTCCGACAGTGAAAAAGACCCTTTGCGTGGTTTTTTGCAGGAGATATCCATTCCTTTTCATGTATTGGCGACTGCTGATTTGGGGACGCTGCCCACCTATGGCCCTATTCTCTTGTCCGCAGATACCGTTCACTGGCCAAATCTGAGAAAAGAGAAACAGTGGCTGCTGGATTACCTGAGGAACGGGGGCGACATTATTGCTCAAGGTCTGAACCCCTTCAATGCAGCTCAGTTCAACGCTGTCTTTGAGACTGATTTAAGTGTGTCGCCGACATCTCTGCTTCATCCCCAGATGGAAAAGACCGCGGCTGATGAGACACTGTGGGGGGTGAGCAACGATGACCTTGTTTGGGCAAAAAACCCGGTGCAGTTTGTCGCATATTCTAAGAAAGCGACGGCTCTAATTAAAGAGCCCTCAAAAACAGCACATTTTCCTAAAGGATTGAAATGGGGAGATGCCTTGAGATTTGCGCAATCCACAGCAAGAGAAATCAAGAATCCGGGAGCCGCGCTCCTCAAACTCCGTGTCGGTAAAGGGGAAATAGTTGTAAACCAAGTCTTGCCCTTAATATCCGAACCCAAGGCAAGAAGATACTTCGCAACACTGATTGCCAATAAACTCCTGAGATGACGGCCATAAAATACGTGAGACTCCCAACGCGGCCAGTGACGGCATTCAGGGGATAAAACCCTGACGGGTAAATTCCGGAGTTTAGGCCTGCCCGCCATGCGAGCAAGGCGAGTCAGGCGGGCGTGAGCCTTTTATCTGGGGTCTTGCTCCGACGGGCAATGCTCCCCCGGTTTATTGAGATGATGCAATAACGTAGAATGTTTCAGATGTTTGTGCTATTTGTATCACAAATAGCAGATCTGCCGCAGATCGGCAAGAGAAAGGAACCGCATACAGGAATGCGCCATGGAACAAGAACAGCTAAACATATTAGATTTATTAAGGATTCTTAAGAAGCGCAAACTTGTCTTTTTCCTTGTGTGCATCCCGGCCGTCATCGCCTCCATAGCCGCATCCCTTTTTATGACCAAGATCTACCAGGCAGACGCTGTCATTTCCTATACGCCAACAGACAAGAAGGCCGGCCTGGCTTCGCTGGGAGGCGATTTGCCCGATATTCTCTCCCCATTCGGGGTTTCTCCGTCCTCCAATGTAGGTGAGATCATCAGGCTTTTAAAGAGCCGATCCATGGCCGAGGAGGTTATTGAAGACCGGGATCTGCTCGAGGTGTTTTTTAAAGATGAAAAGCCGCTGCTGCCTGCCTTGCTTCCCTTTTTAAAGACGAAATCTCCGACCACATGGGACGGGATCCGATACATGGCCGATCGTCTCGACGTGGAATATGATACAAAGACCAAGACCATCGAGATCTCCTTTGAATACAAAGATCCGGAGGTGGCCGCACAGGTGGTTCAGGAGTACATCGATGTTCTGAATAAGCGGATCAAGACCAATACGATTTCTGATGCCCAAAATGTCATCAAGACGCTGAAGGAAGAGCTGGTGAATACGGACGATATCTATCTGAGAGAAAAGATCTATCAGATGCTGGCCTCCCAGATACAGGAAATCACCTTTGCAGAGTCGCAGAAGTATCTCAACTTCGAGGTCATTGATCCCCCGCGCGTGCCGGACAAAAAGATAAAGCCCAAAAGAAGACTGATCGTAGCTGTCTCCTTCATGGGCTCCCTGTTCGTCTCCGTCCTCCTCATTTTTTTCCTGGAGCATTTGGAGAGACTCAAGAACCTTAGCCGCCCGGCAAAAGCTTCAGCGCCTAAAACGCAATGATGCCTCTTATTCGTTCAAACAGGAAGATCATCCGTCTTATTTTGGATCTAAACGAACTTGATCTTTCGGGCAGCATAGAGGAGCATACGGAACAGCAGGATGCCGCTTTGCCAGCGCCTAATATTGGTATCCCCGTAAACACGCTCCTTATAGCGAATTGGAACTTCTCTGATTTTTAGTGCCAACCGCATAGAACCAAATATGAGATCGAAATCGCCAAAAGGATCAAATTCCCCGAAGAAATCACGATGGGCTGCGATTCTTTGATAATTAGCTCTCGTAAGGACCTTCGTTCCGCACAATGTGTCCTTGAAGCGCTGGCCCAGAACAAACGAAAAGGCGACAGCAAAAAATTTATTGCCGAGGATGTTGGCGAAGCGCATCGCTCTGTCTTCCATAGGGTATATGAGTCGGCTGCCATTGATAAACTCGCCTTTGCCGGAAGCAATAGCCTCATAGAAGAGCGGAAGACTTTCAGGCGGGACAGTGAGGTCCGCGTCAAGGATCATCAGGACCTCCTTCGATGCAAGAGAAAAGCCCTTTCTTACAGCATCCCCTTTTCCCTTCCCTTCTTGCTGAGCGATTGCAATCTTTTTGTCCGGATATTTGTCTCTAACCTGTGTAATGGCTCCCCAGGTATTATCACTTGAATTACCTTCTATAAAGATCAATTCGTCGTCCGGTCCCATCGCCGGGAGGCGTTTGACGACATCTTCGATATTCCCTGCCTCATTGCGCGCAGGAACAATCACAGATACGGACGGCCTCCATCCGGTGGTATCGACGCGGGGTCTCGCAATGGCAATGTGCAGGAGATTGAAGGCCCTAAATCCTGGCAAAGGAGAAATGTATCTGTTTGCCAGCCTGCTGATTAGCGGAATATTCACCGGCAAAAGAATTCTGCTCTCGTCCATCACCAGTTCAAAGTCTGTCAGCTCCAGCAGGTTTTGAATGTCCTCCTTTGCCAGCCAGTTCTGTTCGGGCGCCCTGCTTCTCACACCCATCATGGTAGCCAATCGCGCAAGGGGTTGCCAGAGTCTGCTGTAATAGGTCAGAATAAGGCGGGTGCCGGGATTGCACATGGAATGTATCTGTTTTAGAAAGGATTGAATATCTCTTATGTAGTGGATATTTCCATTCAGAAGGACATAATCGGGGTAGATCTTCCTGATTTCCTCAGGACTTCGTACATGACGAAATCTGGCATATGCTTTTGTGGCATGATCTGACTCTGAAAAAAAGACAGCAGTATCAGGAAACATAGATTCAACGTCGCCTGTCGGGTCAATCTCTACAAGGCGGTCACCCGGCCTTATGTAAATGGCGATATATTTGTAAAGCAGCCGATAGAAGAATCTTTTCATGCCAAACATGATGGTTCGAGAAATTTTAGCTTGGAAATCGTTGGGGTTCACCCTCTTCGGCCGTAAAAAGGGCATTCTCACGGTCCGGACCAGTGTATTTCTCCAAAGGGATCAATATTCGCTGTCCATCCCAGTCAGTTTCTCCTTTGTCGGGTAAAAGGAAGGTATTGTTGCTCTGGTAGATGCCGAAGGCCAGAAAAGCGATTCTTGGATTGGGGAGTTGGACATAAAAGGTGGCGCAGCTATGCCGGCATGTGCGCTTCTCATCCGGCGGATCATAGGGATACAGTGCAACATGCTGATTATATAAAACATTTCCGGATGAATCAGTCAAATGAAAGAAAAGGGAGCGCTGGCGATTCGCCTTTTCGTGCTTGAGCTCTTCCCACCACACATCAATCCCGATGCCATTTTCGAGACGGTTAATTGATAAGGCGTGAATTTTATATATTCCACTAAATTCAATCCCTTCTATTGCCCAGGCAATGTCACTGGCCGATAGGGCGTCGACGGTACACCACCTGAGAGGATTCGCATGCAAAAAATCAGTTCGCCAGGAATGGTCGGCGACAAAGGCTTCGACTGCACGGTCAAGCATTGGCCTCTCAACGATTCGAAGCAGCCGAAGTGTGGGGCCTTCGGATGCGGTCTTGACCCCGTCAGCCTCACCCAATGTGCTCAGCCAAATCTGAAATGCCTTTTGTTCCAATTCAAAGGATTCGAATGCCTTTCTCGACAAAAAATCTACTGCATTTTCATCATGATATTTCCGGATCAAGATGTAGTCGGCGGAGTCCAGAAGCTCATCAATGCGGACGGCAAAACCACGCAACCAATCCAGAGGGCGGATTATGCCAAATGTAGGCAGGCCTGGTCGTACCGTTACTTCATAAAGACCTACACTCTCAAAAACAAAAGGCCCAACACCATCGGAAAATGAATAAACGATTGGAGATTCATTTGCCTTTCGTATGTTGTGGAGCAGATCATAGGCCTGGTTTACCTCCTCCCTGTCTCGCCCCACGGAGACGTTGACCCCGGAGATTTTTTGCCAGAAAAGGGGCGGGTCTGGTCCCGCTGCCAGAAGAATGCCCATATTGAGGCATGGTATGACGCTGACCACTACCAAAAAATATTTAAAGGTTTTTGGTGCACATGATATTAGATAAAAGGTTGGCGGGAGAAGACAAATGGCGCCCATGAGCAGAAATGGATAAAAATAGCGGATTTCTGCGCCCCCTTTCTGTACATCCATCCAGTACCAGACCCCCATGCTCCATATGAGCAAACTGCTCAGGAGAAAGGCGGCTGCCTTGGATCTGGAAAATAAGCGGCCATGGTTGTTTGCAAGGAAAGCCCGGCCCCACAGAATCATCACGCCGATCAGCCACACCAAGAAAGCGACCCCCACAGACATATGGAGCACCAGAATAGTGGCATATAGATCGACACGCAGAACGTCGTTCATTATTTCCAGCGCCCTTTTGGCAAAATCAAGATTGGCACTGGATAAATAACGGGACCAAAAGCAGGGTGCAGCAGCGAGAAGATAGACACCCACAAAAAAAGCGATGCCCGTGAACACATATTTTTTAATGACCGGGTCGGCCGGGTTACGCCTGGATTGCCGGCGCCGCTCAACAACTACAAGGATCAACCAAATGAGGCCGGTCAGCCCCATAACCATGATCCCTGATGGTTTGATGAACAGGGTAAAGGCGGCCAGGAGCACGCCCAACAGAAGCCATCGTAGCGATTGCATTTCAATGCTTCGTATGACCGCCGCCATCGCCATGGCTGCAACACCGGACTGGAAGTTGTCTACCAGGCCCCATCGGCTCGGACCGGGGATGTCTTGGCTCAAATCGAAATGATAGAACATGGGCAGGGAGGAGAACAGGACCGCGATTGTCGCGACACACCAGGCCTTGGGTCTTGGTCGCATGCCCCCTGCTACCAGGTAAACAGCAGAAACAATCAATAAAATCGGCAAAAAAACAGAACGAAAGTGGAATCCGTGAAAGTTGGGGGAAAAGCCAAACGGGTAAGACATCAAAATAGAGCCGGGGGGCCGGACCGAGGGTTCAAGATTCAACGGGTTGAAAATCTGCCTGTTTTCTATGGCCTGCCAGAAATTCATGGCCTTCTGCAGGTAGTTGAGGGAGTCGTAAATGGGCGGCTGCACACTGCTGGCTGCAAACTGCCAGACAGAAATCCCGACGTACAGAAGCCAGAAAGCCACCGCTATATGAGGAAGGGAGGAAAGGCCTTGTGATTTCATCCAGAAAAATCCTCGATTCCGGACCCCTTGCAAATATGATTAGGCCCTTTGTCCGTAACTTCTCCGCAACGTGCGAAAAAGTTTGCCCGTGGGGGTCTCTGCCCAAGGGCTGCAAGAACCGAATCGAGCTCCTGTGAACGGCAGCAGGGCTTTAAAATACAGTCTGTTTAAGCCCCAAGGACGCCCTTTCATGGATAGGGATTCCTTGCTGCCTTTCAATAAACGGCATCCCGGGCCCGGGGGCGGTCGCCGAACGATATGAACGCATTTTATTGCGGCCCTTGGGCAGAGACCCCCACGGGCGGGCAGAACGCTGTTTGGTTGCGGCCGTCAGGCCGCCTTGGGTAACCCGCCTATGTTTTTCAGAAGGGTCATCCATCGATACAAATCCAGGCGGCCGCTGCTTGGTAAACCTCGAGGAGCGCAATCTGATTCAGGTTCTATTTTCGGGTGAGCGTCAGTATGAAGAAGGCGCTGAAAAGCCTCGGGAAGGCTGCCGCGAGTTTAAGATCGAGCCTCAATAAGCCCTTATAAAGGAAGTGGGGCACAGGTATTTTCTTGGATATGCCGCCGGTGGCCATATAGGAAATTGCGGAAAAATATAAAACGGTTTTAGTGGAGTAGTCATAGAGGTGGCGCAATGGTTTTTCCCACCCTTTGTCCGTAAAAAATATCATGTAAGGCAGGGCCATATTGGCTGAGGTGAGAGGACCTTCTGCATTTTGCAGACAGGGTCTTTCGATCGTGAAATCAGACGGTTCGTGATGGAGACAGCGATAGATAAGAGTCGACAAGATAGAGTAAAAGGGTTCTGTCATAATGATGCGGCCGTGAGGTTTTAATTTGACAGCAGCCTTTCTCAGGAAGAGCACAGGGTCGCGAAGATGATGGAGGACATTGGTGAATGTTATGACGTTCAAGCTCTCATCTTTTATGGTCTCTATGTGATCGATTTCGTGGCAGTCGAATACCTGATCCAGGTAACTCAGTGGCAATATATCGCTGGAGATTACGTTTTGGTAAAACATCTTTAGCGGCGAGGCGCCGCTCCCTATTTCGAGAACGGACATATCGGCGATGTCCTCTAAATCGTTGAACTGGTAATTATAGAGTGTCTCATACCACAGCAGCAAATTTTTGTTGGAGGCCAGTTTGTTTCTGTTGGCTTCTGTCGTGAGTCTGTCATGTTTCATTAAGTCATATCTAACCATCTCGAGAATATCTCTTCATCAAGTTAAGATACAGTCTTTCAACATCGTTCACAAGCCGGTTTGCGGAGAAGGACGTTTCGACGAAAGATTGTGCGCGTCTGACCATCTGTTTCATTTCCGCGGTGCGGTTACCAGCCAGATATGTCAGGCCCTCTGCAAGCCCCGCGGCGTCTCCTCTTTTGCAGAGCAGGCCTCTCTCGCACAAGATAAAGTCGCCGGATGCCGGCGCCCCATTCCTTGGGCCCAACAGATCCAAAACCCCGCCCGCATCTGTGGCGATGACAGGGGTAGATGCAGCCATGGCCTCTATGATGGATACAGGCGTTCCCTCGTTCAGGGAGGTGAGGGCCAGGACGTCCAGGTCCGCATACACCTCTGGAAGATCCCGTCGCCACCCGCAGAATACCACATGATCTGTCAGCCCTTTCTGTTCGCAGTAAACAGTCAGCATTTCCCTGAGCTCGCCATCGCCCACCATTACAAACTTGACCCTTATCCCGGAATTTCTTTTGAGAAATAAGCCTGCGGCATCCAGAAACATCACATGATGCTTGATGGGCACGAGTCGTCCTATGATGCCGACAAGAAATGTAGCCTCTTCGAGGCCAAGTGAGCGCCTGAAGCGTCCCTTGAGTTCGTTGCTCTCCAAAAAAGGCTTCAGGTCAAAGCCGAGCGGAATGGTTTTGATTCTGGCGCTTGGTGCAATGCGAAATCGGGTTGACAGGTCTTCTTTTTGGGTCTTGCTGATGGCGATGATAACATCCGTCGATTTTGCAAGGAGTCGTTCGATCATGATGAACAAAAGCGATTTCGCGGGACTGAAGTACCCTTCAAAGACATGCCCGTGGAAGGTATGAACTGTGTGGACATCCCTCCGGCCAAGCAGGTTGTGCACGATTACGGCTATCCTGCCCGTCGTGCCGGCCTTAGCCGTATGCGTATGAACAATATCGGGATTTTCCTGTCGCAGGATCTTGAGGATATGAAAAAAGGCCTTGAGGTCTTTGGCTGGATTGATCTCCCGCTGCAAATCCTGGACAATCAAAGGCCTGATTCCTGACGAACCCTCGAACAGGTAGCTCATATCCCCTTCCTGGGGCGATATTCTCCCGGTTACGAGGATGGACTCAAACCCATTGCTGTGGAGTCCGGTAGACAAAAGATAGACGTGAATTGACGGCCCCCCTACGTTGAGGCGCGCGATAAACCGCAGCACCTTTATCTTGCGCTCTGCCACAGGTTTGGCGGCGGCCCCTGGATGCCATGGAGAAGGGCCTCCGTGGGCAGGCAGCATCCTTCTAAATATTTGAGAGGCCAGTACAAAGGCAAGACGATAGATCAGCCCCCAGAAGATAAATGGCCTCAGCAGGGAGTGGGGCTTGTCTGCATACTTTTTGAACAGATAGTAGATGCTTCGATGAAATTCAACAATGGAACGGAGGGGATTTTTCTCACTGCTGACGCCGACATAATGGGTAATGGCAATGGAGGGAAAATAGATGACCTTCCATTTATTTTGCCACATTCGGCGGCACCAGTCTGCATCCTCCCAGTACATGAAAAAACGGGCGTCCAGGAAGCCCACATCTTGAATCGCCTGCCTCCTGACCAGCATACAGGCCCCGGATACCCAGTCCACCTCCATGGGCGTGACCCCGTCCGATCTGCCGGTGAGAATGTTCTCGCGGGTGATCGGATTGTTTGGAAAGGCCCTGCTCAGCATGGATGTCCGGCCGAACAGTGCAGTCAGAAGATTGGGAAATGCCCTGGCAGACCCCTGGACGGCGCCGTCCGTCTCGAGTATTTTGGGTCCCAGGATCCCCACATCCGGGTGATGGTTCATGTATTTTAATGCGAATTCAAAGAACCTCTCGTGCACAATGGTATCGGGATTCAGTATCAATACGTATTGAGACGCGCTTTCCCTGAGGGCGTTGTTGATTGCCCTGGCAAACCCCAAGTTGGCAGCATTTTTTGTCAGATTTACATCCGGAAACAATGCTGTGACTCGGTCCACATCGTCTCTCGATGCATTATCGTGTATCAAGATTCGCAATCGGACATAGCCCGAGGTCTCCAACAGGGATGAGAGACACCTTAACAGGTGGTCAGTGCTGTTATAATTTACGATGATGACGTCTATTGATTCCATCCATATACACCCCGGCTTCGTCCAACAACAATTTTCATTAATATCTCACACAAAGCCACGAAGCACACGAAGGATCTTTTTTATAAAAAAAACTGGAAAACGCCCTTTTCTCTGTGTTCTTTGTGGCTCCGTGTGAGGCTACAAATTAAGGCATACTGATTTGACATTCATTCATGTTTGGCTTATGGTTGCAAACTGGAGATGGATAACATCTATGGATTGTGAGGCGTATATGCCTGGACCTGCTGCCGTTGTCGTGACCTATTTCCCGGATAAAGACGCCGTCCGCAACTTGAAGCGGTTGTCCGAATTGTGCGAGGCGCTTATCATCATTGATAATACGCCCGGCAAAGAGAGAAAACCTTTTCCCCAGTCGTCCAATGCGGTTTTGTGGAAGCCAGAAGAAAACATCGGCCTGGCCGCTGCACTCAACAGGGGAATGCAACTGGCTGCGGGGCGGGGCATGGAAAATGTCTTCTTGTTTGATCAGGACTCGCGGCCGTCGGATGGTTATTTTCAGCAGATGTTGGAGTTCAAGTCAAGGTTAACGAGCAGCGGCCGAAAAATCGCTTTTTGCGTGCCGAATTTTTATGACAGAAACAGCAAGACCTTTGCCATGTACCCTGTAGTGGAACGCTTTTCCATACGGCATGTGACATGCAGAAACATGCCTGAGACCTTCGATAATGCCGCCCTGATGGCCATTACCTCGGGCATGCTCATCTCACAGGCCGCCTACCGGGCTGTGGGTCCTTTTCGAGAAGACTATTTCATCGACTTCATTGATAATGAGTATTGCCTCAGGGCGAATGCAGTCGGCTATTCAGTGGCAGTCAACTGCAAGGCCACACTGGATCATGCCATTGGCCATCGCTCGGTGAAGAAATTTCTGGGGCTTACCATAAAACCCAACCATCATCCGCCCAATAGAAAATATTACATTTTCAGAAACGGGATCAGAACGGCGATGGATTGCTTCAGACGCTATCCTGCTTACGCTGCATTAATGGCAGCAAGGTTGGCCCATGAGACGCTTTCCATCTTCCTGTACGAGGAAGATAAGTGTAGAAAAATGCGAGCCATAGCTTTTGCAATCTATCATGCATCCATCAACAGGATGGGACAATGTGCATTTTGATTTGAGCGCTCATGCAAGTTTAGTTTCGCCCGCTGCCCAGATGAGCATTCAAAGCAATACAGGGCCGCTTTACCAGAGTCTTATGGTCCCTACCCCCGAAAATTCGCACTTTATGACAGGATGATGCAGCCTATTGGTTCAAGTCGCAATATCGAGGCGTTGTTTCATCATGGCATTGTAGTGGATTATTCTATCCCATCCAGGGGCGGCATCAGCCACAGGCGTGAGCCTTCTATAAAACCCTTACGGGTAAACTCCGGTGGTAAAATCCGGCCGATTGGGTTAGCCTGTTTTTCGCAACCATATGCTCGCCCCCCCATCATTCAACATCGCCGGATAGGCCTCATTGATGATGATTTCGAAGTTCTTGACAAAATAATCGTTAAAAAACAGTATCTCAAACATTTCATTATACATAAGAAATGCACGCAAGCCATAGATTTCATTCCAAGATCGGTTTTCATCGATGACCCAGCTGGAACCGTACTCAAATGGCCAAAATATGTCATGAAAATGTATAAGAACCCCTTGATTAAGGGCTGGAAGGATATTGAAGAACTCATGGCAGACATCACTCCCCGTCTTCATGACATGGGTGGAGTCGATGAATAGAAAGTCTCCGGATCCTAACCTGTCGAAGATAGACAGATCAATATCTTGCACGGGCTCAGAGACGATCTGGTGCTGCTTCACTGATATATCGCCCAGTAGTTGCAACAATAGTTCCGGGTAGGGATCAATAAAAGTTATTTCGACGTCACCGCCTAAAAAATGTTCAACTGTATCGACTATACACGCTGATGAATACCCTGAGCCTACCTCTATCAAATGTCTTGGGCGGTACGTGCGCAACATCGCATAAAGAACACTGCCATCACCGTAAGAGAAAGCAGGATTCTGGAAATGATAACGGTAGTCTTGTGAAGGTTCCTCAGGAAATGGAATTTCGCTCAAATAGGGCAGGAATTTTTCCCACTGCTTCAGCATAGCAACTTCATCGATGCGGATTCCTTTTGGATATGCTGTTGCATCCGTAAGCCTGGGCAGCATGTTGCGGACGCCATCCACATTTACAATAGGGCTGTAGAAGTGTCCTGGCGGAACAAACAGCTTTTGAAGTTTTCTGTCTATTTCGGCGAATTCATCTGACTTCAAAATGAGACCAACCATCTGGTTAACGTCAAGGCCTGAGTTGAAACTGTCGACCCAATGCTGCAACTCGCTCGGGAGAGGGGCTCGATGGAAGATGGCGTTATATATATTGCAGACCAAATCGTTGGGGTCTGCCAACATTCTGGAATATTGATCTGTTTTCACGGATCGGTACAGCTTGGCAACCAGATGTTGCAGGTTCTTAAACATGGCCATGATGATTTTTTAGGGAAAAGAAGGTCAACTCACAGACTTTTCACCCAAGGCAACAATCTTGCAATTCCTCCAGGAAGATCTGTTTTAGCCTGCCAGGCGAATTCACGCTTTGCCAGGCCGGGGTCCAGGATGTTTTCAGGAACATCGTAGACCCGCCCTGGTACGTGGATGCGCGTCAGTTCATGCCCGAGGATCTGACGAATGATCTCGATCAAATCGTTGAGGCTGTGGCCTTGGCCGCTGCCGATGTTGAATATCCGCTCCTCACCGCTGTATTCTTTAACTGACACAAGGGCTTCACAAAGATCTTCCACGTACAGATAGTCGCGTACGACGCTGCCGTCTCCCCATATTTCAAGCGGAACGTTATGAAATGCCCTGTGGAGAAATATGGGGATAACTCCCTGCTCCCGGTTCAGGGGCTGATATGGGCCGTACACATTTGATAAACGGAGTATGCAGTAATCCAGGCCATATAATTTATGGTAAACAAAGAGATATTTTTCAATCGCCAGTTTCCCGACCCCGTACGCGCAAATAGGATCGGTCGGGTGATCTTCACGAATCGGGATGGCTTTGGGGATGCCGTAAATGGTTCCCCCGGAAGAGATGAAAATCAACCGGGGAGGCTTGTGCTGAGCAACGACGCCGTCCAGGAGCCGCAATGTGGCGGCCACATTGGTTTCCAGGTCATACAGCATGTTTTGGTTGGAAGAGGCAGGAAGGGTTGTGCCAATAAGGTGATAGACCACCTGGACGCTGTCGAGACACCCCTTGAGAGTGTCGACATTGGTGAAATCCCCCGCTATCCATTGGGTGTTTTCGATATCTGGCCATTTCTCTTTGGTTTTGGGCGGGAGATCGAATGCCAGCACCTGATGTCCTTCTGCCCCCAGGGCGGTACATAGATGTCTGCCTATAAAACCGGCCCCTCCCAGGACAAGGCAGTTCATGATCGCCCCCGGCAGGCGGACAAGAGACATGCCTCAATTTGATCTACCATCCTGTCGAAGGTGAGTTGATTCGCATCTTGTTGTCCCTGCATGGAAACTTTGCTGCGCAGGGCCGGGTTTTCAGCCAGGCAGATCACCTGTCGAGCGAGGTCAACAGGATTTGACGCCTCAAAGAGCATGCCTGTTTTCCGGTGATGGATGATCTCGGGCGTTCCCCCGGCCCTTGACGCGACGGTGGGTATGCCGGCGCGGAGGGCGTGGATGAGGGTGAGAGAAAACGGCTCATACAAAGAGGGAAATAGATACACATCGCTATCCTGAAAAAGCCTGGGCAGTTCCGCCTCCGGAACAGGAGGGGCGAAACTGACCTTTTCGTCTAATTTCAGCTCTCGAATCTGTTTCTTGAGCCTGTCAAGGTAGTGCCTGTCGCGGTCATCTCCGATGATTTTCAAGCTGACGCGCAACTTTGGAAGTGATTTCATAATCTTCGGCATGGCCTCGATGGCCGTGTGCACCCCTTTAATGGGTACGATGCGACCGGCAACCAGCAATCGTAACTCTTCGCTGCAAATAAACCGGCTTCGGTCCACAGGGTTGTCAGATGAAGCCTCCGGCGAAGGATGGATGCCATGATGGATAACGGCATCTCGCTTGAAGGCCAACCCTGCCTGCCGGTACCAATCCCGCATAAAACGGCTGGGAAAGACAGCAGCGCCGGCCTTCTTCACTCCTTGTTTTCTGGACCTCGCCAGGCGCCTGATCCTGGATTTCAAAAACCCCTTAACCCCGGATGCCTCTCTATACACAAGCCTTGAAAAATAATCCGCCACAAAACCCGGATTATGAAATACGGCCAGCCAGTTGTCGGTTAGCAGATAGACGGTCGGTACATTGGCCTGCTCAATGGCCTCCAGAAACGAGGGCGCCAGAAAATGGAGATTCCAGACAAAAACCACGTCAGGCTGTTCATGAGAAAGGATCTCTTGTAGGGCAGCCACATTCCTTCGGTTGATCGCATCCCGCTCCGCCTCGCTGGCCCTGAAGGGGGTATATATGTTGTCGCGCGGCGCCAGAAGTTCCAGCCTGCGCACGATCTTCTGTTTTGGATAATCGGCATGGCCGTCCCCGTAATTGCTGGTCAGCACGCTTGCCTGATGCCCCCGCCCAGCCAGATGCTGCATCACTTGAAAACAGAGGACCTCGTAGCCGCCAACCACATGGGGGGGGTAGAGATTGGTGAGCGTCTGGATCTTCATCGCACCACACCATTGATAAACGCCATGAAACCCGGGTCCTGGAGGCAGCTGTCGGGTGAGATGTCAGCACGGCCGCTCTTGTGAAACTGAAGAAAAAAGAAAAAGAGCAACCGGGTCAGTTGATGCCGGTCCGTAATCTCGGCCAGTCGTCGGAAGAAATGCCAGTCATGTGTTCTCGCCTGGGTAAACATGGCATAGGCCACCACAGCGGCCCACTCGATCTTGACCTTCATCACATCCTCATCGATGGTGTTGGCATCGTGCATCCGATATTTCACCAACGGCTGATCGATCCAAAGGATCTGCCGGCCCTGCCCGATCATCCGCAGAAAGAAGTCCAGGTCGTGAGCGTACCGCAGGTTGGAAAACATGCCGATCTCGTTAAATACCTGACGACGGACAAACAGATTGGAGGTCGTCATGAGGAAATTCCCGTTCACCAGGGCGAGGGTCCAGTCGTTGCATTCTCGATAGAAGCCAAGGGCCTCCTGATACCATTTGTTGCGACATGCTTTTCCCTTCCTATCCAGGAAGCCAAGGGCCGTGCAGACTGCATCCGCTTCCGGATGTTCGGCAAGGGCTTGAAGGCATGCGGCAAAACGCTCGGGCGCATAGCAGTCGTCAGAGTTGAGAATGCTGACATAGTTTCCGCTGGCACGCCGGATGCCTGCATTGATGGCAGCATGTGCCCCCTGGTTCGGTTGCGACCATGCGATGATCCGTGAATCCTGATCAGCGCGAACCATGACCCGTTGCCAGGAACTGTCGGTGGAGCCATCGTCTACAACGATGATCTCCGCAGCCGGGACCGTCTGTGCGAAGACGCTGTCAAGGGCCTCGCCGATGTATTTTTCATGGTTGTAAAGGGGTACGACCACCGAAATCGTTGGGTTTTTGATGGGATCTCTCATGGGTTGCATGCTGTTTTCAGCTTGCCCTTTGTCAAGAGATTTGCAGATGTGGATTCCTGAATCGCTGCGACAGAAAATCCCGACCAAAATAGTTTCATTTCTCAGCCCGCAGAACGAGTTGTTCGCCGCCCAGATAACCCAAGTGATCGGACCAGTAAAGGTAGGCTGCTGCATCCCGGAAGCCCATGTCCCGCAGTTCGTCCAGGAGTCGCCAGCCGAAGTGATAATAGCACAGGCACCCCTCTGCATGGATGGGGTCGCCGTGATATTCCGGGGGCAGCAGATGATGTACCTGACCGTCCGCACCCACTTCAGCCCGGACCACATGTTCGCGGGCGTTCAGGTCAAATGGCACGGTGAAAAACAGCGACCCGCCGGGTCTCAGGCAGCGCCAACACTCCTGCAGGGCCTTGCGGTAGTTCGGGATATGCTCAAACACGTCGAAAGAGAGGATGGCGTCAAACTCATTGTCGGGAAAGCTGAGGGCCGTGAGGTTTTCATTCCGGATCCCCTCCGCGTTGATTTGACCGGCTCCTGCGTCATCTCCCAGGTATTCGCTGCCTGTGACATTTTGGTAGGCCTCGTCAAACCACCTGAATAGATGGGTGGTCTGTTCCGTGAGATACAGACGACTTTGCGGCACGGGGTGGCACAAAAGATGAAAAAGATGGATGGCTGCTCGCATGCGGTTGTTGAGCCGACAGGATGGACACACGACCCGTTCCCGCCAATTGGGAGCCATGCCCCCGTCAGGCGCAGGGAAGCCGTACGAAAGATCAGTGGAAAACACGACCTCTCGATCGCACACAAAGCAGAAGCCTCTGGTCTCTATGGAATCGGCATTCCGGGAGACATAGGCCTTCTCAATCGCCTCTCTGCGTTTACGTTCCTGTTCTGACCGCTGTCGGACATAGCTGTCATAGGAGTTGGCCCGAATCAGTTGCAGGCTGGGGGGACATACGGATCGCAGCAGTCTGTAAAAAATCCGGCCAAAGGCCTTCTCAGCAACATCCAGCGAAAAATGCTTTTCAACGAATGCGAGCCCTTCCGAAGAGACCCTTTCCCAGAGCTGCCGGTCCGAATAAAGTTGAATCACCGCATCCGCAAAAGACCGGGGATCATCGGCGACAAGGGCATGAATGCCGGGCACAATGTCCATTCCTTCCGTTGCAACTGTCGTGCCCACGCATGGCACCCCGTAGGACATGCTTGTCACGATCTTACCCTTCACCCCTGCCCCAAACCGGATGGGGTTCACGGAGATGCGAACACGGTTCATGAGCTCGGCAATGTCGGGAACAAACCCCTGAATGATCACATTTGGCGAGGCCAGACAAAGGATCTCATCGGGCGGATGGCTTCCCACAATGAAGAAGCGGATGTCGGGCAACCGTTCTGTAATCAGCGGCAGAATTTTTTTCACAAAATAGATGACCGCATCCACATTAGGCCGGTGCTCGTAACCGCCGATGAATACGAGATCCGTGCGCTGATCATAGCCTGCCTCACATCCATGCACCTCTTCAATGACCGGAATCACTTCCACATACAGGTCCGGGTTTTCCCTCAGGAGGACTTCCTGTTCCTTTCTGCTCACAACCAGGGTGCAATCGGATGCAGCCGCGATGCGCAGCTCCTGGGACTTTCGCCATTGAGAGTGTCTCAGGAGTTCCCCATTTTGTTCAATCTCTGCCTGACGCTGCTCCCTCACAAAATGGAGATCATGGGTTTCATAGAGCAATCTGGCCTTAGGACAATAGATCTTAAGGAGGGGCAAAAGGGCTTCAATGTGGTCCGGCCGGCAGGCGATAATAACGTTGTAGGCGTCTCCTGCAGCCATGAGATGCTCCTCGATGGACTTGACATCTGGCGCATGAAGGCAGTGGACCCCCAATTTCTGGAGTTCGGGGGTATAGTCTGGATCGTAGGCCAGATCAAAGGGCAGGAAGGTCACGGCGTGCCCCATCCGTCGCAAGACCCGCATGAAGTGATAGATCATGACTGAGCCGGCATCCTGATTGGGTCGCGGCGCCCATCTTTCTATGAGCAGGATCTTGAAGGGTGCGGCCTCCATCGCACGCGCTGTGCAGGGCGAGAATGGATTTGAGGCCTTGATCGGCATACCCCTTTTACGTTTGGATATAGGCCGGTGTCGATAATAGAACGATCGAATCGCAGCCCGCTGGTCCAGGGTCAAAGGCATGCGTGAGTAGATATCTTTCAACGTCTGGAGCAACCCTGCCCGGCTGTTCCGGCCAACCCTGGCGCCCCATCTAAGGGGCCGGGTGGCCTTCCACGACCAGGAATTGAAGATGTTGACGAGGTGATGCTGAAGATGGGCGACTTCCTCGGCGTGGATCTTTTGGGCCTGGAGCTTTTGCAGCTCTGCCTCTTGCGCCCTGCGAAGGGCATCCTCCAATTGAATCTGGTTTTCCTGCAGCGCCGACTGGTACTGATTCAATTCCGTTTCCAGCCAGTTGGACCGGGCAGCCATATCATGAAGGATCTGGTGATGAAAATCTGCAATATCCCGCATTTCTTCTGGCGTGAGGAGGCGGATCCATTTTGCAAACAGGGCGTGCTTTGCCTCTAAAACGGCCTTCTCTTCCGGCTGCATGGGCGAGACATCGGATTCTCCTCCCAGGTAATAGACCGCTGTCGTCTGATCAACAAACTGGAAGCGGGCGATCCGGGCCAGTTGAAGCCAGAAGTCCCAGTCCTCGTAACAGTCGAGGGCTTCGTCGAAGCGGATTCCATTTTCGATGAGGGCCGCGGGAAAAAGGACCGAATGAATCGGGAGGACATTGCCGAGAACCAGTTTGGAAAATGTCACTTCCGATTCTGCAAAAACCTTCAAAACCCTGTTGGGACCTTCTGCTCGGCCCAACCCTTGGGCGCCTGCATACGCGACCATGTGGTTTTCTGCGTTCTGTAGGAAGACATCCATCAGGCCTTTCACATGCTGAGGGAGTATGGCGTCGTCATCGTCCAGGAACGCGATGTAGCGGCCCCTGCACGCAGAAAGGCCAATGTTGGCCGCCTTGGATCGGGGCAGAGGCGGTCCATTCTGGTTATGAAGGCGCAATACAAACGGGCCGCACTGATCTCCGATATCGCGGTGCGCACCTCCCCTTGCATTGACCACAACAATTTCTATATGGGGATATGTCTGGCGTGCAATGGAGGCAAGTGCGTCGTCAAGTGTGGGCCGATCCATGCTGCGGACGATGATGCTCACCAGGGGGAGATCTTCCGAACGCTTTTCCAGGTCGATTTCACAGGGATGGAAAGGTCGTTCCTGTGCCTCAAGTGGATCTGAAGAGCTGTTTTCCGAGGGCTGTTCTGTCGCATTGCGGATTTCCATGCCGGTGGATGAAAAATGGGAAAGCAAGTGTGGCAACTTTTGATCCGGATGGTGAGATTCCCTTTTGAGTTGCTCCACGATTTCAAGCATTGGCCGAAACGGGCCTGTTTCCCGGATAAGAAGTGCACCGGAGATGAAAAACCCCTCGGCATGGCTGGCCCCTTCCGGAAGGGTCATGCTCCTGAAGCGGCTCAGGGCAAGGCAAATGTCGTCGTAAGGCCGTTCCCTGAGCTGGCTTTTGTAGGCTGCAATTGCATCACGCTTCAAGTGGAGCGCCGGCGTAATATCGACAAGGGTGTTGACCATGATGGGCTGGTTGATCTCATAGAAAGCCAGGTCCAGGTCCAAGCTGCATTTCCTTACGGCATGGTACACGAGAAGGCATGCGGCCCGATGATCCGGATGAAATTCCAGGGGGGACGGGCAGTAGACAAGCTCTGGTCGATAGACGTTGACCAAAGCCGCCGCCCTCTCGACAACCCCTGGGGAAGCGCTCAGTTCTCGGTCCTCATACCCCCAGAATGCGACGTCGTCAATCCCCAGAAACCCGCATGCCTCCCGGGTCTCTGCCTGGCGAAGGGCGATGTAGGCATCTCGATCCCATGCCCCCGCCACATCTCCCCTGGCGCCGTTGGTAAGGACGACTACCTTGACCGGATCGCCGGCCTGCCGGTGCAAGGCAAGCGCGCCCCCGCACCCGATGGTCTCGTCGTCCGGGTGCGGGGCGAAGACGAGGACCCGCCGGCCGGTTAAATCCGTGGAATGATAAGGAATGAGTTCAGATTCAGACCGCATGGTGAGAGAGACCTACCGATCCCGTCAAGAAAACCCAACCGCCCCCAAGCCGGGGCCAAGATATAATCAAGGCCATTCAACAAGCCCGGGTATGGGCTTCGCTGTCAAAGCTGAAGACGAACCCTAACCCGATGATCTGACGTCATCCGCATGGGTATGGACCTCGATACCCAGTCTATCGGCTGCGTGCCGGGAATGAAAAGCCCTTCCCCGCCTCCTCTAATGATAAAGCATCCTCTCTACCTCTTGAATCTCGGCGCTCACCTTTATGGCTTCTTTTATCTGCCGGAGTCGCTCTGCATCCTCGATCTCACTTATTTTGGGAAGAAGTTTAAGACCGGATGCACCAAACTTGATCTCAATCAACGCGGCTATGCCCTCCACCAATCCCTGCTGGATGCCCTGCTGAATGCCCTGCTGGATGCCCTGCTGGATGCCTTCCTTCTTGATCTGTTCTGCCAAGGTCATAATCCATTCCCCCCTTTCGCTCGATAAGTTTTTTTCCACAACGGGTTTTAGCTCATCCACACTCACTCCCTCAACCGTGTGGAAAACATACCGAAGCACACTTTCAATGTATTGCATCCCGGTTTTCCTTTCAATCAGTTCCCTCAGTAACTTCAGGATCTCCGGTATCCTTTCTCGGTATTCAGGACTAAAAACATGCTTCAACAGCAACATCCCAACACGAACGAGAACATGACCCTTGATCTCTTTATCATCGTATGTGGAAAGATCAATCAGGCAGTAGCAGAAATCAGGAACATACGGCCGCAACTCTACAGCCAGGGGCCCCAAGAGCCCCGACAGCGAGATCGGCACATGCCAGGCATGCCTCCCGTGATACAACACAACGGGGATGACCACCGGCAAAGGCAGCTCGCCCTGCTTCAAGTGAAGGTCCCAGACCCCCTTGATGTAGCCCAGCAACTGGAAGGGCGCCAGTGGAGGCGGCCAGCTCTTATGTTCCAGAAGCAAATACAGGTAACCGCCGCGACCCTCAATCGACACTCGGTACAGGAGGTCTGAAAAGTACTCCCGCAGATCGGCCGATACAAAGCTCTCTTTACATATTTCGGCCGTGTCCGGGTCCATCAATGTGCGTAACTCCCCAGGAAGATACCGGGACAGGAAGTCAACAGCCACTTCCCGGTCACTCCATAGTTCCTTGAAGAGTCGGTCGTGGGGATTCCAAACTTCCTTCATCCGGCTTCTCCTCCTTCTGTCTCCCTTCCTACAAAATAGGATAGCTCTGGCACCCTCAGCGGGGTGAGAGGAGCCTTAAGGACACATCCCTCCTGCCCTGCCGGCAAACACCACCAACCCGATCTCCCAACTCCCATCCCAAAGCGAGAGGCTCCCTCAACCCAATGGTCTCACGTCATCCGCATGGGCATAGACCTCGATGCCGAGTCTCTCGGCCGCCTGTCGGGCCTGATCATCCACCATCGGAGAGATGACCAGTTTCCGCGTCACCTTCCGGCCATGCCTTTTTTCGTAAAAGACCGCCTTCCGCTCGAAGGTGTACAGGTCGGCCTTGCTCATGGATGACTTGATCTCACACACAATGACCATGCTGTCTTTGATGATCACATCCACTTCCACCTGGTCAGGATGGCCGAAAACCTCACCCGCATCGTCATAATCGGTAACGTTCAGCACCTCCACCCCAAATGAGCCCTCCAAGATGGCCTCGAGGCCATGGCGAAAAGACTGCTCAGAATAGAGGCCCCACCGAGCCCCCAGGGCCCCGATACTGCTCTCATGCTTTCTTGCCTGGGCCTGGATCGCGGCCAGAATATCATTGATCACCTTCTGATTGGCGTCCCACTTGCGATTCTGCTCTTCCCACTTGCGATTCTGCTCTTCCCACTTGCGATTCTGCTCCTCCCACTTGCGCGTATTCTCCTCGCGGTCGCGGCGCAGTTCATCCAGCAGACGGTCGAAACGGCTCTCTGTTTCCTGCTTGTCTGGATACTGCTTCCGGGTAAGTTTGAGAACCCATCTACGCACGTCCGGGTGTCGCTCCATAATCCCGGGGAGCTCCTGACGGATCAACTCAATGATTTGTTGATTTTCCATGGCCTATTCCTCCTTTGCAGGCCCTGTCAAGGATGCTGATGACCCCTGTCCCCAGTCCATTATCGCACAAAACAAGCAGTTCCCACACCCCAAAAAACCTCCGTGAGCTCTGTGGCTCCGTGTGAGACTATTATCCTCACACAAAGACATAAAGTATCACAGAGTTTTAACGGCATGCCCAGGTCCCCCATACCCCAAAACCTTTGCCAACTTTGTCCCGGGGTAAATTTGGATTGACCATAAAAATGCCCCGTGGCAACATGTCAACCAAGCGCCCATCCTTTCTCATCTCTGGACGCTGGGGTCCCCGCGTCAGACCTTCAGGGCAATGAAAAACGATCGGGACAGCTTTTCTCTGATGTCGTTTTCCTCCTCGATGGGATAACCGGAGGACCCGAACAGTTCGTAGACAGTGCCAAATCCTGTATGGAACAGTCCTTCGATAAGCGCTCTGTGAGCAGGCCAGAAGGACCTCTCGTTGGTCAGGGCCGCCCAGGGGTGCTCGCATCCCTCCGTGTACCATCGCCCGGGATAGGCGCGGCCCTTGTCCACAACGACATCCATCTCGGACAAGAAGGCCCGAAAGGTACAGGCCTCGAGCATGTCGTCTGTAGGCGCATAATGGGTGTCCAGAAACAGCATCCCCGGTTCCTTTATGACCCCAAATACCTTTCGGAGGAGATCAAACGGATTTTGCATGTGATACAACACGCCGCAACACAGGACGAGCTTGAAATCCCCGAGCCCTTGGTTGATCCGGTTCACGTCGCCATGAATGAATCTGAGGTTGGGAAGCCCGAAGTAATCCTCGATCAGCTTGCTTTTCAGAAAGTTGCATTCCCTGCCCTCGATGCCGACCACATCTATCCCCAGCCTGGCCATCTCAAATGAGAGACCCCCTTCAAAAGAACCCAGATCCAGTGCCCTTATTGACTGGAAATCATCCCTTAAAAATGGGCGGATATGCTTCCTGAGGGCCTGGACACGCATGTCCGCGTCCATGAGTGCGGAATCCAGCCCGCACGTGCTGTCGTCCCTGCTTAAGGGGATATTATGGGTCCAGACATGCTCCTTCATCTTCCGGATCATGTCCCGATCCGGATTTTCTAATCTTTTTTCGATGCGTTTGGCGATGTCCCGGCGCTGGAAGAAGCGGCCAATGCATCTCGCGACGATTTCCAATAAGCTTCTCATACGCCTCTTCGGGTGAAACATGATGGAGGACGGCCTGCATTTATGGAGTTCACCCCGATGATCTGGACGGGGCTGTCGTAGGTCTGACGGCCAATGCCTCGCAGGCATTCAGCAAACACGCGCCCTCCGTTGCAGGTCGGGATGATGATGCCGTCTCTGATTCCAGGACCTTCGGCTGTCTTTGTCGGAATCCTCTTCCCGAAGATCAACTGAAAATTGACAGGGTTAATTTGGGTTATCGCTGCCGATGACCAGGGTTAATTTAGGTTGACCACAAGAATAACCCGTGATAAGATGTTAGATAAGCGTCCACAGGTTCAGGCCTGAACCTCTGAACCTAATTTATGAACGGCCGCGATGTCGATATGGAACAGCTCATCTATCAGATCCTCGTACGGCTGAATCCCTGGATCGTTGAAGCCACCCAATGGCCTCAATGCGCCCGAAAATACGTTCCAGACCCTTTTGTCCCGCGCATCAGAAATCCGCTGTTGCAGAAAAACAACGTAACCCTCATCATTGGCCCACGTCAAAGCGGAAAAACAACGCTCGTCTGGAAGACCCTCAGCGATCAGGCCGACCCGTACCTTTATGTGAATTGCGAAGAACCCTCGCTACGGGAATTCTGCTCCTCCCCGACCCTTTTCCTAAAGGAAGCTGAAGAACTCGCGCCACAGGCCCGTGGGTTCTTTTTTGACGAAGTTCAGCACCTCGGTGATGCGGGGCTGTTCCTCAAGGGTCTTGCGGATCTGCAGGGGAACAAACCCATCCTCGCCACGGGTTCGTCCAGCTTCCATCTCCGTTCAAAAACCCGCGAGTCTCTGGCAGGGAGGGCACAACGTCTTCTTGTGTTGCCGTTTGCCTTCTGGGAACTCAGGCCCCAGGGTCACGCGCCTGCCGTCCTGGCCATGGAAGAAAGGCGCATCTGGGAAGAAATGCTCCTATGGGGGGGGTACCCTGGAGTCTTCCTGAGTGATCAAAAGCAGGCTGTGTTGAGCAGGCTGCTTGAGGCCTTTATCCTTCGTGATGCCTCAGACCTGTATCATATCAAGAATCCCCGGGCATTCCGGCGTCTCTTGGGCCTGGCAGCCTCCCAGGCAGGGGGGTTGGTCAATCTTTCGAACCTGGCCGAGGCATTGAGCATCAGCGTCAATACCGTCGGCCAGTACCTGAACCTCCTGGAGGAAAGTCATATCATCAGGCTCGTACCCCCCTTTGCTGGGGGAAAAAGGGCAGAAATCACATCGACGCCCAAGATCTACTTCCTTGACAACGGCCTTCGCAACGCCCTTTTCGGGGGGTTTACCGGGGTTCATTCCCGCCCGGACCTGGGCATGCTTAATGAAAACCTGGTCTTCTCGGAACTCTGCAAATACAGCAATCCCATCCTGGACACCATTCATTTCTGGCGCACTTCGTCCCAGGCCGAAGTGGACTTCGTGCTGGCCAGAGGAAGCTCCCTCATCGCCATCGAAATCAAGTCGGGCGCCATGCAGCGTCCCAAGATTACCCGTTCTTTGCGCAGCTTCATTGAAGCCTATGCGCCAGACAAGGTCCTTATCGTAAACTCCGGTCTGGAACAGGAGTGGGAACTCGGTACAACCCCGATCCATTTTATCGCGGGGCCGCAGCTGCGAGCACACATCCACGAATAGAGGCCCGTGCCGATCCGGTTCACGTCGCCATGAATGAATCTGAGGTTGGGAAGCCCGAAGTAATCCTCGATCAGCTTGCTTTTCAGAAAGTTGCATTCCCTGCCCTCGATGCCGACCACATCTATCCCCAGCCTGGCCATCTCAAATGAGAGACCCCCTTCAAAAGAACCCAGATCCAGTGCCCTTATTGACTGGAAATCATCCCTTAAAAATGGGCGGATATGCTTCCTGAGGGCCTGGACACGCATGTCCGCGTCCATGAGTGCGGAATCCAGCCCGCACGTGCTGTCGTCCCTGCTTAAGGGGATATTATGGGTCCAGACATGCTCCTTCATCTTCCGGATCATGTCCCGATCCGGATTTTCTAATCTTTTTTCGATGCGTTTGGCGATGTCCCGGCGCTGGAAGAAGCGGCCAATGCATCTCGCGACGATTTCCAATAAGCTTCTCATACGCCTCTTCGGGTGAAACATGATGGAGGACGGCCATCCTCTCCAGTTAAAACAGATCCGCATCCGCCATGGTGTAAAAGAGATGCTCACTGATCCAATCCAGAGAAGGAGAATGGTCGAACAGGCGAAGGCCAGGTATGATGCCGGTGGGTTCAGGGGCTCGATGGAAGCCTGCCGAAATCGCCCCCCCTATCAAGAAATGATTTGAGGGAAGCCAGGCATGAATCTGTTGTATGCCCGTTTTTTGAAATGAAGACGCAACCCGGGCAAGCAAGTCAACAGCATCGCGTCTGGCAGGGGACGCCAAAATGTCCATCAGCAAGGCATGATCATTCTGAGTCTGAAAGACCGCGTAAGCCCGGGGGCCGCCCCGCGCAAAAGGGCGCCACCCCCAGATCTCGTATTTTCTGGAGGGATGCTGATCAAAGCGCCAGCGGACAAAGTCCCTATTGCGGACTATGCTGAGCGGATAGTGGGATTTGCATTCATGCCAGATGCGGTCGAATGCGGCATCATCTGTTGAGAGTGCCTGGATTTTGCCCCCAAAGGCTTTTTTTTTCTTGGCGACGGTCGCTGTTTGGGCCGCAAGAAACATACATCCGCCCTTGACTGCCTCATATCCCAGGTACTTTTGTCCCAACTCGAAGTGGTGTCTCCCCGGAAAGCCAAATAGAAAAGATGCTCCCCCCTTTCTACAATACGCATCAAAAAATGCATGGCCCGTCCTCACAAATAGCCCCTCTCCCCGATAATCCGGATGGGACATGAGATCCATGAGATGGATAACCTCTACATCCTCTCCATTCAGATTGAATCGATAGGGAATCCCTCCGTACAAGGCCACAATAGTCCCATCCTCGGCTGCGCAGAGATAGATCCTGTGGCCATAAGGGTTTTCAAGGTATTTCCAGTGCCACGTTCGCAGGTCCATCTCTTTATGAAAGACGGTCTTCCAAAGGTCCAAGACCGCGTCATTATCACCTACGCTGTATGGCCTTGCAAAGAACCTCTGGCCGTGCGCTTCTGCCATCCAATCCATTGTGTCCTTAAACCTTTGGATGAAACTTCAGGGCAGTTTACGGCAAAATTGAAGGTCCGAAATCTCTATACGAAATCTGTGTTGGAACAACACAAGAAAGCAGATCTTCTATACTAACGCGGATACCCGCAACCAAAATATCTCACACAAAGACACAAAGCACACAAAGGATTTTGTTAAAGAAACGGGAACATGCCCTTTCCTCTGTGTTCTTTGTGTCTCCGTGTGAGTCCGAAAAATAAGGCGTACTGATGAGATACAAACAGATTTTCTTGTTTTTTGTGACAGAAAACTGGCCTTTAAGGGGCTAAACACTGCCAACGGCCATCCTGTCCAGATAAAGCCATCCACCCCAGCACGCCGGGTACATTTTGATGAAAGCCTCAATGTGATCGAAAACGCATTGCACGTCCTGAATGATGCCACCTGTTGGATGTATCCTTTTCATAAAAAGTTCATATGGATCGGCAGGATGACACGCCCCTGCAAGAACCACAAACAAGGGTGCGCCCAACTCAAATGCCAGCTTTGCGGCTCCCACAGGGGACCAGACCTGTCTTCCGAAAAGGAGGGCCTTTACGCCTCGTTCCGAATATCCCAAAACATCCTGAGGAATAATCACAGACTGACCGGAGCGGATGCAGGCACGAACCCGTTCTACCACCCTCCCGTCTTCCACAAAAAGTAAAGGCTGAATCCGCATCCAGCGCCGCAAGGTCCGTATGGCCGAACGTTGCACCGGATTCGCGGCCGCCCATGGCTGTCTCAAGGGGTTGCTGCAAACAAAGCCGCTTTTATAACCCAGGGCATCTGCAAGCGCCACAAGAAGATAGATGGCTGAAGTGTGAGCCGTTGCGATCAGACACGGACCGCGCTGCAGGCAGCGGGCAAGGCGCGCAACATCTTTTTTCCCAAAAGACGAGAGGATGTGCTGCCTTTCTTGCTTTCGGATCCATATGTTTTCGAGGACATACCTGCTCTCGAACCGCAGATATTCCTTCAATGCGGATCGCAACCCTGAGTCAGGCAGAATCTCCGCTGTTTTCAGGTTTCGCAACGCATTCTTGAACATTCCCGGTTCATACCACGCGCTGTAGGTTTCCCAATCGCGAAACAAATGAGCCGTGGGGGCCATTAGGCGGAAGGCTGAACGGGGGGGGCAAAAGGCGAGCGCTTCCAGAATCGCTCGAAAATAGACGTTCAGCAGGATGTCGTTCCATCGGGACATGTCGCTTGCCTTCAGTGCAACGGTCTGAACAGGGCCACTGGATCACGACGAAAATAATCCATGTCGATTGCAAGGACCTCGTATCCTGCACGGATCAACAGCTTCTTCATGTCCTTTTGGTTCATCTTCACCCAGAAACTGCGTTCCGGAGGCACCTCGCTTTGGGGATACGCCCGAAGGATATATCGTTTCCAGAGAGGCCTCAGCTTCTGATACCACCGCCTGCATCGCAACAGATCGAGCTCAAAGGCATAGTCCTTTTCAAGGATCTCATACCCCTCTCGATTAAAGGCATACGCTTCAGGATCCATGCAGTACCGGACTGCCTTTTCCCAGTCAGCGTACTGCGCAATGCAGATGCAATCTTTTTTTAATTTGGGCCGCAGATGGACCAGGAGATCCTCTATGATATCCAGGTCCATGTGGCACAGGACCCCAAATGAGAAGAATGCGTCAAAATAGCGATCCGGAAGAAAGGCATATTCATTTTCATCAACCGCGACCTGATGGATAAACAGCCTCTGGCCTGCAGTCTCGATGAGATCCTGCACCCACGGCCGTATGTCCTGAAGATCCACGGTGTGGATCTCCCCTTCCGTGATAACCGAAGCGAGCGCACGCGTCCAGGACCCTCTGCCGGGGCCCAGTTCCAATACCTTGTCGTGAGGTTGGAGCAAAGGGGCAACCCCGGAGAGAAAAAATTCGGAGAGACTTCCTCCGATCCGCTTGTCTTCAAACATCCGCATCTTGGCTTCCGGGTCCTCCGGGTCCAGCGGGCCGAGGACAATGCCGCTGCTGTATCCTTCGGAAAACGCCTGTTTGCACCACCCCTTATCTGCCACGGTTTTTACCCCTTGTTTTGGTTTCTTCTAACACGTTGCCCTCAAACCGATCTGCCACGTTTTCAAGCCACCGGCCCATAAAGGCCGATAGGCCGATGAACAGCCGTGTCACGAAGGCATCCATACAGAGCTTCCACCCCATGCCCTGATGGAACGCCTCTCGCCATTTGCCTTCAAGGGCCAAATAAAGGGCATAAAGCATGGCGCACGATGCATCAGCGGGAAGCATGGCAGCCGCGCATCGGGCATGGTGCAATCCCTTGTCCGGGGGGCCGCCCCAGCGGAGGATGTTCCTCGCCATATGGTAGTGCCGGATCGCCTGCCTTGTTTGTCTGTCTTTTTCGCCTCCAAGCGGTTGAGGTCCTACAATATATTCAAATCGCTCCCTCCAGGCGATTTGGATGCAAGGGATATGGGGATAATGGATTCGGGCCCGCTCTGCCAGTTCGCGCGAGTGCCACACGGCCGGCAGGGCAAAGTTGAGAAAAGGCGACTCATCATAACGGATCGGTTCAAATACCAGGGCCCCGTTCACCTCGTCTATGAGCCATTGATGCGTTGGATGGCCGGCATAAAATTCCGTCCATTTTCGCGGGGTCTCCAGAAACCCCCGATGCCCTACCCGCATGAGTTCCTCGCAGGCCGCTGCCGGATCATCCACATGCTCCAGAACCTGGATGCAGATAACCACATCAAAGGACTTGTCTTTAAATGGGAGGTGCGATACGTCGCCTTGAACCAGTTTCTGATTTGGGTTGGGTCTGTAAAGCTGAGACCCGTCCCTGTGCGGCCCTGCGTCCGCATCGATGTCCACCAGCACGTCCGCGCGGGAAAAGGGGTTGTGCCCCCCGCCGACCTCCAGTACGCGTTCCCCGGGAACAATCCCCAGGGCCTCGATCATGGCTGCATGATTCTCAGTGGGATATGGGCTGAAAGGCTCACGCAGCGGATGTTTCTGCATGCTTCCCTGCACTTTCTGGAGTGCTTAACAGGGCATATTCCACCTGCGAGGCCTTGAACCACATTCTGTATTGATTCGTAGGATCCACCCCCTCCTCGACGATGGCGTCTGCCCACGTGTCGCACTCGCGGCACAGGGGATGGGCTTCAAAGCGTCCCTGTTCATGGAGTGCCCTTACCCTGGCCAAGCGGGGACCGTTCCAGACGTCCAGCAGAGGCGCTTTGTCCTGTACGCTGCCCAGGGGGTAATCGAGGTTGAAATCCTCGCAACAGAGCGCCAGACTGCCGTCCCATCCGATGACCATTTGATGCCACAGGAGGGAACAGGGCCTTCTGACGGGCGGGGTGAACGGCCAGCGTTTGCTGGAGGGCGGGTTCCTGTAGTAAGAGATCATGACCCGGTTGACCCTTTGGATCCATTTTTCCAAAAAGGCGTCTTTCTGGTCAGCCACCTCGTCGTACAACACCATGTTCAACAGGATGTCGGGCCGGTCATTTCCGGTTCGGGGCTTTCGATCCAACAGCCTTACGAGGTTCTTTTCGATAAGTCCGAGATCCGATCCCGGCCTGACCAGCCGGTGCGTGTCAGGTGAAATTCCATCGATGCTGAGAGCCACCCAGTCCACGCCCATATCCACCAGAAAGTCTGCCCAAGGAGCATCCATGAGCATCCCGTTCGTCAGAAATCCCAGCTTCAATTGGGGAAATGATCTGGCGTAAAGGAGGATTTCCCGGAAATGGGGGTGAAGGAGAGGTTCACCTCCCCCGTTGGCAGCCAGGGTCAAGGGATGGCCCCACTCCCCTATCTCTTTGATGGCCTTTCGCCATATGGCCTCGGTCATGGTCCCCGTGGGCCGTGTCACAAAGGCCTTGGGCCCATGAAATGCACACCCTTTGCACCGCAAATTGCAGCGCGAGGTCACCTCCAGGACCACGTGTTCGGGATAAGGCTTGGACATCATTGATTGACTTGAAAGCCCAATTCCTTCAATCCCCTGAATTTATTGCAGAACATCTCGACTGTTTCAAGGGAAAGAGAGGGTTGCCGCAGTGCGGGAACCGGGTAATGGGGAGCGCCCTTGTAGGGGAAAATGGGTATATCGCTCAGATACCCTTTTTCCGCGCAGTATCGGTACAGCTCGGTTTCCGGGAGGGGGTGATAAACAGACCATCCGATGATGTCCGGTCTGATTTCAATGAGAAAATCTATGGTTTCCTGTATCATCTCAGGTGTTTCATCGGGCAGGCCCAGCATGACCCATGCAAACCGCTCCAGTCCCAGGCGCTTTGCAGTTGCAAACGCATCTTTAATCTGGCTGTTCGACATATGGCGATTGAGGCGTTTCTTTCTGTACTGCTCGTTTCCCACTTCCACCCCAAAGAAGATACACCTGCATCCGGCATCATGGAGCGCCTTTAAGGTGGCCTGGTCTGCCCGTTCCACACGCAGCGCGGTGATAAATGGGAGAGAAATCTCGCGTTCGTATGCTTCACAGAATCGAGAGGTCCAATGCCTGTCAGATGCAAACATCTCGTCCCAGAATTCCAGGGAGGAAGGGTTGTATTTCTCGATCAAGAAGCGGCACTCTTCTATCACATTTTGAACAGAGCGTTTCCGAACGTATTGCGCGGCCCCGTCCCCATCCTGCCGGTACATTTTCAGGAGCGAGGCATTGTTGCAGAAGGCGCAGTTGTAAGGACACCCTCTGCCGGAGGCGAGGGGAAAACCGCCGATGTGGGTCAGGGACAGGTCTCCGGCGGAAAGCCCTGAATCAAAAAACAGGTCCCGGTCCCAGTAGGGAAGATCGTCCAGCGCAACCGGGGGGGCAACCGGATTGCGGACCACCTTGGTCCCGAGAAGGGATCGTTTCTTGACCCAGAGCCCCTTCACGTCATGATAGGATTTTCTTTGTTCCAGGCAGTCCATCAACCGGAGCAACGGACCCTCTCCTTCCCCCCTGCACAGGATGTCCACCCCCGGGGCGGCGATGACCTCCTCCGGGCACAGTGTCGGGTGGTATCCGCCACAGATGATGGGGGCGTCACAGACCTTTTTGATGGCGGCGATATGTTCCTTTGCCCATTCCCAATGGGGCGTATGCACCCCCAGACCGATCAGATCCGGAGATGCCTCTTTTACAGCGTCTCGAATCCGGTTGTCGCTGGTCTCAGGGGTGACATTCAACAGGGAAACCGCGTTTCCATGCCTTTTCACAAAGGCGGACAGGGCCGCAATGCCGCTGCTAAAGGCAGGGCCGTTCGATATGTGGTTTACAAACAGAATATGCATTGCATCTCCTCATCTTATTCATTTCTGGCTCTCGTTCTTCGTGATGCGCCACTCCTTTTTCGCCGTTGTAAGGCCCAGACCCTTTTGGGGCATCACCTCGACAGGCCAGAGTTCCTGGTATTCCTGCCAGAGCAGGCCCCCGTCCTCAGAAACCCCGGCGATCACGCGAAAGGTACCCTGCCGTAGGGGAAAACCATGTATTGTCAGTCCAACAGTCACGCGATCTCCGGCCTGAAAAGGGCCGCAAGCGACCTTGTCGTGGTGGGTGATGCCGCAAAGAGAGACCGTGTTGTCTGAGGTCATGAAGGCAAAGCCGAAACGGGGGGAGAGAACTGACCTCAAGACATCTACTTCCATCTTGAGGACCACATCATCCAGGGGTCTGATGGCTCGGATCGCCTGCCCTGTCGTGTTTTGGATTTTGAGGCCCCTTATCCGGTAGCTTCTTTCGGGTCGAGGCGCTGGGGACTGAGGCAGATCCGGCTCGGCCGCGGCCGGTCCCTGGCGGGTGGAATCTTCGTACCTGGCCGTGACGTCGGGACTGGGACCCATGAGCCGCATGGTCCCCTTCTCGAGCCACAAGGCCTTCTCGCACAATTCCTGAACATGGTACATGGAGTGGCTGCAAAAGACCATGGTTTTGCCGCGCTCCTTGAATTGCTGCATGCGGTCCATGCACTTGCGCTGAAATGAGGCATCCCCCACCGCAAGGGCCTCGTCGATGATGAGGATGTCCGGGTCCACGCTGGCTGCCACCGAAAAAGCGAGCCGAACCACCATGCCCGAGGAGTAGGTCTTGAGGGGCTGGCCGATAAAATCCCCCAATCCGGCAAATTCCACGATGGAAGGCAGTTTCTCCTCGATTTCCGAAGCGCTCAGTCCCAGGAGCGCGGCATTCAGGTGGATGTTCTGCAGCCCAGTGAAATCAGGCTGAAACCCGGCCCCCAGTTCCAGGAGAGCCGCTGCCCTCCCGCTCAAAACGGCTTGTCCCGAGGTGGGCGTGAGGGTGCCTGCCAGGATTTTGAGGAGGGTGCTCTTGCCCGCGCCGTTGGGGCCGACGATACCGAGAGACTGCCCAAAGGGAACGGTAAACGACACGTCTTTCAGGCTCTCGAAGGTCTGGTGAAACGGCCTGCGAAGGATCATTTCCTTGAGGCGGTCCGAGGGCCTTTTATAGAGGCGGTATGCCTTGGTGAGCTGGTTCGCCTCCACGGCAAACATCACAACACATCCCCGAAGGCGGGTCTGGCCCTCATCAGAAACCAGGACCCGGCGCAGTAGCAGAAAAGGCTCAAAAGAGATATGTACAGAAAGCCTGCAGGGTCCCACTGGTGTTTCAGGAGAAGGTCCCTGTAAAGGGGGATCAACACGGCCATGGGATTAACCCAGGTCCAGCGCTTAAACCCCTCGGGCATCATGGACAGGGGGTAAATGATCGGCGTGGCAAAGAACCAGACCATCAGGAATACGCCCAAAAATTCCCGGATGTCGCGCAGGAAGACGCACACGGCCGCCAGAAAGGAGGCAATGCCCCAGGTGAACAGGATCTGCAAGGGAATCAGGATGAAGAGACCCAGCCAGGATAGGGCCAGATAGCCCCGCAAGGCCAGATACGCGAGCAGCAGCACCATGCCCACGCCGTTCACCAGGAGGGCCGAGAGGACAGCGCAGGCAGGCAGGAGTTCCACCGGGAAGACGACCTTGGTGATGAGGTTGGCGTTCCACAGCAGACTGCCGGCTGACCGCGTCAATCCGTCCGCAAACATGAGCCAGGGAAACATGCCGCTCAGGAAATAGACGGCAAAGTCAGCGGTGCCGGTCTCTTCAACCGTTACCTGCATGCGGATAATCTGCGAAAAAACAATAAGATAAACCGCAATGGCGGCCAGGGGGTGGATAAGCGTCCACCCTGCCCCGGCCATGGACCCTGCAAACGGACCCTTCACCTCGCGGCCAACGAATTCCCGAAGCAGCCGCCACCGGCCCACAGCCGACCGCAGCGGCGCCGCGATAAAAGGTATGGGGTTATGCCGCATCAGCCTCTCGCAGAGACATAGAGTATCACAGAGTTTTCAGGCATGCTCCTCGACCCGATGGTGGCTAACAGTTTCTGCAACTGTCCCCTCGCTCAGCAAACTGGCCATTTCCCCAGGGCGGCCTGACGGCCGCAACCAAAATGACAAAGGATTGCCGCTCGTTTACGCGGGAACGTCAAGCATGCCGAAAGCGTGGTGTGAGCAGCGTCCTCGCCGCGAGGATCGAGGCTGAAAGCCTCTCACAGAAAACGACAACAAAACATGTTGTCTTCCTGACATAGAATTTGTAAACATACACGCTATTCCATGCATGAAAATCGGAATCGTACAACGCCTTTCATTCATACCTCTCCCTCGAATGACTCGAATGAACTTAACATTTGGGTGGAAAAATTTTGATTTGATGCCGCGCAGGTGCGGTTTCAGATGTAGATTGAGGGGGTTGCCGAAAAGGATAAATGGCGGCAGATATTCAGGAGGTCAGGCTCACGTGTTTATACCGTCAGCACTTCCTCAACGCAGTTTGGTGCGGGTGTTTGAAAATACTCACCCTCCGCATTCCCCGCTGCTTGCGGCGGGGTTGGCGAGCCAAACAACAAGCTGAGCCGACTCTCTTTTTCCCTCGTCTTCTCCCCGCGGTGTCCCTCATCTCACCGTATGTCAGTCAAATCATAGATCCTGCGCCCTTCACCTCGCGGCCAATGAATTCGCGCAGAAGGCGCCACTGGTTTATCGAGAAGGGGACAGGGGCGATGATCAGGCGTGGGGCAGACATCTCAGGATAGATTGGCGGTGTCGGAAACCGGCTCTCTCCCTTATACAGACCAATTACCTCGGCCGTCCAATCTATGGGCTAAAAGAGAATCCGCACGCCATGTATAACGACGTGCGGATTCTCTTTAATTTTACTTGTTAGCGAGATTGCCTGGGATCGCTTCTTGGCAGGCATGTCTAAGTAAGTGACCCTCTCCTTCAGATCCACATAAACACGGCCTTACGATCTCCCAGGGTCAAAGATCCCAAATCCTATTCGCGATACTGGTAGTACGGATAAAGGACGCCGGCAGGGGCTACTAAGCCATCGTCCCATCCGCCGCTTACGGCAAAGGAATCGCTGGTGCCAAAGAACACCGCATTTGCCAGAACGGCCGGCGTGTTATACAGAATGGTACCGCCGGAAGCTGTAGCTGTGGCCGCTGGAACAGCAGTAAATCCCGTGTCAGCGTACCTTACCCATCCTTCCTCGAAGTTATCCTCGTTCAGATCGTCCACCACCACAAGGTTGACCTCGTTTCTGAAGGGAACTGCCCCGGCCACAGGCGACGGGGAAAACGGGGTGGTGGCGGTTGTATGTTCTGAGGTATCCCAAATGCTGACGGTGTCGAATGTCAGCGTAGGAGTTTTGGTTGTTGTAGCCGGTGCCACTATAAGGTTGGCGGTAAAGAACGGGCTGTCAAAAGCATAATCATCGCAGTTTGTGGTTCGGGTGTATTTGGTCGGGAATGTAAAGACATGCACTGTCGCCGCATCGGTGTTCTCAACATAAGGAAGTGCAATGTTGGTCTTGCAAAGTGCAGCCTCAAGCTCAGCCAGCGTATTGTGGCCGAACGAGTTCAGCCTGTCAGTGGCTGTCTGATTGAGCTTTTTGGTTGATTGCCAATCCGATATAGCAGTTGCCCTGACTGCAGAGGAATAGAGACCGCTCGTTGCGTTAGTAAAAACGGAATAGCCGGTAAGCGGGTTAAACCACGCATTAAAGGGGGCCGCTGCAGTCTGGAACGTAAAAGCCGTGGCGGCCTTTTCATATTCATCGTAGATATCCTGTTTGTCTACAGGCGGATCAGTAAAATCGACTGTTCCAACGGTGGCGTTGCAGTAGCCTGACATCACGACATAGACATATCCTGTTTGGGTTGTATCATTCGCGCAGAAATTGCATACCCCGGCCTCGCCAATGGTCTTGAGGGCGTAGCTCAGAGGGTTGGTCGAGCTCGCCCAGGTGCCGCTTGCGGTACGCACGCTGTCGTCCTCGCTGTAAATAATCGTCCGGCTGCCATCCCATCTCAGGTATCCTGTCCAGACATCCCTCGGGGAGAGATAGATCAGGAAGTCGAGCAATTCCGTACTGTTCACCATGCTCCTGATAACCACCTTGGCCACAACGGTGATTGCTTCGGTATTGGTCACAGAGATTTTGGTCTCCCACCCACCGTCTGCTACCACATAGTAGGGAAAGAAGAGAAGGTCGCCTTTTCCGTTAGGTGCAACCTTCGCGTGATCTGCGTTATTCCACGCGAATGCCATGCCCGTGGAAAAGAGTACTGCCAACAGAACCACCATGCATTTCATAAATCCTTTCATACTGTTTCCTCCTTAAAATAGAATTGATTGTTTTACCGTTTTGTTGTTAGGTTTGTTGTTAGGTATCTTTGAGTTAATTCTGACTACATTGTCTCATCAGACTAAACCTCTCATCACCCCCTTCCATTTCAAAATGCAGCTGAGTTTTCTGTTAAACGGCTGACATATTGCCGCGGCCTCATGCCTGTTAGTGGAGAGCCTCGCGCCTCTCGTTTTGGTCTAACATCTAACTGCGCACGATACTCTATTTCGTGTTCTCGCCAAGCTGCGGCCTCTCACAACCCAGGAAAAAAGACCGGATCCCTCATGACATGATGCCACTTTCCGCTCACCTGAACCCAGCGATCCATAACATGAACTTCTTCTGTTTTTCCTTCCGTGATGCTGAATGAGAATTCAACAGGTATCTCGTAGAGACGGCATTTTCTGTCGATCGCCTTGCAAAGCCTTATGTCCAGCACTTTTTTCTTGTCAGAATTCTTCAGGAGGATCCCATATCTTCTTTTGCTGGCCATTTCCTGAAAATAAGGGGCTTCCATTTTCCACGCTCCTTCCCATTGACCTGCGAAGCGCGTAGCCCAATATTCCTCAAAGGCGTCTTTCAGGGCTGGATCCGGCCAGTAACGCTCGGCTGGTCCAGCCTCCGGGGCGTAGGAAATGGGCAAGGCCGATATTTTCTTTTGCTGGACCGATGCGCATCCGAGCGAGATTAGAGCGGCCATGGTCAGTGCAAGAGCGGCCGCTTTTCCCATATGCCGTGAGCCAATCAACTCCTGTCCTCCTGCAAGATCCGTACCCCGTATTTATCCAAAAGGCTTTGGTAGGCCTCGTCCCAAATCTTTTGCTGGTTCCAATCCACGATATGACGCCTGATCTTTTCCTTGATCGGGTCGTCGAGGGGCATCAACTCGCCTGCCTTTGGGGTATCGTCGCCGTAGCGGAACTGTTCGGGGTGGGCCCAGTAATAGGATTCGATGACCACCGCAGGATACTGGTACTCATCGAGGAGCTTGAGCTGATACTGGTTGGCAAGGTGCTTGAGCCGTTCGACCGGATCGGATATGTCCTTCTTGGGCGTGAGCCCCATGGCCTCTGCCTCTTTGGCAAAGAGCGTGAGGCGGACAGCCAACTCCTGTGCCCGCTTTTGACTGATCTTGTATCCCTGGATCTCCGAATACTGACGGATCATTTCCGCATCGTCGGTGGTGATCCGGATCCCCTTCCCCTCTGCGATAAGGGCCGGGTCTGCGATGGCAGTGCCCCAACCGAGGCAGAGGGCCATGAGCGCCACAGCGGTTAGGGCTGTCAGTCGTTTAATTTTTGATGTTGGGTAACTCATATGTTGCGCACAATTGAATGATCTGTAGAACGTCAATATCAAATTTGCTGTTTCTTATCAGATTCTTAAAGCTCTGTCAACAAGATTTGACGGCGTACGCCATTTTCGTTGCAAATAGAACTCGATTTTCCCTTCACCATTGGATAGACCAGGGGAGCGATAGAACACCGGCCTCCTCGAGTCCCTCTCCGGTCACAGCCGCGGTTGGTAGGGACACGGCCGGATCTCTGAGCCGATTCCAGTTGTCCCCGAAAAGGATGCCTTTGTCGAGCGTGTTGCCGGACGGATCCGTGACCAGAAGCTCAAGAAAGGCAAAGCCCGAGGGAAGGGGAAGCTGATATTCGCCAAGGGGACCGGTGGCGGCGAGGACATGGTCCTCCCCGCCAAAAGTCCCTATTCGGACGGTTAAGCCCTCAATGCCTTCGTATAAATTGAAGAACCCGTTTTTGTTCAGGTCCTGATACACGCTTCCCATAAGGAATATGCGGGGTTCCTCAGGGCAGGCGTAATCGCAAACAGTTGTGAAGACGCATCCGGATGCGGGGTCTTCAGGGTTCACGGGGAGACGCATGGCGTATATCCCCAGTTCGGTAGGCTCGGGCGAGAGCATGTCGGGCTGAACGCCGGAGTCGGGATCCAGTTCCTCTTTCAGCATGGCCGCAAAGAGCTGACGGGCCATCTCAATGGGATCGCATGCCGAGGTCTCGCTGACCTTAATCCACTGGACCCAGCCAAGACCTTCGCCTGCGTAGAGGGCGTGATAGCCCGCCGACTGGATCCGATCCGCCACGGTAAGGCCCTCGGGGGTGATGGTCCCATAATAGGAACGCGCCAGCATATCCTCGCCGTGCCGAACGGCGGTCAGGTGGAGGGCGCCATTCCAGGCCAGGGGGGGCAGACCGGCGTCCAGGACCCAGGCATGGGGGCCAAGGGCTTTGCAGGCGGTCTCTTCATCGATGCCTGCGTCTTCCAGGGCTTTTCTGGGATAGGTCCGCGCATCATTGATGAGACGCCACAGTCCCCTTTCAACTGCATAGAGATCAAAGGGCTTGGCAAAATCGGCCGTAACCATGTAGGCGTTGGTCAGTGCATTGAGCTGGCGATACGCCCCTTCGCGGATGGCAATGCCCACGTCGCAGAGATCCGGATTCAGGATATGCCTGGGTTCTGGACAATCCGCGGCCAGTTCGGCCCGAAACATCCTTTCATAAAGTATGTGCACGGCGGCATCCGGGCCCATCAGATTGTTGAAGGCCACCATGCCGATGGTCTCGCCAAAAAGGCCCACCGGATATTCAGCAGACCTCATGCGCTCCTGAGGGGTGATTCCCTCCGGCGTCTGTTTTGAAAAATAGTTGCGGATCAACATGTCCTCTGCATGGGAACTGGCCGCAGCGTGCAGTCGATGATTCCATGTCAGGGGGGGCAGGCCGTGAATCAGGATGTCCCTGATTTCAGGCAGATCTTCAAGCAGTTGGTCTGTATCGATTCCGAGGGACGCAGCGGCCTCCAAGGGATGGGTCCGGGCCTGGTTGACGAGGTCCAGAAATAGGGTCTCCTCTTCAGAAGGCGCTTCATCCCCCGCCGCGGCTGCAAACCCGTACAGGCCCAGGGTCATACCCAGGAGCAGGAGCATGATGCCGAAAAATCTCATTATGGCTATACGGTTACACATATCAGGACAGATATTATGCAATATTCGTGCTGAAAAAGACACACCTTCCGGCAGGCCGGGACCGCATGGCGCCCGCCGTTCAGCGCCCCGAGATCGGTCCTGCGTGGTACGGGCTGGTCATATCTGACCAGGGCTGGCTAAATCCAACCACTGCCTCACACAGAGACGCAGGGTATCACAGAATTTTTTAGGCAGGCCGCGACCTCATCCATAGGAAAACACCTCCGTGAGCTCCGTGGCTCCGTGTGAGATTTTTATTCTCGCACCAGAGACACAAAGCATCACAGAGTTTTGCAGCACCTCCCCCGATTTCACCCATACCAAAAAAACCTTTGCGACACCCCGTGGCTTTGTGTGAGATGGCCTTGCGTATTGCCTACCAGCGCTTTCGGAGCACCAGCTCTGCTGAAAAGGGGTCCCCCTCAATGGTGCTGTAGGTCCCGGGGGCTTCATAATGGTTGTTGGTCAGATTTCGGATCGCAATCTGCAAATCCAGGCCCGGGAAACCGATGTCCCGGACCGTAGCGGCCACATCGAAAAGCCACGCGCCGGGGATTGAGGAGAACTGGTCCGCCCGGGGGTAAATGAGCTGTGTGGACGACTGATACCCGAGCCTGGCGAAGAGCGCAACCCGATCGACCGGGCGCCACGTGCCCATGAGGTTGAACAGGCGCTTGGGACCTGTGTCGTAAGGGAACACGAGGGTTTCGTATTTCGGTTCAGGGGTCCAGTATTTGAGATATCGATAGGTCTCGTCCGGACCGGCGTTGTTGATCAGGGTGAGATTGGCGGACAGTTCGAGAGACTTGAGGGGAGATATTCGTCCGATGGCCTCCACTCCATAAATCCGCTGTTTGTTGGGTTTTGAAAGGCCTGCATAGGGATCTTCCATCAGGTGGTTTTTAAGTCTGCTGAAAAATCCGCAGAGGCTGACCTCTCCTGTTTGAGAGGGTTTCCATGCGGCCTGAAGGTTGAGGGTCTGTATTTTTTCCAGTTCCGGCTTTTCCTGCCCAAGGAGCTGCCGGGCAAAGGGCGTCCGGTAGGCGGTCCCGTACAGGGCTTTCACCATCCATTCCTTGCGGGGGATCCAGACCGCGCCGGCATTGTAGCTGACAGCGTCTTTATACTGATCGTGGTCGTCGCTGCGAATGCCGAGCAACAGATCCACATCCCCTATTTTATGGGTGTACTGTCCGAACAGGGACCACAGACGATCGTCATAATCTTCAAGGAGGTAAATCGGAAGAAAAGTGGTTTTCTCCTGGGCTACATAATCAGGGAAATAGCTCTGCCATACAGGCGCGTTGCGGATGTCCTTTTTTCGGAAAGACAGTCCCCCCGTAAAAAGGCCTTTGCCTGCAAAAAACGACCGGTCATAGATAAGCTCGCCGTAGAAGGTGTCCTCTTTCTGTTCCAGGGTCCGGTCGATGATCCCATAGTCAGTATGGACCCAGGAATAGGACCCCATAAAGCGGAGTGCCGATGCGTGATTCAGGTCCCTCTTGGCCTCCAGTTTGAGATACCCGAAAGGGCCGCTCCGTTCTTCAGACCACGTCAATTTTTCCGGGTTGGTTTCAGTCGTCGGTCCGGTGATGGCGTAGGGCTTCTTGTAATCCGAAATCAACCCCGAGACGGTAAGCCAGTCCCGAAAGGAAAATCGGCCCGAGGCCTCCAAATACCGGGACCGCCCGGGCGTCTCCTCCCCGAACCGGTCTTTGTAGGGAACCGCCTTTTTCCCGTCTCCCCAGAATCTCACAATATTGCACGAGGCGTCGTCTTCCTGACCGCTTCGGCCGCTCAGGGACAACAGGCCGTCCCACTCCCCTCCATCCCGGCCCATGTTGACATAAACTGCGCCCTGATCCCCGGGTCCGCCATACAGGACCCCGGTTTCGACGCCGTTCAGGTCCTTTCCGGTCATGGGAACTACGTTAACGATCCCTGCGAATGCATCAGGTCCCCACAGGACCGATCCCGGGCCGCGGACAACCTCGATGCGCTTGACCGGGGCCAGGGAAAGCTGATGATCGAGGGGCTGAAGCGATTTGGTTGCGTCCGATCCCAGGGGGACCGTATCGTACAGCAGCAGGGTGGAATCGGGGATGCCTCTCAAATACCCTTCTGATCCCCATTCCTTCTGGGCCATGTAGAAACCGGGCCCCATCTCCAAGGCCTGGCTGATGGTGCGCACGCCCCGCTCCCACATCTCTTCCCTTGTAATTACCTCGGCAACAGCCGGGGCCTGCCACGCGCTCTCCTGACGTCTCGATGCGATGGACAGGACCTCCACATCCTCGCCCACGAACATGAGCAGGGTGTCGTCTTCGGCCAGTCCTCCGTCCTCGGCCCCTGCCGCCATTGGCAGGCTGAGGGCAACAACAATCAATAAAGCAAGCAGCTGGATGGCGGCGGATCTTAAGTGCATGGCCTCGATGACCGGCTATGGAAGCTCAAAACTGAAAGCAGAAACGGTATATTCTCAACAAAATTCAACAGGCTCATCTTTATTATTCTCACACAGAGACGCAAAGCATCACAGAGTTTTGTGGTACGCCCCCGGCCTCACCCACACCAAAAACACCTCCGTGATGCTCCGTGGCTTTGTGTGAAACGTTCGCCGTTCAAGGTTCAGTCCTCTGCCTCTTCCCCCGTGGTCCGTCGGAGGAGGACCCGGAACTTGGCCCGGGTCAGACCCAGGAGTCGTGCTGCGGCGCTCTGGTTGTTCTGCGCAGACGCCAGGGCCTGGCGCACCAGCTCCTTCTCCATCTCTTCGAGGGATATCCCCTCAGAAGGGATGGAAAAAGGCGCCGGCCCGCGATCATCCCTGAGTTCTGTCCTCAGAAAGGAGAGCGTGTGGGCCGTGATGGCGTCTCCCCCGGCAAGGATCATGGCCCGTTCCATGACGTTCTCCAGTTCCCTGACATTGCCCGGCCAGGCGTATTCACAGAGGACCCGGCCGGCCCCTTCGGTCAGGGGCGTCTGACCCCCGGTCATTTTGGACAGGAAATGCTTTGCCAGCGGAATCACGTCCTCCCTCCGCTCTCTTAACGGGGGCGGATGGATGGGAAAGACGTTGATGCGGAAAAACAGATCCTTGCGAAAGGCCCCGTCCTTCACAAGCTGTTGCAGGTCCTGATTGGTGGCGCAGATGACCCGCACATCCACCGGGATCTCCTCGTTGCCCCCCACACGCTGAATCCGTTTTTCCTGCAGTGCCCGCAGGAGTTTGGCCTGGGCCTCCAGGGAGAGATCTCCTATCTCATCCAGAAAGAGGGTCCCGCCCGAGGCATATTCGAACTTGCCGGCAGCCCTCCTGACGGCCCCGGTAAAGGCCCCCTTTTCGTGGCCGAACAATTCGGACTCGATCAGGTTTGGCGAGATGGCCGCACAGTTGACCGGGACGAAACGTCCCTTGTCCCTCGGGCTCACATGGTGAATGTAGCGGGCCAGGAGTTCCTTGCCGGTCCCGGACTCGCCGCTGATCAGGACTGCCGATTCGCTTCGGCCCACGCGGCCGGCAAGTTCCATCACACGGGCCATTTTTTCGGAGACATAGACAATATTCCGGTCTCCGGCTGCCTCTTGCAGTTCGCGCCTGAGGTCCCGATTCTCGGCCATGACCCGGGAGATGTTAAGTGTGCGTTCGACGGTCAGGACAATGCGGTCTTCCTCAAAGGGCTTGGTAATATAGTCCGCGGCCCCGGCCCGCATGGACTCCACGGCCGAGTCCACGGTCGCAAAGGCTGTGATGAATACCACAGGGCAGGGGCTGTCCATCTCCTGGATGCGACTCAAAAGTTCCCTGCCGTCCATCCGGGGCATCTTGATGTCGGCGATGATCATGTCAAAGGGGGTGTTCTGCACCATCTCCAGGGCCTCCACGCCGTCTCCGGCCTGATCGACCCGATACCCCCTCCTTTCCAGCATGATGGAGAGGATGTGCCGCATCCTCTCCTCGTCGTCAACAATGAGAATATGTGCCGTCACGATGTAGGTCTCGTAATTTCAGGGATCTGCCAGGCCTGTCGCTCCTTGCTCCCCCTTGATGTTTGCATGCGTCTATTGGGGATAAAACCCTGGTACATTTCCGGAGTTTAGGCGTGAGCCTTTTATCTGGGGCCTTGCTCCGACCGGCAATGCCCCCCCGGTTTATTGAGACGATACGCCAAAAACCTCTATGATGCTTCGTGCCTTTGTGTGAGGTTATGCCTTATCAACGGCTTTCCTTGCCGTTACGCAGCGGGAGTTCGATGGTGAAGACCGCGCCTCCCTCTTTTCTGTTTTCGGCCCACACCCTTCCCTCATGGGCCGCCACCACCTGAGAGACAAAGGCAAGACCCAGCCCCACCCCCTTGGATCGGGTGGTATAAAAAGGCTCGAAAATCTTGTCCAGCTTCTCGGGGGCGATCCCGTCTCCCTGGTCCTGGATAAGCGCCTTCCATGTTTGATCCGCGCAGAAGACCTCCACCCGGATGACCCCGCTGTTCCCGTTGGCCTCGTTTGCATTCTTGATAATGTTGGCGATTGCCCGCGTGAGCAGATCCGGATCTGCAAGGGTTTCAGCCGGCCCCTTTGGCATGTGGGCCTCGATTCTGGATCCCGACGCCTCCTTCTGGATTTCAAATCTTGCCACGATCTCGGCGAGAAGGGCATTGAGGTCCACACGGCGAAAAGATGGCCTGGCCGGCCGCGCGAACGCCAGAAAATCCTCGATCAACCGGTTCAACCGCTGAATTTCATCCTCCATGTAGGCCACCATGGTGTCCCCTGCAGACAGATCGCAGTCCTTTTTAACAATATCGAGTGAGCTTTTGATAATGCTCAAGGGGTTTTTCACCTCATGGGCGATCATCAGAGAGAACTTGCCCACCTCGGCCAGTGCGTTCTGCTTCATCAGCTCCCTGTAAATAGCTTCCAGTTCCTGTCTGCTCTTGTTGAGGGAATCGAGCATGGCATTGAAAGAGGCGGCAAGGCCCCTTGTCTCCGGCGGACCTGCCGGCGTCACGCGGGCATTCAGATCGCCTGCCGCCACCTGACGGGCCGCTTCGGCCAAACGGGTGACCGGGGCTACCAGAGAACGGGAAATAAAGTAGAATATCAAGGCCGCGAGGCTGGCCAAGCCGGCCGAGAGCCATGCGAAGCGATTGGCCATTTCGGTGAGGACCTGGTCCATTTCCCCTGTGCTGAAGGCGATCTCCACCTTGCCGATGACCCGGTCGTGCTTTTGTGCATCGGTATGCCACTCGAATGCCCGGTCATAGCCTTTTGATTCCCGAAGCACCACCGGCGTTTGAACCGTGGACAGGGGGCCTGTGAGCTGCCGCGATACGGCCGTAATCTCTGCGCCCTCCTTATCGAACACGGACACCCGAACAATGTCGTCCTCCGTCATGAGGTTCGAGGCAAGCCGCCTGAGCATGATCCTATCCCCTATCAATATGCCCAACTCCGCATTCAAAGCAAGGTACTTGGCCAAGAAAGAGATGCGCTTTTCAAACCGACTTTGCACGAACTCGCGGGCGATATTGGTTCCCACATATCCGAGACCGAAGGCTGTGGTGACGATCAGTGCGAATACGGCTATCAACAGCCTGAGGTGTATGCCGAGGGTCATCAGGGTCCAGGGGTCGGTGTTCAGGGGTCAGGGGGCAGGGGGCGCGGATGCCCGCAACCAAAATATCTCACACAAAGCCACGAAGCACACAATTTCCCCTTCTCATGGCCCCAACCGCATGGGAGGGGCGTATTTTTCCGGGGTCTTCAGACCCAGTTTGTCCACCACCAGGGGGTTGATCCAGACATCAAAGACGGGCGGCATATTTCTGCACGGATTCCCGGCTGCGGTCCTCAGGGCCTCCTGTGCGCACTGCCTGCCCAGGGCTTCATAATCAAAGACAAAGGCCATAGCAGCGCCTGCATCATAGAAAAAACGGTTGAAGCCGATCACAGGCACTTTTCTGACAAAGGCCTCCTTGATCACATAATGGATAATGCTTTCAGAGACGACCGTTCGATCCGGTATCATCCATACGGCATCCAGCTCGTTCCACTTCTTTTCCAAAACCGATGGGATGTCCTTCTTGGATCCGATGTTCAGGGGCACAATCGTGAGGCCCGTGGATGAGGCCCGTTCAACTGCTTTGCGGAAAAAATCGTCATTGATCCGTGGATCGTAAAGGATCGCAGGTCGGTGAAGTCCTGGAAATGCTTTCTGCATCATGTCCACCTGGACATGAACCGGGATCTTCAGAGAAATGCCGCAAGGGTCCTTGTCCGGTCCAAAGACCCTGCCCGGATTGAGGACCATGAGATACAGCTTAATGGTCTGGTTGTCCGGGATTTCTTCCCATATGAACAGAGCCGCTTCCGGGCCGACCCCGATGAGAAGGTCCAGATTCTCTCCGGAAAGCCTTCGGACAAGACCCGCCTTATCCGATGGCCCCAGTTCTTCCATGCCAATGACCTCGATATCGGTCCTGGAAGCCTTTGAAAGCCCTGTTTTGAAGCCTTCCACCGCCTCCAGATAAGGCCGGATGTTGCGGGACACCAGGACAGCGGCCTTGAGCGAAGGGGGACCTGACCCTGCAGATGGGGACCCATATGCCAGGGTTGCCCATACGAGCAGGCACGCCGTGATGAGAGGCGCCCTGCAGCTGCGCCCCCACCCATCGAGGAAGGCACGATATCTGGCCGCATGCATATATCGGTTCTGCTTGTGTCTGTCCGGCCCCGTCAGTCCTCCGGGATCGGTGATTCAAGGGGGAGAAGGATTCATGGATTCAGAAATGGTATGGGATGGTCATGGCGCTACTGATAAAAGCGCTTCATTACATTGCGCACTTTTTGCTTGAACTCGTCGGTGACCGCATCCACATCATCCAGATTGGCCACTACGCGGGGGGTGATGAGGACGATCAGCTCGATTTTTTCCACGTCCTTTCCCCAATCTCCGAACAAATATCTTACCACCGGGATCTTGATCAGGCAGGGGACCCCTGTGATGCTCTCATCCTCCTTGTCCTTGATGAGCCCGCCGATGGCGATGGTCTGGCCGTCCTTGACGGTCAGGGTCGTATTGACGGTGCGTTTGAAAAAGGCAGGATACTCCTCACCCGCCACCTTGATGGCCTGCTTTTCCAGGTCGCTGACCTCCTCGCTTATGTCCATGGTGACAAGGCCCCGGTCGTTAATATGGGGAGTTACCGAAAGGATCACGCCCGTATCCCGGTATTCGATGGTGGTCTCTCCCACGACCGTGCTGCTGGCAATGGTGGTGGTTCCGCTGGCAATGGGGATTTCCCGTGACACATCAATCTTGGCCTCCTTGTTGTCCGAGGCAAGGACATGGGGCGAGGAGAGGACGTTGACCTTGCCCTCGCTGGCCAGGGCATGAAGGGCCGCATACCACTTGTCCGTTACGCCGATGGAGTATTTGAGGCCCGAATAGGCCGCGTCCGAGCCGCTCCCAACCAGTTTATTGATGGTTGCTGAAAAACTGGCGTCACCCTGGGCGGCGCCTTTGCCGAGGGCCCATTCCATGCCCAGTTCAGTGCTGGTATTGACCGATATCTCGGCAATGGTGGCCTCGATCAGCACCTGTCTGGGGAGGACATCCAGTTGCTTCAGGATGTCTTCCACCACCCGGTAATCAGGCGGAGTGGCCTCGATAATAAGGGCGTTGCGGATGGGGTCGGGCGTCACCTTGATTTCCGACATTATCGTCCCGGTTTCTTCGGCTGTGCCTTCAATGCGTTTCGTCGGGGTCGAGGCCTGCTTTTCCCGGGCCTTTTCCTCTGCCTTTTTCTCCGCTATGGCCGACTGAGAAAAGGGATTTCTCGAAACAGCCGCGGTTCCTCCCGCCTTGGCGGTCTTCTTTTCCTTGGTGGTCGTAGTGGTGCGCTGCCTGTCCAGGAACACCTGTCCCAACAGGTCTGCCAGGTCTTCGGCCTCGCCGTTTTTGACAAAATAGACATGAATCCGGGGGGCGGCCTCATCCGACACCACATCGATCTCCCGCACAATCTTGTCTATCTTCTCGAAGACCCTCGGATTGGTGCTCATGGCCAGAAGGCTGTTCAGCCGGCTGATGGACGTAAATTTAACCACGGCCGCAGGGTCTCCGGATACGCTGGCAAAGTCTGTCAGGAGTTTGGCTGCCTCTTCGGCGTCCAAATATTTGAGTCGGTAGAAACGGTAGTGGACCCGGTCGAAGACGTTGACGTCAAAGGCGGCCACCAGTCGCAAAATTTTGAGGATATTGGCCCCCTTGTCCACCACGACGAGGGTATTGGACCCCCGGTCGGACACGATGGCCCCCCCTTCTGAAACAAACGGGGTGATCAGTTTGGTCACCTCCTGGGACGAGATGAATTTGAGGGGGATGATCTGGATCATGACCCGCTCGGTCATGGGGAGGTCCGGGCCGTCGGCCGCGGCCCGGGAACGGATCGGCATGCGAGAGGCGTCTTTCATTGGGACGATTTTGTAGAGATTTCCTTCGCGGAAGGCCGTGAGATTATTGGCCTCCAGGATCTGAAAAAAAACAGGGAACAGATCTTTCCTGCTGAGCCCCCCGGCCGTCTGAATGGTCACCCGGCCCTTGATGCCAGGATCCACGATGTAATTGATCTCCAGGAGTTCGGCGATGGTCTTGATGACCTCATAGAGGTCTGCATCGTCGAAGTTGAGGATGATCTTCTGATCAGCATCCCTGGCCTTGTCTTTGCCCGACGTCCCTGTGGGGATCTCGGAAACGGCCGCGGCAGACGATTCAAGAGAGGGGACGGACGACGGTCCCTTGCCATCAGGGCCGATTCCTGCCTGAGGGAATCTCGCCGCAGACTGTGGGTCCGCGGGCCTGTCGAAAACCAGCTTTTCTGCGGCCCGGGCAGCTTCGCCCAGGGGGCTGACGACAGCCTCGTCCTTGGGTGCGGCGTTGCCTGAGGATTCTTTGTCCAAATGCTTGAGGGCGGTTTCAGCCGGTTCGGTTCCCTTTTTATCTTTGGCGACCGGCATGACAAGGGTTGCGGCTTTGGGCCTTTTGCCAGCCCCTCCGCCGCAGCCCGCATGAGTCGCGAGCAGAACGGTCAGCATTATCAAAAATAAAGCCTTCCACCAGATCTTCGTCTTCATTGCGTTATCCTATGCGTCCAACAGTCTGAAAAAACAACGTGATCAATTTCAACATGGATCCGTGCCCATTTTCCCGGTGCGGAAACCAAACCCCTGATTGCCTGGTCTTTCGACTGTCATTTCTTAGGGATGATCCCTCGATTCTGGAGGGCCCTTAAAAACGGATTGGTCTTTGCTGCCTCAGACACATTGCCCTGGGAACCGGCCCCGGCAGGGGGCTGGGCGGTTGCCGGCTGTTGAAACGGGTTTCGGGCTGCTTCAGCGGAGGGAGCTGCCGGTTGGCCCGGGGCCGGCGTGCCTGAAGCAGGCGCCTGCGCTGTTCCCGGGGATCCTCCTTGCTGGGGTGGGGGAACCGGGGCCGGCTTGGCCGTGGGTTGGGGCGTTGAGGGGGCCGCAGGCCGCGGAAGGTCCCCGCCCTGGACCACCACTGTGGGAGCGGAAGCGGTCTTGACAACAGGACGGCTCTTGGGGTTTTCCTTGTCGTGCAAAAAGAGATCGTAGGTTCCTCCCCCTGCCGATAGCGATATCTTGTCCGGGGCAATGGCCGCCACCTTGAAACCGCCCAGGGCATCGCCCACCTTTACCCAGAGGGTTTCATCCCGACGGGCCGCCCCAGGAGGCGCTTTTCCAGGGAAAGGCCGATTTTTCGCTGTCTTATCCACCACCAAGGCCTTCTGATAACTATCGGCAATAACGACGCCATACAGGGAGATCCCCTTTAGGGTCCTCTCCACTTCTGCGTCCAGGATCGGCTCTGAATCCGTCCCGCCTTCCTCATCGGCCTCGGGATTGGTGCGGTCAGGCGAAAAGAGGTTTTTTGCAACTACCGGTTCGAAGGTCTCTTCCGGCGGCAGCGGCGTGCGGTCTATGGTTTCGACTGCGCTGGGCCCCTCTTTTTTGGGGGAAATGGAGGCAGGCTGCAAAGGTTGTTGGGAAGGTTGCATGTTGGACCACACCCCATAGGTTTCCATTCCAACCATGGCCGCACCGATGACCAGGACGAGATTGATGAGCCATATTTTTAAAGACATGTCTGGATCCCCGGTTGAAAGGTTCAGGGTTCAGATGTTCCCGTTTCAGGCCTGGGGGTTTCCTTTTTGAAAAATCCGGTTACTGTTATGTCCGAGCGGATCTGTTCCGCCGGGTTTTGCCCTGGCTGACCGGGCCGACGCTGGTTTCGGATAAACCGGCGTCTGTCCGTATAAACCGCCCGGCTCCTCACCTTGGCAATCTTCAAATATTTGGGGTTGGATTCAATCAGATAAAATAAGTCCTTTAACTGGGATATGGTGGAGGAAATGGTGAACTGGACCGGGATGCTCACATACATCTCCTTTTCAGCCGAATCTGGCTTCAGGACCCGCACCGTCTTGATCTCCACGCCGCACTTCTCCGCTGCCTTGTGCAGGATTTTTTGGATCTCTGCAGCGGCCAGTGAGGCGGTTTTTTGGCTCAAAAGTCCCGCTTCTCCCCTGACGATTGCCTCTTTCAGGGAGGCCAGGCGCGCTTTGATGTCGCCTTCTTGCTGCACGATGTCACGGTATTTGGCGAGCTGTTTCTCCTTGACAGACATCTCCTGGCCCGGTCCCAGGAAATCGCCGAGGTCGGGGGAAAACCTGTAGAGGGCCCCTGCCACAAGGAGTACGGTCCCCACGACGAGGATGAGCTTGCGTGAATCCGTGGGCTTTAATTTGGCCAGAGACAGCTTCATGTCAACCGAATTTGAGACCGATGCGAAACCGGTCCTTTCCCTCCCGTGTCTTGGTGATGGTGGAAAGAAAAACCACGTCGTGAAAGACGGGGGATTCGTCCAGGAGCGGAATCAGCTCAGAGGCCGAGTCGGCCTCGCCTTCCAGTTCCACCCCGTCATCGGAGAACGTAAAACCCATGACCCATGCCGTCTGAGGGATCCGCTCGCTGAGTTCTTTCAAGACCTCAAGGACCGAAGGCCCGGCATAGAGGGACTTGAGGGACTCCAGTCGCTTTTCCAGCCGTGTGCATTCATTTTGATTCTGCTCGATTTCCGCTATGACGGCGCCGAGGGTCTTGAGGTCTGCATTCAATCGGTCCAGGGCAAGACGATGCTGCAGGACATTGCCCCCGGCCCAGGCAAGGAGGAGGAGAATCAAGAACACGCCGAGAGAGAGCATGACGAAAAAGCCGGCCCGGCTGGCCCTCTTGCGGAGCTGGGGCGGCAGAAGATTGATGTCGGTGGCCGGCGTTTGGAAGGCCTTCAGGGCAAGACCATAGGCCGGTGCGCCTCGGCACGAGGCAAGACCGATTCGGGAGAGATCTGCCGGATGCACGTCAAGCCATTCATTCTCACTGTTCAAGCGCTCTGCAAGACCTTCGCCTTCGGCCGCGCAGAGGCGTACATTCAGGACCCCGTTTTCCTGTGCCAGGCTTTGTTTGACCTGCTTCAGCTCATGGACGATCCTATTCGTGAGGTCGCCATGTTGGGACGGCAGGGAAACTTCTTTTGAGTAATCGAGACGCCCGTCTTTCAAAAGGCCGACGTCCATGATCGCCCCTTCTATCCGAACAAAGGCGGCGGTATGCGGATCACCCCCCCCTGTCCCGTTTGCAAGACAGTTGGCTGCGGCAATGGAGCGGACCTCCATCCCTGAAATGCCGGATTTGATCGCCTGGGCCACCGATAAAAACAGGGAAAGGGTCTCTCTCTTGACGGCTGTCAAAAGGATGCGGATGGCCCCGTTTTCCCGGTCTTCCGAGATGATTTGGAAATCGAAATAGACCTGCTCCGGCGTCAAGGGGACATATTTTTCCATTTCATACCCTATAGTTTCCCTTAGATTTTCCTTTGCCGCCAGGGGAAGCTGGATGTATCTCAACAGGGAATGTCGGCGGGGAATTCCCAGGAAAACCATAGACGGTACGATCTGGTTCTGTTTCAGGAAGTCAGGCAGAAAGCGGGCTATGAGCGACACCCTCTCATCCAGCGGCATCTCCTTGTCTAAAGAGAGTTCAGCCTGGGCCGCCAGATGGAATCCCTTCAGAGACGCCTTGAGACAGACCACCGACAACAGGTCGTCAGAAATATCAATGCCCAGACTCGTTTGAAACAGCAATTACTCTCTCCGTAGACCCTGCAGAAATGTCAAAAGAGGAGGTCCCATGCATTACATGCCTTCCAGGCGTTCATGCCTGAGGCCGTCACGCCACCGGAGGATGCGGTATCCTGTTTTCTGGCCCTTGTCGACTTGAATCAGGGCCTCAATTCCCTGGCGCGCCGGGGCGTCCTCCCCCACCCGGCCCACGACCTCCACCGTATAATAAGGACTGGGCTGGAACGTAACAAAGGGCTGGATCAATCCTGCTGCATCCGCGCCGATAGCCAATACCAAATCGTTCAACGTAAGGAGGTCCGCCTCCTTCCGAAAGGCGATGATCGCATCCACCTCTTCCTGCGTCATGCCGGGAAGGGCCAGAAGCATCCTGGGCGATGCCGCATTGATGTTGATGAGTTGACCTCCGGAAACCTTTACAGAGCGAACCGCCTTCGGATCTTGTCTGCGGCCTGCCGGGCTGCTGCCTGTTACCGTTACCATCTCCCTCAAACCGCCGTAAAACAGCTCGTCGGTCACGCCTCTGACCAGAAGAAGCTCTTCTACCGTATCAAAATCCGCATCCTTGCACTCGTAAGGCCGCTTGAGGGAACGATAATAGTCATCCTCGGCCCCGTTGAGCCGGTGCAGATCATTATCATCCCGCCAGTCCAGGATAGAATCTGCAATGACGCTCTTTTCCTTTTCATCCAGGTCAAAGGCGTCCAGGAGCATCTTGAGCATGGATTCGTTCGCGTGATTGATATCGACCTTTCCGCTTTCGTTTCCGATCCACACCTCAAAATGGCCGGTCCCGAATTCTTCTGGGGGGATCTTTACATTGATCCGCCATTGGGATTTCTCGGTTTCAGCCTCTTCTTCGATGGGTTCCTCTTTCAAGGGCGCCTGTTTAAGAAGCGACTGAAGGATATTGGTGATGCCCTCATCCCGCACCACGGATCTAACTCCCGCGGTCTCCTGCCGCACCAGCTCGCCCACGGCCCTGTTGAACCCGGCCAGGGCGATGTAGTAGGCCTGCCTCTGCTCCTTGTAATTGCGGGTCACATTGATCTCCGTGCGCATGGCGTGGCAAAACTCCCCCACGATCACGGAAAGGAGGATAAGGACCCACAGGACCAGGAAGAGGGCGATCCCTTTTTCGTCTGTAGGGCTCTTAAAATCTATGCTCATCCGTCCTGGGTTAGCCCCTTATCGTCCAGTTTTCTGTCACAAAAAACAAGAAAATCTGTTTGTATCTCATCAGCACGCCTTATTTTATAGACTCACACGGAGCCAGAAAGAACACAGAGAGAAGGGCATGTTCCCGTTTCTTTACAAGAAAAATCCGTAACCGTTCACGGGTTCAAAGGTTCAGGGGTTCAGGGTTCTTCCTCGCTCAGTTGCAGCCCTGTTTGGCGATTTTTGATTCATCAACTGGCCCCACTCGTCGCTGAAAACTACAAAAGAGGCCATCGAACAGACAAATAGCGCGCTCAACCGGGAACCTTGAACCGGGAACCTGTGAACGCTTACAAAAATCCTTTGTGTGCTTCGTGGCTTTGTGTGAGACAAGGGAAAAGGGGCCGGCCTCACTTTTGCCGGGCCTGGATACGGGCCGCGGCCGTGATCGGATCGGCGTCCCCATGGCGCCGATAAAAAACCTGAAGCGCGAGAGGAAGCCCGGGATCTTCTTCAGGCGCCCAGCGCTCCTGCCACTCGGGGGCCCCCTCCGGATCGGTCGCAGGCTTCAGATATGAAAAGGCCATCTCCTCTGCCCGAGGGATAAGGAGGTGGGCATCCGCTGCTTCCCATCTATCAGGATTTTTGTCCGTGGAAAGACGGATGAGGTCTTTCTCATACAGCCAGAGGGCCATGCCCTCTCCTTCTTCGGCCTCGCGCACCTCGTATCTCACATAGACCATCCCCGATGTTGCCGGGGAAAGGGCGGAGATGCAACTGACGAATTCAACCGCGGCGCTGTCTCCCCGCATGAAAAAGGCCGGCTCGTCTTTCAGTTGAATCTCCTTGGCGCAGGCAGAGGCGATCTGACGTTTCAACAGATTGAGGACAACCCGCTCCCGCTGACGGACCTCCACGTCCCTTTCGCCCCTTTCCCAGGCCCTGGACCCGATGCGGAAGGCCCCGAAGACCAGCACCAGGACGAGGCCCATGATGGTCAGGGAAATCATCAGCTCCAGCAGCGTAAAACCGGCCCCCGATTTATTCAGTGGATGCAACCTGCCCTTCTTTGTCTTTTTCAACCAGCTTCAGGGTGTTCAGCTCCACGTACCTTCCGGGATCGGCCCCATCGGAGGCCCAGGATGCCTGGACCGTGATCCGGAAGGTATCGAAGGGGAGTTTGGCATCCTCCTCTGGCTGCTCCAGCCTGACGATCTCGGTGCGCCACCGGCAGCCGTCCTCAAACCGGCCTTCTTCTACACCGGGGGCCAGCGCCTCCCTGAGAAGGATCTCCGACATGACCTCTTCTGCATGAAACGTGCCCAGGGTGTAGGCATCCGATATCCGGGCCGACTTAAGCCCCCCTGAAAAGAGCTGAAGGATGACCGTCAGGGCGATGGCCAGGACAGCAATGGCCACCAGGATCTCCATAAGGGTGAAGCCGTCTGCTGAAAAAGGCCTGTGCATCCGGCGGGACTGGGTGGCTTTCACAGGAAGACCCATGGTTGAGCAGTCTGAGGCCGCGCAAAGGTCAGGCGCTCCGCTCATGATTGTTCCAGGGCCCTGAGGATCACGGTTCCAGTGATAAAATCCACGTCAACGGCATACCGGCGGTCCTTTTCATCGGCCAGAATCACCCTTCCCCCGGTGCTTCCGCCATCCGGATAGAAGCCGATGACAAAGGTTCCGGCATCCCATTCGTCATCCCCCAAGACGGCCTTCTCGAAGCGGATTCCTTCGGGGAGCTGAAAATGCCGGGGCCGGGGCTTATGAAGATCCTCCGTCTCGGTTGCTCTCCCCTCTGCATCTGTGGCAGGCCTGTGGGCCTGAATCGTTGTTGTACTGTCTTCAAAATCCAGCAGGGCCACATAGGGGGTACACTGGGAAGCGGCCTGGCTTCTGGCGTACCGCAGGGCCGAGGCCAGTTTTTTGGCCCCTGTCTTGAGTTGGAGCTGGGTCAGGGATCCCGCCAGTCTGGGGCCCACAAAGCCGGCAACCAGGCTGATGATGACCAGCACCACCAGAAGCTCCAGCAGGGTAAAGCCGGGACAAAACAAAACCTTCCCGGTCCTGGCGGGCCTATTGACTTTCCGCCCCGATATCCTTCCAGCTGACAATGTCTTCGTCTTCGCCCTCGCCCCCGGAGCTTCCGTCGGCCCCGTAGGAGATGATGTCGTAATCCCCGTGCTCGCCGGGGCATCGGTAATCATACATGTGACCCCATGGGTCCAGGGGGATGTCCTTTGGCAGGTAGGGACCGTCCCATCGCTCCACCCCGTCCGGCTTTACCCGGAGGGCCTGCAGCCCCTGCTCGGTGGTGGGATATTTCCCGGTGTCCAGCTTGTAGGTGTCCAGGGCCGTCTCCAAAAGGGAGATCTGGGCCTTGGCGGCCTTTTGCCTGGATTTCCCCACCTTGCCGAACATCCGGGGACCCACCAGGGCAGCCAAAAGTCCCAGGATGACCATGACGATCAACATCTCAATCAGCGTAAATCCCCGATCTCTTCTCTTCCTTGTCTTCATATCCTCTCCTTGTGCCATTGCCACATCACCGCATTCTTTAATGCTCACCATCGCCGTGCACCTGCGTCAGTTGTCAGTTTTCTGTACTCGGGCATGGAACATGGCCCCGAAGCTTGCCTGATGCCCGATGCCCGTTGCTTTGGCCTCAAAACGGCATCTCGTTCATGCTGAATATGGCCATGAGCATGGAGATCACCACAAATCCCACGATCAGACCCATGGCCAGGATCATGGTTGGCTCCAGCAGGCCGATAAGCCGTTTTACCAGGGTCTTGACCATCTTTTCGTAGTTGTCGGCCACCTTGAGGAGCATGCTGTCCAGCCGGCCGGTCTCTTCGCCCACGGTGATCATCTGGACAGCCAGGGAGGGAAACAATGCCGCTTCCCGCAGGGATTTGGAGAGCCGGTCTCCCTCTTTGACCCGGTCGTATACTGTGTCCATGGACCGGGCAATCACCTGATTGGTCATGATCTCCCGCACCAAACGGATGGCCTGCAAGATGGGGACCCCGCTCTTGGTGAGGGTGCCCAAGGTCCTGGCAAAACGACTCACCTCGATTTTCCGCACCAGGTCTCCCACCACCGGAAAATCCATCTTTTTTCGATCCATCTTGAGCCGGCCTTCGGGCGTGTTGACATACCGCCGAAACAGAAGACCCAGACCTGCCAAGAGACCCAGGATCGCCCACCAGTAGGATCTCAGGACATCGCTCAGACCCAGCAGAAACCGGGTGGTCAAAGGAATGGTCTGGCCCATGTCTGAAAAAATCACAGAGAACTTGGGGATCACAAAGGTCAAAAGGACAATGATGGAGAGCCCGCCCACGGCCACCAGGAAGGCGGGATACACCATGGCCGACTTGATGTAGTCCTTGAGTTCCTGGGAGCTTTCCAGAAACTCGGCCAATCGCGCCAGGACAGACTCCAGGACGCCCCCTGCCTCCCCGGCCTTGACCATGTTCACATAAAAGGTGGAAAAGATGCGCGGATGCCTGGCCAGGGCGTCGGACAGATAGCCGCCCCCCTGCACCGCCTTGAGAATGTCCCCTGCCACTTCCTTCACCCGGTCCTTTTCCGCGGCATCGATCATGGTGGCCAGGGCCCTGTCCACAGGGAGACCTGCCTCCAGCAGGGTGGCCAGGTCCTGGGTGAAAAGGAGGAGGTCTTTTCCGGTGAAGCCGTTAAAAAAGTTTGCCATCCGTCCAAGGACGTCCAGGTCCAGGAGCTTGCCCCGGCCGCCGGATGCGGTGATGCGAATGGGGATAAGCCCCATGCTGTGGAGTTCCGAGACCACCCCTTTTTCTCCGTCCGCCTGCAGGAGGCCGTTGACCACCTTGCCCGCGCTGTCTGTGGCCTTATAGGCGAATGTCGGCATGACGGCCTTGTTCTGGTTTGCACGCGCCTTTCATTATTTCTCCAAAGTCACCCGGAGCACCTCTGAAATGGTCGTGATGCCGGCTGCAACCTTGCGCCACCCATCCTGGCGCAGCGTCTTCATCCCCTTCTGGACGGCCACGTCCTTAATTCTTTCGGTGCTGCTGTGTTGAGTAATTTCCTTCCGGATATCCCTGTCTACAGGGAGATATTCAAAGATGGCCGTCCGGCCTCTGAAGCCGGTGTGCCGGCACTCCTCGCACCCCTCTCCTGCGTAAAACATGATGTCGGGCTGCTCTCCCACCTCCTTTGTCATGGTCTTGACGAGCCTTTCGTCCGGGACAACCGGGACCTTGCAGTGGGGGCAAATGACCCGCACCAGCCGTTGGGCCAGGACCCCCAGGAGGGTGGAACTCAATAGAAAACTCTCCACCCCCATGTCCAAAAGCCGGGTCACGGCCCCTGCTGCGTCGTTGGTGTGGAGCGTGCTGAAGAGGAGGTGTCCGGTCAGGGCCGACTGCACCGCGATCTCGGCCGTCTCCCGGTCCCGGATCTCGCCTACCAGGATGATGTCCGGGTCCTGGCGCACGATGGATCGGAGTCCGTTGGCGAAACTGAGCCCGATCTTGGGATTCACCTGGATTTGATTGACGCCGCTCAGCTGGTATTCCACCGGCTCCTCCAGGGTGATGATCTTGTTCTCTGGGGAATTGATCTTGGCAAGGGTGGTATAGAGGGTGGAGGTCTTGCCGCTTCCTGTAGGCCCGGTTACCAGAATCATTCCGTAAGGCTGGGATACCAGCTGGGTGTATTGCTCATAGATTTCCTCAGGGAATCCCAGCTTCTCCAGGTCGAGGATGAGGGTCTCCCGGTCCAGTATGCGCATGACCAGGCTTTCTCCAAAGAGGGTGGGAATGGTGGACACCCTGAAATCGATCTCCCTGTCGCCGATCTTGAGCTTGATCCTGCCGTCCTGCGGAAGACGCCTCTCGGCGATGTCCAGTTTGGCCATGATCTTGACCCTCGAGATAATGGCGGCCTGGAGGCGTTTAGGGGGGGACTCGACATCGTGAAGGACCCCGTCGATCCGATAGCGGGCCTTGAATTCATATTCAAAAGGCTCAAAATGGATGTCGCTGGCCCTCTGCTCCACCGCATTGTAGATGAGCCGGTTCACGAGTCGAATGATGGGCGCCTCTGAGGCCAGATCCCTCAGGTGCTCTGTGTCTTCAACCGCTTCAGGAGATATGTCGTATATGTCTCTGCCCGCCTCCTCGATGATGGTTTCGATAGATTGGCTTCCGGCCCCGTACAATCGATCGATGCTCTCCAGGATGTCTCCCTCTTTGCCCTGACGCACGTCGATGTCCACCCCATAAGCAAGGCGCAGGGCCTCGATGGTGTAGAAGTCCTCCGGGTCGGCCATGGCGATCCGCAGAAATCCGTCGCCTGCCTCAAGTGGAATAAACCTGCACTCCTTCATCATTTTTTCGGAGAGATTGTCTATTACCACAGGCTCCCTGGGGTAGTCTTTGAAGGATATCGAGGTCATCGTTGATCCAAACGAGCCATGGAACCGCACAGAAAAATGATTTTTAATGGGCCGACGGGCTTCATGGTGGGCGTTTCTCCGTCCCGAATTCGCCTTCCGGGTATTTCTGCGGGCTTCTGTGGCCCGTGCCCTTTATTGCTTGAAATAATCAATCACGCTCTGGACAATCTGATTCAGGTCGTACGACGGTGCAAAGCCGATAGCGGTCCTCAATTTGTCTATGTTGGGGCATCGGCGCTCCATATCCTCGAAGCCGGGCCCGTACGCCTTTTCATACGGGATGTGCTCGATCTCTGAGTCGCTCCCTGCCATCTCCTTCACTTTCTGTGCCAGATCGTTGATGGACACCTCCTGGTTGTTTCCGATATTGTAAATTTCTCCTTCTGCCGAAGGTTCGTCCATGAGTCCTATAATGGCCCCCACCGCGTCGTCCACATGCATGAAGCTGCGGGTCTGATTGCCGTCGCCGTAGACCGTGATGGGCTTGCCCAAAAGGGCGCTCTGGACAAAGCCGGGGAGGACCATCCCATACCGGCCGGTCTGGCGGGGGCCTACAGTGTTGAAAAGACGGCCGATCACAACCGGGAGCTTTTTTTCGTCAAAATAGGCGAGGGCCAGGAATTCGTCCAGGGTCTTGGAGCAGGCATAGGCCCACCGTCTCTTTTTGACCGTCCCCATGACCCGGTTGTCATCCTCAGAAAGATCATGTTCTACATGTTTTCCGTAGATTTCAGAGGTGGAGGCGATAAACACCTTCTTCTTGAACCGGTTGGCCAGTCTCAATACGGTCTCGGTCCCCTTCACGTTGATCTCCAGGGTCTCTACCGGATGGTCCATCACGTTGCGCACCCCCACTGCGGCAGCCAGGTGATAGATGCGATCAGCCTTGAAGATCAGCTCGTTCATAACCGATTCGTTCAGGATGGTGTCCACCACCAGGTGCAGTCCCTCACGGCCCTGGATATGGGCGATATTGGTCAGTTTCCCGGTCCATAGGTTGTCTATGATAAAGACCTCGTCGCCTCGCTTCAGGAGTCTTTCTGCCAGATGAGATCCGATAAATCCGGCCCCGCCTGTGATCAATGCCTTTTTATTCCCCTCTTGTTGCGTCAATGCACCCATCCCCCGCTTTGCGCCCCTGCGCGGCCTGCGCCAGTTACAGCTCCGCCCCTTCGGTTACATGCCGCAAAAGGAGCTAACCGTTTAATGTTGTTGATAATATATAGCCTGCAACCCAGGCTTTCCGTATGCAAAGGCCCAGTATCAGGCCAGAACCTTCCTGCTATTCCCGGACCCGCTCGAGGGCCCAGTCTTCGATCTCGACCTCAAGAGAGCGTTGCAGCAGCTCGACAGAGACGACGACCCGGTCGGTTTTTCCCTTGTGCCGGAGGTAAAACCCCACCAGTCCTTTGAGAGGCCCTTCCATGATCATCACCCGCTCCCCTTTTCGCATAAATGTTCGATTCTGCACGGTTCGGTCCGTTCCGTCAAGGATCATCAAAGAGGAGATCTCATGGTCGTTGGCAGGGACAGGCCTCCCCTTGAAAGAGATCATGCGGACCACCCCCACGGTCTTGATGATCTGGTGATATTCTTCGGGCTCAAGGAAAGACCGGACAAACACATAACCCGGGATCAGGGGGACCAGGATCTTTTTGCGGCGGTCCTTTCTCCTGCTCATCACCTGGATTCGGGGCAGAAAGGCGTCAAATGTTTTTCCACAGAGGCCTTCATAGACCTTTTGTTCGAAACGGCTTCGCGTATGAAGGGCGTACCATTTGGGGGATGGTTGGTCCTCGATCATGGATTGATCTGTCAACATAGGGCTATCCAAGCACTTTCCAGACCCGACACGGCCGGATGGCGGTTACAGGGTGAAAATCCTCCGGGGATCCACCCCTCTGTCCATCAGCCGCTTCATGTCGCCGTCCGTGTCTTCGAGGCGCGTAAGGAGAATGGCGTCCCAGTCTTTCTGGTCCAGCCGTTCCAGCCCGTGGACCTTGAAATCGAAAAATTCACTCCCGTCGCGTCTGTCGTCTACGATGCCCACCAACTGGAGAGATGTCAGCTTTAGATAAAGATAGGCCAGTTCCGCCGCCTCTTCAACCCCGAAGAACAGGACGGTTTCTATTCGGTTTTGTTCCATCTCCAGAAACTTGCCAATAAGCACCTTTTTGATATCTTTGTAAAATCTGGCAGAATACTGAAGATACTCTACGGTCAGACGGGTCTTTCTGGCCATGCCTTCTGGGGTCAAAAAATATTTCAAGCGGTTCCTGGGCAGGGTCCTGACCTTGAAGTATCCCTTATTGATCAATCTTTTCAAGAAGGTGTTGACCAGCCCCAGGGAGATGTTGAGGCGGCGGGCCAACTCTCTCTGACTGGAGCCGCCGTCACGCTCGATTTCCCCCATGAGCCGGAGGATATGGATGTCCTGCTTGTCCATTAAGAAGTCGCCAAACCGACTAACGCGGATGCCCGCAACCAAAATATCTCACAGAAAGGCACAAAGCACACAAAGGATTTTTTTGTAAAGAATCGGGAAGATGCCCTCTTCTCTGTGTTCTTTCTGGCTCCGTGTGAGTCTATTAAACAAGAGCGCCCTTTGAGCCTTCTGCTTCCGGGCGATGGCGGGCTTTCTTGCATTGTGTCGCACAATTCCCGCAGATGAGAAACTTGCCATAAACCCGCGAGCGATGGTTCATTAATTGAACATCTTTGTCAAGGAAAATTTGACGGGATCTGCTGCGAGTGCATTGCCTATCATCTGAGAATGAGAGAACTGCCGGCGTGCTGCTTTCCTGCGGATGCAGAGGCCACGTATGATCGCTCTTTCGAGCATTTCTCGAGGCTTGTTCAGAAGGGGAAGGTATGATGGGATGGGAATCGTATGGTCGGGACGACTGGATTTGAACCAGCGACCCCCGCGTCCCGAACGCGGTGCTCTACCAGACTGAGCCACGTCCCGACAGCAAACCAATATAGTCGGTTTAAGGCGCCTTGGCAAGGATAATTTGTTGCGTCATTGTCCCTCCCGCGATTCATGACGTTCCATAGAGCGCCATATATTCATCGAACGCCCTCTTTGTTTCCCGGTCCATGGCCCTCATCTGCCCCTGGATCCTGACCGGGATCTTCTCCTTATATATATACTGGACGATCTCGCGGATTCGGGCCACGGTGAAGACAGGCATGCCGGTTTTGGCCGCAAAATCCTCAATGGCGTTCGACCCCTTTTTGCCCAAGAGGACCCGGCCTTGGGGGTCGTAGACCGCAGTGGTCTGTTCCCGGTCCAGTCCGATGGCCGCCCCCACGATGCGGAGCGACATTCCGGTACGCTGTTCCTCCGATGCGATCTTCTCGATGAGTTCCAATTTGGTGCCCATGGAGGTGGCCACATCGTCCACGATGACGATGCGGCAGCCGTCGAAAAAGGCCCGGTTGACAAACATGGTCTTGGATACGCTGCCTTCCCCATGCGTTTTGGCCTCCTTCCGGTCATACTCAAATGCCAGGTCCAAACGGGAGTCGCGCCACAATGCGATGGCCGTGGACAGGGCAATGGCGCTCCCCTTGTAAGAAGGGCCGAGGATCACGTCCACATTTGCGGCCAGTCCCCGGGAGACCATCATATCGGCAAAAAAGGATCCCAGTTCCAGTGAGAGCCTCCCTGTCCTGAACATGGCCATATTGACGAAGTAGGGGGTGGGACGGCCGTCCTTCAACACAAGGTTTTGGTCAAAAAAAAGTGCCCCTGTCTCTGCCAGGGCCGCGGCGAATCGTTTTTTGTAATCCTCCATTGAGTGGGTCCTCCCCGGGACGCGGCTTTCACAGGTTGTTCCTCTCCTGGGCGGGTCAAGGCCAGTGGGTTGCGGGTTATTTTTTCATGTCCTCGATGCGTTTGGAGAGGAATTCGACCTGGCGCTTGAGGTTGGGGTCGCTCTTCATGCGGCTGGCCACCAGCTCCACCGCATAGAGGACCGTGGAATGGCTTCGGTTGATGGTCTGGCCGATTTCCGCGAGGGTCTCGTCCGAATAGCGGCGACACAGATAGGCATAGATGTTGCGGGGATGGGCATAGACCTTTTTGCGGGAGGCAGAGCTGACCATTTCAGGCGCCACCCTGTAATATCGACACACCAGATCCATGATGGCAGCAGGATTTACGCACCCGTCGTTGGATGCCAGGGCCCCTGCCACCTCTTTGGCCAGGTCCAGATCAATCCGTGCCCCCAAAAGCTCGGCCCTTGCCCTGAGGCAGGTGAGCGCGCTTTCCATCTGCCGCACGTCCCGGCGGAGGCGTTCGGCCAGAAAGTGGATAACCTCCCGGGGCAGGGTTATGTGGTTGGTTGCGGCCTTTCGCGTCAGGATCTGAAGCCGGGTCTCGTAATCGGGGTCGGCGATGGTGGTTACCAGTCCTGCGGTCAGCCGGGAGGTCAGTTCCCTGGACATGCGGGGCACATCCTTGGGCGGGACCGCGCTGGTGAACACGATCCGCTTGTTGTCGTTGGCCAGGGCGTCGAGGGTGTATCCCAGTTCGGCCTGGATCTTTTCCTTGCCGCTCAAAAAATGGACCTCCTCCAAGAGCAGGACATCGCAGCCCTGACGGTATCTTTTTTTGAAGGCCTCGATCCGGCCGGTCTTGAGGGAAGCAATCATCTCGTTGGTGAAATCCTCTGCCGTCATATAGAAAATGCGGGAGTCCGGATCCTTTTCCAGGATGCGGTGGCCGATGGCCTGTGAGAGATGGGTTTTGCCCAGGCCTGTATTGGCCAGCATCAATAGAGACGGATAGTCGCACTGGCTGGCAGAGGCCATGCTCTGGGATGCGGAATAGGCAAACTCGTTGGATTGACCTACAATAAACCGGTCAAAGGTGAACTGGCTCTTGAGCCAGAGATTTCTGCGGTGGTTCAAGGAGGGGAGGGGCAACTGATCAGGGTCAGCCGGAAGGGAGGCAGGAGACGGTTTTCGTTTGCGGGGGGAGATCTTGAACTCCAGGGCCATGTGGCCCATGCCTGCGGCCTCGAATTTTTCCTTGATGAGATCCAGATAATTTTCCGTGACCCAGTTTTTGGAGAACCGGTTGGGGCATGCCAGGACCATGGAGGTCTCGGTGGCCTCAATGCATGAGATGGGGTGGATCCACAGCGAAAAGCTGTTCTTCGGAAGATCAGACTGGAGCTTGTCTTTGACCTGTTCCCAGACCGCGCTCATGGCATACTCCTCAATTATAGCTGCTGGTTGCTGGATACTGGATGCTGGAATGCGGCGCCACGCCACCCTTGCAAGAAAACAGTCATGCACCATCAGGCCCGACCGGACCCTATTTTCAGAAGGCTAAGATAATACGACGCTTGAGAAATTGGCTCACCCCAACTCTCAGCTTCGGGAATTTCGAATGTCGGCTGCGGGTTTTACGATATGGGATCGGCTGTGGGCTGCCCTTGCGTCCTGCGCCTCACAGCATTGGTGGGGGCTTTTACACGAAAGCCCGAAGGCCTGTCAAAGGTCGTGGAGGGCAATCAGGAGTTACAGGGCGTTGCTTTTTCAACATCGGGTAAGGGGTTCCGTTCAAAGACAAAAAAGGGGGGTATCAGATAAGGGGGCGAGAAAAGGGAAGATTTAGGTTGGAATGAAATTGTGTAAAAACAAGGTCTTAGATAATGTTGACGTCTTGTGGAAAACTTTTTCCACACAATCAAACTCTGGCTGATGCCGCTTTTTGGCGTTTTTCATTGATTTTCATTTTTATCCCCTTCATTTTTCGGGCGCCGGTGTTCCGGAAGGCCATGGAAGGCTTGACAGGCCGGATGGAATGTGGTTCTTGACTCACATGAAATTCATTGCAGACCTCCATATCCATTCCCGCTTCTCCCGGGCTACATCCAAGGCCCTCGACCTTGAACACCTCTCACTGTGGGCCTGCAAAAAGGGCATCGAGGTGGTGGGCACCGGCGATTTTACCCATCCCGGATGGATCGCCGAAGTGGCGGACAAGCTGGTGGAGGCCCCCTCCGAAGGCCTGTACCAGCTCAGGCCCGAGATCCAGCGGGCCGTGGAAAGGGAGCTTCCTCCCGCCTGCCCGGGCCCGAGCGCCTTCCTCCTGACCGGGGAGATCAGCTGCATCTACAAAAAAGACGGCCGCACCCGGAAACTCCACCATCTGATCCTCATGCCTGATCTGGATGCGGTGGACAGGCTCAACCAGCGTCTGGGAAGGATCGGCAATATCGCCTCGGATGGAAGGCCCATTCTCGGGCTTGACTCGAAGGACCTCCTGGAGATTGTCCTGGAGACAAGCGAAAAGGCCTTTTTCATCCCGGCCCACATATGGACCCCCTGGTTTTCCCTCTTCGGTTCCAGATCCGGATTCGAGACCATTGAAGCCTGTTTTGAAGATTTGACCGGGCATATCCATGCCCTTGAAACCGGCCTGTCGTCCGATCCTCCCATGAACCGCCGACTCTCCGCCCTGGACCCATACCTCCTGGTATCCAATTCAGACGCCCATTCTGCGGCCAAGCTGGGCCGGGAGGCCAACCTCTTCAACGTCCAGTGCGATTATCCCCATATGATCGAGGCCATGACCACCGGAAACGGCTTTGAAGGGACCATCGAGTTCTTTCCTCAGGAAGGAAAATATCATTTGGACGGGCACCGCAACTGCGGGGTCAGGCTCCATCCTGAAGAGACCGCGCGGCTCAAGGGAATCTGCCCGGTATGCGGCCGGCCCCTCACAGTGGGCGTGCTCAACCGCACCTACGAGCTTTCGGACAGGTCGCGTCCACGCCTGTCCAAGGGGTTTCACAGCCTCATCCCCCTCCCTGAGATCCTCTCGGAGATCCTGGGATGCGGCCCGGCAACCCAAAAGACCATGCGCGTTTATGAAGCCCTGCTGGCGGACCTGGGACCTGAGCTGAGAATCCTCATGGAGGTCCCCATCGACCGGATAGGAGATTCGGGCGGGCCCCTTTTGGCCGAGGCCATCCGGCGGATGCGATCCAATCAGGTGATCTGCGACGAGGGCTATGACGGCCGTTTCGGGACCATCCGTCTGTTCCGGGACTCTGAGAAGGCCGCGGCCCTTGGACAGGCGGCCCTCTTTGCCGATCTCCTCCCGAAACCCCATGCAACAGCCCCGGCAGTGCGCCTGCCTGGAAAGCGGAAACCCTTGAAAACGGATCAGGGGGGCCAGCTTCCGCACGGGCCGGGGGACCCGATCATGGGCCCCCTTAATCCGGAGCAACGGACCGCTGTCCTCGGGCGGCCAAGGCATCTCCTCATCGTGGCAGGCCCGGGCACGGGAAAGACCCTGACGTTGACCCACCGGGTTGCCCGTCTCATTCAGGAGGGCAGTGCCTGTCCCGAAAAGGTCCTGTGCCTCACCTTTACCCGAAAGGCCGCGCATGAGATGGAGGAGAGGATTGCCAGGCTCGTTCCAGACAGCGGGACAGGCCGGATCCGAGTGGCCACATTTCATCGATTCTGTCTGGATCTCTTGAGGGAGCACTTGAACTGGACAGACCTGCCAAGCAACTTCGCCCTCTGCTCCGAGATGGACAGGGAAACCATCGCAAGGTCTGTTTTGCAGGGCAGGGGACATGGAAGACCCACGCTGACCCGTTTTCTCAGGGCCATCTGGGACTGGCGGGCGGGCCGGGTTTTTGGTTCTGCAAGACGCCCCGATGAAGAGGATGTCCTGCTTCCTTTGGTTCAGGAATATCAGCGGATCCTGAGAGAGGCCAACATGGTGGACCTGGATGAGCTGGAGACCGAGGCCCTCAGGCTCCTTCAAGACCGGCCTGAGGCATGCACGCTGGCCGGCCGGGCCTTTCGCTGGATCTTTGTGGACGAATATCAGGACACCAATCCGGTTCAGGTTGAGGTCCTGAAAGGCCTGGTCCAGGGGGGCGACAGCCATGTCTGCGCCATCGGCGACCCGGATCAGGCCATCTATGGCTTCCGGGGCGCAGACGTGGGGAGTTTTCACCGTTTTGCCCAGGATTTCCCAGGGGCCGAGCAGGTGGTCCTCACCCGAAACTACCGCTCTGCCCCTCCTATTCTTGAGGGGGCCGCAGGGGTCATGGGGAAAGACCGACCCCTCACCCCCCATAAATCCGGAGGGGTCCCTATTTCTTTGGCCGCTTGCCGCACTGAATCGGAAGAGGCCGAGATGATCGTGGAACAAATTGAACGGCTGATGGGAGGCATTTCCCACTTTTCCATGGACAGCGGGCGTGTGGCCTCGCACGAAGGGGAGGGGGACATAGGGTTTGGCGACATCGGCGTGCTTTACCGGCTCAATGCCCAGGGGGACGCCATCGAGGAGGCGTTGAACCGGGCAGGCATCCCGTGCGTGCGCTCCGGAGATGTCCCCCTCGCATCCAGATATCCAGTGGACATCCTGTGGCGATATCTTCAGACCCTTTGCTGTCCCGAGAGCTCTTATTATGCCCATGCCTGGGACCAGGTGAGGCCCCGGGGCGCCTTTGTCTCCGGCATGAGAGAAGACTGGGCCTGTCTGATCACAGAGGGCAGGGTATCAGAGATCCTGAAAGAGGCGGCCGCATGCCTTGGGCCCGGCATCGAGTCGGACGACGAGGCCAAAAAGGCCCTCTCCCGGCTGAAGGACCTGGCCGACCGCTGTGAAGGGGATTTGGGCATGTTTTTAGACCAGGTTTCGCTGGAGAGGGGAATTGATCATACCCTCCTGGAGGGCGACCGGGTGGCCCTCATGTCCCTTCATGCGGCCAAAGGGCTCGAATGGGAGGCGGTCTTTATTGCGGGGTGCGAGGATGGGATCCTCCCGTGCCTCGTCTTCGGCGATCGGGACTTGGCAGAGGAAGCCCGCCTCTTTTATGTGGGGATGACCCGGGCCCGGTCGCGGCTGGTCCTTTCCTATGCCCATCGACGCTTCCTCAACGGCCGTGCGCTTGACATGGGCCCTTCGCCGTTCTTGGAGCTTATCCCTGAAAGTGTGCGCCGGGCCGTGGACCGTCGGGGGCGGCGGCCGAAAAAACCCGCGTTGCGGCAGTTGACCCTGTTTTAGAATCTTTGTCCGCAGAACGCTGTTTGGTTGCGGTCGTCAGGCCGTCTTGGGATTATCGCCCAGTTTTCTGTCGCAAAAAACAAGAAAATCTGTTTGTATCTCATCAGTACGCCTTGTTTTATAGACTCACACGGAGACAGAAAGAACACAGAGAAAAAGGCATCTTTCCATTTCTTAACAAAAAAATCCCTTTGTGTGCTTTGTGCCTTTGTGTGAGATATTTTGGTTGCGGGCATCCGCGTTCCTTTCCGTTTACGCCTTTTCCACGGGCTGATTGAAATACCCCAGGGTCAGGTCCGGGAATTCGGCCTTCAGGATCCCGGCCATGCGCCTCATCCCCATGCCCGGTCCTTTGGGTGCGGGCATGCTTTTTAGATAGAGGGCCGGATCGATGCACAGATTCTTGAGGTGGAGGAAATTGACCCGGGTCTTCTTGAGGAGACGGTCCAGGGCCTCGATCTCCGCCTCCTGATCGGTGATCCCGGGAAAGACCAGATAGTTGATCATGGTATAAAGGCCCATGTCCCTGGAAAGGGCAATGGCCTCGGCCACGTCTTCAAAATCATAACCCCTGGGCCGGTAATAGGCATGGTAGAGCTCGGGCCGTGCGCTGTTCATGCTGATCCGGATGGAGTCCAGGCCTGCTTTGGCCACCTCCCGAACCCGGCCAGGCCAGCTCCCGTTGGTGTTGAGATTGATGGTGCCCCGGTCTGTGTGGCCGCGGATCTTCCGGATGCCCTCCGACATGAGCTGGTATTCTGTCAAGGGCTCGCCCTCGCAACCCTGCCCGAAACTGACAATGGGCTCGGGCGCGCGGGTCAAATGCCCAACCGCGAGGCGGACGATTTCCCCCAGAGACGGGGTAAAGGAGATCCGTTCATGGGAGGCCTCGAACGCAGCGTCCGGCTGGAGGGAAAGACACCCCAGACATGCGGCGTTGCACCTGCGGCTGATGGGAAGGGGGGCTTCCCATCTTCCCAGGAAGAGGTTCTTGGCCGCAAAACAGTGGTTTTCCGTGGCGCACCGGATCAGATGCCTTACAAGAGGACCTTCCGGGGTATGTCGTTTGAACCTGCGAATGGCCGGGATCAGCTTTTTGTCGTCGTAGTTTCGGGGGTCCCATTTGGGGTTGTATTCGATCTGAAATGCCGAGACCCAGTACCTGTCCTCCCGAAATCCCACGGCCCCGTAGGCCCAGGCCGGGAGGGTGTAGGTCTTAAAACGGTAATCGGCTGCGGGAAGATGTCCCCTCACCCAGCCCGGTTCCAGGAAGGCGGCCACCGCATAACACCTGTGGCAGACCCCGTTGATTTCTATCTCGGGCGCCATGCAGATCTTCCCTGTGTCCGGGTCAAGTCCGATGGGGGGGGAATCGGGGATGTAAAAGAGTTTGCTGAAGGTTGGCATGGGCGCCAGGTCCTCTTCCGGGATCGCCTGTGGGGCCGCTCCCGAAAGACCCGCCATCCTCAAGTGGGGGTGTTCATAGATCCGGCCCCGGGTGTCAGCATACAGCATGAACGGCAGACTGCTCAGATTCTCGATGTCCATCACGAAAAAATCGCTCCATGTAAGCGGTTGACTCAAAGGCGTCTTGCACAATAAGATACCAATATACAGGCATTGTCAATGATTCCGAGGTCCCTCAATATATGACATCGACGCAGGCACATACGGAAAAAAGGGGGAGGCAGTTCCGCCTGGTCAAGTTTTTTGCCTACGCGAGCTTTATCGTCCTTGTCATCTTCAGCTTTCCCTTTTCCATGGTCATCTCGCGGCAGGCCAAAGACATCCTCATGAAGAGCTACGAAAACTATGCCCTTCTTTTGGGAGAAAACCTGAATTATCAGGTATTTCAAAATTTTGTCCTGCCCGTGACGAGCCAGTACGGGAAGATCCGGCTGCGGGAAAAATTCCAGTACGAGCTGATGGACCGCATCGTCAGAAACACCGTTCACAGCTTCAAGATCGACCTGGTCAATATCTATGACATCAACAACGGCGTGATCGCCTACAGCACCGACCCCAGTCTTTTGGGCAAGAAGGTGCGGGAGAGTCTGGGGTACAAAAAGGCCGTCATGGGAGAGAACTCCTCGGGTCTCATATCCGGGGGCGACACCTTCTGGGGCCTGGGGATCGAAAGGCTGGGGGGACAGAAGAAGCTCCGGACCTACATCCCCTTCACCGGCATCGGTCCTTTTCTTGGGGATACCGGATATGTCCTGGGGGTCTTCGAGCTCATCCAGGACCTGAGCGACGAATACAAGTCGGTCATCCGATTTCAATACCTTACCTTCGGGCTGTCCATCCTGATTATGGGGATGATCTTTGTGGCCCTGCTTCTGATCGTGCGCAAGGCCGAGCGGGTCATCGACGAACGGGCACGCGAACAGCGGGAACTGGAGGCCCAGCTCCACCATGCAGAGCGGCTGGCTGCGCTGGGCGAGATGGTTGCAGGCGTATCCCACGAGATCAGAAATCCCCTGGGCATTATCCGGAGCACTGCAGAACTCCTGGGATCCATGCCCGGCGCGGAAGAATCCACCACCCGGCTCACCCGGCTCATCATTGAAGAGTCAAGCAGACTGAACGATATTGTCACAGAGTTTCTGGACTTTGCCCGGCCCATGACGCCCAATTTCCAGGAATGCGATCTGTGTCAGATCCTCCAGAGGGCTTTTGTCTTTCTGGATCCGGAACTATCCAAAAAGGGGATTGCCCTTGAACACAATCTGGACCATCGCCCCCTGAGACTCCGGGCAGACCCGGACCAGCTCTACCGGTCGTTCCTCAACATCTTTGTAAACGCCATTCAGGCCATGCCCGACGGGGGCCGGATCACCGTAGAGGCGGCCGAGGAAAAAGAGGGTCATTATCTGATAAGGATCGCAGATACGGGCGCGGGGATCGGCGAGGCTGATCTGGCCAAGATCTTCAACCCCTTTTTCAGCACCAGGGAGAAGGGAACAGGCCTGGGGCTCTCCATTGTCCGGAACATCATTGAGGCACATAACGGGAGGATATGGATAACGAGCCGGACTGCAGGGTCGGTGGAAGAGGGGCCCACGGGGACGCAGGTCATGATCCAGCTCCCGGCGGAATGAGGTGGGCTGGATGGTGGTTTTTATGGGACCTGATCGTTCGCCCATGGGATTTTCGTACTTCGGTCGCTTTAGCTTGCCTGGTGAAACATGGAAACGATCCTCATCGTAGATGATGAAAAGAACTATCTGGTGGTCCTTGAGGCCCTCCTGGGGTCAGAAGGGTATGAAATCCTTACGGCCAGCGATGCCCGGGCGGCCCTCGCCACAGTGCGCGAGGCCGACCTGGATTTGGTCGTAACCGACATGAAAATGCCCGGCATGAGCGGCATGGAACTCCTTGAGGCATGCAAAGAGCTGAAGCCCGATCTGCCGGTCATCATGATGACCGCGTACGGGACTATTGAAATGGCCGTGGAGGCCATGAAAAAACATGCCTATGACTATATCCAGAAGCCCTTCGAAAACGAGAAACTGAAGCTGACGGTCAAGAAGGCCCTGGAAAACCGCCGCCTTGTCAAGCAGAACCGGCTCCTGACCGAGGCTCTTTCCGACCGCTTCCGGTACGGCAGTCTGATAGGGAAGAGCAAGCCCATGCTGGCGGTGTACGATCTCATCGAAAAGGTGTCCCGGTCCAAGGCATCGGTCCTCATCACCGGGCCTTCCGGGACCGGAAAGGAACTCATCGCCAAGGCCATTCACTACCAGGGGGAGAGGAAGGATCAGCCCTTTATTTCCATCAACTGCGGGGCCTTGACAGAGAGCCTGCTGGAAAGCGAGCTCTTCGGCCACGAAAAGGGGGCCTTTACCGGCGCGGTGGCCATGAAGAAGGGCCGGTTCGAGCTGGCCGACCGGGGGACCCTCTTTCTGGACGAGGTGGGCGACATGCCGTCCTCCCTACAGGTCAAGCTCCTACGGGTCCTTCAGGAGATGTCCTTTGAGCGGGTGGGGGGCACGCGCACCATCCATGTGGATGTCCGGGTCCTGTCCGCCTCCAACCGCAACATCAAGGAGGACGTTCAGAACGGGCTGTTTCGGGAAGACCTCTATTACCGCCTCAATGTCATCCACATCGATGTTCCCTCCCTCCAGGAACGGCCGGACGACATCCCCCTTCTGGTCAGACATTTTATACAGAAGTTTCACGGCGGAGAAGGGGATGAGGCCATCCGGCTGAGCCCCGGGGCATGGAAGGCCCTTTACGCCTATCCCTGGCCCGGGAATGTAAGGGAACTGGAAAATGTCATTGAGCGGGCCGTGGTCCTCCACTCGGGCCGCCAGATCACGCTGGACGACCTTCCCGAGGAGTTGAGGGGGGCGGAAACCCGATTCGATGTGGAGAGGTTCATCCCGCCCGACATCCCCCTGCAGAAGGCCCTCGAGGAGATCGAGGAACGCCTTATACGAAGGGCCCTCATCCGGAACGACTATGTCCAGTCCCATGCGGCCAGGAGCCTGGGGATCACCAAGAGCCTGATTCAGCACAAGATGAAAAAGTACAATATCACTGTGTAAGGGTACAATTTTTTGTACCCAGTATTATCTTGTGATTTTAGCAGGTTATCTAAAACTGGACATTTCAGGTCCCAGACGGGTACAAGATGTTGAACTTTTTGGGGCATGTGGTAAAGGGGATGGCATCCTCGGGACTGGGTTCCAGGTCGTGGCCAAATAATATTTCGCTGATCTATATACCTAATAATATCAATTTATTAACGCAAAATCCCACCTTCGCTTGAAAAAAATAGGCGGGGAACTGCCTTTTCTGGCAAGCAGCTTGCATTATCCCAAAAGCAAACAGAGTCACTCAATTACTCTTTCCTCCTAAGTGAAGCCAACCCTGCCTTGCGGGGTTGGCTTTTTTTTGGCCCCGTCACCATGCCTTGCACCTCCCCAATGCGGCCTGCAAACAAGGGGATGACGGGGATGCCTGCAACCAAAATATCTCACACAAAGACACGAAGCGCACAAAGGAATTTTGTTGTAAAAAAACAGCAACATGCCCTTTTCTCTGTGTTCTTTGTGGCTCCGTGTGAGTCTGTAAAATAAGGCGCACTGATGAGATGCAAACAGATTTTCTTGCTTTTTGCGCGAAAAACTGGGCGATAATCTAAGGCGGCCTGACGGCCGCAACCAAACAGCGTTCTGCCCGCCCGTGGGGGTCTCTGCCCAAGGGCTGCAACAAAA
>ENA-OSEO01000426-OSEO01000426.1-sediment-metagenome-genome-assembly--contig:-NODE-426-length-108565-cov-8.832700_pt1 | contig 108565 bp, 92 predicted proteins | sample MGYA00237883_ERZ534232 | MGnify/ENA metagenome assembly ERZ534232
GCTATCTCGGCCGGAAGGGGGTCCAGGGGGATATGTCCTCCTGGTCGCAGAACGCCGCAGCGTTCGAGAAGGGGAGGGCTAAAAGAGATTCATCTGCGTGTCGCAGGAGTCGGCCGGGGCTTCGTCGCCGAACAGACGGATCCGGCCGAATTCGCCGTCGTGGCCGGGGGAGATCTTGACCCGCCCCGCTCTCATCCTTTCGAGGGCCTCACCGACGGTCTCGGGCGCGGCCCGGCGCAGGTCGCTCAGGGGGGCCTCGGTCAGGGTCCGGAACTCGTTGCCGAACTCGCGGACGAGCTTGAAATAGAGGTCCCAGACAGCCTGGCACTCGGCTGTCTTTCCGAGAGCCTCGGCGATGACCTCGTTGAGAGGGATGAGGCGCCGGAAGGGAACGCCGCCCGGCTTCCCTTCGCCGTCGGCGCGGTCGGCCATCTCCTCGATCCTGTGGAGGACGCCGATCGTCAGGCGCTTGCCGCACTTGGGGCAGATGTCGTTGGTCTTCATGCTCTCCCGGGGCGAGCAAACGACGCCGCACTTGCGGTGGCCGTCGAAATGGTACTTGCCCTCCTCGGGAAAGAATTCGATGGTCTCCAGGAACCTCGAGGGATCGTTGTCCCGCAGGGCCTCGACGAGACCCCGGTAGCTGAACTCCGTGTCGAAGACGTTGGCCTCCCGCCCGAGCTTGGCCGGGGAGTGGGCGTCGGAGCTGGAGACCAGGGCGTACCGGTCGAGGACCGAAAGGCGGCGGTTCATGGCCGGGTCCGAGGACAGGCCCGTCTCCAGGGCGAAGATGAACGGGGTCATGTCCTCGAAGCACTCCTCGATCGAATCGAATCCCGAGTTGGCCCCGAACAGCGAGAACCAGGGGGTCCAGATGTGGGAGGGGATGACGACGCACCGCGGGCAGGTCTCGGCGACCATCCGGCAGAACACGCGGACGTCCATCCCCAGGATGGGCCGCCCGTCCGAGCTGAGGTTGCCGATGGCCTGGAGCCGGGCGTTGACGCGCTCGACGGATTCGAAGTCGGGAGCCAGGAGCATGACGTGGATCTTGCGGACCTTGCCTCCCTTGGAATAGATGAAGCTCAGCTCGGTCGACAGGATGAAGGAGATGTCCTCGGGCGCGAAGGGCAGCGTCCGGAGGGGAGAGGGATCGGGCGGAGGCGTCCCGTTCCTGAGGCGGAGGAACCCGTTGCCGGCCGGCTCGAGCTTCTCCTTCATGAGGAAAAGCCACTCGGGATGGGTGAAATCGCCCGTCGCGATGAGCGACAGGCCCTTGGCCTGGCCCCAGCGGGCCAAAGTATCGAGGACCATGTCGCGTGACGTGGCCCGCGAGAACTTCGAGTGGATGTGGAGGTCGGCGATGAACTTCATGACGGAGGTCCAGTTTAAAAAAAGCGGCCGGTGAATGCAAGGGAATTCGGCCCGCAGCCGGAGCCAAGACAATTCGCGCCCGACCCGATATAATAGAAGCCGGACCTCGCGGAGGATGAAGGGCATGAGCAAGAAAAAAAGCAGAAGAAAAAAGGGGAGGCCGCAAGCGGCGGCCCGCCCCGAAGGGCCGGCCGCGGCCTCGCCCGGTCCGGACGAACGCCCGTCGCCGGCCGGCGGAGGCCCGCGTCCGCGCGCCGTCGTCGTCACGGTCCTGGCTTTGGCCCTGCTGGCCGCGGCTGTGTTCCTCTTCAAGCGCGGAGGAGGGTCCCGGATCGCCGCCGAGGAAGGCCTGAACGTCCTTCTCATCACCCTCGATACGACCCGGGCCGACCGCCTGGGGTGCTACGGCTACACCGACGGCCAGACCCCCCATCTCGACGTGCTGGCCCGGGGCGGGGTCATGTTCGCCGACGCCTACTGCCCGGTCCCGATGACCCTGCCGTCGCACGCCTCGATCCTGACCGGCCTCTACCCCTTCAACCACGGCGTCCACAATAACGGGACCTACGTCCTCGGGGGCGGCTTCCCGACCCTGGCCGAGGTCCTCCGGCGCCGGGGCTACGAGACCGCGGCCTTCACGGCCTCGTTCTCCGTGGATTCCCGGTTCGGCCTGGACCGGGGGTTCGACGTCTACGACGACACGTTCCAACCCGACACCCCCTTCAAGGCCCTCAACTCGGAGCGCCGGGCCGAGCAGGTCTCGGCCGCCTTCGCCGCCTGGCTCAACGAGCGCGACCGGGACCGGTTCTTCGCCTGGGTCCATTTCTTCGACCCCCACCTGCCCTATGATCCGCCGCCGGCCTACCGGCTGGAGTTCCCCGGGCGTCCCTACGACGGCGAGGTCGCCTACATGGACCATCACGTGGGCGAGATCGTCCGGCTGCTTGAGGACAAGGGGATCCTCGGCCGGACCCTGATCGTGGCCGCCGGCGACCACGGCGAGGCCTTCGGCGAGAAGGGCGAGTACGGCCATGGGGTCTTCATTTACGAGTCCACCATCCGAGTGCCCCTCATCTTCTGGGCCGGGGACCGCCTGCCGGCCGGCACGGTCGTCCGTTCCCGGGCCCGGCTCATCGACATCATGCCCACGGTCCTGGCCCTCCTCCGGTCCCCCGCCGAGGAGGGCCTTGACGGCACGAGCCTCGTGCCGCGCATGCGCCGGCCGGGGATGGCCCCGCTCGATGCCTACGTCGAGTCCTTCTATCCGCGGGAGAACCACGGTTGGTCCGAGCTGACCGGTCTTCTCGCCGGGCCTTGGAAGTACATCCAGGCCCCGCGTCCCGAGCTCTACGACCTGGCCGGCGATCCCGGGGAGGAGAAGGACCTGGCGGCGGCTGACGCCCGCCGGGCGGCCGACATGAAGGGCCGACTGGAGGGTGTGCTGCGGGGCGCGGCCGGGACGGCCCCCGGCGGCCGGGCCATGACCGCCGAGGACGAAGAGCGGCTCCGGTCCCTCGGCTACATCCAGTTCGGAGGCGACAGGTCTTCCGGCGCCGACGCTCCCGATCCCAAGGACAAGGTCGGCGAGCTCCGCCTCTTCCAGCAGGCCCAGCGCCATGAGTTCGAGGGCGATTTCGCCGCGGCCGAAAAGGTCTACACCGAGCTGCTCGACCTCTATCCCCAGGTCCCGGCGAGCTATGTCAATCTGGCCCTGGCCCAGGCCCGTCAGAAGAAGTTCGATGCGGCCGTCGAAACGCTGGAGCGGGGCGCTTCGGCCCTGCCCGGATCGGACGTCATCCTGTCCCGGCTGGGCCACACCTACCTCGTCATGGGCCGCCCCGCCCTGGCCAGGGAGGCCATGCGCCGGTTGCTCGAGGTCGATCCCGGCCATTTCGACGCCCTGACGGTCACCGCCGTCATCCTCGAGTCGGCCGGCCGCGACGAGGAGGCCCGCGGTTACATGGAGCGGGCCCTGGCCGTCGAGCCGGAGAACAAGTACCTGCGGATGAAGCTGGCCCGCAGCCTGGCCACGGGAGGGAAGGCCGCCGAGGCCGTCGGGATCTTCCGGGGCCTGATCCGCGATTTCCCGTCCGAGGCCGGCCTCCTCGAGAACCTGGGCATCACCCTGGGCATGACCGGCGATTACGCCGGGGCCATCGAGAGCCTGGAGCGGGCCCTGGCCCTCGAGCCGACGCCGACCGCGCTCTTCAACGCGGCCGTCGCCTATCGCGAGACCGGGCGTATCGACGAGGCCGTCCTGAGCCTGGAACGCTATCTGGCCTTTCCCGGCAACGACGACGAGGACGGCAAGCGGAGCGCCCGGACCGAGATCGAGCGGCTGAAGGCCCTGCGGAAATAGTCGGCGCCGGTCAGCGGCGGCCGGCCGCTTCGGCGGCAAGAGCTTGTCCCCGGCTCGCGTATTCCGCGGACCGGGCAGGCTCGCCGAGGCGGTTGTAAAGGTCGGCCAGCAGGAAATAACCCAAGGCGAGATCGGCCGCGGCGGGCTTGAGCTCGATGCCTTTCTTGACCAGGGCGACCGCCTCCTCGTAGCCCTCCCCCCGGTTAAGGAGGATGCGGGCCAGATAGAAGTAGGTCAGGGGGAAATCCGGCTCGGCCTCGCGGGCCGCCTCCAGGGTCCTGAGCTCTTCGTCCACCCGGCCCATCCTCCGGTAGACGCGGGCCAAATTGAAAAGGGCCTTGAAATGCTTCGGAGTAGCGTCCAACTCCTCAAGGTAGGCCGCGGCGGCCGCCCGCAGGTCGCCCCGGCCCTCGAAGATCTGGGCCCGGTTGTAATGGACCGAGGTCAGCTTGGGATTGAGGGCCAAGGCCTGCTCGATGTGCTCCTCCGCCTGGGCCCAATCCTCCCTGATGATGTGGATGGCCGCGATGGCGTTGTGGGAGCCCGCCGAATCCGGATTGAGGGATAGGGACCGCTCGAAGTACCCCAGGGCCCGCTCGTAGTCCTTACGGGTGACGTTCATGTTGCCCAGGAGGTAGTAGAGCTGGGGATCCGAAAAGCCGCTGTCCAGGTAGTCGAGGACGAAAGCCTCGCCCTCGTCGAACCGGCCCATGGAGACGTAGGCGTTGGCGACGTTGATGACCGTGAAGGAGTCGTCGGGCTTGATCTCGAGCGACGCCTTGAAGGCCTCGATGGCCTCCGGGAACTTCCTCTGCCGGAAATAGATGTTCCCCAAGGAGAAGTGGGCACTGGCGATGTCGGGGTCCTCCCCGATGATCTCCCGGATGATCCGGGCCCCTTCCTCGGCGTTGCCGCTCATGCCCAGCTCCCGGGCCCGCGACAGCTCGTTGAAGATGCCGATCTTGTCCTTGGGATCGGCCAGGGCCCGGCCCTGGTCCTTCGACATGTCGGCGAAGGAGCCGATGTAGCCGAGGGCGGCCAGCTTCTCGCGGGTGTCCTCGTCGATGCTGCTGAGGTCGGTCTCCAGGGCGTTGCGGCCGGACTCCTCGATGAACCGTTCGGCCTGGGCGCTCAGGTCGGCGAAGACCTCTTTTTCGAGGTAGACGAGGTTTCTCTGTTCGCCGGGATCGTTGGCCAGGTCGTAGAGCTCGGGTACGGGGGCCATGATGAGCTTCCAGCGGCCGTCCTGGACGCTCTTGAGCTCGGACCATCCGAAGTGGAAGCGCGGGTAGTAGCTCTCGGCGTAGGCCAGGGAGCGGACGGTCTTGCCGGGCCGGAAGAAGGCCGGGACGAGGCTTCGGCCCTGGACGCCGGCCGGGACCTCGAGGCCCGACATCTCGCAGAGCGTCGGCAGGACGTCGGCCAGGCTGGCGACCTGGTCCGTGGACAGCCCCTGGAGCTGTTCGAACGGGGTGACGAAGATGAGGGGGACGTGAATGGCCGGCTCGTAGACGAAAAAGCCGTGGGTGCTCTCCTCGTGTTCGCCGAGGCTTTCTCCGTGGTCGGCGGCGAAGACGAGGAACAGGTCGTCCGTGAGGCCCCGGCCTTTGAGGAACTCCCAGAGGCGCCCGAGCTGGCTGTCGGCATAGGCGATCTCCCCGAGGTAGGGATTGTTCGGGTAGCGGGCGGCGAAGTCGGGCGGAGGCTCGTAGGGCGTGTGGGGGTCGTAGAGGTGGATCCAGGTGAAGAACGGCCGGTCCTTGTGGGCCTCGATCCAGGGCAGGGCCTCGTCGAGGACCTCGTCGGCCGGCCGCTGGACCGATCCGAGCGAGATCCTCTCGAAGCGGCTGAGGTCGAATTGGTCGTAGTAATGGTCGAAGCCCTGGTCGAGCCCCCACTTCGAATCGAGGACGTAGGCGGCGACGAAGGCGGCCGTGGCGTATCCCTTGGCCTTGTAGAGCTCGGCCAGGGTCACCAGCTCGGGGGGGACGACGAAGCCCCCGTTGTCCCGCACGCCGTGATGGGTCGGCAGGGTCCCGGTCATGAGCGACGTGTGGGAGGGCAGCGTCAGGGGCGTCGGGCCGTAGCACCGGTCGAACTTGACGCCCCGGGCCGCGAAAAGGTCCATGGTCGGGGTCTCGATCCGGTCGAAGCCGTAGCAGGCGATGCGGTCGGCCCGCAGAGTGTCGACGGTGATGAGGATGACGTTGGTGTCGTCCTTGTCCTTGAGCCGGGCGAAGTCGGGCCGGCGGGGGAGGAGGAAAAAGAGAGCGGCGGCCAAGGCCAGAGCGGCCGCGGCCAGGGCGGGGATGCGGCGATTCTTCTTGCGGGCCATAACCCCATTTTATCACATCGCCGAGGGATGGCGGGAATCCAGGGGGCCGGGCTCTCGGTGAGAACCGCAGGACGCGATCCGCTTCCAGGAAAAAACGAAATGGGTTCCGGATCCTAAAAAAAAGAGGGCGGCGGGATGTCCCGCCGCCCTCGTGCGTCTGCGAGGTGCGAGGAGCGACTAGAAGATGAGGCGGACGCCGATGCGCGCCTGGCGCGGACGGACGATGCCGTAGAGGTCGTGCCCGTCCGTGGAGGGCGCTTCGCCCGGGAACCAGTCGTAGCCGATGCGCGTACCCCAGGAGGTGATGGTGTCGGCGTTGAGGACGTTGAACACGTCGACCATGAACCCGAGGCGGTACTTGCCGGCCAGGGTGAAGATCTTCTCCAGCCTCAGGTCGAGGATCTTCTCCATCGGGTAGTGGTTCGAGCCGCGGGGCTCGGCCAGGAAGGTGATCCGGCCCTGGTTGAAGCGGCTGGTGAGGACGCGTGTCGTCCAGGCGTCTCCCGTGATGCCCCGGAAGTAGGCGCTGAGGCTGATGTCGAAGGGCAGGATGTAGGTGGCCTGGATCTTGATCATGTGGGTCGGGTCGCTGGTCAGGTTGCCCTCGGTGTTCAGCCAGAAGTTGGGATCGTACGTGTTGCCGCCGTACCCGATGTCGTCGGCGAACCCGTTGTCGATCGTCCCCGAGGCCTTCGACAGGACGTAGGACGCCAGGAACTGCCAGCGGTTGGAGAAGCGCTTGTTGAACTGGATCTGGACGCCCTGGTATTTCCGGTAAGGATCGAGCAGGATCCAGGGGTCGCCGCGCTTCATGTTCGTCAGGAGGTAGTCGTAGACGCCGAGAGTGTCCTCGGTGCGTTCGTAGAGCGAGAAGGTCTCGTCGAGGTCATCGACGAAGTAATCGACCTCCGCGTAGTCGCCGGCCCGGTCGATGGGCCCGAGGATCTGGTTCCATTTCCGATTGATGTAGGTGACGCTCAGCGAGGTGTCCTTGAACAGCTCCCGCTCGATGCCGACCGTCCACTGGGCCATGTAGGGGTGCTTGACGTCCGGGTCTATCGTGTAGAGGCTCTCGTGGACGATGCGCTCGAACTCGACCCATTCGGCCTCGCCCGGATCGTAGTAGTAGCTGACGTAATCCTTGAAGCTCTCGTCGGGGTTGAGCCGGTCGTGGTAGGCCGTCAGCATGGCCTCGGTGAAGTGGCCGTAGTGGGCCTTGAGGATGGTCGACTTGTCGCCGAGGATGTCGAAGGTGAAGCCCAGGCGGGGGGCGACGCGCTTCGAATCGAAGACGTTGCCGCTGACGCCCTTGACCTGCCCCCAGTTCTGGCTGTAGCGGACGCCCATGCTGAGGTTGAGGCGCTTGCCGATCTGCCAGGAATCCTGGGCGAAGACCTCGAACCGCGTGTAGCGCGTGTTCATGTCGTAGCCCTCATACTGGTAGGCGAGATAGGGCCCCGTGTAGCCGTAGCCGACGTAGTCGACGTAATAGACGTTGTCACCGAGAGGTCCGCCCGTGCCCGTGTAGCCGAAGCGGTTGCGGGCCATGGACCGTTCGAACTCGGCGCCGAACTTGAAGTCGTGGTCGCCGGCCAGGAAGTCCTCGGCGTAGTGGGTCAGGCTGACGTTGGTCCCGAACCGGGCCCGGTCGGCGTAGAAGAAGTAGCCGGCGCTGTCATAGAGGAAGTTGTCGTTGATGCTGTAGTGGGCGTAGGTGTCGAAGCCGGTCTCGGGATCGAGATAGTAGATGCCCTCGAAGTAGTTGCTCTTGACGTCGAAGAAGGTCTTGGGGCTGAGGATCTTGGTCAGGTTGAAGGACACCAGCCAGTCCGGCGAGTCCTGGGTGACCGTAGCTTCGGGGGAGACCCGGGCGCCCGCGCCGCGGTTGATGCCGTCGTAGCGGGTCCTCTGGAAGACGCCGCTCATGTTGAGGGTCGGCGTCAGCTGGGTCGTCAGCTTGGCGAAGATGCGCGGCTGCTTGTAGTCGACGTCCTCGGGGAAGCCGGACGGGCGGTTCTGGGTCCGGTAGAACTGGCCGCCCGCGTAGAACCAGAGCTTGTCCTTGATGATCGGTCCGCCGAGATGGCCGTTGATGTCCATCAGCTTGGAGGACGGCGAGCTGAAGCTCTCGAAGTCCTCGAGATAGGCGGCGTTGTTGGTCGCCTGCCAGAACTTGGAGTCGTCCCGGTAGCCCTGGAAGTTGAACTCGAAGTGGCCCGAGAACTCGTTGCCGCCGGACTTGGTCACCAGGTTGAAGATGACCCCGGTGAAGTTCCCGTACTCGGCCGGCAGGCCGATGCCCATGATCTTGGCCTCTTCGATGATGTTGTGGTCCGAGAAGACCCACGCCGAGCCGGCCTCGGGGTCGGCGACGTTGACGCCGTCCATGGTGTAGGCGATGCCCGTGTTGGCCGAGGCGCCGAAGGCGACGTTGTCGTTGACGCCCGGGGCCAGGTTGACGATGTCGGCCGTGAACTGGTTGTAGGGGATGTTCCTGAGGATCTCGTTGCTCAGGGTCACGGAGGCCGTCTCCGTGGACTTGACGTCGACGGTCGGCGACTGGGCGATGACCGTGATCTCCTCTTCGAGCGCAGCCGGCTTCATGACCAGGTCCAGCGTCAGCGTGACCGTCGAGGACAGGCGGACGTTCTCCTGGACGACCGTGCCGAAGCCCGCCAGCTCGGCCTTGAGCTGGTAGGTGCCGGGCGGCAGGGCCGGGAACCGGAACTCGCCGTTGGCGTCGGTGACAAACGCGCGGACGCCCATCAGGTTGGCGCCCGTGATCGAGACGTTGACGCCGGGCAGCGGGGTGTTCTGCTCATCGAGAACGAATCCCCGGATGGCTCCGGTCTCCCTGGACTGGGTGAAGGCCAGGGGCGCGCAGAGGAGGGCGATGGCGAGCAAGACACTGAATTTTCTTTTCACTCATTCCTCCTTGATCGGTTGACATAATGACGAGGGGGTGATGCCTCCGGAATACGAACGCTTCTCGATTCTCACCTCCTTTGTTTGACGATTCATATGGATTGGTTCAGCAAATTCGGTGCCAACAGCGCATTGCCCATTATTATAATAAAATCAATCAGTTGCAAAAAAACGTATCGAATGCAACATCCACTCCCTTGGATTCTAATCCAAAATTCCGTATGAATTCAAGCGGATTTTTCCGCCATTTGAATCTTCCAAATCCGTGTGCTATCGTAGTGACGATGACCAACATACGGCGGATGCGGGCGGCGTGGGCCGTGATGGCGGCCGTGAGCCTGGCCTTTCTCGCCTTTCCCGCCGCGGCGGGCCAGAAAAAGGAAGAGGGCTTCCTTCCCGAACACAAGCTCTGGCTGGAGGACGTCGAGCCGATCATCACCCGCGTCGAGCGCGACGTCTTCAAAAAGCTCTCGACCCATCAGGAGAGGGAGACGTTCATCCGCTTCTTCTGGAAGAGCCGCGACCCCATGCCGGACACCTCCGAGAACGAGTTCCAGAAAGAATATCACGAACGCATCCGCTATGCCGACAGCTACTTCGGGATCGGCTCCCACGGCCGGGGCAGCCGGTCCGAACGCGGCTATTACTACCTGCTCCTGGGCCCGCCGCTCGAAAGGCATCAGTACAAGACGCAGTCCTTCATCTGGCCCCTGGAGCTTTGGTACTACAAGGGCGAGGAGGTCCATGGGCTGCCGGCCTATTTCTATCTCATCTTCTATCAGCCTCAGGGGATAGGCGATTTCCGCCTTTATTACCCCGGGGTCGAAGGGCCTGAGACGCTGGTCATCCCCGGGCTCTACAGCGGCACGTTCGATCGCTCGGCCGCCTATAAAACCCTCAGGGAGATCAACGGGGAGCTGGCCGGCGCGGCCATGAGCTATGTCCCCGGGGACGCTCCCTACGGCACGGGTTCCTTCTCGTCCGACACCATTATCGCCTCGGTCCGCAGGCTGCCCGAGAAGCGCTATGCCGACGGGTATGCCCGCAACTATCTGGCTTTCAAGGACGTCGTCGAGACCGAGTACCTGGACCGCTATTTCGAGAGCAGCCATCAGGTCAAGCTCTTCCGCGAGGGGGGGCAGACGTTCCTGCACTGGTCCGTCGAGCCCGAGAAGATGAACTTCGCCCAGCAGGGCGGCTCGATCTACGCCGGCTTCGAGCTCGTGCTGAGGATCGAGGACGCCCGGGGCACGGCCGTCTTCGAGAGGGCCGAGGAGATCCCCCTGCGGATGACCCCCGAGCAGTACAAGGCCAACGAGCGCCGGCGGTTCGCCTTCCAGGACGTCCTGCCGGTCATACCCGGCCCGCTCAAGGCGCTCTTTTTGCTGAAGAATAAAACGGCCCGGGATTTCACTTCGTTCGAGGCCCGGATCACGGTCCCCGCGGAGGGCGGTCCGGGCCTGAGCTCGGCTCTCCTCTATCACGCCCGGACCGCCGTCGCCGAAGCCCGGCGGAACAACATGAAGGCCTTTGTTTTCGACGGCTTCGAATATCTCGTCGGGGCCCGCAACGAGTTCTTCGCGGCCGAGCAACTGGGCGTGTTCGTCCAGGCCTGGGGATTCGGCGGCCAGGGGCCCTCGCCCCGCCCCTCCTTCAGCCTCGAGATCATTTCGCTCGACGACAACCGGAGCGTAGGGACCTTTCCCCTCGAGGCCCAAGAGTCCGGCCGTGCGGGTCCGGGGACGCTGGCCGTCAGGGGCGAGATCCCCCTCGCTGACGTCAAGCCGGGCTACTACCGCGCGGAGATCTCGGCGCTGGCCGCCGACGGATCGAAGCTGGTCACGGAGAAGGAGAATTTCATCCTCCTGGACCGGCCGGCCCCGGTTACCCCCTGGGTATACGCCAGGCTCCATGGGCCCTTTCCCGGGCCCGAGCATCTCAAGGTCCTCGGCACCCAGCACTTCCTGGCCGGGGATCATGCCCGCGCCCGGGCCGCCTTCGAAGCGGTGCTGAGGAGCAAGGACGACCCCGACACCCGTCTGCTGCTGGCCAAATCCCTGTTCGGATTGGGTCTGCTGCGGGAGTCGCTCGACGAGGCCGTCCCGCTCTATGAGCGGCTCCCGGGGCGCGAGACGGCCAAGGTCATCGCCCTGGCCCACGCCGGCCTGAAGCAATGGGACCAGGCCTTGACCTATCTCGAGAAGGTGCTGGCGGAGGCCACCGAGGTCCCCGTCCTCAATCTGGCCGCCGAGTGCCATCTGGCCCTGGGAAGGCCCGAGAGGGCCCTGCCCCTTCTCCAGAGGTCGCTGGCCCTGCTTCCCGACCAGCCGGCCGTCCGGGAGCTCGAGGAAACCACGAAAAAGAAGATCGATAAAAGATAATAGAGGATAGGAGTCATCCTTCATGAAAAGAACAGCCGTCCTGATGTTGCTCGTGAGCCTGGTCCTGATGACCGCCTGGGCCCAGTTCCAAGGCCGGGTCACCGGCCGGATCGTTGACCAGGAAGGGAATCCCCTCGAAAAGGCCGAGGTCAACATCGTCTCCCAGAAGACCGCCTCCATGCGCTACGACCTCAAGACCGACAAGAACGGCCGTTTTCTCCAGATCGGAATAACGCCCGGCTACTTCATTCTGACGGTCAAGAAGGACGGCTTCATGCCGGCCTCCAAGGAGATCCACATCGGCGTCGCGGACGAAGAGGTCGTCGACATGACCCTCCGGCCGATGGAGGCCGCCCTCGAAAAGGCCCTGTCCGAGGCCGACAACCTGTTCCTGCGGGCCAACAAGCTCTATGCCGGACAGAAGTTCGCCGAGGCCGTCGCCATCTACGAAAAGGTCATCACCCTTGATCCGGCCAACTGGAGATACCAGCTCAACCTCGGCCTGGCCTATAAGAAGTCCGGCCGCTCCGAGGAGGCCCTGGCGGCGTTCCGCAAGGCCTCCGAGCTCAATCCCGAGAGCTACAGCACGAACAAGGAGACCGGCGAGGCCCTGGCCCGGGCCGGCCAGTTCGCCGAGGCCAAGCCGTTCTACCAGAAGGCCGTCGAGCTGAGCCCCGAGGACCCGGACGCCCATTTCAATCTCGGGGTCTGCCTGGTCAACACCGGCGAGCCGGAAGGCGCCCTGGCCCACTTCCAGAAGACCGTCGAGCTCAAACCCGATTACGCGGACGCCTATTACCAGATGGGCACGATCCTCATCGGCCAGAACAAGCCGGCCGAAGCCTTGGCCGCGCTGGAGAAGTTCCTCGAGCTGGCCCCCGATCACGAGAAAGCCGGTGTCGCCGGGCAGCTCGTCGAGTTCCTCAAAAAGTAATCAACCGGGAAGGGGAGAAAAAGCCAAAAAAAAGGGCCGCCCCGAAGGGCGGCCCGTGGCGTTCCGGGGGAGTTAAGCGGTCGCCCCTACTTGACCTCGAAGGGCATCTTGGCCTCGGCGGTCTTGCCGGAGACCTTGTCCGCGATCTTGGCGACCAGAGTGTACGTTCCCGCCGCGAGGGGTTTCTGCTCCTGCTTCACGACCTTGCCATCGGCGTCCGTGGTCTGCAGGGTTTGGACGAGCGGCAGGGGCTGATTGACGAAGTAGGCCTCGTAGGTCTGGGGAGCCCACTTGATGACCGGCTTGCCTTCGTCTCCGACGACCTCGAAATTGACCTCGAGCTCGTTGGCCGGCCGGGGGGAAGTGGGATCCTTGACGGCGGCGCCCATAACGAAGAAGAAGACCTCCAGGTTATCGCCGCTGGCGATAACGCCGGAATCGTTGGGGACGAACTTGATGGCCCCCCAGGTGAAATACTCGCGGTGGATGGTCGGCCGGGCGTCGGGCTCGACCTGTTCCATTGCGGTCACGATGACCGGGTCCGTCGGCCAAAGGGTGGTCTCATAGGCCTCGGGTCCCGGCAGCGTCACATCGTGGTAACCGACGCTCATCTTTTTCATGTCGGGGGTCATGAGGACGAGGGCCAGGGTATACTTGCCCGCCGGCATGGCCGTCCCAAAGGAATACCACGCTTCTTCGTCGGCGCTGTAGCCTTCGGCGGCGATCTTCAGCAGGGACTGGGACCGTCCCCAGATAAAGGGCTTGGCCTGCCCGGCATCGTCCTGGAAGACCTCGAAGATGATGTTAAGGGTCGTTTCCATCTCGCCCGTGGCCGACGGGGCGAAGCCCAGGTCCCCGTTCTTGGCCTTGAAGAAGAAGACCGGATAGAGGTTGCTCCCCTGTGCGGGGAGGACGAGGTCCTTGTAGAAAGTGAAGGGGATGTCCTGACGGCCCTGACGGGTGGCCAGGCCCTCCTGGATGACGGCCATGACCTCTTTGGGCATTTGAGGCGCGGCCTCGGCCTTGGCGGCCTGTTTCTTGCTCTGGGGGGCCGGCGCGGCCTGCAGCGGACCGGCGAGAACGCCGACGACGAGAACGAGCGCGAGCACGGCCGGGATGGTTCTGGAAGCTTTCATTATTCCTCCTTTGGATATTCCTGATTCCATTCCACCCCTGAATAGAGCAATTAACATGCCAACTTTCCGGGCCGGGACTGCCTGTCCCATTCCCGAGATCCGCGGGGGGCGTAAAACTATTTTACAGCCTCCCGTCACGTCCCTTACGGAGCTCGCGGGGGCGGATCGGATGAGGTAATATATCAAATCTTATTTTTTTTTCAACCTTCGGTATTCCCTCACCGCTTCGAGATGTTCGGCGAACGTGAGGCTGAACTTGTGGCTGCCGTCGTTCTGCGAGACGAAGTAGAGGTATTTCTCGGAAGCGGGATGGAGGGCCGCGTGGATCGATGGTTCGCCCGGGCTCGAGATCGGTCCGGGCGGGAGTCCGGCATGGAGGTAGGTGTTGTAAGGAGAAGGGACCTTGAGGTCGCCCAGAAGAAGGCGGCCCCGGTAGCGCCCCTCGAGTTTGAGGGCGTAAATGACGGTCGGGTCGCAGTCGAGCTTCATGCCGATCCTCAATCGATTGTGGAAAACGGCCGAGACCAGCGCCCTCTCCCTGTCCAGGGACGTTTCCTCCTCGATGAGCGAAGCGAGGGTGATGACCTCCCGGACGGTCAGGCCGAGCTCCTCGGCCCGGGCCCTGCGGGCGTCGCTGAAGACCTTCCTGAACCGGCCGACCATGAGCTTGACGAGGTCCGCGGCCGTGGTGCTCTTGGGAACGAGGTAGGTGTCGGGGAAAAGGTACCCCTCGAGGTCGCGGGCCTCGGGATCCCAGTCGGAGACGAGGTCGGTCCGAAGGAAGGCCTCCGGGAACGACTCCGCGCCTCCCGGCAGCTGATCCGCCAGGGCTGTCCCGATCTCGGCCCCCGTCAGGCCTTCGGGCACCGTGACGGGATAGAGGTAGGTCCGCCCCTCGTTGAGGATGAGCAGGGCCTCCTTGGCCCTGAGGGGGAACGAGAACTCGTATTCCCCGGCCTTGATGGCGTCCGCCGATCCGCAGAGCTGGAAGGCCGTCCGCAGGGCGAGCGCGCTGCGGATGATCCCGTTCCGGGCCAGGCCGGCGGCCACGGCCCTCGCGCTGCGGCCTTTCTCGACCTCGAAGAGGACGTTCCGCCCGGGTCCGGGGAACGGATCGTTGAGCTCCCGTGCCAGCCAAACGGCCGGGGCCGGGAGGAGAAGGACGGCCGCCAAAAGGGCCGATCTAATCGGTCTCGCCCGCATCCTTCCGGTCCCGTCTCAGTTCGAGATAAGTCGCCAGGATGATGACCGCGGAGATCCGGTCCTCGCGCTCCTTCCTGGCCCGGCCGCGGATGTTCTCTTCGTTCAGGGCGCGGCCCGCCTGTTGGGTCGTCAGCCGCTCGTCCATGAAAACGACGGGCTTGCCGACGGCCTTCTTCAGCCAGGCGGCGAAGGCCCGGGTCTTGCCGGCTCGCGTCCCCGCGCTGCCGTCCATGCGCAGCGGATCGCCGACGACGACCTCACCGACGTCGTGGCGTGAAACGAGGGCCTGGAAGTATTCGCGGTCGGTCTTCTCGTGACCGGTCATCCTGTAGGTCCCGAAGGGCTGGGCGGTTATCAGCAGCGGATCGCTGAGGGCCAGCCCGACGTGGCGGTCGCCGTGGTCGATCCCGAGGACGCGCATCATTCGCCCCGATTGAGGCAGGCTTTCCGGCTCCGGTGCCGCTCGAAACCCAACTCGACGAGGCGGGCCAGGAGCCGCGGGAAAGAGAGCCCCGTCGCCTCCCAGAGCTTGGGGTACATGCTGATCTCGGTGAAGCCCGGCATGGTGTTGAGCTCGTTGACGAAGACGCGGCCGCTGCTCCGTTCGAGGAAGAAATCGACCCGGGCCAGGCCGGCCCCGTCCAGAGCCTTGAAGGCCTCGACGGCCAGCCGGCGGACCCTGTCGGTCGTCCGGCGGGGCAGCGGGGCCGGGATGGCGAACCGCGTTTTGCCCTCGACGTACTTGTCGCGGTAGTCGTAGAACTCGCGGTGGGGGATGATCTCGCCGGGCAGGGAGGCCTCCGGGGCGTCATTGCCCAGGACGCTGCACTCGATCTCCCGGCCGGCGATGGCTTTCTCGACCAGGGCTTTCGTGTCGTAGCGGAAGGCCGTGTCGAGCGCCCGTCCCAGACCGGCGGTCCCCCCGACCTTGGTGATCCCTACGCTCGAGCCCAGCCGCGAGGGCTTGACGAAAACGGGGAAAGGCAGGCCGCCGCGGACGCGCCGGAGAACGCCGGACCTGTTCGCCCGCCAATCCCTTTCGGCCACCGCGAGCCACGGCGGGACCGGGAAGCCCCGTTCGCGGAGCACCGACTTGGCCGAAGCTTTGTCCATGGCCAGGGCCGAACCGAGCACGCCCGCGCCGACGTAGGGGACACCGGCCATCTCGAGAAGCCCCTGGATGGTCCCGTCCTCGCCGAAGGGGCCGTGGAGGACGGGAAAATAGATGTCCGCCGGAGGGAAGGCCGGGGCGGCGCCCCCCGACCGGGGGAGAAAGGGAAAGGCCCGCCCGAGCCGCAGGCCGGCGGGATCGAGGCCCGGCCCGGCCACGGCCTTCCAGAGGCCGTCCCGCGTGATGTAGATCGAGCGGACCGCGAAGCCGGCCATCTCGAGATTGTCGCGGACGGCGGACGCCGACAGCAGGGAGATCTCGTGTTCCGCCGACCGCCCTCCGAAGATCAGGCCGACCTTGATTTTTTGGGACATCGGGTCCTTCGGCACGACTAACTCAATGGAAGGGATCATTGTATGTCAACCAAGAGCGTTTGTCCACCGGAGGGGGGGGCTAACTTGGAGTTGACAGCCGCGGCGGCGCGTATCTATAATAACGCCAAGTGGAACTTCATCGGCCGAGAGGTATGATCATGAACAAGAAAACGGGTCTGTCCTTAATCTCCGTATCTCTCATCCTGGCGGGCGCGATGCTGCTCGGGCCGGCCCGTCCGTTCGCCCAGGACCAGATCACGAAACCGAAGATCTTTGACGAATACTACCAGCTGATCACGGATACCGACCTGTACTGCTCCTTTTACATGCTCGAAGAGGGCAAGCCGCTTCCCGAGATCCGCATCATCGGCGCCGAGCGCATGAACCAGCAGATCGTGTTCAGCGACGCCGACATCATCTATATCGACCACGGCTCCATTCACGGCCTCGAGATGGGCCAGCTGTTCCAGATCATCGGCCTGAGGGAGAAGATCGCGCCCTACGGCATCGTCACCGGGCGCCACGCGCGGGCCCGGATCGTCCGGCTCGAAGCGGAGATGGCCACGGCCCGCATCGAGCGCAGCTGCGGCCCCGTCCGGGTCGGCGACTATCTCCTGCCCTTCGAGGAAGAGGAAGGGGAGATCGGCAAGGACGAGGGCTTCGGCGATCTCGATCCCGCCGATGGGCTCATCGGCAATGTCGTCTATGTCGAGCACGATTTCCACATCGCCGCCTCCGGCCAATGGATATCGATCAGCCTCGGCCGGCAGCACTGCGTCCAGATCGGCGACCGGATCAACGTCTTCCAGCGGGCCCGCGCCGACCTGCCCCGGGAGGCCATCGCCAGCGGCATCCTCATCGACGTCCGGGGAGCGACCTCGACGGTCAAGGTCCTCTCGGCCAGGGACGCCGTCGAGATCGGCCAGGAAGTGCAGCTTATCGCCGTCCGCTAAAAAGGGCCTCGGGGATCCTCCTCGGTCGCTGCGGTGATCCTTTTCGCCTCCCGGCGGAACGGACGCGGCGGCTCACGAACTCGCAGGGGCCCGCCCTGGTCTTGCGTGCAGCAGGCTCAAACAGCGTGAGCCGTCCTCTTCGAGGATGCCCTCGTCCGTTCCACCGTCCGGCTGGATCACCGCTTTATGCTCCCTCAGAGGATCTGTCCCGACGCTATTTCGGCCGGAAGGGGGTCCAGGGGGATATGTCATCCTGGTCGCAGAACGCCGCAGCGTTCGAGAAGGGGAGGCAGGGAGCGGAGCGACCGTTGGAAGGGGGAAGGCGGAGCGGAACGTGGATTTGAACCGGAGGTGGCGGAATACGTATAATCTGCTGATATCTCGAAAGGAGCCCAGCATGAAAAAAGCGTATGGCCAGCGAGTTGCGGTCGCGCTCGGCGTCCTGGCCTTCTTGGCGGTCGCCTCCGTCCAGGCCCAGGACACCGCGCCCCTTCTCGGCGCCTGGAAGGGCGCCATCAGCATCATGGGCATGGAGCTCGAGGTCCGCGCGGTCTTCTCGGCCGATGAATCCAAGAAGGTCCAGGGGACCATCGACGTCATCACCCAGGGAGCGATGGGCATCCCCTTGGGGAACATCGCGGTCGTGGACAAGGACGTCACCTTCATGATCGACCATCCGAACGTGCCCGGCGAGCCGACGTTCAAGGGCAAGCTCGACGAGACCGGCAAGAAGATCTCGGGCGACTTCACCCAGAGCGGCTACACGGGGAATTTCACGCTCGAGAAGGAATAACCGACCGTCTCCGCGGCTGGCCCCATTTCCCTCATTGATAATTTCCCGGAGATGGGGTAGATAAAGGGGCGAGCCGCCATGAGCCGGAACGACATCGAGCAGGCCCTGGTCCGGGGGGTCGAGGCCCTCGCCGCGTTCCTTCCGTCGGCCCCTTTCCTGCTTTTCCCGGTCCTCTCCTCGGTCTGCGTCTGGGCCGTCCGTCGGGTCTTCAACTACCGCGACCACATCCTGACCTGGCGGGTCTGGCTCGATCCCGAGTCGGTCCGGACCAAGCCCGACGATTTCATCCTTCATTTTTTCCGGAACGACCGGGTGCTGGCCGAGGTCTACGCGGATGAGGTGGCCTCCGGCGACATCAACGGCCTGCGGGCGGCCTTCCCGGCCCTCTATCCGATCCTGGGGCTTGAGGACGCTTTCCTGCAAGCCCTGTTCCGTCCGGAGCTCGAGGCGGGCGATGTCCGGAGGATCGTCGCGGAATTCAAGCCCCGGGCGGCGGCCGCGGTCGAGGAGATGGGGCCGGCCGCGAGCGACCCCGCTTTCTGGAGTTTCCTCGAAGCCTTCGGCATGGAGCTCGCCTCCCTCGGGCTGCATCTCCTCAAGGACGGGACCGTCGAGGCCCTCATCCTTGCCGCCATCGAGGCCAGGTATCCCGATCAGGACGGGAGCGCATGACCGGGCGGGCAGGGCGGCGCCTCATCGCCCTCGCCCTGTGCGCCGGCTTCCTCGCAGGGTGCTCGTCCCCCCTCAAAAGGGCCAAGCTCTATTTTACCCGCGCCCAGGAGCTCGACCGGAGCTACGGATCCGAGACCGCTGTCGCGGCCATGAAAAGGGCCCTCATCGAGGCCGAGACCGCCGTCCGCAAGGACCCTTCGGCCCAGGCCTACATGATCAAGGGCCTGGCCGAGGTCCGCCTCGAGCGGTGGCAAGAGGCGGCCGAGAGCTTCCGGCGGTCTTTCGCCTTGGGCTTCGCTCCGGGCGAGCAGTGGGCCGCCGACGCCGCCCTGCTCGGCGCGGCCCTGGCCTTCGAGGCCTCGGGAATGGAAGAAACCGCCGGACGCGTTTATGCCCACCTTATGGGCAGGTCCAAGTTCGCTCCGGTCCGGCAGGCTGCGGCCGGCAGGCACGTCGACCTGGCCCTGGCCGGGGCCTTGGTCTTGGAAGGGAAGGACAAGGACAAAGCGCTCGCCGCCCTGGTCAAGGACGTCGGCCGGCTTCTCGGCGACGATTTCTCCTCCGGCTTCGCCCACTACCTTCTCTCCCAGGTCCTGGGCCACCGGTCGGAGTTGGGATCAAGCTATGAGGAGGCCGTCATGGCCCGCGAGCTCGGCCTGCCCTCCGAGAAGATCCTGCGCGACAACGACAACCAGATCGTGTTCTGCCGCGACCGGATCCGGGAGGGCCTCCCTCCCGCCGAGCGGGCCCGGTTCGACGCCGCCCATGAGACGTGGACGAAGAGATGGGGCTGGAGGGACGCCCGCACGCCCCCCTGGAAGAAGGAGTGATCCATGCTGCCGACGATCGCCTGGCGGGGCCGGTCCCTGATCATGGTCGACCAGCGGAAGCTCCCCGGTCAGGAGGTCTACGTCCGCTGCCGGACCTACATCCAAGTGGCCCAAGCCATCGAGAAAATGGTCATCCGCGGGGCGCCGGCCATCGGCATCGCCGCCGCCTACGGGGTCGTCCTTGGGGCCATGTCCTTGAGGGGGGAGACGGGCCGGTCCCTGGAGCGGGATATCCGGAAGGTCATCCGGCGGCTGGAGAGGACCCGGCCGACGGCCCGTAACCTTTTCTGGGCCCTCGACCGGATGCGCTCAGCCTATGAGCGCGTGCGGGACCAGGGCCTGCGGGCCATCCGAGCGGCCCTCCTCGACGAAGCCCAGGCCATCGAGCGAGAGGACGCCGAGACGAACAAAGCCATCGGCCGGCACGGACACCCCCTTCTCCGCGACGGCTGGACGGTGCTGACCCACTGCAACGCCGGGGCCTTGGCCACGGCCGACTACGGCACGGCCCTCGGGGTCATCCGGGCGGCCGTGGCCGAGGGCAAGAGCGTCCGGGTCCTGGCCGACGAAACGAGGCCGTTCCTCCAAGGCGCGCGCCTGACGGTCTGGGAGCTCGACCGGGACGGCATTCCCGTTGTCCTGATCACCGACGGCATGGCCGGTTGGTTCATGCGCCGAGGGGAGGTCGACGCGGTCATCGTCGGCGCCGACCGCATAGCGGCCAACGGCGACACGGCCAACAAGATCGGGACCTATTCGCTGGCCGTGCTGGCCAAAGAGAACGGCGTCCCTTTCTATGTCGCGGCGCCCGTCAGCACGATCGACGAGGACATCGCCGACGGCGGCGGCATTCCCATCGAGGAGCGGAATCCCGAGGAGGTCCGGGAGGTCGGCGGCCGGCTCGTCACGCTCCCCTTCGTCGAGGTCCGCAATCCCGCTTTCGACGTCACCCCGGCCGCCTACATCACGGCCATCGTCACCGAGCTCGGCGTCCGCCGCCCGCCCTACGAGAAGAGCCTCAGAGGCCAAGACACATAAGTGGAGAGAGGAGTGATCGGCCGAGCCCCGGGCGCGAGGCCGGCATAACGTTTTCGGCCGGACTCCGGTAGAGTCCGTAGAAGGGAGGCATCATGAGAAAGAGAGCGTTCTTGCCTGTGGCTCTCGTCGTTTCGGCATTCGCGTTCGCTTTCGCCGCGTCGTCCTGTTCGAAGAAGGCGGCCGAGACGGCCTGGAAAGCCGAGATCGAGATCGTCGACGGCGTCAAGACCATCCGGAACCCCGAGACGCCCCGCTACGGAAACTTCGCCTTCGACCTCGTCGAGGACCTGGTCATCGGCGAGGAGAAGGACGAAGCCTACTTTTTTCCGGCCTTCGTCAACGTCAATGTCGACGGCCAAGGCTGGTTTTATGTCTGCGACAGCGGCAACCGCCGCGTTCAGGTCTACGATGAGAACGGCGTCTTCATGAGATCGCTGGGCCGGCTGGGCCAAGGGCCTGGGGAGTACGCGTTCCCCTCGAATGTCCTGATCGCCGCGACAGGAGATATCTATATCGATTCGGGACCCTCTTTCGTGGTCTTCGGCCCGGACGGGATCTTCAAAAAGAACATCATGCTCAAAACGTTCCTCTCGACCAAGAGCCTGGGGCCGGGAGACACGATCATCGGCGGGCCCCAGCCAAATTACGCGGAGGCGAAGCATAAGCTCGTCCAGCTCAGCCCGGAGGGCGAGATGCTTCGGACCCTGGCCGAGTTCCGCGCCTACGGCGCGAGCCCAGGCTTAATGATCTTCCATAGGTATTCGAGCGTCATCGGTCATTCCTTGAGGTCCGAAGATTCCATTTTCTACGGTTATTCCCTCGACTATAAGATCCATGTCGTCGACGGAGAGGGCCGGGAGCTTCTCGCGTTTTCCAAAGCCGAGAAGAGCCAGGGGATCACAGGGCAGGAAGCCGATCTGACGAGGAAAGAGGGGATCTTCGCCTGGTTCGGTCAGGGCGACCTCAAGACGGCGCCTTTGGACCTGCCGGACCACCGGCCATACTTTTCGAGGTTCTTCAGCGACGATCTCGGTCGGCTCTATGTCGTCCTTTTCAAGCCGATCACCGAAAAGGCCGTGACCTCGACCGAAGTCGATGTCTTCTCCAGGGATGGCATCTATCTTTACCGGATGACCTGGCCGTTCACGCCTCGGATCATCAAGGGCGAATTCCTCTACGAGGTCCGCCAGGACGAGGAGGCCGGCCTGACGAAGATCATCCGGCACCGGATCAGAAATTGGGGCGATTTCCGGTCGGAATAGGCGGCGTTGGCGGCTATCATCGAATTGCTTGACAAAAAATTTGGTATGAAATATCATATATTCGCTTTTATTAGTATTAATAATACATTGGACATAAGATGACAAACGAAAGGTGGATGTCGGTCGCTGATGTCGCGGCCTATCTCGGCATCCGGCGCGGAACCGTCTACAAGTGGGTCGAACGGCTGGGCCTGCCGGCGAGGAAAGTCGGTCGGCTGCTGAAATTCCGGCGAGCGGAAGTGGATAAATGGGTGGAAGAGCGGTCCGCCGGGGCGCGGAAGCCTCAACCGGGCCATGGATTGCTCGATCGGTTGCGGGACGCGGTCCCCGAGATGAAGGAGAAGTTCGGCGTCAGGAGGATCGGCGTTTTCGGCTCGGCGGCCCGGGGCGAAGCCGGCCCGGGGAGCGACGTCGACGTCCTCGTCGAATTCGATGACCCGGCCTTCGACCGCTATATGGAGCTGAAGTTCTTCCTCGAGGCCCTCTTCGGCCGGCCGTGCGACCTTGTCCTCGATGAATCGCTCAAGGACGGCCTCCGCGAGTCCGTTCACCGCGAGGTCCTTTATGCCTAGGGACCCCCGGATCTATGTCGAGGACATCCTGGAGGCGATCCGGCGGGTGCGCTCCTACACGGAGAACATGGATCTCGCCGCTTTCGCCGGAAGCCCGATAACGATCGACGCCGTCGTCCGGAACCTCGAGATCCTGGGGGAAGCGGCCGGGCGGATCCCGGAAGAGATCCGGGCCGGCTGCCGGGAGATAGAATGGCGCAAGATCGTCGCCCTCCGGAACATCCTGGCCCATGAATACTTCGGGATCCATACGAAGATCATCTGGGAAGTCGTCGTCGACAAGCTGGATCCGCTCGAGGCGGCCTGCCGGGAGATCCTGGAGAGCCTCGGAAGGGAAGGGAAAGAATGACCAAACGAAAGGTTTTTGCGCAGCTCGCGGTCCTGGCGGTCCTTCTCAGCCTGGCGTCCTGCGCGACCTCGAGGGGTCCGGCAGCGGTCAAGGCGCCGGCGCCCGTCTTTCCCGGAGCGGAGTGGGAGAGGATCGCCGACCCCGGAGCGGCCGGGTGGTCGGCCGAAAAGCTGGCGGCCGTTCTCGAGCATGTCCAGACGCTGCCGACGACGGGCCTGGTCGTCGTCTCGGGGGGTCGGGTCCTGCTTGAATACGGCGATGTCGTCGAGCTGAGCTATCTAGCCTCCGTGCGCAAGAGCGTCCTGGCCATGCTCTGCGGGAACTATGTCGTAAGCGGCAAGGTTCGGCTCGACAAGACGCTGGCCGAGCTCGGCGTCACCGACCACGGCGGCCTGACGCCGCAGGAGCTCGAGGCCACGGTCGCCGACCTGCTTTCGGCCCGCTCCGGCGTCTATCACCCGGCCTCGAACAGCGGCGACAACCTGGCCGACGCCCCGCCCCGCGGGTCACAGAAGCGCGGGGCCTATTTCCTCTACAGCAACTGGGACTTCAACGCCCTGGGCACGATCTTCGAGCAGGAGACGGGCCGGAACATCTACGACGCCCTCGAGACCGACTTGGCCAAACCGATCGGCATGCAGGATTTCAAAAGAGAGGCCCAGCGCAAGAGCGGGAACCTCAAGATCTCCGTACATCCCGCCTACCACATGTGGCTTTCGACCCGGGATATGGCCCGCCTTGGCTATCTCATGCTCCGGGAAGGGAACTGGGCGGGCGGACAGGTCGTCCCGCGCGATTGGGTGAGGAAGATAACCGCCCCGGTCACGCGCCTGCCGGAAATGAACCCGCCTTTCATGCGCGAGGGGCGAGTCGGCTACGGCTATCTCTGGTGGATCTTCGACGGCCCATGGGGGAAGGGCCCCTTCGAGGGCGCCTATACGGGGATGGGGGCCGGCGGGCAGTATATTACCGTATTGCCCCGGCTCGATCTTGTCATCGCCCACAAGACGAACTTGGCCAAAACGCAAAGGAGATCCGTCTCCGGAAGGCAGTACTTCGAGCTCCTGGACAAGCTCGTTGCCGCCCGGCTTGGCGGTCCGGCGGCCGCTCCCCGCGCCGGGCGCCTCCACATTCCCATGCAGGGGACGGGCCGGTAAGCGACGCTCTGCAGGGGACAGGGGTCGGTCAGACCGCCGCTCAGGGCCGGCCCGTCTTGTCCCTGTAGCCGATGGCCCGGTCCTTGCCCTTGAGGGCCGAAGGCAGCCCCGGATCGATCCGCAGGGCCCTATCGAAGCTCTCGATGGCCTGGTCCAGCCGTCTGTTGTCCTTGGTCTTGAGATAAACCGCCAGATGCAGGTAGCCGAGGTTGTTGAAAGCCGCGCCGAGCGTCGGATCGATCTCCAAGGCCTCGTGGAAGGCCTGCTCGGCTTCCTCGAAGCGGCCGAGGTTCATGTGGGCCATACCCAGGTAGTTGAAGTACTCCGGATTGAAACGGGCTCGTGACGTCACGCGATCGAGGACCTGTGCGGCCGACTCGTAGTCTTTGGCCAGGAAGTGCATGATGCCCAGGTTGCCCGTGAGGTTGATGTTGTCGGGATTCGACTTGAGACCCTCTTCGAGGGCGGCGATGGCCTCGGGCATCCGGCCGGCCCCGTAGTGGACCTTGGACAGCGTCGTGTGGGCCGTGACGTATTTCGGCCGGATGCGGATGACCGTCCGGATCCTCTTGACCGACTCCTCGAAACGGCCCTCCTGGGCGTCGAAGATGGCCTGCCGCAGGCTGAGGATGAGGGGATAGAGGGACTTGGGATCGTCCCCGACGCCGTATCGCTTGCCTTTGGTCGGCTGGCTGGCGATGTATCCCAGGCTCCGGAGCAGGGGGATGATCTCGGCGCCTTTGCCTTTGAGGTTCTGTTTGGTCGGATGCCCCCTGAGCGTGTCTTTGAGGTCCTCCAGGGCCTTGGTCAGGCCGGGGAGATCGGCTCCCGGGGCCCGGTTGTGCTCCTCCTCATAGTCGTGGGCGATGTCGTAGACCTCGGGCAGGGGCAGGTGGATGAACTTCGTGTTACCCTCGATGAAGCCCTCGAGGGGGGCGGCGTCCATCCCGTTATGGGGGGCCATGGATTCGAAGAAGATCTTCGGCCGCTTGCGCGGCCGGCCTGCGGCGATGGGCACCAGGGACTCGCCCTGGATGTAGCCCGGGACCGGCAGGCCCAGCAGGTCGCAGACGGTCGGGAAGATGTCGATGTGGCAGACGTTCTCCTCGACGCGGCCCGGCTTGACCCCCGGGTAGGCCAGGAAGAGGGGGATGTGGAGGGTGTTGTTGTACGCGTAGAAGCCGTGGTCCAACTCGTCTTTCTCACCGAGGGCCTCGCCGTGGTCGGAGACGAAGATGACCAGGGTCCTGTCGAGCCGGCCGCTCGTCTCGAGCCAGTCGAGGAGCGGCCCGAGCTGGGCGTCCACATAGGCGACCTCGCCGGAGTAGAGGTCGTTGGCGTATTCGGTCCTGTAGGGCTCCGGGGGATCGTAGGGGTCGTGGGGATCGAAGATATGCAGCCAGCAGAACCAGGGCTTCGTCTGGTCCGCGATCCAATCACGGGCCAGCCGGGTCATGACCCCGGCGTCCCGCTCTCCGGTCCCGAAGTCCATGAAATCCACCTGGCCGTTGTTGTCGTCGTAGTGGTCGAATCCCTGGTTGAAGCCGCTGCGGGAATCGAGGATGATGGCGCTGAGGAACGCCCCCGTCCCGTAACCGTGGTCCTTGAGGTGCTCGGCCAGGGTCAGGAAACGGCTCTCGAGATTGTAGCCGGGATTGTCGACGACGCCGTGGTACGGGGGAGCCGTCCCGGTCATGATATTGGCGAAGGACGGCCGGGTCAGCGGATCATGGGCGAAGGCCCGGGTGAAGACCTGCGACCGGCTCGCCAGCCGGTCGATGTTGGGGGTCTTGAGGTGCTTGTCGTCCGATAGGATGCCGATGCGATCGTAGCGGAGCGTGTCGACGGCGATCATCAGGACGTTCATGCCGGGAGGCGGGGCCTTCGGGCTCTCTGCGGCCGAGGGGATGACGAGAAGGCAGGCGGCCAGGACGGCGGCGGTCAGGGAAGACGATACGCGGGGACGGCGGTGTCCCAAGGCGGGTCCTCTCGGTGAATGGCGGAACACGGTCCTCATCATTTCCTTCGCTCGTTTAGACGGCTCTCGATGGAATTTCTTCCCTGAAGGCGGGCCCGGAGGCTTGACTTGGAGCCCGGGTTCCCTTATTACTACCAACATTCCTGACGGATCCCCTGCTCCCCCTGGGAGCGGGGAAAGGGCCCCCCGGGAAAGATGACAGGAGCGCTCAAGCGGAGAGAGATCCTCAAGATGGGCGGGCTGGCCGCCGCGTCCGGGCTGTGGCCCCGCGGCGCCCGGGCCCAAGGGGGTCTTCCGCGCCCGAATTTCCTGTTCATCACCGTCGACGACCTCAGGCCGGAGCTCGGCTGCTACGGCGTCGAGGCCATCAAAACCCCGAATATCGACCGCCTGGCCGGGGACGGGCTGCTCTTTTCCCGGGCCTACTGCCAGATGCCCCTCTGCAATCCCTCGCGGGCCAGCCTCCTGACGGGCTTCCGGCCGGACTCCCTCAGGGTCCACGACAACGAGACGAACTTCCGGAAAGTCGCCCCCTCCTTGGTGACCTTGCCCCATATCCTGAAGAGCCGCGGCTACCGGAGCGTCGGCATCGGCAAGATCTTCCATAACAACCTCCCGGACCCGACCTCCTGGGATCTGGACAAGCCCTCGGTGGCCATGGACCTGATCTACGCTTCGCCCGCAACCCGCGCCCGGCAGGCCGAGCGGCAGGCCGCTGCCCGGGCCCTGGGCCGGTCGAGAACCTGGATCGAAAGCTGCGTGCGGGGGCCGGCGACGGAGTCCTATGACGCCCCCGACGGCGACTATTGGGACGGGGCCGTGGCCGACGAAGCCGCCCTCGACCTGGAGCGCCTGAAAGGGAGGCAGCCCTTTTTCCTGGGCGCCGGCTTCCTGAGGCCACACCTTCCCTTCGTCGCCCCCAAGACGTATTGGGACCTTTACGACCGCGACGGCATCCCCCCGTCCCCGACCGGCGCCCCGCCCAAGGGATCGCCGAGACTGGCCATGAACATGATGACCGAGCTGGCCGCATACGAGGACTTCATCCGGGTCCCCAATCCCTACGAAGGGCGCCTGACGGAGGCCCAGGCCCGGCTGCTGAAGCACGGCTACTACGCCTCGGTCAGCTTCGTGGACGCCCAGATCGGACGCATCCTGGACGCCCTGGAGAGGAGCGGATTGCGCGACAACACGGTCGTCATCCTGCTGGGCGACAACGGCTTCAAGCTCGGCGAGCACGGCAGCTGGTGCAAGTACACGAACTACGAGGTTGACACCCGCGTTCCGCTCATCATCTCGGCCCCCGGCCGGGCGCCCCAGGGCGCGGCAACCGACGCTCTGGTGGAGCTCGTCGACCTGTACCCGACCGTTTGCGAGATGGCCGGCATCGAAGTGCCTTCCACAAGAGAGGGGACGAGCCTTGTCCCCCTTCTCGGCGATCCCCGGCGGCCCTGGAAGACGGCCGCCTTCAGCCAGTTCCCGAGGGGCTGGTTCTTCCGTTTCATGGGCCGGGCCATGCGGACCGACAGGTACCGTTACGTCGAATGGCGGGACCAGCTGGACGGCGCTCTCGTGGCCGTCGAGCTCTACGACCACGAGACCGATCCCCACGAGGACCTGAACATCGCCGGCGAGGCCGGCCGCGGCGAGCTGGTCAAGCGCTTGGCCGGGCAGCTGGCCCGCGGCTGGCGGGCCGCCAAGCCGGCTTAGGCTGCGGCCTCCCGTCGGTCAGCGTCCTCGCTTCCCCCTGCGGACATAGGACAGGGTGTACATGGCCGGGACGACGACCAGGGTCAGCACGGTCGTGAAGGTCAACCCGAAGATGATCGTCCACGCCAGGGGGTTCCAGAAGGCGGCGTTGTCCCCGCCCCAGTAGAGCTGGGGATCGAGGCTCGTGAACAGGGTCTGGAAGTTGAAGTTCAGCCCGATGGCCAGGGGCATCAGGCCGAGGATGGTCGACAGGGCGGTCAGCAGGACGGGGGTCAGGCGGGTGGCGGCGGCCTCGACGACGGCCGCCTGGGCGTCCCCGCCCTCGGCGATGTGCTTGTCGGTGTAGTCGATGATGATGATGGCGTTCTTGACGACGATCCCGGCCACGGCGATGATGCCCATGCCGGTCATCATGACCGAGAATTCGAGGTTGAAGATCGTGAAACCCAACAGGACGCCGGTGATGCTCAGGAAGATCTGGGCGATGACGATCAGGGGCTTGGAGACGGAGTTGAACTGGGCGACGAGGATGATGAAGATCACGAAGATCGAGATCAGCAGGGCCTTGCCGAAAAAGGTCCCGACCTCCCTCTGGAAGTCCTGTTCGCCGGTGAAGGCCACGGTGACGCCCGGCTCGAGCTCGAAGCGCGGCAGCTCGCGCCGGATGGTCCGGATGATCTGGTTGGCGTTGGCCCCGCCCAGGACGTTCGAGCTCAGGGTGATCGTCCGGCGGTTGTCGATGCGGGTGATGCCGCCGTAGCTCGTCAGGTTGGAGACCCGGGCCACGGTCGAGATGGGGATGTCCTTGTTGGGCCCCCCGCCGCGGCCCTGGACGGTCACGGTCTGGCTGAGGAGGACGTTGAGGTCGTTGCGGTAGCGGCGGTCCAGGCGGAGCCGGATGGGGAACTCCTCCTCGCCCTCCTTGAAGGTCGAGATCTCGGCCCCGAAGATGGACGTGCGCAGGGCGGCCCCGATCTGGGCCGTGCTGACCCCCATCCGGTTGGCGGCCTCCCGGTCGATCTCCAGGATGATCTCGGGCTTGCTGACCTCCATGCTGGATTTGAAGCCCTCGATGCCGGGGATGGCCAGGCCGGCGATGAACTCCTCGAGCCGGGCCGCGGTGTCGACCAGCTCGTCGATGTCGTCGCCCCCGATCTCGATGTTGATGGGCGCTCCCGAGGGCGGCCCCATGGCCTCGCGGTCGATGCGGATCTCGGCCCCCGGGATGCCGTGGAGGTCTCGGCGCAGCTGGTCCAGGTATTCCCGCGTCGACCGCTGTCCGCGGCGGAGCTTGTACTCGACGAACGAGATGGTGACCTTGGCCAGCTTGTCCTGGGTGGACCGCTCGAAAAGCCCGGCGCCGGCGTTGACGGCCACGTTGGTGATGATCGATTCGACATCGGGGTTGTCCGGCCCCAGGATGGCGGCGACCCGGCCTTCGACGTCCCGCGCGACGCGGTCGGTGACATCGATGTGGGTCCCCTCGGGCATGGTGATGTAGACGAAAATAGAGTTGGGGTCGCCCGACGGGAAGAAGACGACGCGGGGCGGCCGGAGACGCATGAGGACGAAGGAGGACAGGAACAGGAGGATGACGGCGGCCACGACGGCCGCGGGCCGCCGGCCTCGTAGAACGAAGGACAGCGTCTTGCGGTAAAGCCCGATGAACGCCGGCATGACGCAGCACTGGAAGCGGTCGGCCAGCCGGTCGAGGACGAACCGGTTGAGGACGTAGATGAGAACGCCGGCGGCCAGAAGGTTGGCGGCCAGCATCGGGCCGGTGACGTACAGAACGGCCGCCAGGGCCGCGGCCGCGGCCGTGAGGATGAGCGCTCTACGGGTGAACCGCGGGGCCTTGGCCTTGTCCTCGGGGGACTCGTATTTCATGAAGGCCACGGCGAAGACGGGATTGATGATGTAGGCCACGAACAGGGAGGCCGTCAGGGCCAGGATGATGGTCACCGGCAGGAACGACATGAACTTGCCGGCGATGCCCGGCGTGAAGGCCAGGGGGACGAAGGGGGCCATGGTCGTCAGGGTCCCGGTGAAGACGGCCACGGCGACTTCGCCGACGGCCCTCTTGGTGGCCGGGATGATGGGCAGGTTCTCGGTCGTCATGTAATGCCGGTAGATGTTCTCGACGACGACGATGGAGTTGTCGACGACGATGCCCAGGACGAGGATGAAGGCCATCAGGACGACCCGGTTCAGGGTGAAACCGACGATGGGCAGGAAGATGAAGGAAATGAGCATGGACAGGGGGATGGCCACGGCGACGAACGCGGCGTTGGTCCGGCCCATGAAGAACAGCAGGACGAAGGCCACGACGAGGAAGCCGAGGACGATGGTGTTGAACAGGTCGCTGACGGCGTTGCGGGTCTTCTCGCTGCTGTCGCCTGACAGGGTGACGATCAGGTTCTCGGGGGCGGCCGCCTGGAAGTCGCCGACGAGGGCCTTGATCTTGTCGACGGCAACGATGAGGTTCTTGCCGCCGCGCTTGATGACGTTGAGGGTCACGACATCGCGCCCGTCGAGCCGCGAATAGCTCTCCCGGTCCTTGTGCCCGTCGACGATCTCGGCGATGTCGCCGAGGCGCAGTCCTTCCTGGAGGACGATGTCGGCGATCTCCCGGACGTTTCGGAACTCGCCGACGATGCGCAGGTTGCGGCGCATGCCGTCGGTGTCGACCTGGCCGCCCGAGAGGGTCAGGTTCTCCGAGGCCACGGCGCCACGGATGGTGTTGAACGACAGGCCGGCCGCCTGCATCCTGTAGAGATCGACGTTGATCTGGATCTCGCGGTCAAGGGCCCCGGCGATGTCGACCCGGGTGATCTCCTCGAGCGACTCGATGCGGTCCTGGAGGTCCTCGGCCAGCTGCTTCAGCCGCACGAGGCCGAGGTCGCCCGTCAGATTGATGTAGAGGATGGGGATCTCCGAGAGGTCGATGCGCCGGATCTGGGGCTCCTGGAACAGGTCCAGCGGAAGGTCCGGCCGGGCGTCGTCGATGGCCTGCTTGATGTCGAGGTAGGCCTGGGTCTCGTCGGCGTCGAGCTCGAACTCGATGAAGATGGACGAATAGTCCTGGATGGAGTTGCTGCTGATCTCCTTGACCCCGTCGACGCCCTTGAGCTGTTTCTCGAGGGGCCGGGTGATGAGGTTCTCGATGTCCGCCGGGGACGTGCCCGGCTGGATGGTCCCGATCATGTAATAGGGGAAGACGATCTCGGGCATCTCCTCCTTGGGGATGGCCTCGTACTGCATGACGCCGAAGACGATCAGCAGGACGGTGAAGATGAGGACCGTGGTCCGGCCGTCGACCGCCGCGTTGGTGGGCCTGAACTCCCGGGCGGCCATGGTCCTATTCCGAGTCCCCGTCGAGGACGAGGGGCTGACCGTCGGCCAGCTTCTGGAAGCCGAAGACGACGACGCGCTCGCCGGGATCGAGGCCTCCGAGGACCTCGACGCGTTCGGCGTCGTCGAGGCCCGTACGGACGATCCTCTTGCGGGCCGTCCAGCCGTCGCCGTCGCGGACGGCGACGAACAGGAATTTCTCGGACCCCGTCTCCTGGACGACGTTCTTGGGGACGGTCAGGGCCGCCGGGTCGGTGTGGTCGTTGACCCGGAGCACGGCCAGCATGTTGGGTTTCACGCCCGGGGTCGCCGCGGGCACCCCGGCCTCGATCTGGAAGGTCCGGTTGCGGGGATCGATGACCTGGGAGACCGCCTCCAGGGAGGCCTCGAATTCCGCCCCGAGGACGGGGATGCTGACGGACACCGTGTCGCCCCGGCGGACGCGGGAGATGTAGTTGTCGGCCAGGTCGGCCGTGACCTTGAGCCGGCTGAGCTGGACGATGCGGAAGGCCCCCATCCCACCGGCGGCCATCTCTCCCTCCTTGATCAGGACCTCGTCGACCGTGCCGTCGATGGGCGAAGTGATCTTCGTCAAGTTGTATTGTTCGCGGAGGGTGGCCAACCGCTTTTCCAGGGATTCCTTGGCGTTGCGGGCCTGGAGGTATTCGATCTCGCTGCCGATCCTCTTGTCCCACAGCCTCTGACGCCGCTCGAAGACCGTGGTCGCCAGGGCCAGGCCGCTCTCGACCTCGGCGATGCTGCTCTCGATGACCGCGGCGTCGAGCTCGGCCAGAAGCCGGCCGGCTTCGACCCGGTCCCCGAGCTGGACGTGGATCTTCTTGACCAGGCCCGGCGATAGGGGCGGGACGAGGATATTGCTGTCGGACTCGACCGTCCCCTGGACGGAGATGAAGTGCCGGAAGAGCGACGGCTCGATCGTCTCGACGCGGACCGCGATAGGGGCTTCGGCGGCTTGTCCGGAACCGCCCCGTTCGCTTGCCAGCTCGGCCTTCAGCCGGGCGATCTCCTCGTTCAAGGCGTCGCGCTTATGTTCGAGACGGGCCAGGCGCGCCCCGTCGCCTCCCGGCCCGCAGGCGACCGGCAGGACGGCCGCGGACACGGCCAGAAGCGTGAAAAGCGCAGGCAGGCTGATGCGATGTCTTCTCATGACGGTTGTCCTTTGTCGTCGGATGTGGGATAGCTGTTGGTCACCCGGTCGAGGCGGTTCTTGGCGTTCAGCAGCTCGGCGAGGGCCGCGATGTAGTCGGACTCGGCCCGCAGGAAGGTGTCGTTGGCCTGGGTCAGATCCATGCTCGACGCGACGCCCTCCCGGTACTTCTCGAGCGTTACCCCGTAGACCCGGGCGGCCAGGTCCATGTTGTCCTTCATGTTGCGATAGTTCTCCCAGGCCGTCGATAGCCGCACCCGGGTCCGCTCGACCTCGAGCTCGAGGCCGCGGGCGGCCTGGAGTCGGGCCTCCCGGGCCTGGTCGAGGGCCAGTTCGGCCTGGGTCGTCCGGGCCTTCTGGAGGCCGCTGCGGAAGAGCGGAACGCTGATGTTGACCCCCAGAACGGACAGGGGGAACCAGCGCTCGTTGGTGCTGAAAAAGCTGAAGCTGTCCCGGAAGGCGCTTTGCTGATAGGTGAAGAAGGCCGAGACCGAGGGCCAGGAACGGGCCCGCTCGTTCTTCATGGCCTTCTCGGCCAGCTTCTCCTGAAGGCCGGCCAGCTCGACCTCGACGGTGCGGGAGGCGTCGAACGGGGCCTCGAGGGACCGCTCGACGTCGACAGAGGCCAGGATGTCCTCGAGGGTGTCGGTCAGGACGAGCGTCCGCTCGAAGTCCAGCCCCATTTGGAACTTCAGGAGCTTGAGGGCCACGTCCTTCTGCTTCTCGACCGTTCGCAGGCCGGCCCGCAGCTGATTGACGGCGATCTGGATGAGGTCGACGTCGGTCTCGGCCACGAAGCCTTCCTTGTGGAGCTCGACGATCTCGACCCGGGTCTTTTCAATGTTGGCCAGGGTCGAGCGGAGGATCTTCTCGTTCTCGTCGGCGACGAGGATCAGGCAGTAGGTCCCGGTCACGGCCTCCTGGACGTTGAGCTCGGACAGCTCGAGGCCGCTGTCGGCCAGCCCCGTGTAGACCTTGGAGGTCTGGAGCCCGACGAGATAGCTGCCGTTGAAGATCAGCTGCTGGACCTGGATGTTGGCGCTGGCGTTGTGCTGGGTGCCGAACTGGACGGGGATCTTCTCCTCGGGCTTGCCCTCGAAGAAGTTGGGGATGAGGCTGGTGGCCAGGATCATGTTGTTGTTGTAGCCGATGCCGGAGGTGATCTGGGGCAGGCCGGAGGCCACGGTCTCCTTGAGCTTCTGGCGGGCGGCCTCGGTGTCGATGCCGGCCTTGCGGACCTCATAGCTTCGCTCGAGGGCCACGGCCCGGGCCTCCAGGAGACTGAGCCGCAGGGGCCCTTCCGCAGGGGGCTGGGCGGCGGCCGGGGGCCCCGCGCCGAAAAAGAGCAGGGCTGCGGCCAGGCCGGCGGCCAAAGGCCCGCATTCATGGAGAGCGCTCGGTCTTTTCATGGGAGAGCCGTCCTTGATCGGATTGACGCTGTTCGATAGATCGCAATAAAGAAGCATTTTACCAGAAACCGGCGGGATGCGGAAATGCCTCCGGGATATATCCCGGGAGAGGCCGAGCGCCCCGTTCCCCGGAATTGACTCGGGCTCCCTGTTCGGCTAACGTGGTTCGGAGCGGTTATCGGGCGGATCCGAGGAGAGGTATGATCAGAGAGAATACGGTTCGGACGGTGGCCGGAGGGCTCCTTTGCGCCGCGTTGCTCGTCGCCGCCCGGGGTGCGCCCGGGGGCCAGGAGAACGGACTGGTCGGCTTCCTCGAGACCTCCCGCGTCAAGTCCCTGGCCGCCGCCGCCGACAAGGCTTCGGTTTCCTACGCCCCCCGGCCGGAAAGCGTGGCCGCGCTCCAGTCGCTGGTCGATCCCGTCCACATCATGGTGTTCTTCGCCCCGTGGCGCCCGGAGGATCTCAAGCTGGCCGCGGCCGTCTGCCTGTCCCTCGAGGCGGCCGCCAATACGGCGTTGACCGCGGAATACGTCGGGGTCTCCAAGGACCTGGCCCGCCCGGCCTCCCTTCTCCGGGATAATGGGATCAGGGATGTCCCGGAGATCGTCATCTTCCTTCAAGGGCTCGAAGGCGGCCGGATCACGGGACGGCCGGGCCGGCCCGTCGAAGAGGAGCTGGCCGAGACCGTCCAGATCGCCCGCTGGCGGCTGGCCGAGGACATGATCGACGACTACGACTATTTCAAGTTCACCTATCACGAGGACCTGCCGCTCGACTGCACCAAGTGCCACCTCTCCCCGCGGCCCGGCCCCGCCGGCGCCTACTGACCGCCGCCCGGCTTCGGCCGGAACACGTCCCGCGCCTCCCGGACCTTTTCGGCCGCCCAGGCTTGCAGGCGGTCGACGTGGAAGTAGAGGACGGGGATGACGGCCAGGATGAGGAGGGTCGAGGTGATCAGGCCGCCGACCGTGCAGAGGGCCAGGGACGACCAGATCTGCCGCCTGTTGGCTTCGGCGCTGATGAGCAGGAGGGGCAGCATGCCGAAGACCGTCGTGGTCGTGGTCATGACGATCGGCCGGACCCGGGCCCGGGTGCCCTGGACGACGGCCTCCAGGAGGTCCAGGCCCTGCCTCCGCCGGTGGTTGATGTGATCGACCAGCAGGATGGCATTGTTGACGACGATGCCGGAGAGGAGAATGACGCCGATGTAGGCCGTCGGATCGAACCAGGCCTTGGCGATGACGAAGGCCACGAAGACGCCGATAAGGGCCAACGGCACGGCCAGCAGGACGAGGAACGGGTGGACGAAGGACTCGTAGAGCGCGGCCAGGATCATGACGATGATGATCAGGGCCACGGCGATGGCGAAGTTGATCTGCCGCTGCTCCTCCTCGGTCACCCGCCAGCCCTCGTCGAGGGTGGCCGAGAATCCGGGCGGGAGATGGAGGCTTTCAAAGACGGCCTTCCGGTAGCGCTCCTCGGCCTTGGCCGGCCCGCGGAACTCCCACATGACGGTCTGCTGGAACTGCTGGTCCTCGCGGTCGATGGCCCCCGGGATGGGGGCTTCCTCGATGGTGGCGATCTCGCTCAGGCGGAGATACTCGCCGGCCCTGGTCCGGATGAGGATCTCGCTAAGGCCCCGCGAGTCGAGGGCCGCCGCTTCGGGGAACTTGACCGACACGGCGATCTCCTTGCCGCCCGTGCGGATGCGGGCCGGCACGCCGAAGTTCCCGTGGATGGAGGCCTGAAGGTGGAAGTAGAGATAGGCGGGGTCGACGTTGTAGCGCCGGAGAAGGGACTTGTCGATCCGCAGGATGTCCTCGTGGGTATCGCCTCGCCACCAAGCGCTGCGGCTGGAGACCGTCCGGACCTCCTTGATGCGCGGGTTGCGGAGAAGAGTCCGTTCGAGGTCCGCGGTCAGCTCCCGGAGCTTCTTGAGGTTGTAGCCGAGGAACTTGATACGTGAGCTGTAATAGGTCCCCGTGCTCATGCTCGAGGAGTACCACTGGGGGTCGAAACCCGAGACGCTGACGTCGATGCCGGCGAACTGGGTGGCCAGCTGGATGAGCTCCTCCTTGAGGGCGTAGGGCCGGTAGGAGCGCTCGATGTCCGGCGGGAAGCTGATGAGGACCTGGGCGTTCTCGGGCATGACAAGGACGTTCATCTCCTTCTCGTAGCCCTGCTCCAGGACCTTGTCCTCGAAGGCCCGGATGGTCTCGTCGGTCCGGGAGATGTCGGTGCCCGGCGGCATGCCGATGCGGACGTAGAGGTATTCCTTGGAATACCACGGGTACCAGCGGCCGATGGTGACTTCGGAGCGGAACCACTGGTAGGCGCCTAAGAGCAGGGCGGCGACGATGAGCAGGACCTCGACGGGATGCCGGATGAGGACCCGCAGGGCCCGCTCGAATCGGGGGCTTCGGGTCTCTTCCGGCGACCCCCCCCTCTTCCGGGCGATGAGCCGGGGGCTGAGGGCCGGGATGAGGGAGAAGGACACGACGACCGAGGCCAGCAGGGCCGAGGTGATGACGATGGCCAGGGGCAGGTAATAGATCTTGAGCTTGCCCTGGAAGAAGGGGAAGCTGAAGAACACGGCGCTCGTCGTCAGGGTCGAGGCCATCACGGCGACGAAGACCTCCCGGGGGCCCTGGACGGCGGCCTCGCGGGGCTCCATTCCCCGCTCGCGCAGCCGGAGGATGTTCTCGAAGACGACGATGGAGTTGTCGACGAACATGCCGAAGCCCAGGGCCAGCGCCCCCAGGGTCAGCATGTTGAGGGAGATCCGGAAGGCGTAAATGAGGTTGAAGGTGATGACCACCGAGAAGGCGATCGACGACAGGATGAGGAGGGACGGCCTGAAGCGCCGCAGGACGACGAAGATCATGACAAAGACGATGGCCGTGATCAGGCCGGCCAGGACATAGAGGTCGTTGAGGTTGCGGCGGATCTCCTCGCTCTCGTCGTCGACGCTCTTGAAGACCAGGTCGGCGGGCAGGTCGGCGCGCAGCTCCTCGATCTTGCGCTTGACGTCCCGGGCGACCCTCAGGGTGTTGGCCCCGCGCTCCTTGGTCACCGACATGCTGACCGTGGGCTGGCCGTTGATCCGGTGGATGGCCCGGATGTCCCCGTAGGCGATCTCCACCCTGGCCACGTCCTTGACCAGGATGGGGGCCTGTCCGGAGTGGGCGACGATGGTCCGCTCGATCTCGGCCAGGCTGTCCACGGCGTCGGCGAACTTGAACAGGAACTCCTGATTGCCCCGCCTCACCCGTCCCGTCGGGAAGGTCCTGAGGCGGGCCCCGATGGCCTGGTTGATCTGGTAGGGATGGAGGCCGAAGGCCTTGATCCGGGACTGGTCGAGGACCACCCGGACCTCGGGCTCGGAGCCGCCCAGGACCTCGACGGCCGAAACGCCGCGGACCGAGCCGACGCCGATCTCGAGCTTCTCCTTGACCGCCTCGTGCAGCTCCTGGAGCCCGTAGTCGCCCGAGACCGTGTATTGGAGGAAGGGCCGGACCCGGAAGTCCTCGGGGATGTACGGCTGGACGACGGGCCGGACCCGGTCCGGGAGAACGGTCCGCGTCTTGGACAGCGCCTCGCGCAGGGCCAGCATGGCGAATTCCATGTCGGTCTTCGGGTCGAATTCCAGGGTGATCCGGGACTGGCCGATCTGCGAGGTCGAGCTCATCTTGGTGATGCCCTTGACCGTCGCGCAGGCCTCCTCGAGGGGGGCCGTGACCTGGGTCTGGATGATCTCGGGCGGCACCCCGTACCAGGTCGTGACGATGTCGGCCTTCGGATAGTCCTCCTTGGGGGCCAGCTCGATGGGCGTGTTGAGGAACGAGTAGACCCCGAGGGCCAGGAACGAGAGGAAGATCATGGCCGTGGCCACCGGGCGGTCGATGAAGAACCTCATCCTCTCCTCTGCTCGACCCACTCATAGAGGACCGGGATGAGGATGAGGGTCAGGAAGGTCGAGAAGGTCAGGCCGCCGATGACCACCACGGCCAGGGGCTGGAGGAGCTCGGCGCCCCGCTCGAGCGCCAGGGCCATGGGCACCAGCCCGAACAGCGTGCTGAGGGTCGACATCAGGATGGGCCTCAGCCGGACATGGCTGCCCTCCTCGACGGCCTGGCGCAGCGGCATGCCGCCCCGGCGCAGCTGGTTCGTGTAGTCGATCTTGACGACGGCGTTGTCGACGACGATGCCGATGAGGACGACCATGCCGATGATCGAGATGACGTTGAGGGTCAGCCCCGTGAGGAGCAGGGCGACGACCGACCCGGCCGCGCCCATGGGCAGGGTGAACATGACCAGGAAGGGGTGCATGAGCGACTCGAACTGGGCGGCCATGATCATGTAGGTCAGCAGCGTGGCCAGGACGAGGGCCAGGATGAGGCTGCGGAACGAGCGGGCCATCTCCTCGCGCTCGCCGCTCCAGATGATCCGATAGTCGGCCGGCAGCCTCAGCTCCCCGATCGCCCGCTCGACGCGGGGCGCGACCTGGCTCATCTTGGCCCCCCGCAGGTTGGCCGTCACCAGGACCTCGCGCTGCTGGTCCTCGCGGCGGATCTCGCGGGGCCCGCGGACGATCTCGTACGTCACCAGGTCCCGGAGGGGGATGAGCTTGCCCTGGAAGGGGAGCGATTCGTTGAGCAGGGCCTCGATGTTGCGGCGCGAGGCGTCCTCCATGCGGACCAGGATATCGTACTTCTTCTCGAGCTCCCGGAACTGGGTGGCCACCCGGCCGCGCACGGCGCCGACCAGGAAGTCGCCGATCTGGGACGGCGTGAGGTTCGGGTACCTGCGGAGGGCGTCCTTATCGACGATGACCTTGAACTCGGGCTTGCCCTCGCCGATATTGGTCGACGCGTCGGCGATACCCGGGATGGCCGCCAGCCGGGCCACGAGGTCCTCGGCGATGTCCTTGAGGCGGTCGAGGTCGCGGCCCTTGACCTTGAGGCCGATCTCGGCCGCCGAGAGGTTCAGGAACTGGCCGAGAGCGGCCTGCTCGCGGATGAGGGTGTAGGCGACCTCGGGGAACTTGGCCAGCCGGTCCCGCACGGCGTCCAGGACGCCCTCGAGCCGTCCCGGCCTGTCGACCTCGACGAAAACGCGGGCGGAATTGACGGAGATTTCGGGGTCGGCGCTCTCCAGCCCGCTGACGATCCCGATCTGGGAGAGGACGGAGCGGACCGGCTCCAGACCGCGGATATGGCTCTCGAGCATGACGGCCATCTCGGTCGTCTGCTCGAGGGAGTACTCGACGGGCATCCTGAGGTCGAGCTCGAACGACGTCGTCTCCATCCGGGGCATGAGCTCGCGCCGGACGAGCGTCCCCATGCCGATAACGACCGCCAGGAAGACCAGGGCCCCGGCCATCAGGCGGCCCTTGTGATCGAGGCTCCAGGTCAGGGCTTTCTCGTACCAGGTGACGAACCGGCCGTAAAGGGCGTTGAAGCCTCTGAAGACGGCTTTGAGCAGGGGCCGGAAGGGCAGGCCGAGATAGTGGAAGACAAAGGCCAGGAGCTGGGCGAAGAAGCTGGCCAGGAAGTTCAGGACGAAGCCGAGGGCTTTGAACACCGCGTAGAGCAGCCAGCGAAGGGCCCGGAGGGGGGCGGTCAGGAGGGGCGGAGGGTTGGATCGCCCGGGCCGGCCCGGTCCCTCTTGGCCCGGCGCTGCCCGTGGGTTCCAGATCCTTTTGAGATCCCAGCGCCATTTCCAGCCGGGCCCGGCCCCCACGCCGAAGTCGAACGGCCTCGACTGGAGCGTGGCGATGAGCGTCAGGGAGACGAGCAGCGAGGCCAGCAGGGCGAAAGTCACGGTCAGGGCGGTGTCCTTGAACAGCTGCCCGGCGACACCCCGCACGTAGATGACCGGGAGGAAGACGACGATGGTCGTCAGGGCCGTGGAGATGACCGCCGGGCCGACCTCCCGGGTCCCGACGTAGGCCGCCTCTTTAAGGCCCTTGCCCAGGCTCCGGTGGCGGAAGATGTTCTCCGAGACGACCACGGCGCAGTCGTCGAGCATGCCCACCCCCAGGGCCAGGCCGCCGAGCGACATGATGTTGAGGGTGATGTCGCCGAAGAACATCAGGCTGAAGGTGCCGATGATGGACACGGGGATGACCGTGCCGATGATCAGCGGGGTCTTCCATTCCTGGAGGAAGATGAGCAAGGTAAGGAAAGCCAGGACCGCGCCCTGGATGAGCTCGTTGCGGACCGCGCCGACGGCCTGCTCGATGTAGCGCGACTGCTCGTTGACGACGCTGAGGGTGATGCCGGGGTTCTCCTCGCGGATCTGGGCGATCGCGGCCCGCGCCAGTCGTGTGACCTTGACCGTGTTGGCCCCCGACTCCTTGCGGACCAGCAGGCCGATGCTCTCGGCCCCGCCGAGGCGGGTCAGGCCCTGGCGCTCGGCGAGACCGTCACGCACCTCGGCCACGTCGCGGAGGCGGACGACGCCGCCTTCGTCGGTGACCTTGAGGCTGATCTCGCCGATCTCGTCGAGCGACTCGAACTCGCCGACGACCCGCAGGGCGTACTTGAAGGTCCCCTTGCGGATGGTCCCGCCTTGGAGGTTGCGGTTGAAGGCGTCGACGCGGCGGGCGATGTCGTCGATGGTCAGCTCGTAGAGGGCCAGCTTCCGGGGATCGGCCTCGATCTGGATCTCGCGCTCGACCCCTCCGGTGATCTCGGCCGAGCCGACGCCCTCGATCTGCTCGAGGCGGGGCTTGACCAGCTCCTCGGCGAACTCCTTGAGCTCGAGGAGGCTGCGGTCGCCGGTCACGGCCAGGGTCATGATCGGCCGGCTCTGGGGGTCGAGGGGGATGATGATCGGGCTCTCGGCGTCCTCGGGGAACCGGTCCTTGGCCATGTCGAGCTGCTCGCGGGTGTGGAGCATGGTGAAGTCCATGTCCGTCCCCCAGTCGAACTCGAGGGCCAGGTACGAGACGCCCTCCTTGGAGATGGACTCGACGCGGCGCAGGCGGGGGATGCGGCTGACGGCCGATTCGAGGGGGGCGGTGATGAGGGTCTCCATCTCTTCTGGGGCCACGCCCGGGTAGCGGGTGATGACCGACAGGCGCGGATAGCTGATGTCCGGCAGCAGGTCGACGGCCAGCTCCCGGAGCGAGACGAAGCCCAGGAGGACGACGGCCAGGTAGAACATGTAGACCGTGACCGGCCGGTCGACGGCGATGCGGGCCAGCTTCATGACGGCCTCTCTCGGTTCGCGATCATCGCTTCCTCCTCGCGGTCCTTGGCGGCCCTCCGTCTATTCCCCGATCCTGAATGGCCCGACCATGATGGCTCCGTCACTTGATGGCCCACCTCACAGCGTACCGCTTGACGGTCTGGTAGCCCTCTTCATCCTCTTCGAGGGCGTAGTACTTGCCTTTGAGGATCTCGAGACCGAGGGGTTTGAGCGGGATGCGGCCGATGAACCGGCCCTCGGGGTCGAAGATATCGTGGACGCTCTTGCCGTCCTTCGTTTTCTCCCAGGTCTGGACGAAGAGATGGCCCTGGTCGCTGGCGAAGAAACGATAGTAAGCCGAGTGGTGTTTTGGAAAATCGATGACTTGGCCCGGTCCGCGCTGGCCCTGCTTTTCCCTCTCCGTCTTTTCCTCCTCGGTGACCGCCACGGGATCGTAATCCCGCGTGATTTTTTTGAAGACCTTCGAGCTCGCCGGGCCGAAGAACTGGACCTCATAGGTCGAGGGGTACCCATAGACGAGGTGATCATCCTCGTCCACGACGAAATAGCTGATAGCCGTGAAAGCCGTTAGCCTGCCGCCCGAGCTCACCGGAGCCGGCGACTTGGCAAGCGCGGCGAGGAGAGAGCCGTCGGGGCCGAGCATTTTCATCTCATAACGCGGATCCTTCTCGTCGACGATGCCCTCGACGACGTAGATCGTGCCCCGGGAATCGGTCCGGGCCGAGAGGGCCCAGATCTCCTTGAAGGAGACGTGACGCAGAAAGGTCCCGTCCAGTCTGAAGAAGGACATCCGTCTCGACATTTCGAGAACGCCCAGCTCTTCCTTGGCCCGGTTGATAACGATCGACCTGGGGCTGTTGAGCTCGCCCGGCCCCTGGCCCTCACGGCCGATCGTCCGGACATACTTGCCGGATAGGTCGAAAACCTTGACGTGGGACGCCTGCGTGTCCAGGACGTAGATCGACCCGGCATCATCGACGACCGCGGTGCGCACGCGGCCGAAGACCTCTTCGCTCTCGGCCTCCGGGCCGCCGAGCGAGAGCTCCTCTTTGAGCTCGAGGACGGGCGTCTTGTAAAGAGGCTCCTTGGGGTTCTTGACGACCGTGACGTCGCCTTCTTTGGCGATCGTCCCCTTCCACTGGGGCTGGGCCGATGCCGAGGCGGCCGTTGCGAGAAGCAGCAGCCAGAAACCAAAGGCCCTTCCGCTCGCCGCGGTCCTTCTCATGTCCGGCCTCCCTTCTTCGATGGTTGGGTCTCTCGCGGCCGCATCTGTCCGGCCACCCTGTATTTCTTGATGGTGAAGGTTCCCTCTTCCTCCGAGCGTTCGACGACCCAGAGGAACTCACCGTCGAGGGCCGATCGGCCGGGGGAGATAATGCTTTCCAGGGCAGGCTCGGGGAGCTTGATGAAGAAACAATCCCGGTAGACGCCCTCGCCGTCGAACACGTCGACGAGGATCCCTTTGTCCTTGTCGATCGTCGAGGTCACCGCCCATATCTCGCCGTCGCGGGCGAGGATGTTCTTGACGTCGTTCTCGAATTTCCTCTCGGGGCGGGTGTAGTGCTTGCCGTCGATAAAGATGCCGCCCTTCTTCTCCACCTCTGTCAGCGGGATCCCCTTGACCCGCTCATAGGCCCTTCGGAATTCGCGGACGGTCTTCTCGGCCGCCGGGTCGTAGAGCTTGACGAGGTAGTCCTCCGTGTGGGTCAGGGCCAGGAGGCCCCGCTCGAAGGGAGCCGTGATCAGAGTGCTGATGCTGAACATCCCGCCCCCTCCGGCCGGCGAGGATATCACGAAGGACCTGGTCGGGAACGAGGCCAAGATCTTGATGTCCCCGCCCGCCTCGTCGACGGCGAGGATGTTCTGCGGAGTGTCGACATAGTCCGGGTCGCCCTTGACCCGGGGGAACTCCGAGGCCCGGAGGTAGAAAACCCCGTCGTGGAAGAAGAGGGCCGTCATCATGGACCTGCCCTGGACTCGGATGGGTATCTCCCGCTCGTATTTGCCGGCGTCGTCGAAGAACATGAGCTTGTCGGGCGAGCTCGCCTGGACGACGGCTTTCCCCTCCGCGAAAAGGCAGGCGCCGACATAGGCCGCTTCGCCGGGGCCCTGGCCCTTCTTAAAAAGATTGGCGCGGAACTTCCCGTTCTTGTCGAACAACAGGACCTGGTTCTCGTCGAGGAGGGCCAGCGAACCGTCGGGTGCGGTGTTAAGCCCTCGGGGCCGCTTGAAGTAATAATCGTCCGTCCCTTCGTCCGAGATGACGGCGACCTCTGTGGGAGCAACGACCCGTCCCGCATTCGCGGCCCTGGGCTTGGCCGGGTTCTCGACGACCGCTTGAGCGGGGACGAGGCCGGTTGCGGCGGCGGACAGGATCGCAGCGGCCGCGATCATGAGGAGAGCGGCCGGGCGTTCGACGGAGGTGCGGGCCTGGCTCATGGCCTTGCCTATTCGATGATCGTCACTTTGGTGTCGTGGGCCAGGGTGACGTGGCCCTCGACGATGACGTCGTCGCCCGCGTTGACGCCCCAGCCCGGCTCCCGGCCCGGCAGGACCTCGGCGAAGCGCTCGTTCTCCAGCCCGACCTCGATGTAGCGCCACTTGGCGACGCCCTCCTCGACGGCGAAGACGAGCTGGCGCCCGCCGCGGACGAGGATGGCCTTCTGGGGGACCAGGAGACGGTCGCTGAAGATCTCGGTCGGGATCTCGACCTCGGCGTGCATCCCCGGCTTGATCTCTTCGGAGGGATTGTCCATGGTGACGTGGACGGCGCAGGTCTTGTCCTCGGCGTTGATGACCGGGCTGACGGCCTCGATGCGGCCCTTGAAGGCCCGGCCGGGGAAGGCGCTGAACAGGAGATCGCAGTCGCGGCCGGGGCGTATCTTGCCGACCTCGCTCTCGAGGACCTTGGCCCTGACCTTGATGCGGCTGATGTCGACCAGAGTGAACAGCTCCCGGCCGGCCTCGATGTGCTCTTTGGGCGATAGCTTGATGTCGGTGACGATGCCGGCGAAGGGGGCCCGGACGCGGGTCTTCTCGAGCTCCATGCGGGCGATCTTGACGTCGATCTCGGCTTGGGTCAGGCCCTTGGTCGAGGCCATGATCTCCTCTTTCTTGTGGCCGCCCTCGATCATGGCCAGCTCGTAGTCCTTTTGGGCCTGCTCGTAGGCGGCCTGGGAGATGAGGCCTTTTTGGAAAGCTTCGGAGGCCCGCTCGAAATCGGCCTGGGATTTCTTGAAGCGCTCGGCGGCCTCGGGCGAGGCCCCGGCGGCGGGAACGTCGAACTCCTTCTCCAGGACCAGCTCCGAGAGAATCCGGATGCGCTGGGCCTCGAGCTTTTCGAGGCGCAGGCGATATTCGCGGTCGTCCAGCTCGACGAGCAGGTCGCCCTCCTTGACGTGCCGGCCCTCGGCCGCGTAAAGGTTCTTGACAACCCCGCCGACCTCGGCCCGCATGGAGATGCGCTTTTCGGTGTAGGCCTCGCCCGGCGACTTGAGGGTCATGACCAGGTCTCCCGTGTAGGCCTTGGCGACCTTGACGGGCAGGGGAGCGGCCTCGGCCTTCTGGTCGGGGGGCGGGGCGGCGCCGTCCCCCGAAGGGCCCGCTGAGGCGCTTCGCGCCTGATCCCCTCCGGAGGAAGGCCCTTTGTTCAGGAAAAGAAGATAGGCTCCGGCGCCCAGCAGGACGACGATCAGGAACCCTCCCAGGACGGCTTTGGGGACGCGCATCGTCCACCTCCTTGTATGATCAGCGAAGGACGCAGTCTCGACGCCGGGAGCCGGTCCGGGGACATGTGCCGGAGGAAGGCATCCCCATTAAAAATACCGCTGCCCTCTCAATAGCAACTTTCGGGCCAACCTGTCAACGGGGATCAGGGGCCGGAGACCGGCCGCCCGGCCCAGGTTCGGGGACATGTCCCTTTGGTACAGGACCCTTTTTGTTGCGGGATATGTTCCCATTCTTAATATAAGACCGCCGAACGCCGGAAATATTCTCATGAATCCTCTTTAAATATACGCTGCGGCCTCCTTTTCCGTTACCCCCGTCTTGAGAAGCGGGCAGGGATTTCATATAATAGTTCCCAATATGGAAACTATTTGTTCCCGAAACGGGAACCGGAGGGGTCCGAGATGGAACTGAGCAAATTGTTTTCCACGGAAGGGCGCGGGTCTATCCTGGCCGCGGTTCTCTTTAAGATGGGAGAGGTCACTGTTGTCGACGTCGCCCGAGAGCTCCGTCTTGGCAAGAGCTATGTTTCACGCTATTTGACCATTCTCAAAAAAGAGCGGATCCTCATCAGGAAAAGGAGCGGATATTTCGTAGCCGGGTCCTTCGAAGTCAGGCTGCTCAAGATCTTATTAGGCCTGAAGGCTCTCGCGGGCTTCGATTTCAAGAAATATTCTTTCGTCATGGGGGCGGGCGTCTACGGGAGCGCCGCGAAGGGCGAGAACGACGAGGAGTCGGATATCGATATTTGGATCGCTGTCTCGGAGTGGGTCGAGCTGAAAAACGCGAAATTAGCGGCGGCCCTGAGAAAAAAAACGGGCAAGGTCAGTCTATTATTTGTGACGGAAGAAAAGCTGAGGATCATGAAGAAGGCGGACCCCCTGTTCTTCCGGTCCTTGGCTTTCGGCTCGCTTAGGCTGTACGGCGAGGACATTGTTGGATTACCGGGAATGCTTGAAGAAGGGTTTGATCAGGAGGACCGTTCCTTCCCGGGATAAAGCCCTGCAGAGTCTGGAGACGGCGGACAAGTGGCTTGAGGAGGCCCACACGAGCGCCCTCGTTGAGGCCCGCCGATCATCACTATTGTGTTCGTATCTGGCTGTTTTCCACGCTGCCCGGGCGGTCCTGTTTCGAGACGGGTACCGCGAAAAGAGCCATGCCTGTATTGCCCTTTTTCTTAAGGCCAACTATGTCAATAAGCTTCGGCTCGAGTCGGAGTGGGTGGAGCTATTGGACCATCTCCGGGAAACGCGGCATTCCGACCAGTACAGCTTCAACTTTGTCGCGTCCCCGGATGAGGTGGAGGCAGCGCTCGATAACTCTGCGGCCTTTGTCTCCCGAATGAAAGAGTTGGTTGCCAAGCGTAAAAAGGATCAGGTCAGTCGCTCCGGGAAGTTCAGCTAAGATCCGTTTGGCGAAAGCGGGGAAAATAGGCCGGATGGATGGGGGGCGGTAATTCTGCTAAGATGAGCGGGAAAGGTCCCCGCGTCATGCTTGTCCTGGCCATCGAAACATCGTGCGACGAGACGTCGGCGGCCGTGCTCCGGTCGAAGGGGCCGGATGCGGGATCACGTACCGATGGGACACGTTATCTGTCGGATCCCGGTATCGGGCCCGCTCCCGAGGTCCTCAGCAACATCGTCCTATCCCAGGACGAGATCCACGCCCCCTACGGCGGGGTGGTCCCCGAGCTGGCCTCGCGCCAGCACATCAAGACCATCACGGCCGTCGTCGAGGAGACCTTGGCGCGCGCCGGGGTCGGCCTCGAGGCCATCGACCTTTACGCCGTGACCCAGGGGCCGGGCCTCATCGGCTCGCTCCTCGTGGGGCTCTCGTTCGCCAAGGGGCTGGCGTATTACCACAAGAAGCCGCTCGTCGGGGTCGATCACCTCGAGGCCCACCTCGAGGCCTGCTTCCTCGAGAACCCCGATATCGCCTATCCCGTCCTGGGGCTGCTCGTCTCGGGCGGGCATACGGCCCTCTACCTGATGGAAGAGCCGCTGTCCTTCAAGCTTCTCGGCCGCACCCGCGACGACGCCGCCGGCGAGGCCCTCGACAAGATCGCCAAGTTCCTGGGGCTCGGCTACCCGGGCGGGCCGGTCATCGAGAAGCTCGGCCGGGACGGCGATCCCGCGGCCTTCCCCTTCGCCGTGCCGCGGACCAAGGACCGCAGCCTCGACTTCAGCTTCAGCGGGCTCAAGACGGCGGCCCTCAAGAACATCCGGGAGAGCGGCGTGGGTAAAGACGACCCGCGCCTTCGCGATTTTCTGGCCAGTTTCGAGAGCATCGTCGTCCGGGCCCTGGTCGACAACGTCGCCGCGGCGGCCGACGCGGTGCGCCCCCGTTCGCTCATCCTCTGCGGGGGAGTGGCCCGCAACGCGAGACTGCGGGTGCGGTTCCAGGAATTGGCCCGGGAGTCCGATCTTCCCGCTTACGTCCCCTCACCCAAGCTCTGCACGGACAACGCGGCCATGGTCGGGGCCGTGGCCCTCAGGAAATTCACCCGCGATCCCGACCCCGCCACCGACCTCGATCTCGACGCCTACCCTCGGAATTAATGGGGGACATGATACCTATTTCCCTATTAAACCCCGACGGGATCTGACCAGGATAAGTCAACCGGACGCAGGACGCTATGAGCGTCGAGCAGAAGGATCTCCCCGGTTCCGCTCAATCGATATGGAGCTCGTAGCACTCCTTCGCGTCGTTGTATCCCACCCAGACGAACCGGCCCTCCTCGACGTCGAACGTACGGGCGAACACGAGCGGTACCCGGAAGTCGAAAGGGATGGGGAAACGGAATCCCCTCTCGAGGATCTCCCCCTCGAGATCCATGACAATGACCTCGTGGCGGCCGTCTTTGGCGGCCCCCGTGACGGCGTAGATGCGGCCGCCGTCGATCTTGAAGGCCCCAAGAGCCGGGAAAAATTCCGGGAAGACGGGCTTGTGGGAGGCCCAGTATTTGTCCGGGTGGCTTTTGATCGCGAAGTCCCGGTATTCCTTGGAAACCTTCACGGGCTCGAGGGCATGGCGGATCTCGTGGAGCGGAGAGCCCGTCTCGTCGAAGACCGAAATGGACAGCCCCCGGCTCGAATCGGCGACATAGATCCTGCCGCCGTGAACGATGTAATCGAAGTAGTCATTGATCATCAAGACATCCGTCTTGCCCGACGGTGGCGATGATCCCGGGGGAGGGGGCGGGGGAGGGAGGACATTGGGGACTTCGATAAACCGCTTGACCGGCTTTCCCGCCCGGTCGTAGATGACCCCCATCCGCGGCAGCGGGGATCCGTCCTCCCGTCTTTCCCAGGGCACGCCGACGAAATGCTTCCCCACGGGGAGGATGGGATAGCCCATGGGCCGGGCGGGAGGGATCATCTGATCGAGGTATTCTCCTTCGATTGTAAAGGAGAGCATCTTGGAGATATCCGCGACGACGATCCGGTCCTCAAGAACCGTGAATCCCGCGATCAATGTGAATTCGCCTGGCCCTTGGCCGGGGCGGCCGATCCGGCGCAGGAAGCGCCCGTCATCGAAGGCATGGACCGCGATGTCCTTCTTGTCCTGGATGTACACCCGGCCGTGCTCGGCCCGGACGGAAAAGACGGTCTCGATCTCCGGCAGGGGGAAGACTCGAGCGGCTTGGTCCTCACCGGCGGAAGGGATTGTGACGAGGCAGGCCAAGCAAAAGACGACCGCCGGGGCGGCGAGCCTCCTGTGTCTTATCAAAAACGGCCGCATGGCCGAACGCGTGTTGAGGGACATGCCAGTCATCTTCTTCCCTCCCTTTCAAGCTTATGCGGACAAAGGATAGCCCGATCGCGAACGGTCGTCAAGGACGACAGAAGTGCCGTTATCGCCGCGCGTTTGACATCCCCCGGCGCCCCGGCTTATCATTCTCGACGACGATGAGCGATCAGGACGCGCCTCCTCGGCTCGAAGACGTCCAGATAACCCTCATCAGGGAGGCTCCGGTTTCCAAACGCCTGCGGGCCGTCGCCTCGCTGGTCAAGACCACCCGCCGCTTGAGTTGGCAGGGGTTGAGCCTCCGCGTGATCAAAGTCCAGGGCGGGCAGCTCGATGCAGAGTATCTCGAGCGGTGGTCGAGAAGCCTCGGCCTGTACGACCTCCTTCAAAAGGCCCTCCGTGAGGCATGAGCCGTCGATCAGGGGGGGGCCCTTTCCCGATCCCCGGATCGTCGCGAACGTCGTCCGCGTTGCTTCGACGCCGAGATAAAACGGCGGCGCGGAATCTGAAACGATGCTCTGACCGCTGGGTCAGCGCACCCTTTCGGCCTTCTGGTCGATGCCTCCCTGGTGGAAGATGTGAGCCGTCACCCGGCCCGCCCCATCCCTGACGAAGCGGATCGTCGCGCCCTTGTCGTTGGCGAAAAAGAATTTGTCCCGGGCGTAGGGAAGCAAGGGATACTTGCGGCCCCCGTCCCGGATCACGAACAGCGCGTCGCCCTCGCGGAGCACCTCGCGCCGGCTGTCGCCGTCGATCCGATAAACGCCGGCATAATCATCGAGGACGCCGGGGTCAACGGGAAGGATCCCGCGCGGTTCTGGGAATTGATGGTCTTCGCCGAAGAGGATGGCCGCCAGGCTCCGGGCGATCTCGCCCACCGACGCTCCGCCGAGATTGCTGAGGACGGCCACGAAGGCCTCCTCGCCGGGCCAGCGCGAGAGCATCGCCTCGAAGCCAGGGGCGCTGCCGCCATGGGCGAGCTCCTTTCGTCCCCAGGCCTCCAGGACCAGCCAGCCGTGGCCGAAAACGCCTCTCGGGGCCACGGCCATCAGATCCTTGGACGCCGGGGACAGGACCTTGTCCGAGCGCAGGCCGTCGTCCCATTTGAGAAGGTCCCCGACGGTGGAGAACAGCGCCCCGGCGGAAAAAGCCATTAAGGGATTGAACCGCGGCGCGTCGGCCAGCCTTCCGTCTCGCCCCTCGATATAGCCGTGGGCGAAGGCCGGCGCCTCGTACCAGTCCTCGCGGAAGCCGCTGGCGGTCATGCCCAGGGGGGCTAGGATATGATCCCGCAGGTAGTCGTAATACGACGCGCCCGAGGCCCTCTCGATGACCAGCCCGAGGAGAACATACCCGATGTTGCTGTAGGCTTCGCGCTCCCCCGGGGCGAAGTCCGGTTCCTTGTCCCTGATCAGGCCGAGGAGATCGAGCGGGGGCAAGGCCTTCCGCAGATCGCCGAGGATCCGGGGATCGGGGACGGCTTCCGGCAGGCCCGACGTGTGGGTCAGGAGATGGCGGATGGTGATCGGGGCGCCGGGCCGCATGGGGAATTCGGGGACATGCTTCGACACCGGATCGTCGAGGTCGAGGAGCCCTTTTTCGGCCAGCTGCAGGACGGCCGCGGCCGTGAACGTCTTGGTCGCGGAGGCGATCAGGAAGCGCGTGGCCGGGCTGTTCTTTATGCCGTCTTCGACCCGGGCCTCGCCCAGGCCGGCTTCGAAGACGACCTTTCCGCCTTTCGCGACCAGGACCGCGCCCTGGAAGTTCCAGAGGCGGTGGGCGGCGCGGACATACTCTTCCATCCGCCGGGCGGGGGAATCCTCCGCGGACCGGCAGCCGTGGAGGGCCGCCGCCGCGAGCCCGGTCGCCAGAAATGCCAGCGAGAGAATAACAGGAGATCTTTTAATGCGAGAGATCATGATTCACCTTCCTTACCATATCGAGCGATAAGGCACAATCTGCCGTCCGTCCTTTACGGCTGGGCCTGAGCGACGGAACGCTCGATGACGCCTCGGTCCAGGAGGACGCCGACGATATCCATGATCTCCGGAAGATCCGCCTCGCCCAGGCCGGCTTTAGCCATGATTTCCTTCACCCGGCGGGGCTCCTCCGTCGGGAACGGCAGGTGGAACAGGAACCGGCCCTGGCGTTCGGTCGGGCTGTAGCGCCTCTCTTCCCGCGACCGGCCGCGACCTTCGAAGACATGAACGGACGAGATCCGGTCGCCGCGGCCCTCTTTGAACAGGGCGCCGGAGTTCTTGCGCTCGCGGAGCGTCCAGTCACGGGCGGCGGCCTGGCTCTCCCGGTCGTAGAGCTCGTCAAGGTCGAACGCGACGGCCAGGCGCCTCTGCCGGAGCGCGTAGCGAAAATAGGGCCGCTTGGCCTCCATCGCTTCGTTCTTGGTCACGACGGCCGCCTCGCTGAGGCCCTCCAGAAAGTCCTGGGCCGTCTTGATGTGGAGGTTCAGGCGGGCGGCCGCCTCCGAAGCCGAGATGTCCTTGTAGACGACCAGGAGCGTCAGGAGCTCCTCGGCGTAATCCTTGGCCAGAAGGGCGGACAGCCGGCGCAACCGCTCGAAGGAGCCTTCGCCGCTATTTCTCATCGGCCTGGCTCCTGCGGGCGGAGTTGATCAGCCGGATGATCTTTTCGGGGGTCCCCTCCTTATGCCATTTCAGGAACGTTTTGAAGAGCCGGCCGAGGGAGTCGCAGAGCTGGTCGAAGGTCAGCTCCTGCTCAAATTTGCGGTAATCGGCCTTGGCGATGCGGACGGTGACCTGGCCGGAATCCGAGAAGGCCACGTAGGTTCCCTTCTCATAGGTCCTCTTGAAGAGCAGAAGGTAGGCCCACATGTATTCTGGCACGACCAGCACGACCCTGTCGGGCTCGAAGAAGGGGAAGGCGATCACGTTCCTCCTCAGGAACCGGGCCAACCCGGCGGCCTGCTCCCGGGTGAACTCGGCCTGACCGGCCGGGAAGGGCCGGGAGGTGAATCCGTCGGCGGCGCCGGTAACAGGCTTGGCAGCTAGCTGCAGGATCTCCTTGTAGCGCCATTCGATGCGCCGGGAGATTAGGACGCCGATGAACGCGGCCAGGAACGCGGCCGAGGCCAGGGCGAATCCCTCGTGCCAGGGATGCCCGGCGAACGGCGGGAAAAAGGTCAGCCACCAGAGAGTATACATGGCCGTCGGGATGAGATAGATCGGACTCCCCGTTCTGAAAAGGACGGTCAGGTGGATCAGGGCCATCAGGATCTGGATGGAGCCGAAAACCCAGTAGAACCCCGGCTCCCCGAAGAAGATCCACCCGATGGCCAGGGCCGCGATCAGGACCGCCGTGAAGACGGTCATCCAAACCTGAACGGGCTTCATTTTGACCGATTGTCCCATATGGGCCTCCTTGTGTCATTATTAATATACTTCAATTTATATGAAGTATATAATTAAAGAAGGTCATTGTCAAGCTTTTTTTAGATGCTAAAGCCTTTTTTTTGAGTGCCATGATACTCTCCCGCCGATTCATGGCTCTCGAGCTTGACTTTTCGAGGGAAATTCCGTGTTCGTGCTTGGCGAGCTGTATGCCGGTTTTCGCGCCGGCGCCCGGGAGAAGCGGAACCGGGAGATCCTCGAGCGCTTCCTGGCCAAGCCCGGGGTCTCCGTCCTCGAAGCGACCCAGGAGACCGCCGAGTACTTCGGCATGATCAAAGCTGCCCTCAAGGAAGCCGGCCGGCCGATCCCCCTCAACGACGTCTGGATCGCCGCCCAGGCCCTCGAAACGGCTTCCGTTCTGGTGACCTTCGATGCCCACTTCGCCGCCGTCCCGGGCCTTCGCCTCTGGGACGAGCTCGCCTAGCGGATCATTTCTTCTCCTCGCTGTCGGTTTCCTTGGTGAAGAATTCGGGGACACGATAAGGATTCTCTGATCTTTCCGCCGGCATGACGCGCGGGATTTAGGGCCACTTTATATGATATAATATAGATACAATGAAGCCTTTTGGCATCCCCCGCGAGCTGTTTTGGGACACCAACGTCGACCACCTCGATCTTCAAGAAAACAAACGCTATATCATCGAACGGGCCCTGGAGCTGGGAGACGAGAAAGCCGTCGAGTGGCTTTTTTCGACCTACGCCCGGACCGATATCAAGAAGGTCCTCCGAAAGAGCAAGACCCTGTCCCCGAAGAGCTCCCGGTACTGGTTGCTCATGCTGGGGAAGTGATCCATGACCCTCACCGTCCTTGGGGCCGACGCCGAGAAGACCCTCGGGATCCTCTCCCGTCAGGATCTCCTAAGATCGTTCTATCTTGCCGGAGGGACGGGCTGCGCTCTCCACATCGGGCACCGGCTCTCGCACGACTTCGATCTCTTCTCGCCGGCCGAGTTCGATGTCTTCGCCATCCAGAACACCCTTCGGAACCAGGGCCGGTTCGTGATCGACTACTCGGATGCTGGCACGCTGGTTGGAAGATTTGACGCGACAAAGATCGGCTTTTTCCGTTATGCCTACCCCCTGCTCGAAGAGACTGTCGATCGCCTGGGGGTGCGCGTGGCCTCGCTCGCGGACATCGGCTGCATGAAGATCGACGCCATTTCCTCGCGGGGGACGAAGCGCGACTTCGTGGACCTCTTTTTCATACTCAACAGCCTCGGGCTGGACCTGAAGGGCTTTTTCGGGAGTTTCGAGCGGAAGTACGGGCCGAGCGGCTTCAACCGTCATCATGTCCTGAAAAGCCTCATCTATTTCGAGGATGCCGACAAGGAACCGGAGCCGGAGATGCTCGTCGATTTTTCCTGGGACGCGGCGAAGGGCTTCTTCGTCGACAGCGTCCGGGCCTTCGGCTCCCTCTGATCCGGGGACGCCGTACCCATTCCCTAATTGATTTGGCCCTCTCCCTTTTCCGGGGAAGGACGATCAAAGAGTCATTGATAACGGCTCCCGGAAATGGGAGAGGAGCCAAATTAATGATATACTCCCTCCCCATGGATGGAGGGGAACGCCGCCGAGATCGGCGAACGGGAGCGCCGTCCGCGGCCCCTGTCCGTGAAGGCCGTCTCTTCCGCTACGCCTTCACCGCGGCCCTCGGCGGTCTTCTGTTCGGCTTCGACACGGCCGTCATCTCCGGGACGACTGAGATGATCCGGGCTTTTTTCGGCATGACCGACGCCCGGCTCGGCTGGGCCGTCAGCGCCGCGCTCGTCGGCTGCGTCGTCGGGGCCATCGGCGTCGGCCGCCCCGGCGACCGGTTCGGACGGCGCCGGATGCTGTTCGCCGCCGCTCTCCTGCTCTTCGCCTCGGCCGTCTGGACGGGCGCCGCCGCGACCTACACGGGTTTCGTCCTGGCCCGCTTCCTCGGCGGCCTCGGAGTGGGGGCCGCCTCGGTCATGGCCCCGATGTACATCGCCGAGATCTCCCCGCCGCGAAAGCGCGGGCTCCTCGTCTCGACGGCCCAGCTGGCCATCGTCGTCGGCATCGTCGCCGCCTTCTTCTCGAACTTCCTCCTGGCCCGCATCGGCGAGTCGAGCTGGCGCTGGATGTTCTGGGCCGAGGCCGTACCGGCGGCCGTCTTCTTCGGCATGCTTTTCTTCGTCGTCGAAAGCCCCCGGTGGCTGGTCCGCGCGGGCCGCGTCGACGAGGCCCACGAGGTCGTCCGCGTTACCGATCCTGAGGAGGACACGGACCGCGTCCTCGACGACATCCGCGCCTCGCTGGCCGACGAGGCGGCCTCGCGGCGCATCCGCCTCTTCCGTCCGCCGTACCGGCGCCTGGTCCTCATCGGCATGGCCGTCGGCGTCTTCAACCAGCTGACCGGGATCAACGTCGTCATGTACTACGCTCCGGCCATCTTCCGGGCCGCCGGGTTCGCCGAAGGATCGGCCCTCCTCCAAACGGTCGCCGTCGGGACGACCAACATGGTCTTCACCTTCGTCGGCATGGCCTTGATCGACAGGCTCGGCCGGAAGACGCTGCTGATGATCGGGGCCCTCGGCATGCCCGTCTGCCTGGCCGTCGTCGCCGTCGGGTTGATCCGCGGCCTCCAGGGGCCGTTCCTGCTGGCCGGCCTGCTGGGCTTCGTGACCCTGTTCTGCACGTCCCAGGGGATCGTCATCTGGGTCATCCTGTCCGAGATGTTCCCCAACCGCATCCGGGCCCGGGCGAGCGCCGTAGCCAGCTTCACCCTCTGGGTGGCCAACGCCTCGACCGCGTTCCTCTTCCCCGTGCTGGCCGGCCGGATCGGGACAGGCTATGTCTTCGGCTTCTACGCCGCCGCGACACTGGCCAGCTTTTTCTTCTTCCGCGCGTTCCTGGTCGAGACCAAGGGACGCACCCTCGAGGAGATCGAGGGCCTGGTGTTGGGACCATCATGACCGGAGAAAGGAAAGGACCATGAGCCAAAAACGCCTGGTCGTCATCGCTTTAACGGCCGCCGGGCTTCTCCTGGGCGCGGGCTGCGCCGCCCCGCCGCAACCCGGCGAGAACCCGTTCCTCGTCAACGGCTACGCCGCCAAGGTCTCCGGGACGGATTTCTCCTACCACTCTTCCGTGCCCGTCGCCCGGGAGAGCCTCCTCGTCCGGGCCACCGACGGCCGCTCGTCCATGGAATGGCGGACGGCGCCGGCGCCCGCCGCTCCGTCCGGCGCATCCCTGTCCTTCGTCTGGCTGGCCGGCCTCGGCTCGTCGCCGGGCAAAGCCAGCTTCGACCTGGCCGTCAATGGCGTCCGGAAATTCACCTTCTGGGCCGACGGGACCGACGAGTGGTCGCTCGCGGCCGACGACGGCTCGAGCCTGCGGTTCCGCAAGGACATGACCGATCAGCACGGCGACCGCTTCGGGTTCATGGTCCTGACGCTGCCTGCAAAGCTCGCCAATCCCGGCCGGCCGCTGGCCCTCAAAGTGACCGGCGGCAAGTTCGGGAAGACCTTCTGGTACATGACCTTCAAGCTCCCCCTGGAAGCGGGCCTGAGCTTCAAGGCCCTGCCCGCCGTGCCCGTCGCCAAGGGCGACCCCGTTCAGCTGGGGATCGCCGGCATCCTCCATTTCGGCGAGCCGACGGCGGCCAGGATCTTCATCGGCGGGGAGCTTCTCGCCGAGACCGCGGTCGCCTTCGGGTACAACCACGTGCGGATCCCGCTTCCCCGCGTCGCCGAGAGAACCAAGCTCGGCTACCGGCTCGAGGTCGGGGCGCGGACTTGGACGGGAGATATCGAGCTCGCCCCGGTCCGGCCGTGGCGGGTGAACTTCGTCCAGCACACCCACACCGACATCGGCTACACCCGGCCGCAGACCGAGATCCTGGCCGAGCACCTCCGGTTCATCGACTACGCTTTGGATTACTGCGACCTGACCGACGTCTATCCCGACGAGGCCAAGTTCCGCTGGACCTGCGAGGCCTCGTGGGCCGTGGACGAGTACCTCCGGAGCCGTCCGGCGGCCCAGATCGAGCGGCTGAGGAAGCGGGTGGCCGAGGGCCGCATCGAGATCACCGGGATGTACTTCAATTTCGACGAGCTGCCCGACGAGCCGACCCTGGCCGCCTCGCTCCAGCCCCTCCGCAGGTTCAGGGAGCGAGGGCTCGAGGTCCGGACGGCCATGCAGAACGACGTCAACGGCATCGGCTGGTGCCTCAACGACTTCTATCACGACCTGGGCGTCCGCTACCTCAACATGGGCACCCACGGCCACCGGGCCCTGATCTGCTTCGACAAGCCGACCCTCTTCTGGTGGGAGTCGCCGTCCGGCAAGCGCATGCTGGCCTACCGCGCCGAGCACTACATGACCGGCAACACGGTCTTCAAGATCCACGCCGGCGAATTCGACGTCTTCGAGGACGAGCTGCTGACCTACCTGGCGGCCCTCGAGTCCAAGGGCTACGCGTACGACCTGGTCTCCATCCAGCACTCGGGGTTCATCACCGACAACTCGCCGCCATCGACGTTCGCCAGCGACATGATCCGGCGCTGGAACGAGACATACCTCTGGCCCCGGCTCAGGACGGCCTCGGCCACGGAGTTCTTCGAGGAGATGGAGGCCGATCACGGCGCATCCTTCCCGGTCATCCGGGGGGCCTGGCCCGACTGGTGGACGGACGGGTTCGGGGGCTCGGCCCGCGAGGTCGACGCGACCCGGACGGCCCAGAGCGACCTCATCGCCAACACGGCCGGGCTGACCATGGCCGCTCTCCAGGGCTCGGTGCTTCCCGAAAAGATCGTGGACCGGATCGAAGCGGCCGGCTCGGCCCTCCTCTTTTACACCGAGCATACGGTCGGATACCACGCCAGCGTCCGGGAGCCGTTCCACAAATACACCATGGAGCAGCGGGCCCTCAAGGAGTCCTACGCCTGGGAGGCCGGCCGGCGGGCGAAGATGCTCGGCGAGGAGGCCCTGGGGCTCCTGCAGAGCCACGTCCCGCGCGGGAAGCTCCCTTCGCTTGTCGTCTTCAACACCCTGAACTGGACGCGCAGCGGGCTCGTCAGGGTCTATATCGACCACCAGATCATCCCCCGCTATGCGCCGTTCGCCATCAGGGACGGGACGGGGAGGGCCGCCAAAGCCCAAGCCGTCGAGCGCCACTCCGACGGCGCCTATTGGGCGGTCTGGGTGGACGACGTCCCGGCCTTCGGGTTCAAGACGTACGAGATCGAGGTCGGGGCGGGCGCCGCGCCGGCGCGGACGCCGGAAGAGCCTTCCGCCATGAAGGATACGCTCGAGAACGAGTGGTATCGGGTGGTCATCGACAAGGACAGGGCCGCCGTCACCGGCCTCTTCGACAAGGAGCTCGGCCGGGAGCTGGTCGACCCGGGCGCCGAGTGGAAGCTCGGCGAGTTCATCCACGAACGGCTCGACAACCGGGCCCAGATGGAATCCTTCAAGCTCGACAACTACACCCGTCGGCCCCTCGACAACGCCCGGTTCGACGCCTACGAGCGGGGAGAGGTCTGGGACACGGTCCGGTTCAAGGGCGACACCGCCGCCGCGACCCGCGAGGGGGCCTACGAATTCGAGGTCCGGCTGTTCCATACGGCCAAGAGGATCGACCTGGCCTACGCCATCGAGAAGAAGCTCGAGACCGAACCCGAGGGCATCTACATCGCCTTCCCGTTCGCCCTCGAAGGCGGCGAGCTGGCGTTCGACGTCCAGGGCGGCGAGGTCCGGGCCGGGGTCGACCAGATCCCGGGCTCGGCCAACGACTGGAACACCGTCCAGAATTACGCCCGGCTGTCGAACGGCAAGGCCCAGGTCCTGCTCGCCTCGCCCGAGGTGCCGCTGATGCAGTTCGGCGGCATCAACACCGGCCGGTACACGGCCGGCGCCCGGCCCGAGACGACACACATCTACGGCTGGCCGATGAACAATTACTGGACGACCAATTTCAACGCCGATCAGCACGGCGGGCACGTTTGGACCTATACGATCTCGAGCCGCGCCGGCGGCGGGACGGACGAGGCCGTCCGCTTCGGATGGGGTAATCGGACGCCCTTCCCGGCCCGGGTCCTGCCCGGCGGGGGGGCGGGCGCCGGAACCCGGGAACGATCGCTCGTCACGGGCTGGCCGGAGAACGTCCTGCTCGTCAGCGCCGTCCCGGCCCAGGACGGCCGCTCGGCCGTCCTCCATGTCCGCGAGATCGCCGGCCGGAAGGCCGTCTTCCGCCTTCAGCGGGGAACGAGCGGCGCGGCCCTGGCCTGCGTCCAGGTCGATGCCACCGGCCGGCCCGTCGAAAGCGGCGACACCGAGCTCGAGCCCTACGAGGCCAAGTTCTTCCGTATCAAATGGGGGACATGATACCTGTTTCCCAATTAAACCACGATCCCCGCGCTCCTGAGAATGGACTCGGTCCGTCAGGGTGTCAAAGACAGTTGACACCCCGGGCCCGGTGGATTAGCTTTGACTTTCAACGCCGGCGGCGCGCGCGCCGGGTCCCGGTAAGCCGCCCGCGCGGCGGGAAAGGAGCGACATGACCAAACTCAGGAAAGCAGCCCTTGTCACCGGTTTCCTCGCGGTCGCCGCCGCCGCGGCCATATCAGCGGCGTCCGGCCAGCTCTTCACGCCCGAGCTCGCGAGCGGTTCCCGGATCCGCGCCGAGAACCGCTACTTCGACGTCCTGCCCCGCATCGTGCCGGCCGACCGGACGTCGACCGTCGAGATCGTCCCGCTGTTCGACCACGTGCGCCCCGATCCGGGCTGCACGTACGAGCTGACCTACGCGCCGATGGAGCTGCCCCCGCTCCGCGGCGGGGAGGCCCCGCGGTCCAAGAAGGCCGTCGTCCCGGAGAACGGGCGCTTTCGCATCACGATGCTCTTCGAGGGTGAACAGGAGCACAGGCTGGTCATCGACGCCGTCTGCGGCGACAAGAAGAAGGCGGTGGGCGATTTCCGGGTGTATTCGGTGGCCGCGGACATCTTCGGGCTGCGCCCCTACAAGGGGGATTTCCATTTCCACAGCCACAAGAGCGACGGCATCGAATCCCCGGGCTACGTCGTGGCCGCCGGCCGCCGGGCCGGGCTCGATTTCGCCGCTCTCTCCGATCACCACCGTTACGCGCCGTCCCTCGAGGCGGCCGAGGCCTACGCCGGGGTGCCCATCGACCTCCGCATCCATCCGGCCGAGGAGGTCCATACGCCGGACAATCCCATCCACATCCTGAGCTTCGGGGCCCGGTCGGGCATCGCCGACCTCTACCGGGACGACGAGACGGCCTACCGCGGCGACGTGGCCGCGCTCGCGGCCTCGCTCCCAGCGACCCCCCCCGGCGTCGACCGCTTCCACTATGCCGCTTGCGTCTGGGCCTCGGAACGGATCCGCGAGCGGGGCGGCCTGAGCATGCTCTGCCACCCCTATTGGGTGACCGGCCTCCGGCACAATGTCGAGGAGCCGATCCTCGACGTCTTTTTCGACCGGGGCGTGTTCGACGCCCTGGAGCTCATCAGCGGCTTCGGCTGGGAGGAGCTGAACGCCATGGACGTCAACGCCCTTCAGCTGGCCCGCTACCACGAGGAACGGGCCAAGGGCCGGCGAGTCGCCGTCTGCGGAATCAGCGACGCCCACGGCGTCGAGCGCAGCGACGCCTTCGGCCGCTATTACACGGTATGCTTCGCCCCTTCTCCGGACCTGCCGGAGCTCGTCGCCGCGATCAAGGACCTCCGCTCGGTGGCCGTGGAGGCCCCGGGCGGGCGGCTGCCGCGCGCCTACGGGCCCTTCCGGTTCGTGAAGTACACGCAGTACCTGCTCCGGGAGGTTTTCCCGCAGCATGACGAGCTTTGCTTCGAGGAGGGCCGGCTCATGCTCCAATACCTGGCGGGGGACGCCTCGGCCGCCCCGCGCTTGAAACAGCTCCAAGGTCAGACCGCAAGGCTTTTCGCCAAGTATTGGGCCAAGGGCTGATTCAGCGGACGTCGTAGCGGACGAACGAGACGTAGCCCAGGGCGATCACGGCCAGGGTCAGGCCGACGAGGATCAGAAAAGGCATCAGCGCGGCCCGCAGCCGGTCCGCGAGGGGCGGCTCCCCGTAGACGAAGCGCGGCATGTCCGAGATGTCGACGGCCGTGTTCCAAAGGTCGACGGTCGGATCGGCCTCCCTCATGGCGGCCATCTTCCTTTGCATGTACTCGCTGTAGGTCCGGCTCCAGACCCGGACGAGGCCGGCGAAATGGCGCTCGTTCAACATTCCCGTGCTGGTCAGGTCGGTCGCCAGGTAGGTGAATCCGGCCAGGGGCGAGGACAGGGAGAGAAGGAGGGCCAGCCGGGTCTGGGCCTCCTCCTTGCGTTCGAGCTCCTCCCTGAGGACCTGGGCCTTCTGCCCTTGGATGACATTGGCCTCCTTCCATGCGGCTTCGCTGGCCGTCCGGAAGTCGGCATAGGCCCGGGCGAAGTCGGGGTCGCGGGCGATGGCCGCCTTGATGTCGGATTCCGACATGCTCTCCACGCCGGAGAGCACCGGGTGGTCCCGGACGACGGCCGCCCGTCTCTCGGCGGAGAGCTGGCGGCCCAGCTCGTCGCGCTCGATGTCGGTCATGCGGGCGACCTCGCGGCCGATCCTGATCCGGGACGGGGCCGGACTGACCAGCTCGGCGAGATACGGGCTGAGGTTGGGGATCACCAGCACGAGAGCGACCCAGACGACGAGCGAGGTCATGATCGACGAGGAGCTCGAGGCGTGGCGCGCGGAGACCAAGAATCCGAGACCGTAGAAGAACAGCACGTAGACCGCCGCCCCCGCCAGAAGAAGGGCGAGGGCCCCTCCGTCCGCGGCCGACCAGCCGATCCGCGGATCGAGGAGGACATAGATGAGCCCGATGGACAGGGCGATCAGGAAGGGGATGAACAGCACGAGCGCGCCGCCCAGGAACTTGCCGGCCAGGACGGTCGACCGCGGGACCCCGTTGGCCAGGGTCAGCTTGAGAGTCCCGTCCTCCCGTTCGCCCGAGACCGCATCGTAGGAAAAAACCAGGGCGGCCAGGCTGAGCAGAATGGTCACGATGAAAACGAGATCGATGAGCGGGAACATGACGGGCAGGGGATCGTTGTTGAAAGCGTCGATGTTGGCGTCGTCGGCCAGGCCCCGGACGAGGGCCAGCATCGGGATGGGCGGAACGGACGGGGCGATGACCGCGAACAAGCGGTTGAAATGGGCGTACTGTCCGAGGTAGGCCTGGATCTCGGCCTGGCGGCGTGAGTATTCCTCCTGCTTGCGGACGGTGTCCGTGCTCAGGATGAGGACCGTGACCGGGACGACGACCATGAGCATGACGAAGACGGCCATGAACCGGAACGAGAGGAGGTGGTTCCTGATCTCTTTGGTCAGCACGGCTCGGAACATGGCGTCACCTCTTCAGCGGGGATCGGTCCTGATGAAGGCGATCGCGCCCGCGGCAAAGAGAAGGATGGTGAAGACGGCCAGCCAGGCCAGGTCGAAGAGCCCGCCGCCGGCCAGGACTTCGCCCACGGGGCGGGGCCGGTAGGAGAACGCCGGGGCCTCCCGGGCGGTCCGGTCCCGGGCCAGGGAGGGCAGGGCCTGGTTCTTGTAGCGGATGACCTCGGCCTTGAGACGGGTCTCTTCGCCGATCCCGGTCCCGGCGATCTCGGTCGCGGCGTCGACGAAGGAGGCGGCCGGTGAGATCCGGTTGATCGAGCGGCTCAGCTGGACGAGCCGGTTGAACTTGAGGCGATAGTCTTCCTCCATCCGGTCGAATTCCTCGTTCATGGCCCGGACCCGGCTGCCCCAGCTGCCCTGCTCGCCGTAGGTCAGCAGGACCTCGCGGGTCCAGATCTGCTGGCGCTTCTCGGTCAGCGACCTGGCCGAGGGGACGTCGACGATCTGCCGGGCCAGCAGGGTCCCCATGTTGGGCAGGACGAAGACGATGACCGACCAGGCGAGGAGGAGCACGATGAGGGCCGTGGCCGACCGGCCCGCGAGCGAGGAGACGAGCAGGCCGAGGCTCAGGAACAGGGCCAGGTAGACGAGGGCGGCGATCAGGATGAGGCCGAACCGGCCCAGGGCCTCGGCCGGGAGGCGGAGCTCGGGATCGAAGGCCATGACCGACAGGCCGAGCCCGGTCACCAGGAGGAAGGGAACGGCCAGGCTGAGGAAGTTCCCGATCCATTTGCCGAGCAGGACCGAGGACCGGGAGACGCTGTTGGCCAGGGTCAGCTTCAGCGTCCCCGCTTCTTTCTCGCGGCTGACGGCGTCGAAGGCCAGCAGGAGGGCGACGAGCGACAGGACGACCTTGGTGATGTGGACGAAGTCGGGGGTCGGAAAGAACGAGAAGATGATGTTGCCCGAGCTCTGCCCGGCCCTGACGTCGATCCCCGTCGCTCCGACCTCGAAGGACCGGGTCATGGCCTCCTCCAGACCCCGGGCGAAGATCGACAGGGGATGGGGCGGCAGGACGGCGATCGGGTCGCCCGGCTCGGGCCGGATGAGCTGGTAGTCGGCCAGGCGCTCCTTGTAGTCCTTGGCCATGACGAAGAAGCTGGTCGCGACGAGGACGACCACGAGCAGGATGACGACGGTGAATTTGTAGCTGACCAGGTTGGCCAGGATCTCCTTCCTGACGATCGCGCCCGTCATCTTTCCTCCTTAATTGGGGGACATGATACCTATTTCCTTATTAACAGCCCTGAGAAATTGGGAAATAGGTATCATGTCCCCCATTAAACGGCCAGCGGCTCCGACTTCATGTAGTCGATGTAGATCTTGACCAGGTCCTCGTACTGGAGCTCCTGGCGCGAGCGCTCCATGACCAGGCGGCCCTCCTTCATGATCCCGACCCGGTCGCCGATCTCCTTGGCCCGGAAGATGTCGTGGGTCGACATCAGGACGGCCTTGCCCTCGTTCTTGAGCTCGGCCATGATCTCGAGGAACTCGGTGGCCGCCTTGGGATCGAGGCCCGAGGTCGGCTCGTCGAGGAGGATGGCCGGGGCGTCCTTGATGATGGCGATGGAGATGCCCAGCTTCTGCCGCATTCCCTTGGAGAAGTTCTTGACCCGCTGGTCGAAGGCCTTCTCCTGCAGCGACACCCGGCGCATGACCTGGTAGTAATCCTCTTTGCTCAGGTCGGCCTTGCCCCCGAGCTTGGCGAAGAAGTCGAGGTTTTGGCGGGCCGTGAAGTTGCCGTAGAGCATGACGTTCTCTGAGACGAAGGCCACGTACTTCTTGGCCTCGAGGGGGTCCTTGTTGACGTCGATGCCCTTGATGAAGCAGGTCCCGGTCGTCGGCGGGATGAAGTTCAGGAACAGGTTGATGGTCGTCGTCTTGCCGGCCCCGTTGGCCCCGAGCAGGCAGTAGACCTCGCCGGGCCGGACCTCGAGGTTCAGGTGGTCGAGGGCCAGGACCCCGTCCTCGTAGCGCTTGGACAGGTCCTCGGCCTTCAGGATGGGTTGCGGATCGGCCATGTTCTCCTCCATATCCGTCGGCGGCCCGCGATCGGGTTCACGGGTCACCGGACATCGTAGTTGATGAACCGCACATAGGCCGCGGCGAAAGGGGCGATGAGCCAGAAGGCCAGGGAGACGAGGCTGCCCCAGTTCCCGGCCAGGGCCGCGGAGACGGACGCCCTCGTGAAGGCGAAGGCCGGCAGCGCCTTGGGATCGATGAGCTTGTCGATCGAGGAGCCGCTGGCCGTGCCGCCGCTCGGCATGATGACGGTCGTTTTGTGGACGTGACCGTAGAGCTCGGCGTCGAGCGTCCGCTGATGGGCCCGGACCGCTTCGAGATAGCGGGCCCGGTCGATCTCGCCCGTGCCGCAGACATCGGTGACCAGCCGGGTGAAGGCGGCGCTGGGAGAGATCAGGGACAGGTTCAGCGCGACGGCCCGCTGGCGGGCCTTCTCCCGCTGGTAGGCGCTCTCGATCTCCCTCAGCTGCGCGGCCTTGCGCTCGGCGGCCCGGGCTTGCGTCTCGGTCTTGAAGGCCTCCCACTCCGGGCGCCGGGCCTCCGGCTCGGGGGCCGTCGAGTAGGGCGTGCCCCGGCCGAAGAGCTCCTCGTAGCGGCGCCCGAGCTCGCGGGCGGTCTCGTCGTTGATGGTCTTGACCACGACGGACTTCTGCATCGAGACGACGGTCTCGGTGGGGACCGGGTGGATGACGGCGGCGACCATGTCGGTCAGCCGCGGCAGGGCCACCTGGAGGGCGATCCAGACGAGCAGGATGGCGACGAGGGCCGTGCGCGCCCTGGCCGAGCTGGCCGAGACGAGGAGGCCCAGGCCGAAATAGGCCAGCAGGAAGACCGTCGAGGCCAGGAAGACCAGGATCAGGCGGGCCGGGATCCCGCTTCGGCCCAAGGGCAGGCCGAGCAGCCCCAGCATGATGGCCCCGACAAGGAAGACGATCAGGAAGGGCAGCCAGACCGCGGTGAACCCTCCCAAGAACTTGCCCCAGAGGAGGTCGTGCCGGGGAACGCGGTTGGCCAGGATGACCCTCAAGGTGCCCATCTCCTTCTCGCCGGCGATCATGTCCGAGGCGAAGAGCAGGACGATCAGGCTGGCCACCATCTGGACAATGAACAGGAAGTCGAGCCGGCCGAAAACGGACAGGATGGATTCCTCGGCGACCGAGGTGTCACCCGGGCGGGGGCCCTCGGCCGTGAACTCGTAGAACTTGGGCAGCGACGACTCGAATCCGGCGGCGAAGACGGCCATCGGCGCGGGCGGCAGGAAGCCCCGGAGCGGGATGCGGCCGAAGTGGAGATCGGCCGCCCGGGCCGCGGCCAGCTCCTCGCCGGCCAGCCGGACCTGCTCGCTGGTGTCGCGGACGCGCTTGGCGTGGTCGGCCTGATGGACATAGAGCGAGGTCAGGACGAGGACGGCGCAGATGATGAAGAAAAGCGGGAACCGGTAGCCCAGGATGTTGTCGAGCATCTCCTTCCGGAAGATCGTTCTCCACATGGCCGCCTCCGCGCTCCTACCTCCGGGTCAGCTTGATGCCGAAGACGACGATGCCGACGAGCAGCCCGACCAGCAGCAGGACCAGGGCCCCGATGCCCAGGACGTTGGTCTTCGAGGCGATATGGATGCGGACGATCTTGTCCTGGGACTCCACCCGCCGGTTGTCGGCGATGGAGTCGGTCCGGATCTTGGGCTCGTAGTCGCCGACCGAGACGTCCCCCGGCGGAACGAACCGGATGCGGACGACCTCGTCCTTGTTCTGGTCGAGCTCGGGGATGAGGTCGGGGGCGATCTCCGCGCGCCAGTTCAGCGGCAGATCGCAGAACACGCGCACGTTGTTGAGCTTGCGGGTCCCGGTGTTCTTGACGGTCACGTCCATGACGACCGTCTCGCCGACCCGGATCTCGTGGTAGAGGTTGAGGGCCTGGACCTCGACCTTGGGCACGCCGCGCGGGATGAGCTCGAGCTTGGCCCCCCCGGCTTTCAGGCTCTCGATCTCCTCGGCGGTGACGGTCCCGTCCTCGTCGGCGGCCTCGATCTCGCGGAGCTTCATGGTCTGCTCGTTGTCGAGGGCCAGGACGTGGAACTCGAGGGGCTTGTCGAGCACGACCCGGCTGTCCGGGTTCTTGGGGAGGTAGAGCTTGAGCGACAGCGTCAGGCTGGTCACGCCCTCGCTGAACTTGATCTGCGACAACCGGGCGCCCGTCTGGGGATCGGAGAACTCGTAGGTGATCTGCGGCGGGAGATTGACGGCCTCGAGCTTGAAGACGTTGGCCTCGCCGCTGAACTTCTCCAGCGACAGGTCGTAGGTCGCCGTGCTCTCGAGGTCGGCCTCCTGGGAGAACTGGGCCGAATTGACGGTCACCATGTTGGCGCTGACGCCCTTCTGGAGATAGACGGCCGTGACCTCGGTCTTGCCCGAATAGGAGACGCTGATGTCGAGGTTCTCGACGTCCCGGAGCAGCTGGAAGGTCACCTCGCGCTCGGTCTCGAGCGGCATCGACCCGACCGTCCGTTCGTAGGGATCGGAGATGATCTTGCCCTCCGAGAGGAGCGAGACGTGGACGTCCTTGATCTCCTTCATGAAGTCGAGCGGAAAGAGGTCCTCGGCGCTGATGTTGAGATTGGCCAGCTCCTTGAGCTCCTTGGACGAATAGCGGAGGCCGACCCGCACGAACTTCTTGCCCGCCCGGTCCTGGTACTTGACGGCGCTGGCCACCGAGATGCGGGCCTCGCTGCCCATGAAGCTGATCAGGGCCTGCTGGTAGTCGACCTGGGCCTGGAGGTAGAGGGTCCGGGTCAGCGAGAACTCGGCCTCCGAGATCAGGCCGTCCTCCTTGAGGTCGAGGGCCCGTTCGAAGTCGGCCTTTTTCTGCTCGAGCTGGAGCTGGGAGCTCTTGAGGCGGAGCAGCTTCATGGACTGGGACTCCTGGACCTGGGCGAACAGCGTCCACGCCAGGACGAGGATCGCCGCCAGGACGGCGATGATCTTAAGGATCTTCATGCAAGCCTCCATGTATTCGCCGTTCCTATTGCAAGGAAGGTGCCAACCCGGGAAGGTGAGAATAGCCGCGGGTTGAAGATGGCCGGTTGCGACCTCGATTACCCCGATCTGGGAAGACTGTTACCCGCTTTACCCCAAGGACCTCCCTTTTACTTTCGCCGGAGTTTGCGGTATTCTCATGGACCGGGAGGCCTGACCGTGCCCAATCTGTTCCGAAGGATCTTCGGCCTGGTCGGGGGCCGCAAGCGGCGGGGCCCCGATCCGAGGACCGTCTTCCGCGAGTTCTCCGAGAGCCTCAATCTCATCGAGGATTTCGACCTCATCGCCCTCAACATGCTGGGCACGATCAAGGAAGCCGTCTCCCTGGACCGGCTCGTCCTCTTCATCTTCGACAATGACCTCGGGCATTTCCGGGTCGGGGCGGTCTCGGGATACGATCCGGCCGACGTCAAGGGCCTGACGCTTTCCGGCCAGGGCAAGCTCGTCAAGTGGCTCAAGGTCAATAAAGGCTTCCTCGACGCCGCCCGGCAGCACGGGGTGGTCGGCTCGCTGGGCGAGGGGGACCGGGAGATGTTCCGGCGGCTCGGCCCGGCCCTCTGCTTCCCCATCCTCTCCATGAACCGTCTGATCGGCGTCCTCTGCGTCGGGGCCAAGGCGTCCGGCGCCGGATTCTCTGCCGAGGAGGCCGCGTTCATCGACTCGCTCATGCCCCAGGCCGGGATCGCCCTGGAGAACGCCATGCTCTACAAGGAGCAGCGCGAGCGCTTCCGGCGCATGCTGCGGGCCGACCGCCTGGCGACCATCGGCGAGCTGGCCGCCGGGGCCGCCCACGAGATCCGCAATCCTCTGACCTCCATCAAGTCGTCCCTGCAGTACTTGGAGACGCGCTGCCGCGAGGAGACCGAGCGCAAGCTCCTGGGCGTCGCTCTCCGGGAGACCGACCGCATCGACGAGATCCTGGCCGCCCTGCTGTCGTTCTCGAGGCCGTCCGATATCCAGAAGGAAGCCTGCGATCTCGCCGCCCTGCTCGAGGAGAGCGTGGCCCTGGTCACTATCCAGGCCAGGACCAAGGGCGTCGAGATCCGGACGGACCTGCCGCCGGGTCCCGTCGCCGTCAACGCCGACCGCTCCCAGATCAAGCAGCTGTTCCTCAACATCTTCCTCAACGCCGTCCAGGCCATGGACGGTGGCGGGACGATGGCCGTCGACATGGTCCGGCTCGAGAACGGCCGAACGCTGGTGCGGGTGTCCGACAACGGGCCGGGGATCGCCGAGGAGGACCTCGAGAAGGTCTTCGACCCGTTCTTCACGACCAAGAAGGGAGGCACGGGCTTGGGGCTGTCGATCTGTTACACCATCGTCAAGGCCCACGGCGGCGAGATCGAGCTCCGCAGCCGTCCGGGCGCGGGGACCACCGCTCTGGTCACGCTGCCGCCCATGCCGGGAGGCGCCCCGTGAACGCCCGGATCCTGATCATCGACGACGAGCGGAGCATCCGCGAGGTCTTCTCGCTGCTGCTCACCGAGCGGGGCCACCAGGTGGAATCGGCGGGGGACGGCCGCTCGGGCCTGGACAAGGCCCTTTCCTTCGGCCCCGACATCGTTCTCCTGGACATGAACCTGCCGGACATCCCGGGCCTCGAGGTCCTGGCCGGGCTGCGCGCGCTCCAGCCGGGGCCGGACATCGTCATCATCACGGCCTTCGGCACCATCCGCAACGCCGTCGAGGCCACCAAGCTCGGGGCCTACGCCTATCTGGAGAAGCCCGTCGACAACGAGGAGCTGCTGCTGACGATCTCGCGCATCCTCGAGATCCGCAGCCTGAGGCGGCAGGTCGAGACGCTGCGGTCGGAGCTGTCGTCCCGCTACCGGTTCTCGAATATCGTCGGGACCTCGAGCCGCATGAACTCGGTCTTCCAGCTCATGGAGAAGATCAGCGGCGTCGACGGGACCGTCCTGGTCACCGGCGAGAGCGGCACGGGCAAGGAGCTCGTGGCCCGGGCCATCCACTTCGCCGGACCCCGCAGCGACGGGCCGTTCGTCGTCGTCAACTGCGGGGCCGTGCCGCGGGACCTCATCGAGTCCGAGTTCTTCGGCCACGTCAAGGGGGCCTTCACGGACGCCCGGGCCGACAAGACGGGCACGTTCGAGCTGGCCGACGGGGGGACCATCTTCCTCGACGAAGTCGGCGAGCTCTCCCAGGAGGCCCAGGTCAAGCTCCTGCGTGCCCTGGGCGAACGGGAGATCACCCGGGTCGGGGGCACCAAGACGGTGCCCGTCGATGTCCGGGTCATCGCCGCCACGAACAAGGACCTCGAGGAGGAGGTCCGCACGGGGAACTTCCGGGAAGACCTTTATTTCCGGCTGGCCGTGCTGTCCCTCAGGCTCCCGCCTTTGCGGGAGAGGGCCGAGGACATCCCCCTGCTGGCCGAGCATTTCGTCCGCCGGTTCGCCGCCGAGCTGGGAAAGAGCGTCCAGGGCTTCACTCCCGGCGCGACGGCCCGCCTGGCGGGATATTCCTGGCCGGGCAATGTCCGCGAGCTCGAGAACGTCGTTTACGAAGCGCTGGTCATGGCCGACGGCGACTGGGTGGACGAGGCCGCCCTGCCGGCCCGGCTCAGGGCGGGAGCCGTCCCGGGAACCGCCTCGGGCGGGCCACCCGCCGCCCCCTCCTCCCTGAAGGAAGCCGCCTTGAGGGCCGCCGAGCGGACCGAAAAAGAGCTCATCCTCGAGGCCCTCCGCCAAGCGGGAGGGAACAGGACCCGGGCGGCCCGCATCCTGGGAGTCAGCCGCAAGACCCTGTTCAACAAGATGACGTCCCTCGGCATCCGCTGGCCTTCGTAACCGAAAGCCCTTCCCCATCGTATGATTAAGAGAGCCGAGGCGGCTTCGCGCTCTGGCATCGAACTTGCATGTCGTCATCGAGGACGATCCCATGCATACGGAGGCACGAGATGAATAGAAAACGGATCCTGGCGGCCGTCGGGACACTGCTTATCGTCGCCGGCTTCGCTCCGGCCCAAGGGACGAAAGAGACGCCGTTGACCCTGGAGGAGGCCATTGTCCAGGCTCTCCGCAACAACCTCAACGTCGCCGTCGAGGTCCTCGGGCCGGACATGGCCGGGGCCGGCGTGTCCCTGGCCAAGGAGGCCTTTTTGCCGCGCCTCGACCTCGATTTCGGCAACGACCGCACGGAGTCGCCCTCGACCTGGTGGCTGCAGGGCGCCGAGACGAGCATCAGCAAGTCCCTCGATTACTCGGCGGCCGTCGTCCAGCAGATCCCGACGGGAGGCAGCTTCCGGCTGTCTTTCATGTCCATGCGGTCGGAGACCAATCAGCTCTTCTCCTTGATCAATCCGTATTACCGGAGCTCCTTGAGCTTCGGCTTCAGCCAGCCCCTCCTCCGGAACTTCGGCCCCAAGATCGCCCGCCGCGAGATCCGCGTCGCCCAGAACAGCCTCCAGGCATCCGAAAGCCAATTGCGGGCGGCCCTTATCGACACCGTCTACGCTGTCGAGGAGGCCTACTGGAACCTGGTCTACGCCCGGGAGGCCCTCGAGGTCCGGCGACAGTCCCTGAAGCTCGGCCGCGACCTGCTGGCCAAGACCCGGCGGGAGGTCGAGGTCGGCCACACGGCGCCCATCGAGGTCCTCAACGCCGAAGCGACCGTGGCCCAGCGGGAAGCCGACATCCTCCAGGCCGAGGCCCTCGTCAAGCGCAGCGAGGAGGTCCTGACGAACATCGTCAACCTGCCCGCCGAGGCCCCCGGCGAGGTCCCGTCCGTCGTGCCCTCCGATATGCCGGACTTCCGGCCGTTCGCCATCAGCTATGAGGAGGCCTTGACGAAAGCCATGCTCAAGAGGCCCGACATCCAAATAGCCCGGACGACCATCGACACCAAAGGGATCGAGTTCTCCTTCGCCCGGAACCAGCTTCTCCCGCGCCTCGACCTCAATCTTTCTTACACCAGCCCCGGCGTCTCCGGCGACCGCATTCTCTATCTCAACGACGACCCGTTCAGCGGCGTCATCGTCGGCAAGGAAGAAGGCAGCTCATGGGACGCCCTGCGCGACGCGACGCGGTTCCTCTACGAGAACTGGTCGGTCGGCCTGACCCTGTCCCTGCCGCTCGGGGACATCGTCAGCAAGTCCAACCTGGCCCGGGCCAGGCTCGACCTCCAGCAGGCCCAGGCCCGCCTCAAGCTTCAGGAGCAGCAGGTCGCCATGGAGGTCTCCGACGCGGTCCGCAGCGTGGAGACCGACGCCAAGCGGGTCGAGGCCTACCGCGTGGCCCGCGAGCTGGCCGAGAAGCGGCTCGAGGCCGAGATGAAGAAGCTCGGGGTCGGCCTGACGACCAACTATTTCGTCCTCCAGTACCAGGAAGCGCTGGCCAACGCCCGCTCCCAGGAGCTCAAGGCCCTCGTCGATTACAACCTGTCGCTGGCCCGCATCGACCGGGTCACCGGCTCCAGCCTGGAGACGCGCAACATCACCTTTTAAAAACGGCTTTGCTGTGCTACATTGTCCCCCGCGAAAACCAGCGGTGGTGACGACGTGACGCAGCGAGGCGCGCCGTGAGCCTTTTCCAGATCGACGCCGGCCGGGAGTGGCGGGGCGAAGAGCGCCGGGTCCTCTGCCTCGCCCGGGAGCTCCGGAGGAGAGGATACCCCGCCCACCTCGTCGTCGAGCCCGACAGCCCTCTGCACGAGAAGGCGGCCGCGGACGGGCTGAAGGTGACGGCCCTGCGGATGCGGTCCGGCCCGAAGTGGTTGAACCGGAAGCGCCTCGCCCGGATGATGCGCAAGAGCGCCTGCCGGCTGGCCCACGTCCACGATCCCTTGGGCGCGGCCGTCGGGCTGCCCGCGGCCGCTTCGGCGGGCGTCGCCGTCCGGGTCCTCTCCTGGTCGGCGGAGTCGTCCCCGGGGTCGGGACGGCTGCCCCTCCGGGACGTCGACGCCGTCATCGCCCCGACCGAAGGCCTCAAAAAGGTCCTTGTCCGGGGCGGCCTGGCCGGCGACCTCGTTCATGTCGTGTCCATGGGTATGGACTTTTCCCCGTTCACGGAGGGGGAACCGGGGGACTTCGTCCGGCGCGAGCTGGGTTTCGCGGCCGGCGATTTCGTCGTCGGGGTCATCATGCCCCTCGAGGACGAGCTCGGGCACCGGGCCCTGCTCGAGGCGGCCGCGATCGTCCGCGAGCGGGCCCCCAAGGTCAGGATCGCCGTCCTGGGCGAGGGGTCGCTCCGGCTCGAGCTCGATCAACCGGAAGCGGCCGGCCCCCCGGACAACGTCCGTTACCTCATGGGGAGACGCAAGGATCTCCCGGAGGCCCTGAGGTCTTTGGACATGTTCGTCGTCTTCTCTCATCTCGAGGGGCTCGGCGGGCCCCTTCTCCAGGCCATGGCCCGCGGTCTGCCGGTCGCGGCGCCCGAGGTCGGCTCCATCCAGGAGATCGTCCTCCACCGGGAGACCGGGCTCCTGGTGCCGCCCCGCAAGCCCAAACCGCTGGCCGACGCCATTCTCAAGGTCCACCTCGACAAGGTCCTGGCCGGACGGCTGGCCGAAAAAGGGCGGGAAGCCGTCCTGGAGAAATATTCGGTCGAGTCCATGGCCCGCAAGATCGTCGCCGTCTACGAGCTCAAGGCCCACCGGAAGGGGATCAAGCTTGTCTGAGCGCGTCCGCGTCAGGCCCTTGACGTCTTTCGGGGATCTCGGCCGGCTCGTCGACATCCAGCGGGCTGTCTGGGACCACGGCGACCTCGACGTCACGCCCGTCCACCAGTTCGCCGTTTCGGTACGCATGGGGGCCATCCTGCTGGGAGCGTTCGCCGGGAGCGAGCTGGCCGGGTTCGTCTATTCCTTCCCGGCCGTTTTCCGTGGGGGGGCCTGCCAGCACTCCCACCTGCTGGCCGTCCTGCCGCGCTTCCAGGGCCGGGGCCTGGGTAAGGCCCTCAAGCGGGCCCAGCGGGAGGAGGCCCTGAGGCGGGGCATCCGGCTGATCACCTGGACCTTCGACCCGCTGCGGGCGCGCAACGCCAATCTCAACCTCCAGGCCCTCGGGGCGGTCTCGCGGACCTACATACGGAACTTCTACGGGATGACCCCGTCGCTTTGCCTGGCCGCGGGTGTCCCGACCGACCGGCTGCTCATCGAGTGGCCCGTCCGGACGGCTCGGGTCCGGGCCAGGCTCGAAGGCCGGGCGAAATGGGAGCCCGGCCCCGCCGGCCGCGCTCCCAGGGCGCTCGAAAGGAAAGCGGGCGAAGCCGGCCCGCTCGCCCGGCCCGGCCGGCCCCGGCTCGATCTCGAGGACCGGGCCGTTCTCGTCGAGGTCCCCCGCGACCTCGGGGCCCTGGCCGGAAGACCGGACATCATCGCCCAGTGGCAGCGCGGCCTGCGTCGGGTCATGACGGCCTATTTCGGCCGGGGCTATCACGCCGGCCATTTCCTGTGCGCCGAGCGCGCCTTTTACGTTCTGTCCAAGGATCGTTGACATGCCCATCGAACGGATCGAGCTCGACCTTCTCAAGCTGCCCTACGTCCATTTTTTCGAGACCAGCTTCGGGCGGGCCTACGACCGGACCTTCAGCCTGGTCCGGGTCTACGAGGGCGGCGTGTGCGGCTGGGGGGAGTGCGTCGCCGAGGAGGCTCCTCTCTACAGCGGCGAGACGACCGAGACGGCCTGGCACGTGATCAAGGATTTCCTCGTGCCGCTCGTCTTCCGCAAAGGCCTCGTCGAGCCCGAGGAATTCGCCCGCGAGGCCCGGATGTTCCGCGGCAACCGGATGGCCAAGGCGGCCGTCGAGCTGGCCCTCTGGGACCTCAAGGCCAAGAAGGCCGGGCTGCCCCTGCACGCGCTCTACGGCGGCGTGCGGGCCGAAATCGACGCCGGCGTCAGCTGCGGCATCGAGGATTCCCTGGAGGACCTCGTCGTGCGGGTCGGCCGGTACCTGGAGGAGGGCTACAAGCGCATCAAGATCAAGATCAAGCCGGGCTGGGACGCCGGCGCCTGCGCGGCCCTGCGCGGCCAATACCCCGATGTCATGCTGCAGGCCGACGCCAACGGCGCCTACGGCCTGGACGATATGCGGACGCTCCAGGCCCTGGACGCCTACGGCCTGCTGATGGTCGAACAGCCGTTCCCGCCCTACGACCTCTGGGACCACGCCAAGCTGCAGAGGACGATGACGACGCCGCTCTGCCTGGACGAGAGCGTCCTGTCGCTCGATACGGCCCGGGCCGCGGTCGAGATGGGCAGCTGCCGGATCGTCAACATCAAGGTCGGCCGGGTCGGCGGGATCGTCGAGTCGCGGAGGATCCATGACTATTGCCAGTCGCACGGGGTCCCGGTCTGGTGCGGCGGCATGCTCGAGTCGGGCGTCGGACGGGCCCACAACCTCCACCTCGCGACCCTGCCCAACTTCAGGTTCCCCAACGACCTGAGCGCCAGCCGCCGGTATTATCAAGAGGACATCATCGAGCCCTTCATCGAGCTCAGCGGCCCGGGGGTGATCCCTGTGCCCGACGGCCCGGGCATCGGCGTCCATCCGGTCGAGGCGCGCATCGCCCGCGCCCGCCTCCGCCAAGAGAGGATCACGCCTTAAGCTTGGCGGGGCTGGCCGGGATCGAGGTTGGTGCCGCACGCCGGGCAGACCTTCCAATCCTCGGAGACGGGCTTGCCGCACGCCGGGCAGGCCCTCGTTTGGATCAGCCTCTTCCCGCAATAGGGGCAGAACGCGTGGTCGGCGGCGACCGCGTTCCCGCATCCCGGGCATTTGGCCTGGGCCGCTGCGGGACCGAGCCCGCTCCCTTCCGCCCCGCTCTTGAGAGGGCGCTCGCTGCGGACGATGGCGTAGATCAGCAGGCCGACGACGTTCCCGATCAGGACCAGCAGGAGCCACAGGATGCCGCTCATCCCGCGGCGCTCGGCGTCCCGGTAGACCCAGATCAGGACCATGATCCACAGGACCAGGAACGCGATAGGCAGGATGAGCATCGGGTTCCCCAGCGGCCCCAGGTTCTCCAGCCCCGAGATCCCCCGGGTCGCGCGCTGGAACGCCTGGGCCGTGCCCGTGAAGACCCCGAAGGGCAGGACCCAGAAGATCGAGCGGAAGGCCAACAGCAGCATGAGGACCACCAGGACCGCGATGGCGATGTTCCAGCCCTTATTGTTCGATGTCGTCATAGCGACCTCCTTTTGTCGGCGTCGTTCGGGGCCGGTCCGCCCGGCGGACCGCCGGCCCACGGCCGGCCGGCCCTCAGGGCGACCGGCGCGAAGAACAGCATGAGCGCGTTCTGGGCGATCAGCAGAAGAGCGGCCTTGGCCGCGAACGGCAGATCGGACAGGATCTGGCCGGGACCGATGTCTGCCAGCGCCGCCGTAGACCAGACCGCGAGGAGAACCGTGAGCGCCGCGGCCGCGGCCAGAACGGGCCGCGGCAGGGCCTGGCGGGCCTCGCCGGGGCCCCGCTCCTCTCCCGCGAGGACCCCGCGAGCGCGGCAGAGAACGCGCCGGTCGAGCCCGGCCGGCGGAGAGGGCCAGATCATCCCGGGCAGCTCCTCCCGCATCCCCGCCAGGGCGGCCTCGAAATCTCGGCACCGGGAGCAGACCCGGAGGTGATCGCCGATCAGCTTTTCGTCTCCCGCCGTCAGGCGGGATTCCTCCCGCTCGAGGATGAGGCGCTCGATATCCCTGCAGCGCGGTCGCTTGCTCATGGTCGTCCCTCCCCGGCCGCGGCCAGAGTCCGAGCCGCGGGCCTGAACTCCGAAAGCTCGCTCTGGAGCCTCTTGACCGCCCGGTGCCGCAGCGTGCGCGCGGTGGCCTCCGGGATGCCGAGCATGCGGCCGATCTCGGCGTGCTTGAAGCCCTCGATGTCCCTGAGGACGAAGACGCGGCGCTCCCGGGCGGGTAGACGGGCGACGGCCCGCCGCAGGCATTTGCGGACGTCCGACTCCCGCCCGTTGGGCTCCGCCGGGCGCGGGGCGACGTCCCATCCGGGATCGGCGTCGGTCCGGGCGGCCGCCATGCTCCTCGACCTCTCCAGCAGGAAGATCCTCCGGACGCGTTTCTTCCGCAGGGCGTCCCGGTGAGCGTTGGCGGCGATGGCGAACAACCAGGGTCTGGCGTCCGCGACGTCAGGCCGCGGCCCGTGGCCGTCGCGGACGGCCCGGGCCGCCCGCAGCCAGACCTCCTGGAATAGATCCTCGGCGTCCCCGGGATCTTTGGTCAGGGCGCAGGCGAAGCGGTAGATCGGCAATCTGTACATCTCGTAAAGCCCGTCGAAGCGATCCATGTCCTGGTCCGTCTTCACCCCATAAGACGTGCGAGCCGGCCGAACGTTTCAGAGGGGATCGGATCTCCGATCATCAAGTTCCTTTGTCGCCGACCCGGGCCGTCCCCTCCGTTTTTCGGATCCATCTCCCATTCCGGGGAACAGAGGCTATGAGGGAACGATGGACGTCCCCATTCAATAAGCGGGGATTTGACCGCCCTTGATCGATTTGAGGAGGTTGTCGACCCGGGCCTTCATCACGGCGTCCTCGATCTTGGGCAGGACTTTCTCGAGAACGGCCCTGGCCTTGTCCGGCTCCTCGTTGTTGAGATAGGCGATGCCCAGGTTGATCTGAAGGTTGACGTCCCCGGGGGCCAGGACGAGGCCCGCCTGGAAGCTGCCGATGGCCTCGGCGAAGCGCTCCATCTGGTTGAGGACGGCTCCTTTGAGATTGTAGTAGCCGGCTTTCTTGCCGTCCTTTTGGATGGCCTTGAGCACCCACTCCAGGGCCCCCTCGTTGTCCTTGCGGTCGTAGGCGGTCTTGGCCAGCAGGAACGCGGCTTCGGCGTCCCCGCTCAGTTCGAAGGCCGCCCGGAACGCGGCCTCCGCCTTGTCCGTCTCCTTGAGCTCGGCGTAAGCCAGTCCGATGTTGCGGCGGACATCGGCGGCGCCGGGCTTGAGGGCCGCGGCCTTCTCGTAGGCCTCGGCGGAACGCCGGTAATCGCCCTTGGCGTAGTGGGCCGAGCCCAAAAGGTTCCATCCGTTGAAATGGGCCGGGTCGAGGGCCACGGCCAGCTCCCCGTACCGGACGGCCTCGTCCGCCAGGCCGTAGTGGAGGGCGATCGTCCCCTTCTCGACCTGGTACTGCGGATCGTTGTCGTTCTGCGCGGCCGCCTTCCGGCCGCCCGGGGCCCCCGACGAGGCGCACGCCCCCGCGGCCGCGATGACGGCCAGGGCCAAAGCCGCCGTCGCCCACCCGCTCCGGCCCCGTCTCATTCTTTGCTCCAGCCGTTGGCTTCGTTGAGCTCCTTGAGCTTATCCTCGTCGCCCATGACGATCAGGATGTCGCTGTCCTTGACGATGAAATCCGCCCGCGGGATGTAGGTGATCCTCTCGGGCACGACCTCGCGGACGGCCAGGACCTGCACGCCGTACTTGTTGATGAGGTCGAGGTCCCGGAGGCTCTTGCCGATGAATGTCCCCGGCGCCGCGATCTCCTGGATGAGGACCCCGGCGGAGACCTGGACGTATTCCAGGACGTTGGGATAGATGAGCCGCAGGGCCGTCTTGACGGCCATGTCCCGCTCCGGGTAGACGACCTCGGTGGCCCCGACGGCCTCGAGGATCTCGGCGTGGTCCTCGCTCAGGGCCTTGGCCACGATCCGCCGCACGCCGAGCTGGTTGAGGTAGTGGACGGTGAGGATCGACGGCTCCATGGCCGGGCCGATGCTGACGATGGCCAGGTCCATGTCCTGCACGCCGAGGGCCTTGAGGCTGCCCTTGTCGGCCGAGTTCAGGATCACGGCGCACGAGACGCAGGATTTGGCCTGGTCGATGCGGACCTTGTCGATGTCGATGGCCATGACCTCGTGGCCGTTCTCGGCCAGGGTCTTGGCGGCTTGGAAGCCGAAGCTCCCGAGCCCGATGACGGCGACTTTCATGGAGATACTCCCTCCCGGGCGCGGCGGCCCGCAATCTACCCGATGAGCACGCTTTCTTCGGCGTATTCGAACCGGCCTTCGGGCCTCCTCCGGCTCATGGCGTAGAGAAGCGTCAGGGGGCCGACCCGGCCGATGAACATCGTCAAAATGATGACCGTCTTGCCGGCCGTTGTCAACAGGCCCGTCGCCCCCATGCTCAGCCCGACGGTCCCGAACGCCGAGAAGACCTCGAAGACGGCGTCCCTCAGCCCGAGCCCGGGCTGGGCGGCCAGCAGCGCCCCGATCGCCAGGAAGATGACCGTCAGGGCCAGGACGAAGAGGGTGAAGGCGCCGAGGACCTGCCCGGGCGGGATGTTGCGGCCGGCGGCGGAGACGGAATCGCGGGCCCGGAGACGGGCCCTGAGGAAAAGGGCCAGGACGGCCGCCGTGCTGGTCTTGATCCCGCCGCCCGTAGAGGCCGGGGAGGCCCCGATGAACATCAGCATGAGGAGGAGGGCGAACGAGACCGAGCCCAGAGAGGCCGTGTCGATGGTGTTGAATCCCGCGGTCCGGGCCGTGACCGACTGGAACAGCGCTCCCAGGACCCGTTCCTGGCTCGAGCAGGACGCCAAGGCGCCGCCGTCCTCCAGGACATAGAGGAGCGCGAAGGGCACGACGATGAGGAAGGCCGTCATGGCCAGGACGAGCTTCAGGTGAAGCGAGGCCCTCGTCCGGCGGCCGCGCGCCCGCGAGGCGAGGATCTCGCGGGCCTCGCTCAGCACGGGGAAGCCGATCCCGCCGAGGACGATCAGGCCGATGACGGTCAGATTGAGGCCGATGTGGCCGCAGTAGCCCGTCAGGCTGTCGCTGAAGAGCGAGAAACCGGCGTTGCAAAAAGCCGAGACCGAGTGATAGACGGCCAGGGCGGCGGCCCGCCCCGTCCCGTGGGCTGCCGAGAACCAGACGAAGAGGAGCGCCGCCCCGACGGCCTCGATGCCGAGGGTGAAGGCGAAAAGATTCTTGATGAGGGAGCTGAAACTCCGCGGGATCCCCGGATGATAGCCGGCTTGAACGATCAGGCGGTCCCGGATGGAGACCCGTCCGCCGGCGGCCAGGATGACCAGGGTCGAGAAGGTCATGATCCCCAGGCCTCCGAGCTGGAAGAGGACCAGGATGATGATCTGCCCCGCCGGGGTGAAATCGACCGGCGTGTCCTTGACGATGAGGCCCGTGACGCAGACGGCCGAGGTGGCCGTGAACAGGGCGTCGACGAAGGGGAGGGATCCCTCCGTGGTGGCGAAGGGCAGGCTGAGGAGGACGGTCCCCACGAGGATGGCGGCCAGGAAGCTGGCGGCCAGCGCCTGGGCCGGCTGGAACTCGAAGCTTCGCATGGTTATGGGCCTGGCCGTCGCCCTATTCTATCGGGAGGATGGGGCGGATGTCAAAAAAATCGCCGCTTCAGGCGAGGCCGTCTTGATTAAGCCGGCCGGCATCCCTAGAATGGAAGGGATACAGAGGGCGCATCATGGACAACCACGTTCTGAGCCGAGAGGACATCGCCCGCCTGCGCCGTCGCGAAGCGGAGATCATCGAGCGTCTCGACCGGCTGAAGCGGACGATGAGCGAGACCAAGGCCATCGACACCCTGGCCTTCAAGTCCAAGCTCTACCGGGAAGCCCAGGACGAGCTGCGCCGGGTCCAGGACAAGCTCGCCGGGGTCCCCTCCGAATGAGGGCCGGCCCGATGAGCCGGGGTTGAGCGGAGGCGCGCCATGGACCGCAAGCCCCGGCCCTCCAAGCAGGAACCCAACGCCGCCGCGGCCGCCCGCTGGCGGAAGGCGGCCGATGTCCTTCTCGTCGCCCTGGGCCTCATGGGCATCGGGCTCTTCGTGGCCACGAGGATCATGGAAAGCGGCCCCGGCGGCCGGGACGGCCCCGCTGAGCGGGAGCCCGCCGGTTCGACCTCGATCGGCCCGGACGGCGGCGCCGCGCAGGGGGGAAGTCCGTTCGCCGATCTCGAGACCGGCCCCGACGAGATCGAAGGCGATCCGGATCCCATCCTCGGTCCGGCCGTCTTCTCCGACCCGGGCGCGGCCCGCCCCTTCTCCCTGGTCGACGACCCCCGGCTGGCCGGCCTCCTCGATCCCGAGATCGAGCGGGCCTTGCGGGTCGGCCGCGTCCCGTCCATGGCCGTCGTCTGTGTCGCCGGCGACCGCATCGCCTGGACCCGCTCGGCGGGCCTGGCCAACATCCGGGTGCGGACCCCGGCCTCCTGCGACACGGTCTATCTCATCGCCTCGACCTTCAAGACCATGTCGGCCACGGCCCTTCTCCAGCTGATGGAGCAGGGCAAGTTCGGGCTCGATGACCGGGTCAACGACCACCTCACGGACTTCAAGATCGAGCACGAGTACCGCCATTTGCCGGTGACCTTCCGCCACCTCCTGACCCACACCTCGGGCCTGCCGTCGGAGTTCGGGCGCCGCTCCGTGTGGGACCAGACCGGGCCGCCCGCGCTGGCCGACTATCTCGACGGACGGCTCAAGCTCTGGCGCCGGCCGGGGACCCGGGTCATGTATTCCAACCTGGCCTTCACCCTGGTCGCCTACCTCGTCGAGAAGTTCTCGGGGATGCCTTTCAAGGACTACGTGCGGCGGAACGTCTTCGCCCCCGTCGAGATGCGCGACACGGCCTTCGAGCCCCGGGCCGACATGGCCGAGCGCCTGGCCATCCCCTACATGCCCGTGCGGCGGCGGGCCGGTGTCTACCGCCCCGTCGACTGGGTCAAAGCCGACGCCTGGCCGGCCGGGGTCGTCTACGGCACGGCCGTCGACCTCGGCCGCTGGCTCATCGCCAATATCAACGGCGGCGTCTACAAGGGGCGGCGGATCATCGGCGAGGGGACCTTCCGGGAGATGACCCGCCGCCAGTTCGACCGTTTCGCCGGGCCGATCAATGGGGGCTGGCTCAACGAGACCTCGGGCTACGGACTGGCGTGGTGGGTGTCGACCGTCGAGGGCGAGACGGTCATCGCCCACAGCGGCAGCGTCAACGGCTACACGGCGTTCATCGCCGGGAACATCGACCGCAAGACGGGCGTGGCCATCCTGACCAACGGGAACAAGGCCCATCGCTGGCTGTACGCGCTGGCCCTCAAGTCCCTGGCCGCTCTCGACGGCCGCTGAGCCCTCAAAGCCCGAAGCCGAGGTTCAATCCGAGGACGAACGTGTCGGTCCGGGTCAGGAAGAGCAGGCAGGCCGAGAGCCTGGCCGGGCCGGTCGTCAGCCCGGCGTGGAACTTCGGCACGAGCGTCCCCCCGGCCTGATCCCCCCAATCGGAGATGCGCCGGATGACGCCCCCGCCGACGAAGGCGTGCCGGAAGCGGAGGTTGGCCGTGACGCCGGGGACGAGATGGACGGAGCCGCCGAACGAATCCCGGAACCAGATAGCGACGTCCGGATCGAGGCTCAGGGCCCGCCCGAGCCGGAGCTCGAGCTCGGGGCCGATCGTCAGCCACCGCGGCTGGCTGTTGATGTTGATGTAGCCGATGTTGAGATAGGCTCCGACCGGCCGGCCCTCGCTCCGGCTTTGAGCTTCCGCGGGGCGGGCGGCGCCGAGAAGGCACAGCGAGGCCGCCGCGAGAAGAACGAAGAAAAACCCTCTTTTCCTCATCGCCCGGGGCTCCTTCCGCGGCCTCACTTTTTGTAGAGGACCTGGCCGCCGATGATCGTGTAGAGGACCTCGGTCGAGGGGATGTCGTCCTCGGGGCAGGTCAGGATGTCCCGCGACAGGACGGTGATATCGGCCAGCTTGCCGACCGTGAGCGAGCCCTTGATGTTCTCCTCGAAGCCGGCGTAGGCGCCGTTGATGGTGTAGGAGCGAAGGGCCTCCTCGCGGGTCATCTTCTGGTCGCCGAAGAAGACCGTGCCGTCCTTGAGCTTGCGGGTGACCGTCGCGTAGAAACAGGACATCGGGTCGATGGGCTCGACGGGAACGTCCGTCCCGTTGGAGATGACGGCCCCCGCGTCCATCAGCTTCCGCCAGACGTAGGCCCCTTCCTCGGCCCGCTTTTCGCCGAGACGCTTGTAGACCCAGGGCGCGTCGGACGTGCAGTGGATGCCCTGCATGGCGGCCACGACGCCCAGGCGGCCGAACCGGGGGATGTCCTCGGGGCTGAGGTGCTGGGCGTGCTCGACCCTCCAGCGCAGGTCGGTCTTGTCGGGGTGGGCCAGGAAGGCTTCCTCGTAGATGTCGAGGATCTCGCGGTTGGCCCGGTCGCCGATGGCGTGGGTCGAGAGCTGGAAGCCGTTCTCGATGGCGTACTTGGCCGTCGCCCGCATCTCGTCGACGGGCTCGGTGTTGAGGCCGGTCGAGGTCGGCAGGTCGGCGTAGGGCTCGAGGAGCCAGGCCCCGTGGGCCCCCAAAGCCCCGTCGATGAGCCTCTTGATGGTCCGGACCGTCAGGTGGTCGTCGACGGCCCCGATCATCCGGTAGGAGGCGCCGCGCTCGGTCAGGGCCCGGTTCCCGGCGCTGAGCATCACGTAGAGGCGGATCGGCAGGCTGCCCTCCTCGGCCATCTCCTTGTAGAGATCGATCGTCGAGAAGGAATTGCCGGCGTCGTGGAAGGTCGTCACGCCGTGGACGAGGCATTCGCGGGCGGCCAGCTCGATCTGCTTGCGGGTCCGCTCCCGGGCCTCTTCCGGGGTATAGTGCCCGGCTTCGTAGCGGACCAGGCTTTGAGCCGTCTCGAGGAACGCGCCGATGGCGTTGCCCCTGGCGTCGCGGATGATCTGCCCGCCCTCGGGATTGGACGTCGTCCGGGCGATCTTGGAAAGCTCCATGGCCTTGGCGTTGGCCAGCGCCGAGTGGCCGCTGGCATGGGTCAGGAGGACCGGGTTGTCGGGCGTCACTTGGCTCAGGGCGTCGTGGACGGGCAGGCCGTTGACGTTGGGCTCGGGCACGGCGTCCCACTTGTCCTGGTGCCAGCCCCGCCCGAGGATCCACTCGCCGGGCTTGGCTTCCTTGGCGGCCCCGGCGACCAGGGCCACGATCTCCTCCCAGGAGCGGGCCTTGGTCAGGTCGAGGATCATTTTGGAGGCGCCCAGGCTGGTGAAGTGGCCGTGGCTTTCGATGAGCCCGGGGATGGTCAGGGCCCCGCCGAGGTCGATGACCTCGGTCGCTTCGCCGACGAAGCGCTTGTGGCCCCTGTTGCCGACGCCCAGGGCGACGACGCGGCCGTCGCGGGCGGCCAGCCAGGTGGCCGAGGGCGCCTTGTCGTCCACGGTGACGATCTTGCCGTTGGTGAGGACGAGGTCGGCCGGCTCGCTTGTCGGCACGAACCGCCTGGCGACGAAGAAGACGACCGCCATGGTGATGACGGCGGCGATGAGAACGAGACGTCGATGTTTGGCCACGGATCTCCTCCTTCACGGGCAGCGATCGCGGACTTCGCCGCCGCGGATTCCAAAAATATAACGCCGCCCCGGCGATGTCAACCGGGACAAAAAAAGGGCGGCTCCCATGCGGGAGCCGCCCGTGCGCGCCGAAGAGAGCGCTTACTTGCCCTTGCGGATGTAGATGTTGCCGGCGTAGGTGGTGAAGGAGATCTCCGGGCCGCCGCCGTTGACCGTGCCGACGAGCGAGCGGTCGAACACGATGCGGTACTGGCCCCGTTCCGTTCTTTCGGGCGCGTCGGAGCGGGCCGGCTGGCGGGTCAGGTTGACGTCGAAGTCGGTGTAGATCTCGCCCTGGTCCGACTTCATCTTGAGGTTGGCCTTGACGCCGGCGGGCAAGGTCACGTCGATGTCCCCGTGCATGGTGCTGAAGGACAGGGGCTTGTCGGACGGGATCCGCGAAAGGGCGGCCTCGATATCGCCGTTGACGGTGTGGACGAGGGTGTTCCCGGACACCCCCTTCAGGGTCACCGGGCCGTTGACGTTGTTGACGTCGATCTCGCCGTTGACGCCTTCGATGACGACCGCGCCGTCCATCATCGACCGGACCTCGAGGGAGCTCGACGCCGGGACCTGGATGACTAGGTCGGTGGCCACCATCAGGCCGGGAGTCTCGATCCGGACGACGTTGTCGTTCTCGACGATCTCCAGGCCCGAGGTCGTGGCGGACAGGAGCTTCAGCCCGGCGGCCTTCTTCTCTTGCTCTTCGCGGCGCGTCTGGCTGTCCGCGAGCTGGTCGCCATAGGCGTCGCGGAGGCGGTCGGTCCGGGAGAGGCGTCTGGCCAGGGCCTCCTGCGCGGCCAGCTGCGTTTCCACGGATTTCAAGTGGGTCTGTAGCTCCTTTTCCAAGGCTTCCCGCTGTTCGGGCTTGGTGACCGCGACGGGAGCCACTGCTTTTCGGGCGTTGTCGGCGGCCAGGGCATAGGCCACCCCGGCAGCGGCGTAACGGCCTTGACCATAGAATTCGGACAGGGCCTTTTCCCGGGTCCGGGCCTCGACGATGACCTCGCTGCCCTGGTAGGCTTTGACCGTGATGCTGCCCCGCATCACCTGGACCTCGATCCTGGCCGCGGCGCCCGGTTTGCTCAGGGGGACGACGGCCCGGTCAACGGGCGTGTCCGCAGCCTGGGCCAGGGCCCAGCCGCACGTCCCGAGGAGCAGGGCCCCCAGGACCGCGATGTTCCGGATGTTCGTTTTCATGGGTTCCTCCATATCGGCTAGATGATCTGTTTCAATCCCCGTTCGGCCCGCTCGCGGACCTCCGGGCTCAGCTCGCCGGCCTCGATGAGACTCTTGAGGGCCTCGGCCGCCCGCTCCTCGCGGACGTCGGCCAGGAAATCGATAAGGGCGATCTGGACGAGGGGATAGGTCTGGACGGCCAGCGACCGGACCAGGTTCTCCCGCACGCCGGGCTTGTTGCGGAACAGGTAGAGGGCCTCGACGGCGGCCAGCCGGACGTTGGGGCTGGGATCGGTGTCGAGGGCCTCGAAAAGGGCCGTCAGGGTCCGGTCCCCCGGGTCGGCGACGGACTTGCTGTAGCTGACGCCCTGGAGCCGGTCGGACGCCGAGGGCTGACTGAGGAGCGAAAGAGCGGCCTCCTGCCGCATGTCCTCGACCTCGCTGGAGAGCAGGGCCACGCGGCGGGCATCGGTCCGGCCACCGGCCAGGAACCAGCCGGCCCCGAGGCCGACGAGAAGCAACAGGCCCGACAGCGAGGCGGCCAGAGCCGGGCGCCGGAAGGAGAGCCATTCCCGCCAGCCGCCGGAGGGTGCTGGTTTCTCCGCGCGGGGCCGGGGCCGTTCCGAGGCCGGCATGGCGTTCTTGTACTCCTCGAGCATGCCGTAGAACCGGTGCCGGAGGCCGGGCCCGGGCTGCTCCTCGGGCAGGACGCCGAGCTTGGCCCAGACCATGGTCAGGCTCTCGAGATCGGCCCGGCAGGCGGCGCACCCGGCGATATGGGCTTGGACGCGCCGGCGGTCGCCTGCGGCGAGATCGCCCGTCAGATAGTCGGCGAACAGTTCCTGGGTTCTTTCGCAGGTCATGACACATTCCCTCCCGCGAGTTCGAGGTAGATGCGGCCGAGGTCCTTGAGGGCCCGGTGGGCCTGGGCCTTGACCGTGCCGACCTGGCAGCCATGAAGGTCGGCGATCTCCCGGAGCTTGAGGTTCTGGAAGCGGAAAAGGACCAGGATCTCCCGTTTCCGGACGGGCAGCCGGTCCAGGGCCCGGCGGACGAGCTCGGCCTCCCGTCCGGCCTCGTAGGCGGCCTCGGGAAGGGGGGTCCGGTCGGGCGTCTCGACGAACTGATCGTCGAGGGCCAGGTCGCCCTTCTGCTTCCTGAGATGGTCGATGTGGGCGTTGCGGGCGATCTGGAAGAGCCAGACGTTGAACCGGCCGTCGTTCTGATAGCCGGCCCGGTACTTCAGGACCCGCACGAAGACCTCCTGGACGAGGTCCTCGCTCACGGCCCTGTTCCCGGTCAGACGGAGGAAAAAATTGTAGAGCATGGCTTGGTATCTCTCGAACAGGACGGCCAGCCTTTCGACACGGCCGTCCTTGACTTCGGTCATCAGTTCGTTGTCGGTCGGTGACATGCGTCCGGTCCTCTTTGGCCTCTTTCGTCCGGCGTTCACGGATATATACCGCCTGCCGCGGAAAAGGTTACAGAGGGAGATCGGCCCTTCCCGGCCGACAAAAACGGCTGACCTCGCCCTCTTCCGATAGGACATGATAGGACATTAACGGACATCCGCGGAAAGGATATTGACAACACTTCCGGCGGATTTATTCTAGGTGTGCGGGAACGAAAAGGTGTTTTGGCCGGGAACCGATCAGGTGGGTCAATGAGCAAAAGGGGGCTTTTTTTTATGGTTCGGCTGGGAGCCCTCGCTCTGAGCGCCCTATGCTTCGGCCTGGCCAAATTCGCGGAGCGTCCCAAGAGGTCCTTCCTCCTCCGATAACCCTGTAACCAGGGCCCGTCCAGGCCCCCCATTTTTCTCTCCGGGCGCGGCTCTTTCTCCCCCGATCTCCCCGGGTTTGCCCGAGAGGTTGACGGCTATCCCGAAAGGCCCGGCGCCCCCCGTTGCGACCCGATAACGTAACGGTCGTCCGCGAAAAGCCCCCCTGAACGTGGGCCGTGCGAGGCCGCGGGTCAGGCGCCCCTCGCGGAGGGGCCTGCCGCAAAGGAGCTGGGCAGGGGGGTGGATAGGCTCAGATGATATCGTTCTTTTGGCAGAAGGTCTCGATCTCCTCGGCCAGCTTATCCGCCCGGGCGATGGCCCTCTCTTCGGTCAGGTCCTCGCGCAGCCTGGCCAGCTCGGCCCGGGCCTTGAGGACCGCGCTCGTAGACTGATCGACATCCGCGGTGTTGTCCAGGCCGAGGCCCGCCCCGTAACGGGCGGCCTTGAGGAACATGTTGACGGCCTCGACGTAACGGGCCCGGACGCCGGCCACCAGGGCCTCCTCCTCCGACTGGGTTCGACCCAGACGGTCGTGAAGGACGTAGCCCGCCGCGACGGCGACCAGCAGGATGATCAGGGCTTTCCTCATGGCTTCCCTCCCCGCCGGATTGTAGAACAGTCGCTCCGAGTTTGCAATGCGCCGGGAGGCCGTGTCGATACATCCTTTTCATGAACATTTCATCGGCCTTTGACATCCGCCCTGATGACGGCCGAGGGGAGCGGTCGTTGTCCGCCCTCAAGATCCCGCGGAGCTCGAGGAAGATCTCAAGGAAAGCCTCCCCTTTCCGGCTCGAAGCGGGTATAATGAAGGGGCGAAGGAGGAGGACCATGTTCTCCACGTACACGGCAAAGTACACGAAGATCAAATCAGGCTATATGGGACAGCTCGTCGAGTGGCCTGAGGTCGTGACCGAAGGAAAGACCCTCGAAGACTGTCGGGCCATGCTTCAAGACGCTCTCCGCGAGATGATCCTGGCCTATCGCCAGCAGAAAAAAGAGATTCCCGTGGGTGGAGCTCTGCTGGAACAGATCCCCACTCAGATCTAGATGTCCGTCAAGCGGCGCGATCTCGTACGTTATCTGGAAGAAAACGGTTTTGCCCTGCTTCGCGAGGGCAAGAACCATTCGATCTATTCCGACGATAAGAAGACCATCCCCGTGAAGAGGCATAACACGTTCGACCGGATAACGGCCAACGAATTGTGCAAACAAGCGGGTCTGAAGCCCAAGTTCTGAAAGCTGACCAACGGTTGAAGGTGGGAACCCGTTCTGCTATCATGTGGGGGCTTTTGTGGGCGGTTAGCTCACTCAGCGCGATTTTCGGCTCTCCCTGAAAATCCCATATAGGGGACATTCTACAGAGGAAGACTGCTTACCGGATCGTCCCTATCCGTACCTAATCGTCCCGATTATTCCGTTGATTTGGTCAAGATTTGGTCAAGGTCATTCAGAGCGCTTGGCCCATGTCCTGAACTTGATATGCCTGTCCAGCAGAGCATGCCTGTAGAGCGCGGCCTCGGCCATCAGCCACTCATCGACATCATGCGAAAAACGGGCGCTCTTCGCGATACTCTCCTGATCGTATCGCTGCATCACCCCACGGATCCTCCTGAATGCCCGGGAGGCGAGCGGGTGGCTCATGTCCACACGTTTCCATAGGGCCAACGCGCTATCCGGGTCTCCGAGTTCCCAGCGGAGCCTCCCCCAAAGCCAGAGCGCCCGGTTCCTGGCCTCGCCGCCCATGTCCAGCACGCTCCGGTAAATTTCTTCTTCGCGCCTCAGGTAAAGCGTCGAAAGATCTCCGAACGAAACGCCCAATGTCCCGTTTACGTCCACGACCTCTCGATAGAGCTTGTCTAGGACGAATGCCTTGAGCCTGACCTGGCCGGCTTCGGAAGGCCCTGGGCCATCCTCGGACAGAACTCGCTGGACGTCGTCGCGGCTCTCGACCAGCGCGTCCAGAGCGCGTCGCTCGAAATCGTACGTAGAGGCAAGGTTAAGCATTAGCTCGAAACCGGTCTTAGTGTCGCTCAGGCGCCGCGCATAGGCCACGAACGTGTCGTAGACCGCCCTTCTAAAATAGATCCCCTCGATGACGTCAAAGGTCGAGGCCACGGGGCTCGTCAGGACGAAGATGTTATTCAAGTTGGAGTAGAAGAACTCCCGCGTGAGAACGGCCAGGTCCCCCCGATCAGGGTCATAGACGTCAAGGTACCGCGCTTTGAAGGCCTCCAGCTGCCCCGGCTCCTTCATGACCATGAGATCGTCGAGTACTCGCGCCCGTTCCTCAGCGGGAAGAATGAGGGCCGTCTTCCCGCGGGCATCTCCGCTCAGGGCTGGACGCGCAACCAGATAGACGAAGCTCGCGGGGGGATCTTGCGGCACCTCTCGATTTGTCCTCGCGGCTGTCACCGGGGTCGCAGGGGTCGCGGCAGAGTCCCCTACGATATCGGGGAATCCCCTGAAGACCGTAAACAAGCGCGGCCCCCGGGCGGAGATGGCCTCGTAGGGGGATTTCTTGAGGAGATAATCTGCCGGTACCGAGGCCGCTCCGTATCTGGCGGCATCGTTGGCCGTGCTCTCCTCCGCCGGGCTCATGGCCTCGATCTTCTCTAAGATCGCCCGGTCGAGCACGTCCACCTCGACGGTGTCGTCCACAAGGTTCCGGGTGATGAAAAAAGCATCGCTTGAAGGGGCCACGAACCTGTCCCTGTCGGCCAGCTCCTCAGTCAACGAAAAGGATGGATCGGGGGTCGAGGGGAGATCGTCCGGCGCATGGGTCACACCATCTGCGCCCTCGAGAAGCGAGCGGAAAAAATCCGCCTTGCCGCGATCCGAGATGGTCCGGTCGAACCGAAGGAGTGAGCTGACCGCCTCCGCTTGGTCAGCGAAGCCGACCAGATCGCTGGTACCTGTGCCGGAGCGTTCACCGGCGGGCCCGCGTTCCCGCTCCATGACGGCTTGAGCGAAGGCGTTGATATTCGACCTGAAGGCGTCGGCACCGGAGGGGACAGAACGGGCGCTTAGGGCGGCGATAACACCAAAGACGGCGATATGGCAGAGGACCGAAAGTCCGATGAAAATGCCAAAGTTATCGACGAGCGCGCGACCGCGAAGTCGCAGCAGCTCGATCAGGGTCTTAAGGCGGGGGGCCACTGCTTCCGAAGTGTCGCCAAGCTGAAGGAGCCGTTTGCCCATTTCCTGGACCGCCCAGCTTCATTCTAGACTTCTTGCAGGCACCCGACAAGCCTAAGACATCGCTTGAACGGCTGTGCTATGCTGAAAGGGACATACGGGCCTGAAGATAGAGGAGGTGCGAGGATGACAGCGAAAACCGGTCGGATCCTCATAAACGGCTGCCTGATCTTTGCGCTCGCCGCCCTCGTCGTGGCTTGTGCTCGGGAGAAATGGCAGGGGACGATCGTCAAGGAAGGAGACGTGACCGTCGTCAAGAACCCCAAGACGCCGCTCTTCGAGTCACCTGTCCTTGACCTCGCAGAGGACCTCTCCATAGGCGGCCCCAAAGCCGAGGGCGAGCACGTTTTCGGCCGGATCATGACCTTCGTCGTAGATGAAGAGGGCTCTATCTACGTCCTTGACCAGAAGGATTCCCATATCAAGGTCTTCGACGGGTCCGGCAGGTACCTGCGGACGATCGGCCGTAAGGGCCAGGGTCCGGGCGAGTTGTTGATGCCCCTGGCGCTTTCGCTCAACCAGGCGACTGGCGAACTTGCCGTCCTCCAGCTGAGCCGCCGCATATCCTATTTCAAAACGGACGGCACATTCTTGCGTCAACAGCCTCTCAAGGACACGATGGCGCTGCGCGGCCAGGTCGACTCGAGAGGCAACATCTACGTCATCGACCTCGTCCACGGCGACCGTGACTCGAGCTACGCGGTAAAGAAGCTCTCGCCCGATGCCTCGATGATCTTTGTAGTGGCCCAGGCGCCGGCCCCTGGAACCGACAGACCGAACCCTTTCATGGCCATACCCAGCTTCATGGTCGATCGGCAGGATGTTCTGGTCTATGGCAACCCGGAGACCTACGAAGTTCAATTCATGTCACCCCCTGACGGGAAGGTCTTCAAGAAGATCCAACGCGAATACGATCCCGTGCCCGTGACGGAAGCGGAGAAGAAGGACCGGCTCGCCGCCGTACCGCCGGGATCGGGAATCGTCTACGACTTCTCCAAATATCACTCGGCTTATGAAGGTTTTTTCATGTCCGACCTGGGACATCTCATCGTACGGACATGGGAAAAGACGGATGACGGGAAGGTCGTCTGTGACGTCTTCGACGCCGAGGGACGGTTCCTTGGACGCGTTCCTCTCAAGTCATACGGGATTTCGATCCTCAAGGGCAAGTATTACGCCTTGGAGCAGGACGAGGACGGATATCAGTATGTCAAGCGCTACGCGGTGACCTGGAAGGTCAAATAACTGTTCGGCCGAGGCCCGCCCTCAAGATTTCGCGGGAAGCTGTCTATAGGGGACGCGGCTCTCCATGATCACGAACTCCCTATTGGGCGCCACCGCAGAGAAAAGCTTCGCGAACTTTTCGACGCTCGGCACGGACCGGCCTTGCTCGTACCGGGCATAGCTGTTTGGCGACCTCGAGCCCAAGCGCGCCGCGACTTCTTCCAGGCTCAGGCCGGCTCTTTGTCTCATCCGCCGGAGCAGCAAGGCCGTTAGGGCGCCTTGGTCGGACGCCCCGATCTCGAATGCTCCCCCCTTCGCCCCGAACACGCGGGCCTCGAAGCCCTTCTTGTCGACGAGAGATTCGACGGCGTCGGCGATCATCTCGTACGCCTCCTTCTTGGTCCGGCCTTGCGTGGCGATGTCCAGGATGGGGACTTCGATCGCCCAGTATTTGCCGGCTTTGAAGACCTTGCCTGCGAATCTCATGGCTTGGCTCCTTTGGCTGTTCGCAAGATGGCGTTCGCCGTATATTCGTTGATCTCGATGTGCCTCGGGACGGCGACCTCGCGCTCGCCGCAGGCCCAAACGTCGTGACGGCGGCCGCGGCGGACGAGGCTCCAGCCGAGCGCCCTGAGGCGGCCCTCGAGCTCCCGGCGCTTCATGGATCAAATATACACAAATATGTGTAATTGTCAAGCGGCTGATGGCGGATGATGGCGGACTTTTTGTCGAGAAGCCCTTCGGTTGAAGGCCGCCGGCTGTTCTGCTATCATGAGGAGGCTTTCCAAGGGCTAGAAATGGTCAATATTTTGAGCACGCGTCTTGGAACGTTGAGATAATAAATAGCCTGCAAGCACGAACCGTGGGCGGTTAGCTCAGCTGGGAGAGCGCGGCGTTCGCAACGCTGAGGTCGGGAGTTCGAATCTCCTACCGTCCACCATCTTCTTCCAAGAGCCGGGCTCAGAGGGACGGCCGAGGGCTCGAGGCGGGCATTCGCGTGGACTTCGTCGCCGACTGCATGCTGGGCCGCCTGGCCCGGTGGCTCAAGATCCTCGGTTTCGACGTCCTCTACTTCCCAAAGGCCGAGGACAAGGACCTGGTTACGATCTCCCGTCAAGAGAACCGGGTCCTGCTGACCAGGGACACGGGCCTCATCGAGAAGACCAGAAAGCGGGCCGGCCGGCTGTTCGTCGAGAGCGACGATTGGAGGGACCAGGTGGTCCAGGTCCTCGACGAATACGACCTCTGGGACGCCGTCCGGCCGAACAGCCGGTGCCTCGACTGCAACCTGCCCCTCAAGGGATTGCCCCGGTCGCGGGCCCGGAACCTGGTGCCTCCTCACATCCTGGAGACCGCCCCATCCTTCGCCATGTGTCCGGGCTGCGGCCGGGTCTTCTGGCCCGGCACCCACTACGGCGACATGGAGGCCCGGATCGACGCCCTCCGCCGCAGATCAAGAAGGGGTTCTCCTTCTTAAAGCTGGAAATCGAGGGCCGGCTTTTTGCCGCTGTCGACGTCGCGGATGAACTCCTCCACTCGGGCCTTGACGGCGTCACGGACCGCGCGCGTCCTGGCCAGCCGCTCCTCCCACGATCCCTCGAACCCCGCCGGGTCGGGGAAGCTCCAATTGAGGGTCGTCGTGATGCCCGGGAAGACCGGGCAGCGCTGGGCGGCCTCGGCGTCGCAGACCGTGATCACATAGGAGAACAGCTCGCCTCTCTTGTAGAGATCGAACACGCTCTTGGTCTTGTTGCCGGAGATGTCCAGACCGGCCTCTTTCATGGCCTCGACGGCCAGCGGGTTGAGGGTCCCCGGCTCGAGCCCGGCGCTGTGGCCCTCGAACCGGTCGCCGGCCAGATCGTTAAGGAAGGCCTCGGCCATCTGGCTCCGGGCGCTGTTGTGGACGCAGACAAAAAGGACGCGCTTCTTTTGCATCTTTCGCTCCTAACACATAAGTATAACGGCTTTCTATTAAGGAATGATAAAGATTTTTCATTCTCCGGGGTGAAAAGAACTCCCCGCGCGAAATTGACTTTTGGGCGGCAATCCGATAGAAAAGTCCCTCCATGAAAAAACCCTTGGCCCCCATCCTCCTCGTTGCGCTTCTCGCCCTGGCCGCTTCCTGCGCCGGGCCCGCGCCCGAAATGAACCAGGGACCTCGGGGCCACCTGTTCATCGTCGGCGGCGGCGACCGCGACGAGCCCCTGATGCGCCGCTTCGTCGAGCTGGCCGCGGCCCGGGGCTCGGGGCGGATCGTCGTCTTCACCATGGCCAGCGGAGTGCCGCTCGAGGTCGGGCCGGAGACCGTCTCCGAGCTCCAGGCCCTCGGGGCCGCCGACGTCGTCTTTCACCAGCTGACCCGCGATGAAGCCATGGCTCAGGGCAGCGCGGCCCTGCTCGACGGGGCCGGGGGCGTCTGGTTCACGGGCGGCGATCAGTCCCGCCTGACCGCGGCCCTCGTCGACACGCCCCTCCATGCCCGCCTCCTCGATCTCTACCGTTCCGGGGCCGTCGTCGGCGGCACGAGCGCCGGGGCCGCCGTCATGAGCGAGGTCATGATCACCGGCGACGAAAAGCGCCGGCCCGAGGAAGGGCGGGAGTGGTCGACGATCGAGGCGAACAACGTCGTCACCGCCCGCGGCCTCGGCTTCCTCCGGGACGTCATCATCGACCAGCACTTCATCACCCGCAGGCGGCACAACCGCCTTCTCAGCCTGGTCCTCGAGAACCCTGGGCTCGTCGGCGTCGGCATCGAGGAATCGACGGCCGTCCTCGTCCGCCCCGACGGCCTCTATGAAGTCCTCGGGGACAACCAGGTCCTCATTTACGACGCCCGCCGGGCCTCGATCGCCCGTGACCCGTCCGGCCGCCTCGGCGCCCACGGCATGGCCCTGCACATCCTCGTCGCCGGCGACGTTTTCGATCCCGCCCGCGGGACCGTCACCGCCGCCGCCCCGCCTACGCCCCAAGAGACCGCCCGATGAGTGCCAAGGCCAAGCTCGACCTTAAGAAGCTCCGTCTTCCCCACACCCTCGTCCTCATCTACGCCATGGTTGTCCTGACCGTCGTCGCCACCTGGATCATCCCCGGAGGCGAGTACCAGCGCGTCGAGAAGGACGGCCGGACCATCCCGGTGGCCGGGACCTACGAGCGGACCGAGAGCCATCCCCAGGGATTGGGCGCCCTGTTCGTCTCCCCCGTGCGGGGATTCGTCGAGGCCGCGGCCATCATCGCCATCCTGTTCGTCGTCGGCGGGGCCTTCTCCGTCATCCAGAAGACCGGGGCCATCACCGTCATCATCCAGAACGTGGCCTTCAAGTTCGGCCGCAGCCGGGCCCTGCGCGTCCTGCTCATCCCGGTGACCATGCTCATTTTCTCCCTGGGAGGGGCCATCTGGGGCATGTGCGAGGAGACCATGCCCTTCATCCTCATCTTCGTCCCCCTGGCCCTGTCGCTCGGCTACGACACCATCGTCGGCGTGTCCATCCCCTTCCTGGGCGCGGCGGCCGGCTTCGCCGGGGCCTTCTTCAATCCCTTCACCGTCGGCATCGCCCAGGGCATCGCCGGGCTGCCCCTCTACTCGGGCCTCGGCTACCGGCTCGTCGTCTGGGCTCTGGGGACGGCCATCGCCATCGCCGTCGTCATGCGCTACGCGGCCCGCATCCACAAGGACCCCACGGCCAGCCCCGTCTACGAGGACGACCTCGAGAAGCGGCGCAAGCTCCTGGGCGAAGGCCCGGTCGTCGAGAGCCTGGCCATGACCGCGGCCCACAAAAGGGTCCTGCTCGTCTTCGCCGGCGGCTTCGGGTTCATGGTCTTCGGCATCCTGCGCTACAAGTGGTTCATCTTCGAGATCGCCGGCGTCTTCCTGGCCATGGGCGTCCTGTCCGGGATCCTCGGCCGGCTCAAGGGCGACGACATCGGCCGGGCCTTCGTGGACGGGGCCAAGGACATGATGAACGCCGCCCTGATCATCGGCACGGCCCGGGCCATCCTCATCGTGGCCACCGACGGCCGCATCCTCGACACCCTGCTCGCCGGGATGGCCGGGGCCATCTCCCGCTTCCACCCGCTCATCTCCGCCGAGCTGATGTTCTTCGCCCAGTGCGTCATCAATTTCTTCCTTCACTCGGGCACGGCCCAGGCCGCCCTGACCATCCCGGTCATGGCCCCGCTCGGCGACCTGGTCGGCATCACCCGGCAGACGACGGTCTACGCCTTCCAGCTGGCCGAGTACATCAATCCCGTCCTGCCGACCTCCGGGGTGACCATGGGCGTCCTGGGGCTGGCCGGGCTCAAATGGGAGAAGTGGGCCCGCTGGCTCGTGCCGCTGCTCGTCCTTTGGGTCCTATTCGGCATGCTCAGCCTGATCCCGCCCGTCCTCACGCGGTGGGGCCCGCATTGAGCCCGACATTCCTCAAGGAGGCGACCATGCGACACCTCAAGGCCGCGACCGTCTTGATCCTCCTGTGCCTGCCGGCGTTCGGCGGCCGAGGCGACGTGACGCCTGTCCGTCCCGCCGACATCGAAGCCATGGCCCGGGACATCTCCCGCGACAACGTCGAGGCCGTCCTCCGACGGCTGGCCTCCTTCACGACCCGCCACGTGCTATCCTCCGACAGGCCCGGCTTCGGCGTCAAGGCCGCCGCCGATTGGCTCCACGCGGAGTTCGCGCGGCTGAGCCCCCGCCTCCAGGTCTCCTTCGATACCTACGAGCTTCCGGCCCAGGGCGGGAGGCTGTCACGCGATGTCACCCTGCGCAACGTCGTGGCCGTGCTGCCCGGCCGGCACACGGGCGAAGCGGAGCGCGTCTTCCTGGTCAACGCCCATTATGACAGCTTCGCCCGCCCCGGCGAGGGACATCCCCGCGACGGTTTCGACCACCCCGCTCCGGGCGTCAACGACGACGGCTCGGGCATCGCCGCCCTGCTCGAGATGGCCCGCGTCCTCAGCCGCCATGAGTTCGACGCCACCATCCATTTCGTGGCCTTCTCGGGCGAGGAGGTCGGCCTCGTCGGCAGCACCCTGATGGCCGCCCGGATGAAGAAGGAGGGCCGGCGGATCGACGGGGTCCTCACCCTGGACATGATCGGCAACATCGCCGGCGGGGACGGCGTCATCGACAACCGCCGGCTGCGCGTTTTCTCGGACGGCCCCGAGGATTCCCCGTCCCGCCAGCTGGCCCGCTACGCCAAGAAGACCGGCGAGCGGTACTTCCCGTCCGCGGAGGTCGACTGCGTCTTCCGGGCCGACCGTTTCGGGCGGGGCGGCGACCACACCCCCTTCGTCCTCGAGGGCTGGCCCGGCATCCGGATGATGGAGGCCAGCGAGAACTACGCCCGCCAGCACACGGCCGACGACACCCTGGAGAACCTGGACCTCGACTACTGCACGAGGAACATCCGGATGACGGCCGCGGTCCTGGCCTCCCTGGCCGCGGCGCCTCCCGCCCCCGAGGTCCGCGGCGAGAGGGGCCAGCCCCTGCTCGGCCGGGGCCCGAGCGGCTATGACGCCCACCTCCGGTGGGCCGCCGTCGCCCGCGACAACCTGGCCGGCTACAAGGTCTATTGGAGGGCGACCACGGCCCCTTTCTGGGAGCGCGAGGTCTTCGTCGGGGACCGGACGGAATTCGTCCTCGACAAGGTGACCATCGACGAGTCGGTCTTCGGGGTCAGCGCCGTGGACAAGGACGGCCACGAAAGCCTGGTGTCCGCCTACACCATGGCTCCCCGCCGTAAGAGCGCGTACCAGGTCAAGTAGGGGCGGACGTCAGGCCCGGGCGGCCGCTTTCTTCGCGTCCCAGACCTTGATGAGATAGTCCTTCTGGGCCTCGAACTCCAGGGCCTGGTCCTCGACGAACCTCTCGGCTTCCTCCGAGGACATGTCCCGTGTCTGCCGGACGAAGTTGGCCACCCGGGCGTAGTACAAGGGCGTGACGAGCTCGATGATCTTGAAGCGGTTGCGCGTCCAGGCGTGGAAGGTCGCCGCGAGCTCGTAGAGGATCTGGACCCAGGTCCGCAGCGGGAAGGCGAACGACCCGGCCGGCAGGGCCGCGGCCGCCCGGATGGACTCGAAGCACTCGGGACAGAAGATCTCTTTCCACAGGGGGCCGAACTGCCGGAATCCGGTCTGGAAGCGATCGACGAGGCTTTCGAGATCGGCCGGCACGGGCTCGGGGGAGACCGGGTCCGGCCGGCCGAAGGTCTCGACCGTGACGCTGCCCCTGACGCTCCTCCAGGCGCCCTCGAAGGTTTCCATCAAGGCGAACAGGATGTAAAGGACCTGGCGGAACATCGGCCCGAGGTGCTCGACGGGGTCCTTGGCATCGTGGATCTTGGCCCCCAGGTGGGCCTGGCAGACCTTGAAACCCTGGGTGACGGCCGTGGTCGTCATCCAGATGTCGATCCCGTAGCGGGCCACGTCGGTGTCCCAGACGTTCTCGCCGGCGTAGAACCGGGCGACGTCGCGGGAAAAGGCGAAATCGCCCCCGATGGGCTGGCGGATCCTCTTTCCGTAGAGGGCCCGGGTCAGGTAATAGACGATGTTGTTGGTGATGGTCGCGTCGTACTTGTGGCGAAGGTACACGGGGGCCACGAATTCGAAGCCCTTGTCGAGGACCGGGTCGAGGAGGTGATGGACCCAGTCCGTGGTGATGCTCCGCAGATCGGCGTCGACGACGGCGCAGGCCTTGACCCCGAGCCTCTCGGCGGCCTCGAAGACCGACCGCAGGGCCGTGCCCTTGCCGCCTGGCCCCCGGTAGATCGAGACGATCTTCTCCTGCCAGGGCATGATCTCGTAGTCCTTGGCCGCCTCGCGGGTGTCGTCCGTCGACCCGCCGTCGGCGATCAGGATGACGTTCCGCGAGTTCCGGTAATAGCGGTCCAGGCCCTTGGTCAGCATCTGGATGACGTGGGCGATGGTCTTTTCGTTGTTGTAGCTGGGAATGCCGACCAGGATGTCGGCCGAGTCGATCTCCTCGAGCCGTTTGGCGGTGTACTGGCGCAGGGCGGTCATGTAGGTCACGGGTTCCTCCCTCCTCCTTGTTCATAGCACGCGCGGCGCCGGGGGTCAATCGGCCGCGCCGCTCGCGCGCAGTTCCAGGGGGGGGGCGTCCGCCGACCTCATGGCCAAGGGTCCCCGGGAGGGGAAGAGAGGCCCAATTTTCCTTTGACAGACGGGAATCCCGCCTTTATTATGAAAGAGCTGCCGCTCTCAGCGCGGTTCCAAAAAGGGATATGTCACGGATGGAGAGGTTTCCTTTGCTCGTCTTCTCGGACCTCGACGGCACCCTTCTCGACCACGGGACCTATTCCTTCGAGCCGGCCCGCCCGGCGCTCGAGGCTCTCGAGGAGCGCGGCGTGCCACTCGTCCTGTGCACGAGCAAGACCCGGGCCGAGACCGAGCGATGGAGGCGGGCACTCGGGAACACCCACCCGTTCATCGTCGAGAACGGGGGCGGGGCCTTCATCCCCCGCGGGTACTTCCCCTTCGAGGTCGCCAGGGGGCCGGAAGGGGCCCCCTATGAAGAGCTGGAGTTCGGCACACCGTACCGGGAGCTCCGTCGGGTCCTGGTCGGGATGCGCGGGCGGATCCACCCGTCGATCCGCGGCTTCGGCGACATGACGGACGAGGAAGTGGCCGGGCTCTGCGGTTTCTCTGTCGAGGACGCCCGTCTCGCCAGGCGGAGGGAATTCGACGAGCCGTTCGTCGTCGGGGACGACAGGCTCCTCGAGGCCGTGGCGGAGAGCGCCCATCGGGCCGGGTTGACCGTGGTCAAGGGCGGGCGCTTCCATCACCTGGTAGGGGGAGTCGACAAGGGCCGGGCCGTCGCGGCCCTGCGCGGTCTCTACGAGAAGGCCCGCGGTCCCGTGTGCACGGTCGGGCTGGGCGACAGCCTCAACGACGGGCCCATGCTCCGAGCCGTGGACATCCCCGTCGTCGTCGCCAAGCCCGGCGGGGGCCACGATCCCGGCATCGACCTCCCGGGGCTCATCCGGGCCGCCGGCGCCGGCCCGGACGGCTGGCGCGAGGCCGTTCTCGGGATCCTGTCGCAGCGGCGGACGCCCCGCGTCTAGGGGCCATCCGGACAAGAAGGAGGACATTATGGCGGACTTCCATCAGAGCGGGATCGTGGCTACCTTCCACCGCCTCGGCCCGGCCGATCTCGAGCGGATGACGGCCGAGATGACCGAGTTCAACGCCGCCCGCCCCATAGCTCTGGTCCTGCCGACCACGCCCCAGGAGCTCGACTCCCCCGCCCAGCAATTGATCATCGACCACCTCAAGACGGTGCCGTTCCTCAACGAGGTCGTCGTCACGTTGGGCCGGACGGACGACCAGGCCGAGTTCGAGCGGGCCAAGAAGATGTTCGCCGTCCTGCCCCAAAGGCACCGGGTCATCTGGGCCTCGGGCCCCCGCCTCGGCGAGCTCTACGGTCACCTCGCGGAGGCCGATCTTTCGGCCGGGGGCGACGGAAAGGGCCGCTCGGCCTGGGTAGCCTACGGCTACATCCTCTCGCGCAACGAAAGCCGGGTCATCGGCCTCCACGACTGCGACATCGTCAACTACACTCCGGAGCTCTTGGGCCGGCTCTTCTACCCGATCGCGTCACCGCATATCGATTACGCTTTCTGCAAGGGCTTCTACGCCCGGGTCACGGACCGGATGCACGGCCGAGCCACGCGGCTGTTCGTCACGCCCCTCGTCCGGAGCCTTATCAAGCTCTTCGGCCATCTTCCTTTCCTGGCCTATCTGGACAGCTTCCGTTACGCCCTGGCCGGGGAGTTCTCGATGGTCTCCGAGCTGGCCCTCATCAACCGCATCCCGAGCGACTGGGGCCTGGAGGTCGAGACCCTGGCCGAGGTCTACCGCAACTACTCGCTGCGGCGGATCTGCCAGGCCGAGCTCTGCGAGACCTACGAGCACAAGCACCAACCGTTATCGGCCGAGAACCCCAAGACGGGGCTGATGAAGATGGCCATCGACATCGCCAAGTCCGTCTTCCGGAACCTGGCCATCGAGAGCGTTATTCTCAGCGAGAGCGCCCTGCGGACCCTGGTCGTCAACTATCAGAGGACGGCCATGGACGCCATCAAGCGCTACGGTGACGACTCGGAGATCAACGGCCTGGTCTTCGACTATCATCAGGAGACGGTCATCGTCGAGGCTTTCACCAGGGCCCTCCAGATGGCCGGGCAGCAGTTCATGGCCGACCCCCTCTACTCGCCCCTTATCCCCAGCTGGAACCGGATCATTTCGGCCTCCCCGGGCTTTCTGGAGCGCCTCCGGGAGGTCGTCGAGGACGACAACAAATAACAGGGTTATTCGCCCGTTTGCAGGGAACAGACGGCCGGGAGAGGACGTCTATCGGCATACCTCATGACCCGTGCCGTCCGGAAGCGGGAGAAGAGCCGATTAATTGGGCAGGCGAGGCAACCTTTCGGCCGGATAACCCATCTTTCCGGGTGAGGACGAAATGGCCGCACCCGAGCTCCTTCTGGCGTATCCGGCCCGGATGGGCGATAATAAGGCCCATGACGCATTCGACTTCGATTGGTTCCCGGGTCTGGGCATGACCGCCGACAGCGATCCCAAGAGCCCGCCCGTCTGGGGCACGGCCGACAAGGCCCGCCTGGCCGAGCTGGTCTCCCTCGGCAGGGAGGGGAACATGGAGGCCGTCGAATCCCTCTACGAGATGTTCAAGAGGCCCATTTTCAATCTGGCCTACCGCCACACGATGAACGCGGCCGTGGCCGAGGATCTGCTCCAGGACATCTTCATCAAGGTCTTCGCCAACCTCGGTACCGTCCGCGACGCGGAGACCTTCCCCGGCTGGGTCTACAGGATCGCCCTCAACACCTGCTACAGCCACCTCCGGCAGAAAAGGGCCCAGGGCGATAAGGTCGTGTCCCTGTCCGATCTCGAGGGGCGGATCGAGGCGCCGGGCGACGAACCCGTCGAGCGGGACCTGCGCGGGCCTTTGGACGAAGCCGTCCGGAGCCTGCCGCCCCGGTTGAAGAGCGTCTTCGTCCTCCACGACGTCCAAGGGTACAAGCACCGTGAGGTGTCCCGGCTCCTGGGGTGTTCGGTCGGGACGTCGAAGTCGCAGCTCTTCAAGGCCCGCATGAAGGTCCGCGATCACCTGCGGTCCCGGAAGGCCGTGTGAGGGAGAATGACGATGAGATGCCGCAAAGCCCATGAGCTCATCAGCCTGGCCGTCGACGGCGAGCTCGACGCCCGCCGCAGCGCCCGGCTTGAGCGCCACCTGCAGGAGTGCGAGGAGTGCCGGAGCGTGGCCGCGGACCTCCGCGAGCTGGTCGCCGCCGCCCCCGGCCTCCAGGCGCCCGAGCCGTCCGAGGCCGTCTGGGAGAGGATCCGGGCCGGATTGACGGCGCCCGAGAGGCGCGCGGCGGTCCAAGGGGTCCGCGCGCCCGGCCGGTCCGGCTCGTTCGGGATGTCGCCGGCCCTGAGATACGCCGGGGCCGCCGCTCTGGCCCTGGTCATGGTCGCGGCCGGGATCGTCATCGGGCGCCGGACGGAAAGCCCCGGGGCCTCGGCGGGCGGCCCTCAAGACAAGCAGGAATACACGCTGGCCAAGCTGGACGAAGCCGAAGGCTATTACCAGCAGGCCATCAAGGCCCTCAGCGAGGCCTTCGCCGCCCAGAAGGGGGCTTTCGCCCCCGAGGCCGTGGAGATGTTCGAGCGCAACCTGGCTGTCGTCGATGCCACCATCCAGGCCTGCCGGCAGGCCGTCCTGGCGGAGCCGGAGGACATCCAGGCCCGGAGCTATCTCCTGGCCGCCTATATGAACAAAGTGACCCTGCTCGACTCGGCGCTGGACTTCCAGAAGGGGAGTCCGGAGGCCGCGGGCCGGGGCAAGATACTCTAGAGCTTCGGAAAGGAGAACGATCATGATAAGGAAGCTATCGAAGGCCAAAAGAACGGCTCTCTGGCAGGGCCTGGCCTTGGTCGTGGGCGTAGCCCTCGTCGCGGTCCCGGCCGTGGCCCGCGAGAAATACGAGGAAAAATTCGAAAAGACCGAGGCCTTGGCCAAGGACGGCAAGGTCTACCTGAGCAACATCTCGGGCGACAACGTCATCAAGACCTGGAAGGAGAACCAGGTCAAGATCCTGGCCCTCAAGGTGTCCCAGGCTTCGACGGCGGCCAAGGCCAAGGAGAACGCCGCGGAGGTGACCATCGAGGTCAACCGCGAGGGCGATCTGCTGCGCATCGAGACCAAGTATCCCAAGCGCCGGACGCCCTGGGGCGGCCAGGACTCGGTCAACGTCTCCGTGGACTATGAAGTGTGGGTCCCCGAAGGCGCTTCCGTCGAGGTCCGGTCCGTCAGCGGCGACGTCGACATGGCGGCCATCGGCGGCAAGGCGCGCATCCACTGCGTCAGCGGCGACGTCGATCTCCTCGGCGCGGCCGGTGCCGACGTGGACCTGGTCAGCGGCGATCTCACGGTCAAGAACATCGCCGGGGACGCGTTCGTCAAGGCCGTTTCGGGCGACATCCGGCTGACCGCGATCAAGGGATCGGTCGGGGCCGAGTCGGTCAGCGGCGACATCGAGCTGGTCGACGTTTCCGACGCGGCGACGGTCACCGGCAAGAGCGTCAGCGGCGACATCATCTACAAAGGGACGATCATGCCGGGCGGGCGCTACGAGCTGAAGATCCACAGCGGGACCATCCACATGGACATCCCGGCGTCCTCCTCGTTCGATCTCGAGGCCGACACCTTCAACGGCGTCATCGACAGCGAGTTCGAGATCCAGGTCATCGGCAAGATCTCGCCGCGCGAGGTCCGCGGGACGGTCGGCAAGGGCGGGGCCACGGTCCGGCTCAAGAGCTTCAGCGGCGACATCGAGCTGAAGAAGCGCTGAACAGGCGCGCTAGGGAACGATCTCCCGGGGGGCGGCGCACGCGCCGCCCCTTTTTAATTGGGGGACATGATACCTATTTCCCATTTAACCGCCTCCCTTTTTCCGTTCTTCTCCCGTCTCCGGGGGAGCCTCGGCATGGAATTGTGCCGACAGGAAATACGGAAATAGGTATCATGTCCCCCATTAAGATAAAATGGGGGGGATGATCGCCACCAAGGGCTCCGGGTTCGACGTCATTCTCGTCAGCGGGGAGCCCTACGCCGACCACCCGCTATCGCCCGTCGGGGTCATCGCCCGGGTCCTCGACGCCCAGGGCTACAAGGTCGGGATCATCGAGCGTCCGGACTGGAAGCACAAAGACGATTTTCTCAAGCTCGGCCGCCCCCGTCTCTTCTTCGGCATCACCTCGGGCTCGATCGACAGCATGTTGGTCAATTACACCCCCCTCAAGCGGCCCCGGGCCGCCGACCCCCACGTTCCCTACGAATCCGGCATGCCCGACCGGGCCGTCATCGTCTACGCCAACAAGCTCCGCGAGCTCCACAAGGGCGTCCCTCTCGTCCTCGGCGGCATCGAGGCCTCCCTTCGCCGTTTCGCCCACTACGATTACTGGGGCGACGATGTCCGCCGCTCGATCCTCCTCGACACCCGGGCCGACATCCTCGTCTACGGCCCCGGCGAGATCCAGGTCCTGAAGATCGCCAAGCGGCTGGCCCGCGGCCGGGACCTGGACGGCATTCCCGGGACATGCGTCGTGCGCCCGGCCCCTCCCGCCGACGCCGTCGTCATCCCATCCTTCGAAGAGGTTGCAGCCGACAAGGACAGGTTCTGCGAGGCCCAGCGCCTTTTCTCCATCCGCCGGACGCTCGCCCAAAAACATGCCAACCGGTTCGTCGTCCAGTATCCGGCCCCGGCTTACAAGCCCGGCGACCTCGACTGGATCTACGGCCTGCCCTTCTCCCGCCTCATCCCCGAGGGCTTCCCCGAGCTCGGCATGGCCCGCTTCTCGGTCCAGACCCACCGGGGCTGCGCGGGCCGCTGCTCGTTCTGCGCTCTCTCGCTCCACCAGGGCGATCGCATCGTCTCCCGGAGCGAGGAGTCCATACTCGAGGAGATCCGGCGGATGACGTCCCACCCCGAGTGGCAGGGCTTCGTCGACGACCTCGGCGGGCCGACGGCCAACATGTACGGCATGGAATGCGACGTCCCCTGCCCGAACGGCGACTGCCTGTCCTGCCCCCGGCCCGACCGCAGCCATCGCCGGCTCCTCGCCCTTCTCCGCAAGGCGCGCCGCGTCCCCGGCGTCAAGAAGGCCTTCGTCCGCAGCGGCATCCGCTACGACCTGGCCCTGGAGAGCCCGAAGTATGTCGAGGAGCTGGCCAAGCACCACACCTCGGGCCTCCTCAAGATCGCCCCCGAGCACGTCTCGGAGCGGGTCCTGCGGCTGATGAACAAGCCCGGGAGCCGCGAGGCTCTCGAGAAGTTCCGGCGCCTCTTCGCCAAGATCGACACGGGCCGCCCCCAGCACCTCAAGTATTACTTCATGGTCGCCCACCCCGGAACCTCCGACACAGAGGCCCGCGAGCTGGCCGCCTACCTTCGGGAGCTCGAACGAAGCGGCGACAAACCGGTCGAGGGCGTCCAGATCTTCACCCCGACGCCCATGACCCGCTCGGCCTGCATGTATCACACCGGAATGGACCCTCTCACCGGCGAGGCCGTCTACGTGCCCCGCCCTTACGCCGAAAAGAAGGCCCAACGGCGGATGCTGGAGGCGACGACCTCCCCTCGGCCGCGGGTCCGTTCCTGATATCAAGACCGAGGCCATTTAAAGATGCCGCGGGGGGCGTGGCGCTTCATCGCCTTGACAATCCCCCCCGCAAAATCTGAGAATTGAGTATTGATGGAGGGATGCACCCATGAAAAAGAACTTGATCCTGGCCGCCGTCCTGTTCGTCCTGCTGGCCGTCGTCTTCATCCAGAATCCGGGCGAGGTCACGTACAGGGTTTATTTCTGGAAGATCAGCGTCTCCCAGATGATCCTCCTGCCCCTGACCCTCGCGGCCGGCGTCTTCATCGGCTTCTCCCTGGCCAAGCTCCGCAAGACAAATCCCCGTTCGTAGCGGCGCGCAAGAACGTTCCGTGAGCAAGACCTTCGCTGCGGCCATCAACTGCATCGACGGCCGAACCCAAGCCGCCGTCATCGAATATCTGAAGCGCGCCTACGCCCTCGATTTCGTGGACATGATCACCGAGCCCGGACTTTGTCCATGATCCCTCCCCAGGCCGTCCTTTTCGGCATCCTGGCCTTGGCCGTCGCGCTCTTTCTCTGGGGCCGCTGGCGCTATGATGTGGTGGCCGTCATCGCCCTGCTCATCGCGACCCTCGCGGGCCTGGTCCCCGCGAGGGAGGCCTTCTCCGGGTTCGGGCACCCCGCGGTCGTCACCGTGGCCGCGGTCCTCATTCTCAGCCGGGGGCTGATGAACTCCGGCCTTCTCGACGGCATCATCGGCATCCTCGGCGGGATCGGGCGCCGGCCCTCGGTCCAGGTGGCCGCGCTGACCGCGATCACGGCCGGCTTCTCGATGTTCATGAACAACGTCGGGGCCATCGCCATCATGCTCCCGGTGGCCGTCGGGATCTCCCGCAAGAGCGGCCGGTCTCCCTCCTACCTGCTCATGCCCGTGGCTTTCGGCTCGCTGCTCGGCGGGCTGGTGACGATGATCGGGACGCCTCCGAACATCATCATCGCCATGGCCCGCGCGGAGTCGGGGCGCCCGCCCTTCGGTATGTTCGATTTCTCGCCCGTCGGGCTCGGCGTGGCCGCCGTCGGGGTGGCGTTCATCTCGCTCGTCGGCTGGCGGCTCCTTCCCGAGCGCAAGGCGGGCGTCGGCCAGGAGGACATCATCCATGTCCAGGACTATCTCACGGAAGCCCGGGTCCTTCCCGGCTCGCCTCTTGCCGGGGCGCCCTTGAGCGGCCTTGGCAAGATCAAGGACGTCGAGGTCAACGTCCTCGGCATCGGGCGCGGCCGGAAGCGGATCGTGTTCCCGTCGGCCCGCGAGGTCATCGAGGAGGGCGACATCCTCGTCGTCGAGGCCGACTCCGACGACCTGGCGGCCTTCCTGAGGAAGGGCCGGCTCGAGCTGGCCGAGGACAAGGAGCTGGGCCGGGACATCCTGGGATCGGAGGAGATGGACCTCCGGGAGGCCGTGGTCATGGCCAACTCGCGCCTGGTCGGCAACACGGCCCTCGGCCTCGACCTGCGACGCCGCTACGGGCTCAATCTCCTGGCCGTCGCCCGCGGGGGCGCGAGACTGAAGGGCCGGCTGGCCGAAGTCCGCTTCCAAACGGGCGACATCCTGCTCGTGAGCGGCCCCCGGGGCGCTTTCCGGGAGACCTTCCGGCGGCTCGGCTGTGTGCCGCTCGTCCGCAGGACCATCGGCTTCGGGCGGCCGCGCCGGATCATCATGGCCGGGGCCATCTTCGTCGGCGGCGTCGCCGCCGCGGCCCTCGGGGCCCTGCCCATCCAGGTGGCCCTGATCGCGGCCGCGTTGGCCATGGTGTTGGCCGATCTCATCCCGGTCCGCGAGCTCTACGACAGCGTTGACTGGTCGGTCATCGTCCTCCTGGGGGCCATGATCCCCGTGGGGCGGGCCCTCGAGACGACCGGGGCGGCCGGGACGATCGGGCACCTGCTCGTCGAGCTTACCGGGAACATGCCGCCCGGCGTGTCCCTTGGCGCCCTGATGCTCGCGACGATGTGGGTCTCGGACGTCATCAACAACGCGGCCACGGCCATCATCATGGCCCCGGTCGCGATCGCCCTGGCGGGCGAGCTCGCCGTTTCGCCCGATCCCTTCCTCATGGCCGTCGCCGTCGGCGCCTCGTGCGCCTTCCTGACACCCATCGGGCACCAGTCGAACACCCTGGTTATGGGCCCGGGAGGCTACCGCTTCGGGGACTACTGGCGGATGGGGCTGCCGCTCGATATCCTCGTCGTCCTGACGGCCGTGCCGCTCATTCTCCGCTTCTGGCCCCTGTGAACGGCTTCCCTCTTGTCCGCTCGCTTGACGGATCGTCTAAAATAATATATGAATAGATTTTCATATATTATCGCCCATGAGAAGCGTCGCGCGGACCTTCAAGGCCCTCTCGGACCCGACACGTCTGCGCATCGTCCTGCTTCTCCGGCGCCGGGAGCTGTGCGTCTGCGAGATCATGTTCATCCTGGGCCAGGAGCAGTCGCGGGTCTCGCACCAGATGAGGATCCTGCGAGAGGCCGGCCTGGCCGAGGACATCCGTCAGGGGCGCTGGATGGTCTACCGGATCCCCTCGACGGCCCGGTCGTGGCTCGAGGGCCTCTTTGGCGGGCCGCTCCGGGCAGCGGTCGCCGACGATGAGGTCCTGGCCGCCGACGTCTCGAGGCTTGAAGCCTGCCTCCGGCAAAACGTCCGGCAGGCCTGCCAGCCGCCGCCCGCGCGGGATCCCCGGAAAGCCCGGCCCGCGAGAAAGGCTCCCGCGGCCCGCAGGGAACGGAAGGAAGGGCCCGCACGGGCGCGCGAGAGAGGCCGGTCGTGAGCGACAGGAAGGTCGCGCTCGTCTTGATCGCCGTCTTTCTGGCCGCGTACTTCATCCCTTTCGGCGCGGCGGCCGTCCGGAACGCGGTCCTCGAGGCCTTCCTCATGCTCCAGGAATACGCCCGGGAGCATGTCCTCCTCTGCCTCATACCGGCCTTCTTCATCGCCGGGGCCATCGGCGTTTTCGTGTTCAAGGACTCGGTCATCAAGTACCTGGGGCCGAAGGCCAACAGGTTCCTCTCGTATGGCGTCGCCTCCTGTTCGGGCACGGTCCTGGCCGTTTGCTCCTGCACCGTCCTCCCGCTGTTCGCGGGCATCTACACGCGCGGGGCGGGTATCGGGCCGGCCTCCGCCTTCCTCTATTCCGGGCCGGCCATCAACGTCCTAGCCATCATCGTGACCGGCAAGGTCCTCGGCTGGCAGATGGGACTGGCCCGGGCCGTGGGCGCCGTCGTCTTCGCGGTCGTCATCGGTCTCATCATGCAGGCCCTTTTCGGCCGGGAATGCCGGGAAGATAGCGATGAGGCCGGCTTCTCATCCGGGGAAGCAGGCGCGGGGGACCGGCCGCTCTGGAAGACGGGGCTTCTTTTCGCCGTCATGATCGGCATTCTCGTCGTCATCAACTGGGGGAGGTCCGATCCTTCCCTGCCCGTGTGGTACGCGATCTACCGGGCCAAGTGGGTCATCGGGAGCCTCCTGGCTCTCACCCTGGCCGCGATGATCGTCCGCTGGTTGAAGAAGGATGAGCTCAAGGAGTGGACGGCCTCGACCTGGATCTTCGCCAAGCAGATCACCCCCCTCCTCTTCGCGGGCGTCTTGGCGGCCGGCTTCCTTCTGGGCCGCCCGGGGCATGAGGGCGTCATCCCCGGCGAATGGGTGGCCCGCTTGGTCGGCGGCAACGGCTTGGGGGCCAACCTGTTCGCCTCGATCTCGGGGGCGTTCATGTATTTCGCCACTTTGACCGAGGTGCCCATCCTCCAGGGATTGCTCGGCTCCGGGATGGGGAAGGGGCCGGCCTTGGCGCTGCTTCTCGCCGGCCCCGCGCTCTCGCTGCCGAGCATGCTCGTCATCCGGAGCGTCATCGGCACGAAGAAGACCGCCGTCTACATCCTGCTGGTCGTGGTCATGGCCACGATCACCGGAATGATCTACGGGACGTTCGCCGGTTAGGCCCGGGAGACCCGCGGCGGGAACTCACAACGAAGGAGAGCGAACGATGGACATCAAAATTCTCGGAACGGGTTGCCCCAAGTGCAAGGAGGTCGAAAAGCGGGTCGTCAACGCCCTGGCCGAGCTCGGCGTCGCCGCGAACGTGGAAAAAGTCACCGACATCAAGAGAATCATGGGATACAAGATCTTCGCGACGCCGGGCCTGGTCATCGACGGCCAGGTCGTCTCGACGGGCAAGCTGCCAAGCCCCGACGAGATCAAGGCTTGGATCCGGGGCGCCGGCGGTTGAGCCCCGGCCGTTCCGCTCAGCTCAAGAGGAGGCGCTCATGACACCTGGAAACGCGCGGCTGAAGTTCCTCGACCGTTACCTGACTTTGTGGATCTTCCTGGCCATGGCCGTCGGGGTCGGACTCGGCTATGTCGTCCCGGGGATCGTCGGCTTCATCAACAAGTTCCAGTCGGGGACGACCAACATCCCCATCGCCGCCGGGCTCATCCTGATGATGTACCCGCCGCTGGCCAAGGTCAAATACGAGGAGCTCGGCGATGTCTTCCGCAACGTCAAGATCCTCGGGCTGTCGCTCGTCCTGAACTGGATCATCGGCCCCCTGCTGATGTTCGGCTTGGCCGTCATCTTCCTGAGGGACAAGCCCGAGTACATGTACGGGCTGATCATGATCGGCCTGGCCCGCTGCATCGCCATGGTCATCGTCTGGAACGAGCTGGCCAAGGGCGACACGGAGTACGCCGCCGGGCTGGTGGCCTTCAACTCGATCTTCCAGGTCTTCTTCTTCTCGATCTACGCCTATGTCTTCATCACCGTCTTCCCGGCCTGGCTGGGGATCGGAGGCCTGGTCGTCGACATCACCATCGGCCAGATCGCCGAGAGCGTCTTCATCTACCTGGGCATCCCCTTCCTCGCCGGGATGATCACCCGCTTCACCCTCCTCAAGCTCAAGGGGCGGACATGGTACGACACGAAGTTCATCCCCCGCATCAGCCCCATCACGCTCATCGCCCTCCTGTTCACCATCCTGGTCATGTTCTCGCTCAAGGGCGAGTACATCGTCAAGATCCCGCTGGACGTGCTCCACATCGCCGTCCCGCTCCTTCTTTATTTCGTCCTCATGTTCTTCGTCAGCTTCTGGGTCGGGAGGAAGGCGGGCGCGGGCTATCGGATCACGACGACGCTGTCGTTCACGGCGGCCAGCAACAACTTCGAGCTGGCCATCGCCGTGGCCATCGCCGTCTTCGG